>Ga0126383_10000136_pt1 | contig 35973 bp, 33 predicted proteins | sample PanSoiMetPlot_35_FD_96882 | JGI IMG/M metagenome (GOLD analysis project Ga0126383, IMG submission 96882) | Tropical forest soil microbial communities from Panama - MetaG Plot_35 | ecosystem: Environmental > Terrestrial > Soil > Tropical forest > Bulk soil | place: Panama | collected 2016-02-17 | reverse complement strand
TCGTAGTCGGCGGTCATGCCTACATCCGAGACGAAGGCTGTGCCATTTGGAAGGATACGGTCATCCGCGGTCGGCGTATGCGTGTGCGTGCCGACGACAAGACTCGCGCGGCCGTCGAGGAAATAGCCCATTGCCTGCTTCTCGCTACTCGCTTCGCAATGAAAATCGATGATGATGGCGTCCGCGCCCGAGTTAAGCACGCAAGCGGAAAGTTCACGCTCGATGGCGGCAAAGGGATCGTCGAGCGGATCCATGAAAATACGCCCCATGGCGTTGATCACGAGTGCGCGCTTGCCGTTCTTCGTATCGACCAGTGCAGCACCGCGGCCGGGCGTACCTTTTGGATAGTTGACGGGGCGAATCAAACGTGGTGCCCGCTCGATAAACACAAGCGCCTCGCGCTGATCCCAGGCGTGGTTGCCGAGCGTGATGGCATCCGCGCCTGCATCGATCAACTCATTGTAGATGACTTCAGTAATGCCAAAGCCACCGGCAGCATTCTCTCCGTTGATCACGACCAGTTCGAGCTTCCATTGGGCGATCAACGCCGGCAGCCGCTCGATCACAATCGCGCGCCCCGAGCGGCCGACCACGTCGCCGATAAAGAGAATACGCATTAGCGTCCGCGGAAATCGATGGTTTCGCGCTCCGTTAGCACGAGATCGAGCCGCGCGTCGCGCTCGGTGGCTGGGACTGACGGAATCTCCTGGATAGCGAAGGCAATACCAACGGCGGTAACAGGCTTTTTGCCGCGAAGCGCATTGATTGTTAGGTCGAAATAACCCGCGCCATAACCGATGCGGTGACCGGACCGATCGAAGGCAACAAGCGGTACAATTAGAATGTCCGGCGCAACTTCTGGCGCCTCAGGCATTGGCTCACGGATTCCCCACTGGCCGGAGGTCAAGGGTTCGCCGAAATTCCAGGCGCGTATTACCAATGGCTTGCCGCGCCCGGCGATGGCGGGCAACGCAAGGTTCGCGCCGGCATCGGCGAGCTTGCGCATCAACGGCACCGGGTTGATTTCGCTCTTCATTGGCGAGAACCCAGACACAACCGCACCACGCTCGATTTTTAGCGGGAACGGCCGCACTGCGATCGACTCGGCAGCAGCAGCGCGCACGGCTGCCGGCAAAGCATCGCGCAATGCGAGTGCTTCCTGACGAAGCCGGCCTTTTTGAGATTCCAGGTCGACGAGTTTGGTCATGCAATAATAAAGTGCGGAGCCGCAATGGCCGTCGGAGCATCGATCCCGGGTTCCCTACGAAAGTAGGTGGGCGCCATATGTCCGAGCCCACGAGCCCGGCCAGGGACAGCTCCCTTAAGGATCGATAAGGCCCCGGGGATTGTGTTTCCTAACGCACCCCGCAGCCCCGCTCGTAGAATGTACTGATTATGTCGTTCGGTCGCCACTTGTAGCGAAACACGTCACCCGATCGCCACGTTGCCGTTGCCGACAGTTTGATTAAGCTTCTTGGTAATGCCTTCTATACGCTCGGCCGCGGAATTGAAGGCCCCGACCACCGCGTCGGATGCGGCTTTGGCGCGATCAGAAGCGACGAGGCGGGCGTTCTGCAAGGCGGCAATATCCTCCTCGAAGCGACGCATCTTCCGCAGCGCTTCGGCCAGATCGTCCGCTAACATTAGCGCCGCCATCACTGTGAGGCGCGTGTCGCCGATTTCACCAAACTTGCGGCGCAGATCGATGATGCGTTGGTCGATATCCTTGGCGAGTGTCTGCAGGTGATCTTCCTGCCCATCCTGGCAAGCAAGGCGGAATTGACGGCCGGCAATAGTGGCGTTGACTTGCGTCATGGATCACTCATTCAAGTTCAGCACCGACTGAATTGATGCGATCGCGGTATCCAGCCGCTCGGCAATTTCGCGATTTGTTGTCTCGAGCGCCCGCGTACGCGCGGTTTCGCTGTCCAGCGCCGCGGCCAATCGAGTGCGGTCAACACCAAGAGCCTGCACCTGGGCTGCGAGCCCCTCTTCGTTACGATCAGCCTGCTTTCGCCGTTCAACTGCGGCATCGAGCGCGTCGAGAGCGAGTGCGAGACGCCTGACTGCGGTATCGATTACGCTTTGATCCGTCATTGCCTTTAGCCCGCACCAAAAACTCTTGCGGTGGCAGATATTTAGGCAAAGAATCTTACGTGCTGCGCGACCATACAGTCAACGCTTGCAGGACGATTTGCCCAGCTGTTTTCGTGACCCTGTGCATGATGGGTGAGCACGGCGGTGGTTACATTGACTCAGAGAGCTCACATGCTATCCACCCGCCAAAAAGGCCCTTTCATGAGCGCAAAAGCCTCGCCGACGGCAGCCGCGGCGCCTGCAGAGCGTCGCCAGCAGTCGGCCCCGGCTCCCGGCATTTCCCACGCGAGCATGGCTAACGCGATCCGCGCGCTGGCAATGGACGCCGTGGAACATGCCAGGTCCGGCCATCCAGGAATGCCGATGGGTATGGCCGACGTGGCAACAGTGCTGTTCTCGCGCTTTTTGAAGTTCGACCCAGCCGATCCAGCCTGGCCGGATCGCGATCGCGTCGTGCTCTCCGCCGGCCACGGCTCGATGCTGATCTATGCATTGCTTTATCTTACCGGCTACGAAGCGATGACCATCGATCAGATTAAGAAGTTCCGCCAGCTTGGCTCGATCACCGCCGGACATCCGGAATTCGGCCATGCGCCCGGCATCGAGACCACCTCCGGCCCCCTCGGACAAGGATTCGCTAATGCTGTTGGCATGGCAATCGCCGAGAGGCATCTCGCCGCGGTGTTCGGCGATGACGTGGTCAACCACAGGACTTACGTGATCGCTTCCGACGGCGACCTGATGGAAGGTATCAGCCAGGAAGTGCTCGCGCTCGCTGGCCATCTCAAGCTCACCAAGTTGATCGTGCTGTTTGATGACAACGGCATTTCCATCGACGGCGCGCTCTCGCTTGCCGACAGCGTTGATCAGCTAAAGCGTTTCGAGGCTGCCGGGTGGGCCACCATACGAATTGACGGGCACAATCCGGAAGCTATCAATTTGGCGCTTGAAAAGGCTCAAACATCCGACAAGCCGACGCTCATCGCTTGCAAGACCAAGATCGGATTCGGCGCGCCGACCAAGCAGGGCTCGGAAAAATCACATGGCTCACCGCTGGGAGCGGAAGAGATCAGGGGCGCGCGCGAAACGCTAGGTTGGACATTTCCACCATTCGAGGTGCCCGCCGATATCCTGAAGGCGTGGCGCACGATTGGCGGGCGCTCCAAAGGCGCGCATGCGGACTGGAAGAAACAACTGGCCTCGCTCGACTGCGGCAAGCGCGCCGAGTTCGAGCGTCGCATGAACGACGACCTGCCCAGACAGCCGCTCGCGGATGCTGTGTGTGCGGTTAAAGAAAAACTAGCGGCGCAACCGAAAGACATTGCCACGCGTGCGGCGAGCGAATTAGTGCTCGAAAGCCTGATCCCTGCGCTTCCAGAAATGATCGGCGGCTCGGCTGATCTCACCGGCTCCAATAACACGCGCATTAAAGGCATGCAGGCGATCACCGCCACCGACTTCTCCGGCCGCTTCATCCACTACGGTGTGCGCGAGCACGGAATGGCTGCGGCGATGAACGGCATGGCGTTGCACGGTGGCATCATCCCCTATTCAGGCACATTCCTTGTATTTTCCGACTACTGCCGACCGGCGATCCGGCTTGCCGCGCTAATGGGCAAACGTGTCATCTATGTCATGACTCATGATTCTATTGGGCTCGGCGAGGACGGGCCAACACATCAGCCGGTCGAGCACCTCGCAGCCTTGCGCGCCATACCGAACCTGCTGGTTTTCCGTCCCTGCGATGCCATGGAAACAGCCGAGTGCTGGCAGCTCGCGCTCGAAGCAAAGGGTAGGCCGAGCGTTCTCGCCCTTACGCGGCAAAACCTGCCACACTTGCACAATCGGTTTGATGCTAAAAATGTGTGCGCGCGTGGCGCTTACGAAATCGCCTGGCCGGAGGACCGCTCCGAAGTCTCGATCTTCGCTACCGGTTCTGAGGTCCCCATCGCGGTTGAGGGCGCGAAGTTACTTGCGGAGCGCGGCATCGCAGCGCGGGTAATTTCGGTACCTTGTTTCGAACTATTCCTGGAACAAAAAGAGCCATATCGCCGCGCCATCATTGGCGAGGCCAGGGTTAACGTTGGCGTTGAAGCCGCGGTGCGCCAGGGCTGGGACGCAATCATCGGTTCCGATGGCATCTTCGTCGGCATGACGTCATTCGGAGCGAGCGCGCCGTACAAGGAACTGTACAAGAAGTTCGGGATTACTGCCGAAGCAGTCGTGCACGCGGTGCTAACCAAACTTGGGAAGACGTAACGGAAGTCTATATGTGTCGTGGTACATCGTGGCGCGGCAGCCTGAAGGTCGGAGCGACTTTATATGACAGTACGCGTTGCAATTAACGGGTTCGGTCGCATCGGACGCAATATCCTGCGGGCCATCGCTGAAGCCCAGCGCAAGGACATTGAGGTGGTTGCTCTCAACGACTTGGGTCCGGTTGAAACCAATGCTCATTTGCTGCGCTACGACAGCGTGCACGGCCGCTTCCCCGGCGAAGTGACCGTGATGGGAGACGCGATCAGTCTTGGTAACGGCCCCATAAAGGTCACAGCCGAACGTGATCCGTCGAAACTGCCGTGGAAGGACCTCGGGGTCGATATCGCGCTCGAATGCACCGGCTTGTTCACTGCAAAGGATAAAGCCTCGGCGCATTTGACTGCGGGCGCCAAACGCGTCCTGGTGTCCGCGCCCGCCGACGGCGCCGACCTCACCGTGGTGTTTGGCGTCAATCACGACAAGCTGACCAAGGATCATAAGATCGTCTCCAACGGCTCCTGCACCACAAATTGCCTGGCACCGATCGCCAAGGTGCTCAACGATGCGGTCGGAATCGAAACCGGGTTCATGACCACGATCCACGCCTATACCGGCGATCAACCGACGCTCGACACCATGCACAAGGATCTTTATCGCGCGCGTGCGGCCGCACTTTCGATGATTCCAACATCGACCGGCGCTGCCAAGGCGATCGGTTTGGTGCTGCCGGAGCTTAAGGGCAAGCTCGACGGTGTCGCCCTTCGCGTGCCTATCCCGAATGTTTCGGTGATTGACCTCAAGATCGTCGCAAAGAGGCAAACGACGAAGGAAGAGATCAATGATGCCGTGAAGCGCGCCTCGGAGCAGCAGCTCAAAGGCATTCTGGCGTACACCAACGATCCTAATGTCTCAACCGACTTCAACCACGACCCACATTCGTCCACGTTCCACATGGATCAGACCAAAGTCATGAACGGCACGCTGGTGCGTGTGATGTCCTGGTATGACAACGAGTGGGGCTTCTCCAACCGCATGGCGGATACCGCCGTGGCAATGGGCAAGCTGCTCTAACGGTCAACTGCTGGGCCTGTCATGACCACTTTTCGAACGCTCGACCACGTCGACGTGAAGGGAAAGCGCATCCTCGTGCGCGTCGATCTGAACGTACCGATCGAGAACGGTGTCGTCACAGACGCCACGCGCATCGCGCGCGCAGCACCGGCCATTACCGAGATCGCCGACAAAGGCGGCAAGGTCATTTTGCTCTCGCATTTCGGCCGGCCGAAGGAGCACGATCCAAAACAATCTTTGAAGCCGGCGGCTGCCGAAGTGGCGCGTATCATCAAACGCCCCGTCGGATTCGCCGACGATTGTATTGGAGAGGTAGCGGAACGCGCTGTTGCCGCGATGCGACCCGGGGATGTTCTCTGCCTCGAGAATACTCGCTTCCACGAAGGTGAAGAGAAGAATGATCCCGCGTTCGTCGCTGCGCTGGCAAGGCTGGGCGATATTTGGGTGAATGACGCCTTTTCGGCTGCGCACCGGGCGCACGCATCCACCGAAGGCCTGGGTCACAAGCTGCCAGCCTATGCGGGGCGCACGATGCAGGCCGAGCTTGAAGCACTCACCAAGGCGCTTGAAGATCCTGACCGGCCGCTGGTCGCGGTCGTCGGCGGCGCCAAGATTTCGACCAAGCTCGATTTGCTTGGCAACTTGCTCGATAAAGTGAACGTGCTGATCATCGGCGGTGCCATGGCCAATACATTCCTGCTCGCGCAAGGAAAAAAGATTGGTAGATCACTAGCAGAAGCTGACCTCGCTGCCACCGCGCACAAGATCATGACCAAGGCCAACGCCGCAAAGCGTGAAATCGTGCTCCCGGTCGATGTTGTCGTGGCCGATAAATTGGCGGCCCACGCGCTTTCTAGCGTCGTCGATGCCGATAAAGTCGGTGCCGCCGAAATGATTCTGGACATTGGGCCGCGCAGCATTGAACAGGTTATTTCCGTGTTGGCGCGCGCCAAAACGCTGGTGTGGAATGGCCCATTCGGCGCTTTCGAAATGGAACCATTCGACAACGGCACTATCGAAGTCGCGGAAGCCGCCGCGGAACTGACCGAAGCTGGCAAGCTTATTTCGGTAGCGGGCGGCGGCGATACGGTAGCCGCGCTGAAGGTCGCGGGAGTAGTCGATCGATTGACTTATGTCTCGGCCGCCGGCGGTGCATTTCTGGAATGGCTCGAAGGCAAGGCCTTGCCTGGAGTTGAGGTGTTGCGAGTAAAATAGACGCGAAATGCTCCGGCCGTCTCGGGGCGCGAGCGCCGTTCGCGAACCAGGAACCCTGAGCCAAGTGCAAGTATTCTGGATTCTGGGTATTCTGGATTCCGGGTTCACGCTTTCAGCGCGCGCCGGAACGACGATTGAGAGGGAGAAGGCGATGAATCTCGATGAATTGAACAAAGTAGCGGAAGCCATGGTAGCGCCCGGCAAGGGCATCCTCGCTGCCGACGAATCCTCTGGCACGATCAAGAAGCGTTTTGACGCCATCGGCGTGGAGTCGACCGAGGACAATCGGCGCGACTATCGCGAAATGCTGTTCCGCTCGACCGAGGGAATGAAACATATCTCCGGCGTCATCCTTTACGACGAGACGATTTGGCAAAAGGCCAAAGACGGTACGCCGCTGGTCGAGCTGGTCAAGAAGGCTGGCGCCATCCCTGGCATCAAGGTGGATGAAGGCACCAAACCGCTGCCGATGTGCCCGGGCGAAGTTGTTACCATTGGCCTCGACAAGCTAGCCGATCGGCTCCCCAAATATTTCGAGCAGGGCGCGCGCTTCGCCAAATGGCGCGCAGTGATCGACATCGGCGCCGACATCCCAAGCTACGCCTGTATACGGGTCAATGCCCATGCGCTCACACGCTATGCTTCGCTCTGTCAGGCGGCGCAGATCGTGCCAATCGTCGAACCCGAAGTTCTGATGGACGGTGATCACGATATCGATCGCTGTTATCAGGTAACCGAACTGGTGTTAAAGACCCAATTCGAGGAGCTTTATTTCCAGCGTGTTGCGCTTGAAGGCATAGTGCTTAAGCCCAACATGGTGATCTCTGGCAAGAAGAACAGCAAGCGGGCCGGTGTCGAGGAAGTCGCCGAGAAAACCGTCAAGATGCTCAAGAACTGCGTGCCGAGCGCTGTGCCCGGAATCGCGTTCCTTTCTGGTGGGCAGAGTGACGAGGAAGCTACCGCTCACCTCGATGCAATGAACAAGATTGGCAATTTGCCCTGGAAGCTCACGTTCTCTTACGGGCGCGCGCTGCAACATGCACCGCAGACGACCTGGAAGGGCAGGTCGGAGAACGTCGCCGCCGCGCAGCGCGCCTTTTCACACCGAGCAAAAATGAACGGGCTCGCCGCCCTCGGTCAATGGAAAGCCGATATGGAGAAAAAGGCGGCATGACGTGCATAAGGCCGCGCGGTTCCGCGGCTTTATGCGTTTATCCATTGCTACGGGATCAGCCGCAATTGCTACATTGTTGTCGGCCCCGTTAGATCCTCTCCTGTAAGAAGCCGCGCCTACCAACGCCTCCCCTTTCGAGGTTCCCCTAGCTTCTACGTAACTTAAGGATACGAAACGTGATTGATCTCTACACTTGGACGACCCCCAACGGCCGCAAGGTTTCCATCGCTCTGGAAGAGTTCGGCCTGCCCTACACTGTTCACCCAATCGATCTTTCCAAGGATGAGCAGTACGCACCCGCCTTCCTCAAGATTGCTCCCAATAACCGCATCCCTGCGATCGTCGATCGCGACACTAATTTAGCGCTCATGGAATCGGGCGCGATCCTGATCTATCTCGCGGACAAGACCGGCAACCTGATGCCGAAATCGGGCGAAGGACGCTATCGCGTCATTGAATGGCTGATGTGGCAAATGGGTGGGCCCGGTCCCATGCTTGGCCAGGTGCACCACTTCGTGAAGTACAACAAAGGCAAGGCGCCTTATGCCGAGGAGCGTTACTTGAAAGAGGGGCGTCGCCTCTACAAGGTGCTCAATACACGTCTGGAAGGCCGCGAGTTTGTCGCCGATCAATATTCGATCGCCGACATTGCTATCTGGCCTTGGATCTCACGTTTCGAATGGCAAACCATCGACATGAAGCAGTACCCAAACGTGAAGCGCTGGTACGAAACCATTGCCGCGCGCCCGGCAGTCCAGAAGGGTTACAAGATACCGAGGGACATGGGCCCTGTGCCGATGCCGTAATGTCCGGGCCAACTGCTACACACGGTCGCAAATTGCTAATCCGCACGACAGGAGAATATTAAAAGGCCGCGACCAAGTAACTCTTGAAGTCAATTTTTCGCCCGATTGGACTAGCATGCGAAGACCATGCCTTCCCGACCCAAACAGCCAACCCCTCGCCCAGCGTCACGTCTCTATCTCATCACCCCGCAAATCGCGGATGCATCTGCGTTTTCTCTGCAGCTGGCCTCCGCCCTTGAAGCGGACGAGGTCGCGGCAGTTTTGCTGCGCCTTGGCGGCGTCGATGAACGCACGTTGATCAATTGCGCAAAAGCGCTCACGACTCCCGTGCAAGCTAAGGGCTGCGCACTTTTGCTTGATGGCCGCCCCAACCTCGTCGCAAGCGCCGGCGCCGACGGCGCGCATTTGACCAGCATCGAGGCCTTTAAAGACGCGATCGGTCAACTTAAGCCCGAACGCATCGCGGGCGCTGGCGGACTCGCAACGCGGCACGACGCCATGCTCGCCGCGGAGCAAGGAGCGGACTATGTCATGTTCGGGGAGCCGGACGCCGCGGGCAAGCGTCCACCCTTGTCTGTGATCGAGGAACGCGTTGGCTGGTGGGCGGAAGTGTTCGAAATTCCCTGTGTTGGATATGCCGCATCGCTCGAGGAAATTACGCCACTGGTGATAGCAGGCGCCGATTTTGTTGCGCTGGGTGATTTTCTGTGGCGGGACACACACGCAATCTCCGCAACAATAGCTGACGCCGGTCGCTGTCTCAGGCTACCGGAGCCAGCTGCATGAGAAGAACGCTATACCGTCTCACTGCGCTAATCGCGCTTCCAGTGATTGCCGCCGTCACGCCGACGGCAGCGCAGACTACGAGAAACACCCTACAGCCGTGGCCGCAGCTGCCTCCCAATAGTTCCGTCAGCGTGGACCAGTCCAACATCGACATTGCCTACGGTGCCTTTCAGCGCGGCTTTTATATGACCGCGTTCAACGAAGCGACCAAACGCGCTCAAGAACACGATCCGGCCGCGATGACGTTGCTCGGTGAGATTTATGCGCAAGGGCTCGGCGTGGGTCGCGACGATACGAAGGCGGCACAATGGTACAAATTGGCCGCCGACAAAGGTAACCGGGACGCTCTATTCGCGCTGGCAATGTTCAACTTTCAAGGCCGCGCCGGACCCAGTGATCCCACCGAAGCGGCGCGGCTTCTCGAAGCCGCCGCCAAGCTTGGCCACCCCGTCGCCGCTTATGACCTCGGCCTGCTTTATGTCCAGGGTCAGCAGTTCCCGCAGGATTTCAAGCGCGCCGGAGAACTATTCGCGGCCGCCGCGGAAGCCGGGAATTCGGAAGCGCAGTACGCGCTTGCTACGATGTATAAGGAAGGTCGTGGAGCGCCTAAGGATATAAGTAAGGCCGCGCGGCTCATGCAGCAGGCCTCGATCGCTGGCAATCTCGATGCGATGGTCGAATTCGCGATTGCGCAATTCAACGGCGAAGGCGTCAACAAAGACGAGACTGCCTCCGCGCAACTATTCCTGAAAGCCGCGCATCTCGGTAGTCCGGTCGCGCAAAATCGACTGGCGCGGATTTTTATGGCCGGCCGTGGCATGCCTGCTGACGCGACCGAAGCCGTAAAATGGCACATGGTTGCAAAGGCGGGCGGCGCCAGCGACCCTGACCTCGACATATTCGCTGCCAAGCAAATGCCCGCGGTACGTGAAGCGGCGGACAAGGCGGCCAAGAAATGGTTATCGACCGTCGCGTCGGTCCGCCCTTGACGGCGCCTGCCATCGCAGGCAGACCGCACGCCCCATGCAACATTCCGCACTGCTCAACGTCATGATCGCCGCCGCACGCAAGGCTGCCCGCCTGCTCAAACGTGACTTTGGCGAGCTGGAGAAATTGCAGGTTTCACTGAAAGGCCCCGCAAATTTCGTGTCGATCGCGGATCGCCGTGCCGAAAAAACGTTACACGCCGAACTGATGAAGGCCAGACCAGGCTATGGCTTTCTCGGAGAAGAAGGTGGCTGTCGCGAGGGCAGTGACAAAACCCATACCTGGATTGTCGATCCGCTCGATGGCACTACCAACTTTCTGCACGGTATTCCCCAGTTCGCGATCTCAATCGCCTTGAAGCGCGAGGCAACCATAGTCGCGGGCCTGATCTACAATCCTGCGAATGAGGAAATGTTTATTGCCGAGCGCGGCAGAGGCGCATTCCTTAATGATCAGCGCATCCGGGTTGCCGCGCGAAAGCATCTTGCCGATGCAGTTATTGCCTGCGGTCTACCGCACCACGGTCGTGGCGACATTGGACTTTCACGGAAAGAAACCGGTGCGATGCAAGAACATGTTGCCGGCCTGCGCCGATTTGGTGCAGCCGCTCTCGATCTTGCCTGGGTCGCGGCTGGGAGGATCGACGGCTATTGGGAGCGCGACCTCAACCCATGGGATATGGCGGCGGGCTTGATCATGGTTCGAGAAGCCGGTGGATTTGTTTCCGATTGTGACGGCGGCGAGGACTTTTTCCGAAAAGGGCACATCGCTGCGGGGAATGAAATGATCCAGAAAGAGCTGGTTACCGTGCTTAAAACGGCGGGCAGAGCCTAGCCCTCCGTAATTTCAACTCAATCCGTGGGTTAATGCTTGTAGTTCCGCCTCAACTGCTTTTTCCCTGTGACGGGTCTGTGTCATAGTGCTCGGCAGGGGCTGGATTCGGCGCAATTCCTGAAGCTAATGGCCAAAGAACTCGATCCTCTCAAGCTATCGTCTCCTCGTATCTTCCTGGTGCGGATGCTCGTGTTCGTCATCCTGGTCGGGCTCATCACGTTCGTATTGCATAAGCAGATCGAGGTGGCGTTCATGGCAAACCCAGGCCTGAACGCGCTGATCATCGGAGTGTTGGCAATTGGCATTGTGCTCTCGCTGCGCCAGGTGCTGCGGCTCTATCCGGAAATCGCTTGGGTCAATAACTTCCGCCTTGCTGACCCCGGCCTTGCAGTCGAGAGAGCTCCAGTTCTTCTCGCACCGATGGCCGCAATTCTTGGAAGCCGCGTCGGGCGCATGGCGATGTCTTCGCAACTGATGCGCGGTATCCTCGATTCGATCGCTACCCGCCTTGACGAGGCCCGCGACATATCCCGCTACATGACCGGCCTGCTCGTTTTCCTCGGCTTGCTCGGCACGTTCTGGGGTCTGATCGAAACCGTTGGCTCGGTCGGCGCGGTCATTCAGGGGCTTAAGGCGAGCGGAGACAGCGGCTCGATGTTCGACTCCCTGCGCGATGGCCTCGCTGCACCTCTCTCGGGAATGGGCATTTCGTTCTCATCATCGCTATTCGGCCTAGCCGGCTCGCTGGTGCTCGGTTTCCTCGACCTGCAATCGAGCCAGGCGCAGAATCGCTTCTACACGGAACTCGAGGATTGGCTATCGACGACCGTGTACGATCAAGCTTCCGAGCCGGCGCTTGCCACCGGCGTCAGCGGCGAGGTGCGTTCTGCGATTGAGCGCTTGCGAGGCGCGGTCGATCAGGTTGAGTCTGGCAAGTCTGCTTCCGCGGCAATGGCGAATCTTGCCGAGGCTATCCAGGGTCTTGTGCACCATATGCGCACTGAACAGCAGATGATCCGCGACTGGGTCGACTCGCAAGCCGCACAGCAGCGCGAGATCAAGAAGCTCTTGGAAGTTCTGGTGCGCGAGCACGCGAAGGTGAGCTGAAACCTATGGCGCTGGCACGAACCCGCCGCGGCGAAAGCGGCATGAACTACTGGCCGGGCTTCGTCGACGCACTGTCGACGTTGATCCTCGGCATCATTTTTTTGCTTACCGTATTTGTGGTGGTGCAATTCTACTTGCAGCAGGAAGTAGCGGGGAAGGATACCGCCCTCAACCGCCTGAATGCGCAGATAGCACAGCTCACCGAGCTGCTGGGGCTTGAGAAGTCGGGCAAGGCCAATCTCGAAGACCAGCTCGCGCAATTGCGTGCGACGCTCGCAACCGCCGAAAATGAGCGGGATCGCCTCAAGAGCGCTGCCGAAAGCGCCGGTGCAGGGGCGGCGGCGGCTCAGGGCAAAGCGTCAGAGCTCGCCGGTCAACTCGAAGGGGAGAAAAGAATCTCGGCCCGGGCATTGGCTCAAGTCGAAGTACTCAACCAGCAAATAGCAGCCCTGCGCCGCCAGCTCTCTGCCCTCGAACAGACACTCGATGCCGCCGAAAAAAAGGACAAGGAATCCCAAACCCGCATCACCGAACTCGGCCAGCGGCTTAATCTGGCTTTGGCGGAGCGGGTTAATGAATTGAAGCGGTACCGCTCGGATTTTTTCGGCAAGCTTCGTGAAATTCTCGGGGACCGTTCCGACGTACGTGTGGTCGGAGACCGCTTTGTGTTGCAATCGGAGGTGTTCTTCGACACTGGCCGGGCCGATCTCAGGCCTGAGGGTCGTGCCGAACTCGACAGTGTCGCGGTGGCGCTGCTGGAACTGGAGAAGAAGATACCTGCTGATCTTGCCTGGGTTCTGCGCGTCGACGGCCATACCGACGTAAGGCCGATTACCGGCTTATTCAGGTCCAATTGGGATTTGTCGGCCGCCCGTGCTATTGCGGTGGTGCAATATCTCATCGGTAAAGGTGTCTCTCCGCAGCGTCTGGTCGCTGCCGGCTTTGGCGAATTTCAGCCAATTGACGTCGGCAGGACCGAGGATTCTTACAGGCGCAATCGCCGCATCGAATTCAAGCTAACCGAACGGTAGCCCCCAGCTTCTTCACCTCCCCCTGTTGGAGAGGTCCGATTGCAAAGCGATCCGGGTGAAGCGGCAACGGACTCACAATAGGCTATAACCCCTCACCACCCCACCTTCGGCGGTCGACCTCTCGCTATGGAAGCGGTGAAGCGAGTCTGCCGAGCGGCTTACCATCCAATGACGCATCTCAAGTCGTTCAGACTCCGTCCCTACACCGCCGCCGACGAAGACGCGGCGATCGAGCTATGGCGGGCCACTTGGTCAAAACATTATTCGCATCTCGATTTCAATGCGCGCGTTCCGTGGTGGCGTGATCGCTGGCGCAATGAGCTGGTGCCCGTAGCGCACATCGTACTCGCAGAACAAGGTGACACGCTTATCGGCTTCGTTACGGTCGATCCTAAAACGATGCATCTCGATCAGATCGTCGTTGCTCCCGAATATTGGGGCTCGGAAGTCGCGCTTGCCCTGCTAGATGAAGCAAAACGTCTGTCGCCGAAAGGACTCGATCTTCTAGTCAACAAGGATAATTTTCGCGCGATTCGCTTTTATGAAAAGCACGGCTTTGCCCCTGTCGGCGAAGACAAAAATCCGGTGTCGGGAATAGCGGTAAATAGGATGGCGTGGCGCTCCTAGTGGTAAGCCATCTCAAATTGCAGTTTTGCAAGCCGGGCATAGAGGCCTCCCGCGGAAGCAAGCGACGCGTGAGTGCCCTTCTCGACGATGCGACCGTGATCGAGCACAAGGATACGGTCGCAATTCTGGACTGTGGCGAGCCGGTGCGCGATTACGATACTTGTGCGGTTGAGCATGAGCCGCTTAAGGGCCTGCTGGACCAGGGTTTCGCTTTCAGCGTCTAGCGATGAAGTCGCCTCGTCGAGCAATAGAAGCGGCGCCTTGCGCAAAATGGCGCGCGCAATCGCAATACGTTGACGCTGACCGCCTGACAGCGTGACACCTCGCTCGCCGACCGGAGTCTCGTAGCCGAACGGCAGAAGCCGAATGAACTCGGAAGCGTGCGCGGCCTCTGCTGCTCTCTCGATCTCCGCATTGGTCGCATCAGGCTGACCGAATTGAATGTTTTCCCGCACGCTGGTGCCAAATACCACGGCGTCCTGCGGTACCAATGCGACCTGCGCGCGCAGTGCCGCCGGATCCGTGTCAGCAAGACGAATGCCGTCAAAGCTAATGGCCCCCGACAGCGGATCATAAAACCGTTGGATCAACTGGAAAACGGTGCTCTTGCCCGAGCCGGACGGACCGACAAGGGCGAGCTTCTCACCGGCCGCAACCCGAAATGAAACGTGATCGAGAACCTGCGCGTGGGGTCGGCCTGGATACGCAAAGGTCACGTCGTTGAATTCGACCTCGCCGGCAGCAGGCTTCGGCAATGCAACCGGCCGCGGCGGCGCCTTAATCTGCGGCTCGGCATCCAGGATTTCGAACAGGCGTTCCGCCGCTCCTGAAGCCTGAGCGATTTCTCCCCACACCTGGCTGAGCTCACTGAGTCCGCCAGCGGCGAACACGGCATAGAGCACAAATTGGCCGAGCCGGCCTGGTGTGATGTCGCCGGCAAGCACGTCTTGCGCGCCGACCCATAGCACCACCACGATACTGGCAAAGACCAGAAAGATCACCACGGCGGTGAGCACGCCGCGCACTCTGGTAGCATCGCACGCGGCGGTATAAGCACGTTCCACCGCAGACGAGAAACGCGACTGCGCCAGTTTCTCATTGGTGAAAGCCTGCAGAGTACGCATTGCGCCGATGAGTTCGTCGGCGTAGCCGGATGCCTCGGCAAGCATGTCCTGTGCAGCGCGGCCGCGTCTACGGACCGCGCGTCCGAAAGCGACCAGCGGCAGCACAATCACCGGAATCGCCCCAAGCACGAAAAGCGATAGCCGTGGGCTGGTGACGACTATCATGACCGCACCGCCGAAGAAAAGGAGCAGGTTGCGCAATGCGATCGACACCGACGCGCCGACAGACGATTTGATCTGCGTCGTGTCGGCGGTCAGCCGCGACACAATTTCCCCGGTGCGTGCCGCATCGAAAAAAGCGGAAGACAGGCGCGTGAGGTGCGTGAATACATCTGAGCGCAAGTCAGCTACGATGCGCTCGCCAAGCGTCGTCACCAGGTAGTAGCGCAGCGCACTTGAGACCGCGAGCACCGCCACAACGACGATCATCACCGCGAAATAGCTGTCGATCAGCTGCACGGCCTTGTCGGAGAAGCCAAAATCGATCATGCGGCGCACTGCGACCGGTACGATCAGCGTGGTGAGGGCGGCGACTATCAGGGCGGCCAATGCTGCAAATGCGCGGCCGCGATAGCGGACAATGTAGGGAACCAAACGCGCGAGCGGCTTAAGCCTTAGCTTGCGCCGCTCTCCTGGCGCGGTCGCGCCCGCAACATCGAGCCCCCTCCCATCGGTGGAAAAGCTCATGCGATACCTTCGGACCAACGCCCCCCGCGTCCTTAATGCCTTGCGGCCCCGACAGCGGTCAATTGTCGTGGCTTGCCGCCCACAACGGGCTCCTGTATAGGAGCCTTAAATTCGGCAGCTATTGGCGCTCCTGTCGCGTGCACCAGAAACGATGAAACAAGATATCCATCCCGGCTACCACATCATCAAGGTGGTGATGACCGATGGCAGCGAATTCACCACCCGCTCCACCTGGGGTAAAGAGGGTGATGTCCTGCACCTCGACATCGACCCGAAGTCTCATCCGGCTTGGACCGGCGGGCAGCAGCAAATCGTTGACCGCGGTGGCCGCGTCTCGCGCTTCCAGAAGAAGTTTTCCGGTTTCCTCAAATCCGACGGGAAGAAATAAGCGCGACTCTCATTGCGTAACAAAATCTCGCACGCTTATCTTCTGTCATCACCGGGTCGGCGCAAAGCGCCGTGATCCGGTAATTGCGTTTAGGAAGGCATAGCCGCGCTTTAACAAGCGAGATAGCACCGGAAGTCGGGCCTGCCCGACTTCCGCATTAATTATAAGTGTCACAAGCCCGGCCAGACTTTTTAGTTATTGCTTAAACGCTCTCCGCTCCGAAAGCGGCCTTCAACAGGCCAAGCTGACGCTCAACGGGATTGCTCGTTGCGGGATGTTCGGCACTTCTCTGGTTGTAGATAGTCGCGTCTAGGCGCCGCACTTTCGCGTACAGTTTTTGCGAGCGCTCGATGAGTCCGCGCAGCGTTGGAGGCAGTAGTTCAACACTGGCGGCATCGTGGCCATCCGTGATTGCAAGCTTGACCTTGCTTTTTTCCTTGCTGGCCTGCGCGAGTGACATCTCGCCTTCCTTGACGGCGCGGTGAAGCAGAAGCCAGGATGCAAGCTGCATCAGCCTGGTGGTCAGCCGCATGCTTTCAGTGGCATAGGCCAGAGCTGCGGCGCGCTCGAGTTTCTTGGATTGCTGCCGGCCTGGGCCGTCGAGATAGATTGCCGTTTCTTCGACCAGCGCCATGCCATCACGAAACAAATCGGCGAAAGCTTGCGAGCTAGCGAGCCGCTCCCTGAACGACACCGGTTGCGCTTCGCTCAAAGGCTTCTCGGACATTAACGCAACGACCTTACTTACGCGGGGCCGATACACACCCCGTACACAATTGGGTAAGCATGACGCGCCTGCAGTGCCTATGTCCAGACATCGCTATGGTTAACATAGCGATATAGTTGCCACGCAAATCCAAGGGGGCCACGTCCGGCGCTGCGGATTTTGACCCATATTGAGACAAAAAAAGAGCCGCCATTGCCAGCGGCTCAAGGTGATAACAGGGAGGCGTCAAACAGAGTGGACAGGAGCCACTCAACGTCCACTGAAGATGGACGATGCCAGTAATGGTCGAGAAAGCTTAACGACAACTTAAGAACATGGGCGCAATACAAAATATTTTTGCGCTCTCCGGCAGACTGATACCTCCTTTCGGAGGAATCGTGCGACAGGTCTCAACGCTTGAAAAACTGATCGGCGGCCGCGCGCGAGGCGCGCTTTTGCCTCATGTCGGCCTCGAGGCGGCTGATCTCGTCATGCAGCAATTGCACGCGAGCTGCGAGCTCTTCAACCGAGAGCAAGGTTAGATCCTGTCCAATTTCATGCGCGATCTTCCTCTTCGGCTTATCGTCCTCGTCAATCGCCGGCATGGCTAACCTCCTGAACGCAAATCTAGCCACGGTGGTCAAGGTTGTCACATAGAACAGGCCCGCCTAAACAAGGCTCCCAATTTGCAGAAAGCGAGGGGATCGATGGCTGAGCTTCCAACCAACATGACTGCGATCGGCATCAAAGCCGCCGGCGGCCCGGATATGCTCGTCGGCGAAGAACGCCCGGTGCCAGTTCCCTGTGATGGCGAAATTCTGGTGAGGGTGGCCGCTGCGGGCGTGAACCGTCCTGATGTGATGCAGCGCATGGGCCTTTATCCGCCGCCGCCAGGCGCGCCGGATATTCCCGGATTGGAGATTGCCGGCGAGATTGTGGCGCTGGGACCCAACGTAAAACGCTGGAAGATTGGCGACAGGGTGATGGCACTAGTAGTAGGCGGCGGATACGCCGACTATTGCGTTGCCAGCGAAAGCCACGCTCTGCCGGTTTCCGGTTTGTCGATGGTGGAAGCGGCGGCAGTACCGGAAACTTTCTTCACGGTCTGGCACAACACGTTCGAGCGGGGTGGTCTGAAAAGCGGCGAAACTTTGCTGATCCACGGCGGCTCGTCTGGTATCGGCACAGCCGCAATTCAACTTGCCCGGGCATTCGGCGCGCGCGTGATTACGACCGCCGGTTCGGAAGAAAAGTGCGAGGCCTGCCGCAGACTCGGCGCGGACGTTGCCATTAACTATAAGACTGAGGACTTTGTAGCGGCCACCAAAGCGGCGACTGGCGAAAAGGGTGCCGAGGTTATAGTGGACATGGTAGGCGGCGACTACATCGCCCGCAATTATGAAGCTGCAGCGGTAGAGGGGCGCATAGTGCAGATCGCATTCCAGGGCAGCCCAAAGGCTACTGTCGATTTTCGCCGGATCATGCTCAAGCGGCTGCACCACACCGGCTCGACCTTGCGCTCGCGCTCAGTCGCTGACAAAGGTGCAATCGCACGCGCAGTGGAGAAAAATGTCTTGCCCTTTATCGTGGCTGGTAAGGTGAAGCCCGTCATCTATAAGACGTTCCCACTGAATTCCGCAGGTGCGGCGCACGCGCTTATGGAGACCAGCACCCATATCGGTAAAATCGTGCTAACAATTTGATCGGATGTCCGTTTCTCCAAAAGCCGCGAAATCGGCGCAATGTCGGACTTAAAAACTGAATAGGGTGCGATTGTTTGCGAATTTTCATGTCGGCGAGGCCGGAGCCCCAGGCTACAGGGCGATGCCGCGGGCGGGGGTTTTATTTTGGCTATGATGCGCTGCCTGACGGCCGTAGCGGTTGCGATCGCCGCTCTGCTGCTGGCGTCTCAAGTCTCGGGCGCCGTCGAATCGGTGAATGTGCGGCTCGATGTCGCGGCCATCGATTTGACCGCTGCGACCGAGGTGCAAAAGACCGATGGCGACCGTATCCAGGTGTCAACGGCGCCCGGTCCGGACGGAATCGTCCGGCGAATTGAGGTGCGTGCGCGCGAAGGCAACACCAATTGGGCAGTTTTCGCGCTGACCAATAACAGCGATGAACAGATCGATCGCCTGATCGTCGTCCCGCATTACCGCATGGTCGGCTCAGGCCTGTTCTGGCCGGACCTCGGCCTTTCGCGCATCGCGGCCATCACGCCCTCGACCGGGGACCGCCCCGTGCGCCAAGAGGATTCAACCGCAGATATTTTTCGCATTACGCTCGACCCGGGCACCGTCATTACCTTTGTTGCGGAACTGCGCAGCGACAAGTTTCCGCAGATCTATCTGTGGGAGCCAGATGCCTACAAGGACAAGATCAACTCCTTCACACTTTACTATGGCATCGTGATCGGCATTGCGGGCCTGCTCGCACTGTTTCTCACCATTCTGTTCGTGGTGAAGGGCTCGATAATGTTTCCGGCTGCTGCCGCTCTCGGCTGGGCAGTGTTGATCTACATCGGTATCGACTTCGGCTTCTGGGGCAAAGTGTTCGACATGTCGTCCGGCGTCGAGCGCGTTTGGCGCGCCTGCGGCGAGGCAATTCTTTCGGCCACGTTGCTGGTTTTTCTTTTTGCCTATCTTAACCTGTCGCGCTGGCACGTGCGTTATGCCCACATCACCATCGCGTGGCTCGCGGCGCTTGCGGCGCTGATTGCCGTAGCCGTGTTCGAGCCGGCAGTCGCCGCTGGCATCGCCCGAATGTCGCTTGTCGGCATCGCTTTGCTCGGGCTTGCCCTTGTCATCTATCTTTCCACGCACGGCTTCGACCGTGCTGTGTTGCTGATCCCGACCTGGCTTTTGCTGGTTGCATGGACCGCAGCCGCCGGCCTCGCGGTTACTGGACTGGTCACGAACGATATTATCGGCCCAGCACTGCTCGGCGGCCTGGTCCTGATCGTGATGCTGATCGGCTTTACAGTAATGCAGCACGCCTTCGCCGGCGGCATCACACAGGGCATCGTTTCCGACGTGGAGCGCCGGGCGCTTGCGCTCACTGGCGCCGGAGATCTGATCTGGGATTGGGACGTATCCGCTGACAAGGTGTTTACGAGTCCGGAGACCGAGCACATGCTCGGCTTGAAGCGCGGCGCGCTCGAAGGGCCTGCCGCAACCTGGCTTCAGATCCTGCATCCTCTCGACTGCGATCGATTCCGCGCTTCACTTGATGGCATCGTCGAGCAGCGGCGCGGCCGGCTCAGCCAGGACTTCCGGCTACGTACCGTTGACGGACATTATCTTTGGTTTGCTCTCAAAGCCCGTCCAGTCGTCGGTTCCGATGGCGAGGTCGTGCGGCTCGTCGGCACGCTTTCCGATGTGACGGACTTCAAGAACGCAGAGGAGCGGCTGCTGTTTGATGCTGTTCACGATAACCTCACTGGTCTGCCCAATCGTGAACTATTTACTGACCGCCTAGAGGCGGCACTTGGTTTCGCCCGCGTTGATCCTCAAATACGGCCGTCGATAGTGGTAATCGATCTCGACCGGTTCAAACAAGTCAACGATTCCGTCGGGATCGCGGTAGGCGATTCGATTCTGCTGACCATCGCGCGACGGCTTTCGCGCTTGCTCAAGCCCCAAGACACGCTGTCGCGTCTGTCGGGCGATCAGTTCGCGCTGATCATCTTGTCGGAACGCGAACCCGCGCGCATCGTGGCTTTCGCCGAAACAATCCGGCGGACGTTGCGCGCGCCGATTGCATTCAATGACCGCGAAATCTTCCTCACGGCTTCAATCGGATTGGCCCTTGCCGAAAATCAAGCGCACCGCACCGATGAAGTCCTGAAGGACGCCGAACTCGCGATGTACTATGCAAAACGCATCGGCGGCGATCGCATCGAGATTTTCAAGCCAGCTATGCGCTCACGCAAGACCGACCGATTGACGATGGAGTCGGAACTGCGCCGTGCCATCGAGCGCGAAGAAATTACGGTGCTGTACCAGCCGATCGTGCGGCTGGAAGATCGCGCGATTGCAGGATTTGAGGCGCTTGCGCGTTGGGATCACCCCAAGCTTGGCCGCTTGTCACCGGCGGAATTCATCTCGATTGCGGAGGAAATCGGATTGATCGCCGATCTCGGCCTCTTTGTCCTCGACCATACCGCCCGGAACCTGGCTCAGTGGCAAGAAGCAACTCATGCGCGTGAGCCGATGTTCACCAGCGTTAATGTATCGTCGCGGCAGTTGCTGCGACATGACCTGATCCAGGATTTGCGCACCGTGCTTGGGCGAGCCGCGCTTGCTTGGGGCACACTCAAACTCCAAATCACCGAGTCTCTCATAATGGAAAATCCGGTGCACACCGCCCAGATGCTGACGCGCATTAAGGAGCTTGGCGCCGGGTTAGCGCTCGGCGACTTCGGCACCGGGCATTCTTCCCTTGCCTATTTGCAGCGTTTCCCCTTCGACACGATCAAGATCGATCAATCCTTCGTGCGCACTACGCCGCGCGGAACGCGACCCGTGATCCTCCGCTCAATGATCGCGCTTGCGCACGATCTCGGCATGGAAGTCGTAGCGGAAGGCGCCGAAACCGATTCCGACGCTGTCGAGCTCTATCAGCTTGGTTGCGAATATGCGCAGGGTTTTGCTTTTGGCGAGCCGATGAGTGCAGAAGCCGTTCGCGATTCGCTGATCGACAAGCCGACGCGTTTGCGCGCACTCAAGATTGCATCTGAATAATTTCAGGCTGTCCGAAATTCACGCGTGACCGGCGTCGCTCGACAGCATACCCAAATCAATGCCGATCTTGCGCAAGGCCCTTTCGTATTTTGAGTCGGTATCCTGGCCGAAGATCAACTCGGCGTCAGCCGCACAGTGCAGCCATCCGTTTTGCTGAATTTCGTGCTCGAGTTGACCGGGGGCCCATCCGGCATAACCAAGCGCGAGAATGGCGCTTGCCGGCCCGTTGCCTCTTGCGATCGCCTTGAGAATGTCGAGCGTAGCTGTGAGGCAGATACCCTCGTCGATCGGCAATGTGGAATTCTCGATGAAGAAATCCGCTGAATGCAGTACGAAGCCGCGCCCGGTTTCGACAGGGCCACCCTTGAGCACCTTCACGTCCCCGGCGCGGGTCGGCAACTGGATCCGCTCGGCGGCTGGAATAACCTCGAGCTGCACCAGCAAGTCGGGAAATTTGATATTGGCCGCCGGGTGATTAACGATAATGCCCATGGCGCCTTCCGTGGAATGCGCGCAGACATAGATAACGGCGCGCGAGAAACGCTCGTCGTTCATTGCCGGCATCGCGATCAGCATTTGCCCATCGAGATAGCCTCGCCCGGGGCCTTGCTGCATGCGTGAAATCCTCATGGCAAAAGGTTACCTGAATGACCCGCCTTTGCAAACGAACCTTGCGATCGAAAGTTCACCCCTTCACTACTGTCATATTCGATTGGATAATTGTGGCAGCTACCCGCCCGGATCATGTTCAACGCCCGCTCACGATGAATTCAGTGGCGCGGCATGCGGTTACCGACTAGAGCCTCGACAATGGACGATATTTTCAGATCATTTCGTGCGGCGCTGGTTGCCTATGGAATCGCCGCCTTCTGGGGCACATCGGGGCATGCTGCCGACGAATCACCCTGGAGCAAGGATATCCGCTCCGCTGCGAGAATCATTGCCGGCACAAACAAGACCGGCGACGCACAGCTGCGCGCGGGCATCGAGATCAAGATGCAACCAGGTTGGAAGACCTATTGGCGCCATCCGGGCGATTCTGGTGTGCCTCCCACCTTTGATTTTTCGAATTCGGAAAATTTGAAAACAGCCACTGTGCTCTACCCTGCGCCGCATCGGTTCGTCGACGAGACCGGCCAAACGCTTGGTTACAAAGAGAGGGTCGTCTTTCCGGTCGTGGTGTCACCGCAGCAGCCAGGCAGGCCTGTTCAGCTGCGTCTGAAGATCGACTACGCGGTTTGCGAGAAATTGTGCGTACCGGCTGAGGGCCGCGCTGAACTCATGCTCACCCCAGGCAATAGTGCGCACAATTCAGAATTGAGCGCAGCCGAAGCACGCGTACCGAAGCAAGTCACGGCTGTGCAAGCGGGGCTGACCGCGCGACGCGTCAATACCGGCGCAAAGCCGCTGGTCGCCGTTGTTGTCGCCGCGCCCGCAGGCCAACCGGTTGATTTGTTTGTCGAGGGGCCAACGCCTCAATGGGCGTTGCCAATACCAAAGCCAGTTAAGCCTGCGCCAACCGGGCGAGCCCAATTCAGCTTCGAACTTGACGGCTCGCCGCCAGACATCGATCCAAAGAGCCGATTTGATTTGACCTTCACAGTCGTTACCGGCGAACGCGCGGTCGAGGTCAAAACCCATCTCGACTAATTGGCGGCAAGAGGGTAATTACCCGAGCCCACAAAGCTTCTGTAACGTGAGAGAACACCCATGCCTATCAAGGTCGGCGATCGATTACCAGATGCAAAATTCCGCGTCATGACCACCGAAGGTCCTGTTTGGAAAACCACCGGCGAAGTTTTCAAAGGTCGAAAGGTAGCACTTTTCGCGGTGCCCGGCGCCTTCACGCCGACCTGTAATAACCTGCATATCCCGAGCTTCCTGAACAACGCAGCCGCAATCAAGGCGAAGGGTGTGCACACGATCGCGGTAACGGGCGTCAATGACGTGTTCGTTATGGAGGCCTGGAAAAAATCGACCGGCGCCGAGGGCAAGATCGATTTTCTCGCCGACGGCAACGGCGAATTTGCTAAGGCAATTGACATGGCCTTTGATGGCTCCGGCAACGGCCTCGGCACGCGTTCGAAGCGCTATTCGATGCTGGTTGACGATGGCGTCGTTAAAAAGCTTAATGTCGAAGATGCGCCTGGGAAGTGCGAGGTTTCCGGCGGCCAGGCGCTGCTGGCGCAGCTCTGATTTTTCGAACTTGTCGTCACCGGATTTGTCCCGGTGAGGGGATTTTATTTTTTTTAATCGCTCCGATTGCGCCAGCTCGCTTGGCCACAAGACCTTCGCGTGCGAGTACATCAGCGCGTTCGTTCATAGCGTGATCGGCATGGCCCTTGACCCAGTGCCAGTGCACCTTGTGGCGAGCTAATGCCTCGTCCAGCCTCTTCCAGAGATCGACGTTTTTCACAGGCTTCTTGTCCGCCGTGCGCCAGCCATTCTTCTTCCAGCCGTGGATCCAATCAGTGATCCCGTTTTTCAGATACTCGCTGTCAGTATGAAGATCGACCGCGCACGGTCGTTTGAGCGCTTCCAAAGCTGAAATCGCTGCCATCAGTTCCATGCGGTTATTTGTAGTATGCGGTTCGCCGCCTTTGAGTTCCTTTTCGTGGTCACCAAAAGTGAGAATCGCGCCCCAGCCGCCAGGTCCGGGATTGCCGGAGCAGGCACCGTCTGTGTGGATCGTGACGCGCGGCTCGCTCACGCAGATTGTCCCTTGCATATGGTCTTGTCCGAAACCCAGAGCATACCTTTCGGCATCATGCGCCGAGGCCATAATCTTGCACGCTTTTCACCGACTGGTGAAAACGTAGCTTGCGGTAATAGTCCAGCGGGTCTTTTGGCTTCACAAGCGCGCCATCTGGCACTGCCAGCCAATCGACCAGCCTTGTCAGAAGGAAGCGCATGGCCGCTCCGCGCGCAAGTACAGGAAGTGCGGTCCGTTCGGCTTGCGAGAGCGAACGCACTTTTCCATATGCGCTTAGGAGTGAGCGCCCCTTGGTCACGTTGTAAGAATGATCCACCTCGAAGCACCAAGCATTGAGGCAAATCGCGATGTCATAGGCAAGCGTATCGGTACATGCGAAATAGAAATCGATCACCCCGGACAGCTTGTCGCCGAGGAAGAAGACATTGTCCGGAAAGAGATCCGCATGGATTACACCTTTTGGAAGCTGGCGGGGCCAAGATTTTTCCAATACCTCGAGTTCTGTTGCGATCTCGGCGCAAAGTCCTCGTCGCACGGTGTCTCCCCGCGGTCTGGCATGTTCATAAAGTGGCCGCCAACTCTCAATCGACAAAGCGTTGGAACGCCTCGGCCTGAAATCCGCACCGGCGAGATGCAGCCGCGCCAGCGCGTCGCCCACGGCCGCGCAGTGGTTTGGACTTGGGCGCCGGATCCACAATCCGTCAAGAAAAGTGACGAGCGCGGCTGGCCGGCTGGCGATCTTGCCAAGCACGCCACCGTGTCTGTTCTTCACCGGCTGCGGACAGGTGATGCCTCGTGCCGCAAGATGCTCCATCAGGTCCAGGAAAAACGGGAGATCGCCCTCCGCGACGCGCTTTTCATAGAGCGTAAGGATAAAATTGCCGGCACTGGTGTGTACCAGAAAATTGGAGTTCTCAACCCCCTCGGCGATGCCCTTGTAGGCGAGCAGTTCGCCAATGTCATAAGCGGAAAGAAAGCGGGTGAGATTTTCCGCCGAAACGTCGGTGTAGACCGCCATACAGCGTCACTCCGCCGCCTCGTGCTCCCGCAGCGGACGGGGTAGTGGGAAGAATACCCCCTCCTCCGTCGCCGTAACGGTCTCGATATCGAGTACGTAGCGCTCGGCGAAGGCACCCATGATTTCCTCGACTAATACTTCGGGCGCTGAAGCACCGGCGGTGATGCCGAGCCGGGTCACTCCGCTGAAATCGCTCCATTTGATGTCGGCGGCGCGTTGCATGAGAACCGCACGCGGACAGCCGGATTTCTCGGCCACTTCCTTGAGTCGCTGTGAGTTTGACGAATTGGGTGCGCCGACCACGATCATGGCATCGACAACCGGCGCTACGCGCTTGACAGCGTCCTGACGGTTCGTCGTTGCGTAGCAGATGTCTTCCTTGTGCGGGCCGGCGATATCGGGAAATCGCTGCTTCAACAGATCGACCATTGCCGCCGTGTCGTCGACCGACAACGTGGTCTGCGTCACATAGGCAAGCCGGTTGGCATCGCGCGGAGTAAATTTTTTCACATCTTCGAGCGTCTCAACGAGGGTGATGCTGCCGGGCGGCAATTGACCCATAGTGCCGGCGACTTCGGGGTGGCCGGCGTGTCCGATGAGGACAATCTCGCGGCCACGGCGATTATGAATTTCGGCCTCGCGATGCACCTTGGTCACCAACGGGCATGTCGCGTCGATCGTGAACAGATTGCGCCGCTGTGCTTCCTCTGGAATTGCGCGCGCCACGCCGTGGGCCGAAAAGATCACTGGAGCGTGGTCATCGGGAACTTCGCTGAGTTCCTCGACGAAAACCGCGCCCTTCGCGCACAGACCGTCGACCACGTACCGGTTATGCACGATTTCGTGACGCACATAGACCGGCGCCCCATAGATCGCGAGGGCCCGTTCCACCGATTCGATGGCCCGCACTACCCCCGCGCAAAAACCGCGCGGCGAGCACAGCAGCACCTTCAGGACGGGCTTGGGTGAGCTTGACGACATTTTTTGACCTGGAAAAAGCACGCCGCATTGGCGCGCATTTCTGGCATGGACATGGGCTGCACCGGCCCACTATGTCAAGCGTAACGGTTGCAGGACCCCGCCACTGCCCCTATATTTCGCCCACTTTCCGATCATCACTGATGATCCGAAGCTTCGCCCAAGGGGCGAAGCATAGAGGAGATTTTGCCATGGCGAGCGCAGCACCCTTGATGCCGAAGGCGACTGCCGTCTGGCTGCTGGACAACACCGCGTTGTCGTTTGACCAGATCGCCGAATTCTGCAAGTTGCACCCACTCGAGGTGAAGGCGATTGCCGATGGCGACGCCGCGCAGGGAATCAAGGGCCTCGACCCCATCCTTACAGGCCAGCTGACCCGCGAGCAGATCGAGGAGGCGGAAAAAAACCCGGAATCCCGCCTGAAGCTGACAGAGCCGAAGGTCGCGGTTTCGACCTCCGAGCGCGCCAAGAAAGGGCCGCGGTACACGCCGGTTTCGCGCCGTCAGGATCGGCCGAACGCCATCCTGTGGCTGGTGCGCAACCACCCGGAACTCAAAGACAGCGCCATCATGCGGCTGGTGGGCACCACCAAGTCGACCATTGCGTCGATCCGCGATCGCACGCACTGGAACTCGGCCAACCTGACGCCGATGGACCCTGTGACACTTGGCCTCGCCTCGCAGATCGATCTCGACCTCGAAGTGCAGCGCGCCAACAAGGAAAAACCCGCTCCCGTCAACACCGGAGCGACCTTGCTTCCGGCCGCCGAGACCACCGCGCGCAAGGAGGCCGATGTTTCCGCCGCAGCGGAACCCGAGAAAAAGCCGGGCGAGCTCGATGTCAACGCCGTCTTTGCCAAGCTCAAGCAGCTGGGCGGCAAGACCGAAAAGGAAGGCGAGTAAAAATCGCTTATCGCCCGCGGAATCGCGATCAAGTTCCGCATACGCATTATTGCGATTTTCGAAACTAAGTTCGCATACACGGGTGAGGTCGACGATCCCGCCTGTTGGAATGTCGAGCGCCAAACCAACTCACGAGCATCGCTCGACATGTGGCTGTGATGTCGCGCTGTACCCTGTGAGGCATCGAAGTACTTAGACTTCAATACCCCCTGGTCCCGTTGATCGCCGCTACATAGCGCATGACCGATTTCTCCAGCACTTGCTTGGCATCTTTGGCGATCACGCGATCGAAATAGTGACCGTAAATCATATCGAATTCGAACGGCGCCAGCGCTTTGCCGATGTCTTCCACCTCGCGCGCACAAAGTGGAATGAAATTCGGATAGCTCCGCATGAAAGAGAGCCATTTTCGGTCAGTAGCGACGGTGAGGATATCGCCAGCGCAAACGATGCCTCGCCCTCCGGCACCGCTGCCCCAATGCATTACCGTTCCGCCGGGGAAGTGTCCGCCACAGCGCACCAGAGTGACGGCGTTCCAGAGCTTGAGCGTGTCACCCTCCCACAGCTTCACGGCCGCACCTTTGCGCATAATCCAATCCTGGTCGGCGGCGTTGAGATGGATCGGACAATCAAAGGCCTGCGCCCACTCATTCATCGTCGTATAGAAATGCGGGTGCGAAATCGCGATTGCGTTCAAGCCGCCGAGACCTTTAATCATGCTAACGGTCGCCGCATCGAGCGTGGCGACACAGTCCCACAATATGTTGCCGCCTTCGGTGCGCACCAGTAGCGCGCGCTGGCCAATAGCAAAACCTGCGCCGATGCCGATCAGGCCAGTGTCGTATTCATGAAAACTGTTCATGTGGCTTTGCGACAGCTCAGCGAGCGTGGTCCAGGTCTGTCCGTGCGGCGGCACGTATTGCCGCTCCTCTTCACAGATCCTGCATTGCGCGCGCGGCTGCGCGCTGTCCGGATATTGCGTGCCGCAAGCGGTGCAAATGTAGAGTGGCATGAGATCCCTTTGGGCTTTGGCGATGGCGTGTCGAGTTGCGCGACTATTGGCTCGTGCTGCTTACCTTTCGATGTGCGCCTTCCACCGCGGACGTCATGAGCCGAGCGCAGATCAGGCATCGAATCAATGCAATCGGATGCGGCGCCGCAATATTCCTATAAAAGACTAAAATATCTGCACAAATTAATGTGAGCAACGCGCGTCTTGTGCAAAGCAAAAACTTTGTTATTTGCGTCATAAAGCGGCGGAACGCGTGAGGTGCTCACATGATATCGCGCAAGATAAAATTCTTTTCGGCAGCCGCGGCGGCCCTGATTGCCACAGTTGCAGTTGCCCGCACGGTCCATATGCACGTGGCGCCGCCTGACGCACACGTTTCCGGCAAGGTCACTGGTACAACCTGCGGCCAAACAACGCCGCCTCACCGGCACGGGATTATCGTTTGCGGTATGGCCCTCGATTCGGATTGCGAAAAGCTTGAGATGCTGTTGCCGATGTGAGCGCCTGCCTGCCGAATATCCTGGTTACGCTTGCGGCGACAGTCTTATTCGTACCAGTATCGAGAATCCTAATAGCGGTGCGAATGATGCACATGCCTCTCCTGACATGACGACCATCTAGCTCGCCAGCCCCGCCTTCTGAAGGCCAAGAAGAAACCGCGAGCGGTCCGCTGGATCAGTGTACACGGTATGGTTCTCGACGTGGGCACTACTGGGCTTTCCTGGCCGCAACCCCGATGGAACGGTTGCTCTTCCAGTGTTTTGATCGCAGGAAGTGCTTTGCCGACATAATGGATAGCTTGGCGGTGTTTTTTCTGACGAGCTATTGCTAAAAAATTGATGCCACGAGGCTGGGAGCCCGCCATGAAATCCGGTCGCCGTCTGAAGAAACGAGTACTTAAGAAGGAGCGCGTACTTAGCGTGAATGAGCGTCCATTGCGCGCCACGGCCGAGAATGCCGTTCGAACTCTCATTCAATGGGCCGGCGATGATCCGCGCCGGGAAGGGCTACGCGGCACACCAGCGCGCGTCGTTCGCGCCTATGAGGAATGGTATGCGGGCTATTTCGAAGATCCGCGTGAGTATCTGCAGCGGACCTTCGAGGAAGTGGCAGACTATGACGAAATGGTGTTGTTGCGCGATATTCGCTTTGAATCGCACTGTGAACATCACATGGCGCCGATCATAGGGCGCGTTCATATTGGCTATCTTCCCCGCAGACGTGTTGTCGGTATTTCAAAGCTGGTGCGGCTGGTCGATGTCTATGCGAAGCGAATGCAGGTTCAGGAGAAAATGACTGCGGAGATAGCCTCCTGTCTCAACACCGTGCTGAAACCATCAGGCGTGGCGGTCGTCGTCGAGGGCACCCATGAATGCATGACCACACGCGGGGTTCACAGGCCGGACGTGACCATGGTGACCAGCCGGATGCTGGGCGTATTCCGCACGAACTTCAAAACCCGCCAGGAATTCCTCGCGGCCATCAAACTTGGACACAGAATCGACGATGGCTCGATCTGATAACCTGACGTTCGCCGATCGATTTAATTCAGGTGCGGCCCCGGCCCCACCCCTTCGAGCACAGCTTCGCGCCATTCGCGCTTGATCGGCAGGATTGGCGGCATCGGAGCAAAGTCTGGTTCCGCAGTTGGCGCGGCGATCGACTGGATGATTTCGGTCTGTGATCCTCTGCGCATGAACAGATTGTAGACCAGCCATTGCGCACGGTGGCGCTTTCCACTCAAGGGAAATCGGTTGGCGATTGAAGATGCCGAATAGAAATTTCCATAGGCTCTGCTTACGCCGATGCGAAGCTCGTCCCCAGACATCTGCGCTGGGCGATAGACGACATGGCCCTGGTCGTACATGGTCCAATCAAAGGAAACGATGCGGTTTGCCTTCTTCATCTCATACCAGGTCAGCGTTCCGGGATAAGGCGTCAGAGTCGAATACGCGCAGGCGTCGTATTTAGCGTCGATATTGAATTTAACCGTGTCGTCGAACACCGACAGACCGTCGCCATCGAACCCATACATGAACAGCCCGAACACCATGATGCCGAAGGAGTGCACCTTCTCGACGAGGGCCGCGAAGGTCTCGGGCCTATTGACGTGCTTGTGCACGCTGGTGAGCGTCGCGCGCGATATCGATTCAAAGCCAATGCTCAGCAGCGTGCAGCCGCTCTCGGCGGCGAGTTCGAGCATGCGGTCGTCTTGTGCAAGCTTGGAGGTGACCCCAGCCTGCCAATGAATATTGCGTCCTTTTAGCGCGCGCATAACTTCTTTTGGCCGTTCCGGCGTACCAAAAAAATCGGCGTCGTTGATCGAGATGGTCCGCGCGCCGCAGTTTTCCATCTCATGAATCACCTCGTCGACAGGCCGATAACGGAATCTGAGTCCGTTCATCAGCGGCTCGGCGCAGAAAGTGCAGCCCTGATGGCAGCCGCGCGAGGTTTGGACAAAGGTGCGGTTGACGTAGCGGTGCTTCTTCAGAAGGTCGTAACGTGGCATCGACAGTCCGACCATCGGGTGCAATGTGCTGGACTTGTACGTTCCTCGCATTTGCCCCTGTCTGAGGTCATCGAGCAGTCTATCCATCACAAGCTCGACTTCACCGATGACAACGGCATCGCAGTGCTTCAGCGCTTCCTGCGGCATAAAGCTTGGATGCACACCACCCATGACAACGGGGACGCCTTTGGCGCGGAATTGGTCGGCGATCTCGTAGCCGCGATTGACGTAGCTCGTCATGGCGGAAATACCGACAAGGTCCGCTTTAAGATCAAAATCGATTGTCTCGATATTTTCGTCCGTAAGTACAACTTCGTACTGGTCGCGTGGAATGCAGGCTGCCACCGCAAGTAATCCCGCAAGGGGCGAGTAGAGTGCTCGATTCAGATAGAGTGGACGCGTGGTTAGGGAATCGGTTTTCGGATTGATAAGGTGGATGACGCGCGAGGGCACGAAATTCTCCTTTGCCAGGGCCGGTATACATAATCCAATGAAATTTCCGCGGACTTATTCCTTCCGAAGTTGAGCAAAAGCTCTTGAGGCCCTAGCGAAGCACCGCCCGAACGCGTTTTCCCCTGAGCGCGTTCGGGCAGTTGGCTCGCCTCCCCTACCCTAGTGAACAACGTCAAGTTTGACCTTCGCGATTCCTCGTCCGACAATTCCCAACGATTCAGCGGCAGAATACGACACGTCGACGACGCGGCCGGGAACGTACGGACCGCGATCATTGACGCGAACTGTCACCGACCGACCGGTAACGACGTTTGTTACGCGCAACCGGGTGCCGAATGGCAACGTTTTGTGAGCAGCGGTCAATGCACGCGGATTAAAGTTCTCGCCATTCGCAGTCTGCTGTTCCTCTGTGTAGAAGCTGGCAATCCCGTGCGATGCGAACTGTGTCTCGATCGGACGCTTGAAGGGTGTGTGTTTTACCCTTCTCGCCGCCACGTGCCGGACCGTCCCCACCGTGGCCTCTCGATTTTGCTCCGGTAGATGTCGGCTGACGGAATGTAAGCCAGATTTGTTGGTGGCAACCGTGTATTGATTGCAGGCAGCAACCGTGATCGCTGTGAGAACGACCGGAACGAATCGAACAAAGTTGCGAAAACGGACCAGCGCCGAAGAGGCATCGAGATCATTCGTCTCAGCATCGATATACGGATTTACAGCACAACCAATGAAAGACATGTTGCAGTCCCCGTGTGCCAAAATCCGACAGGCAATCGGGGCGACACCGTGGCCGGATCAAAGCGAACCGTGGCGACCACTTGATTTCATTTTTGGTGTGATCGATTTGTCACAATCGACGGCTGCTGACAGTGCAAGGCCAGGCCCGTCCTCCGAAAAAGAAAGCGTCATGAGTTCGATGCCAATTCCGTGGCGGTATTCCGCAACCGACATTCAGGCTTGGTTCCAGTTCTTGTCCTTTGAGGCAAAAAAAACGGCGCGCTGAAAGGCGCGCTTTTTTGCACTTATCCGCTTCTTTCCACCCGAACCGAGCGATAGTCGATGCTTGCGCTAATAAACGATGACGGGATTTTTCCGCAGCCATGCAGTTGCGCAATTATGAAGCCTACAAGATGGCGAAGCCCCGAGCTTCACCCTAGTTCGAGCTTTTGCTCCCCACGCCGTGTCCCTTCAGCGCGCTACCGATCTCATCCAATATCGCCGGGTCATCGATTGTCGCCGGCACTGTCCACGAATCGCCGTCGGCGATCTTCTTGATGGTGCCGCGCAGGATTTTTCCTGAACGCGTCTTCGGCAACCTTGCCACCGTAATCGCAAGCTTGAACGCCGCCACCGGACCGATTTTCTCGCGCACCAGTGCGACGATCTCCTTCTCGATCTCCTCGGGCGAGCGGTTGACGCCTGTTTTCAACACAATGAAGCCGCAGGGCACCTCGCCCTTCAAATCGTCCTTGATGCCGAGCACGGCGCATTCGGCGACGTCCTTGTGCGAGGCCAGCACCTCCTCCATGCCGCCGGTCGAGAGCCGGTGGCCGGCGACGTTGATAATGTCGTCAGTGCGACTCATTACATAGATGTAGCCGTCCTCGTCCACGTACCCGGCATCCGCCGTTTTGTAGTAGCCGGGGAATTCGGCGAGGTAGCTTTCCTTGAAGCGCCCGTCCTGTTGCCACAGTGTCGGGAAGTTGCCCGGCGGAAGCGGCAGCTTGACCACGATCGAGCCGATTTTATTGACTGGTTGCGGCTTGCAGGCCTCGTCGACGATGTCGATGGCGTAGCCCGGCATCGGCACGCAGGCCGAGCCGTAGCGAATTGGTAGCGCGCCGAGACCGAGCGGGTTGCCGGCGATGCACCAGCCGGTTTCGGTCTGCCACCAGTGATCGAGCACCGGCCGCTGCAGCAGGTTCTCCGCCCATTGCAGTGTGTCGGGATCGGCGCGCTCGCCAGCCAGGAACAAGGCGCGGAAATTCTTGAGATCGTAGTTCGCCAACAGCTTACCTTCCGGATCCTCTTTCTTGATGGCGCGGAAGGCGGTCGGCGCAGTGAACATGGTGACGCAATTGTGCTCAGCGATGACGCGCCAGAATGCGCCAGCGTCGGGCGTGCCGACCGGTTTGCCCTCATACAGGATCGAGGTACAGCCGTGAAACAGCGGCGCATAGACGATGTAGGAGTGGCCGACCACCCAGCCGACGTCGGAGGCCGCCCAATAGACCTCACCTGGATTGACACCGTAAAGATTCTGCATCGACCATTTGAGCGCGACCATGTGGCCGCCATTGTCGCGCACCACGCCTTTCGGCACGCCGGTGGTGCCGGAGGTGTAGAGGATATAGAGCGGATCAGTGGCGGCGACCGGCACGCATTCGCAGGTCTTGGCGTAATTGACCGCGTGCTCCCACACCTTACGCCAGTCATGGTCGCGGCCTGCAACAAGCGGTGCCTCGCATTGCGGGCGCTGCAGGATCAGGCAGGCAGCGGGCTTGTGCTGGGTAAGCTTAATCGCCTCGTCGAGCAGCGGCTTGTAGGGGATCACGCGCGCGCCTTCGAGGCCGCAGCTGGCGGAGAGAATGACTCTCGGCTTGGCGTCGTCGATGCGGGTGGCGAGCTCTTTGGCCGCGAAGCCGCCGAACACCACCGAATGGATGGCGCCGATGCGCGCACACGCCAGCATAGCGAACACCGCCTCCGGTACCATCGGCATGTAAATGATGACGCGGTCACCTTTCGTGACGCCAAAGTCGCGCAGCATGGCGCCGAGCAGTTGCACTTCGGACAGCATGCGGCCGTAGGTGAAGGTCTTCACTGTCTTGGTGACAGGAGAATCGTAGATAAGCGCCAGCTGATCGTTGTGGCCGGCGAGCACGTGACGGTCGAGCGCGTTGTAGCAGGTGTTGCAGGTGGCGCCCGTGAACCAATGTCCGTATATACCAGCGTCCTTGTCGAAGATCTTCTTAGGCTTCTCGTACCAGTCGATTTTGGCAGCAGCCTCCGCCCAAAATGCCTCGGGGTTGTGCTGCCAATTCGCGTAGACGTCGTGATAGCGGCTGATACGGGCATCCATCGGCGTTCCTCCGGGGCTTCATTGTGTCGTCACCTGCGCGCGCAAACAAGCGGTTGGGACAGCCCGGACGCTTAATGCCTTGCACCCGCCGGCGGCGCCAGCTGGCGAACAGCACGCAATCCCGGCATTTGTAGTCCTCTAGCTTTAAGCTCGCTTCATGCCGGCTTTCCTGGCGCTGGCGGATCGATCGGGTCTCGTACTGCAGGTTTCCACGGGGTTACCTGCGCCCATCCTTGACGGATCGATTCAGAAGTCGTGGGTGGTTTGCTCGCATAGATTGTTTATCAGCACGCAACGCTGTTCAATAGTGTTGTGACGGCGCGCGCCGACGGCGCAGCGGGGAACGATCCAATGAGAAAAACGGCCTACGATACCGACCTCGACCGCAACCCGGCTAATTACCAGCCACTGACGCCACTTGGCTTCCTCGAGCGGGCTGCTACTGTCTTTCCCAATCACACTGCCATCATCTACGGGCCGATGGGCCGCAGTTACGCTGAATTCTATGCGCGCGCGCGGCGGCTGGCCTCGGCGCTCTCGAATCGCGGGATTAAGCGCGGCGACACCGTCTCGGTTCTCCTTGCCAACACGCCGGCCATGCTGGAGTGCCATTACGGCGTGCCGATGTGCCAAGCCGTGCTCAACACTCTCAACACAAGGCTCGACGCGCCGATCATTGCCTTCTCGCTCGATCACGCTGACGCCAAGGTGGTGATCACCGACCGCGAATACTCTAAGGTCATGAAAGGGGCACTCGGCCTCTGCAAAGTGAAGCCGCTGGTGATCGACTACGATGATCCGGAATACACTGGCGCAGGTGAGCGGCTCGGGACAACCGAATACGAAGACTTCATCGCACAGGGCGACCCCGACTACGCCTGGAAAATGCCGTACGATGAATGGGATGCGATTACGCTCAACTATACCTCGGGCACAACCGGCGATCCCAAGGGCGTGGTTTATCACCATCGCGGCGCGCACCTGCTTGCGATCGGCAACGTCGTCACTTGTTCCATGGCCAAGCACCCTGTTTACCTGTGGACGTTGCCGATGTTCCACTGCAACGGCTGGTGCTTCCCGTGGTCGATCTCGGTTGTGGCCGGCACGCATGTGTGTCTGCGCGCGGTGCGCGCACCAGCGATGTACGACGCAATCGTTACGCATAAGGTAACTCACTTGTGCGGCGCGCCGATCGTAATGGCGACGCTGCTCAACGCGCCGGCAAACGAGAAGAAGCCGCTGCCGCATGTGGTTGAGTTCTTTACTGCCGCGGCACCGCCTCCCGAGGCGGTGCTCGCCGCGATGAAAGAGGCGGGATTCAACGTCACCCATCTTTACGGGCTGACCGAATCCTACGGGCCGGCCGTCGTCAACGACTGGCATGTCGACTGGAACGCGCTTGCTCCCGCCGAGCAGGCAGCGAAGAAGGCGCGACAGGGTGTTCGCTACGGCGCACTGGAGGCACTCGATGTGCTCGACCCTGAGGTAATGACGCCTGTTGCGCGCGACGGCGAGACGCTGGGGGAAGTGATGATGCGCGGCAACGTCGTGATGAAGGGCTATCTCAAGAACAAATCATCGACCGAGAAGTGCTTCGCCGGCGGCTGGTTTCACACCGGTGACCTCGGTGTCGTGCACCCGGACGGCTACATCCAGCTCAAGGATCGT
>Ga0126383_10000135_pt1 | contig 35989 bp, 36 predicted proteins | sample PanSoiMetPlot_35_FD_96882 | JGI IMG/M metagenome (GOLD analysis project Ga0126383, IMG submission 96882) | Tropical forest soil microbial communities from Panama - MetaG Plot_35 | ecosystem: Environmental > Terrestrial > Soil > Tropical forest > Bulk soil | place: Panama | collected 2016-02-17 | reverse complement strand
CCATGACTCTCAACAATAAAGAAATAGACAAGCTAATCACTGACAATCTTATCAAGCTATCAAGAGCAAAACAACAAAATGACAAAGCCATGATTGAACGATATGAGTATGAGATAAGGTTATTGGAAGTGGCCTACCACTAATTTATGTGGTAGCACCAACAATAATCAGAAGAACTGCTGGTATGCACATAAAGCGAGACATAAAGCGTGAATTAATAAACACTTCCAAAACTGGTATTCACCCAAATGAAATAGTGAACAATGCTATAGCTGAAATAGCACAGCATGAAACAACATCAGGCAGTGGCACAGCACCAGCTTCTGCCTCAGTGCCATGGTTGCTAAAGAAACAACGAGAATTAGCAGAGCAAGGTGAAGACAGCAACCAAAACCAAGATCGTGATAGCAGCACCAAGAAATAATAATTTCCTGCAATCTAGCAGCGAAGAAACAATTATTTCCTTTTCTTAGTTTAGTTTGTATCTTTTAGTTAGACTAACTAATTTCTGTGACAGTTAAAGAAGAGGCTTTTGTTAAACGCCTAGAAACTGAAAGAAAACCCATACCAGATATTACTTATTCAATTATTTCTATGCGTAATGCTGGTCTTGTAGCTGACAGATCAGCATTTTTCTCACAATTAATAGACACAGGCAGTGGCAATGGCAAAGACCTGCCTGCTGTTGATGATAAAGACATTAAACGCATTTTAGGTCCAAATGTATCAGCAGCATTCAAGCCAACTTACAGCTTTGAAGAACTGATAAGATATCATGAAAGCTGGAGAGAAGATGGCATAACCAGTATGGCCATAGAAGTGTTAGCTCAATCAATATTAGGAGATCATTTTAGAACAGTCATAGACGTAAATGATGAATTTGATAGCTCTGATGAACGCAAAGCCACTTTAGATGCCCTGAAGAACAACCCAAAGCTGAAGAGCTTCAAACGTGAAATTGATATAATAAACAAAGACGTTAAAGCTACTACCAACTTCAAAGCACTGTTCATTCAGGCTGCAGTCTTTGGATCAGATGCTGCAATTATTGAAAGAGACCCAAAGACTAGCCTGCCTATGGCTCTAAAAATATTGCCAGCTATGTCTTTAGGCCGAAGATTCGTCGATAAACGCAGTTGGCAGTTAATAGGTCTTGAATATCTTGACTACAAATTCCCACAGTCAATCTTAAAGTCTGAAGATATCTTTTATGTTGCTCTAAGAAATTATCACATGTCCCCAGGGACATATCATTATGGCTATTCTCTATTTGAAAAAATAATTTCGCTGTCAGAAACGAACCGAGTGATAAACCAGCGTAACCTACCAGAAACCAACTTTCGATTATGGAGTCCAATGCTGCTAATCAAGATGCCCAACAATGTAAACCAAACGATAATGAACAAACTACAGGATGATGTAGCTAATGGAGCAGGTAATGCTATAGTCACTAATCAACAGGTGAACATAGATCCAGTAGTTATTAATGTAAGCTTGCAGGAAATGACATCTGAACGTTCACAAAACAACCTAGAAATAATTAGACAATTGCAGATGCCTGAACTGCTATACAATCCTGATGTTATGAACAGAGCCACCAGCCAAGAACTGATGGAAGCCTGGAATGTTTTCGTGTTGCAACCATACCAAAACTGGCTAGCTGACATAATTCAAGAACAATGGATAGACCCCATTTTAAAGACATTGATAGACAATGACCAAAAAGGCATAATAGATGAACCCGGAGAGGGCTTTGTGCCACCAGAAGAACAGCTTACTATTCAACCTGAAATTCCACCACCACCAACACCCAGAGTAAATGTCACTGATACATTCGCCAATGACCCAACAAGTAAAACCCCAGCCAGAAAGACAGAGATACAGCATACATTGCCACCTCAACAACAACAACCTAATCAACCAGGACAAGAACCACAACAACAGCCAGAAGCCTTTGGGCTATTTGATGGTGCTATAGACCCAATAACAGGAGAAATAAAGGTAAGCAGATTAAGATGGAAAATTAAGGTTGTATTTGACCCAGTTAATCTTGATGTCTTTTTGGATAAAGTCAAAGCTTACATGATTTTATTCAACAATGGAGCTGGCCCAATTGGAGGTGAACGTGTGTTGAAGGGTGTTGGTCTAGATGAGGACATACCAGACTATCAACAAAGACAGCTAGACAAGCAAGCATTCCAGGAAGCACAATTTGGATTAAGACAAAAGATAGTAGATGTTAGAGCAGCAATGATGGATAACAACCCAACACCTAACACTGGTGGACCAGCAACAGGATTTGAAGGTGATGTAACCAAGAACCTAAAAGACACCCTGAAAGTATCACCTAAAGCTGCATCTTTGCAATTACAAGACTCAATACCAATAGAAATAGCTGAACAATTAGAATTTGTGCCTTCAGTAATAAAACGCAGATTAGAACAAGAACAGAAAGAAGACAAGCAACGCCTTACACTAATGGAGCAGCTAATGCCAAAGATATTGAAGAAACTAGATGAGATTTAAATCTCTCTTGGTAGACCCACCAAGACCAGGCCAAATCTACTCACAAGTTTGATTACATTTCACACAAATAACTTTATGAACATAATCATGGCCACCACTTCTGTATTCATTTACTAATCTGCCACCACAATTAGCACACCGCTTGGGAGTCATTGGCAGGTCTCCCCACCAAGACCACATGAGAGCACAAAACAGTGACCGACAGTATCACCGAAAAAGCTCTTGCCATGACCGAGGACATTCTGTTCTGGCGGCACGGTTTCCCGTTGCATACTATTCTTAGTTCTCACAATTAATAGACATTATTGTTAGTTATTAAATGGCTTTCGTAGAAGGTGGAGCATTCAAATGCTCAGCTCATGACTTTGAAACAGAAAGTGTTGTAGAATGGAATGAACACTGTATTGATAATCCTGCTCATACTGAATCTGGAGAAACAGCTTGTGTAAGATGTGGTGTAAAGATATATTTCACACAATTGCCTTACCACCCAATAGACCCAAACACAGGTTCTAAGAATATTTCTTTAAGGTGTGAAGAATGCGATTCAAAGATGATGGGAACAGTTCAACGCAGTTCAACTAAACAAGAGGTTGCAACATAAATGATGTCGCAATTTGCATCAGCAGGATTTTGCTCAGCAGTTGTTACAAAACATAAAACAGGTAAACAAAAAGTAATAGCATTATTTCAACATAACCTACTAACTGATGCTGGTAAAGACTGGATGCATGCCCAAATCTACACAAACACTTCAACTGGAACAAGAGGAGCAGGCTTTATAGCAAGCACTGAATCTGTAATCACACCCGCTGTCGGGAACACCACGTTAACTGGAGAGATTGTAACTAATGGTTTATCAAGAGCTGATGCTGTTACTAAAACACATACCGCAGCCAGTAATTCAACATTGGTTGAGCACACTTTTACTGCAACAGGTTCATTCACTTCTGTTTTAGCTTCAGCCTTATTCAATGCCTCATCAGCTGGAACAATGCCTCACATTGCTAACTTCTCAACAGGTTCAGGAACTCTGGTAGCTAATGATACGCTCAAAATTTCATGGACTAATAACTTAAGCTGATTTATTGACAAAGCTTTATTTTCATTCTACAGCTAACGCCCAAGCTGGCTTACCAACTACTGAACAATCTTCACTAGCAGTAGACAACAATGGTGATTCAGCAGGCACCAACAGAACTATGAACACTACGATAGGCACAGCCCAGAACAGCATTGACTGTCCTTCAAATGCATCAACCAGTTCTCAAGTATTACACTTCACTAGATTTGTTACTAGAACATTCAGCAATACCAGCATAGCAGCAAACACATGGAATTATGCTTTTGCTGTTGAGGAAGATAATGTTAATGCCAACTTCCCATGTTCAGGTTCAGGTAAATCTATAACAATATGTGTTTATGTCTGGAATCCAGTCACACAAACCAAGGTAGGCAACATTATAGATGGCTCAACCAACACTGATTACACAGAACCCAGTTCTTCAGCCACAGAAACCTCATTATTTGGCACATTTGCAGGAGCAGCAGTAAACAGCATACCGAGTGGCTGTGTTATTGTTTATGAATGCATGTTTCAGATAACACAAAACAATGCAACAGCCAGAACCCTAACCTTCTACTATGATGGAACCACAGAAAACAATGCCAACAGCAACACAGTAAGCAATCATGCTTCATACATTGAGACACCTCAAACCATAACCTTTCAAAATAATGCTGTAGCAGCATTAACAAGCACAGTAACCATAGGAGCTGTAGCACCAACTAGAAAGAAAGGCTCAATTAAAGCCATACCAACAACAGTAAGCTCAACAACAAGCAGCTTAACCAGATTAACAACCAAAAAGCGAACTGTAACTCAAACAGTAACCATATTATCAACTGCTGATAAGATACTAGCCCATAACAAAGTAGCAACTCTCACTGAAACTGTAACTGTGGGAGCAGTAGCACCAACTCAACTAAGATCAAGAGTCAGAGTAATTCCAACAACCATAACCATATCATCAACACCAACCTATATTCAAGTGCCCAACAGACCAGTAAGAAAACTCATAGAAAACATATTGATAAACAGCACAGTTATCAAAAAGAGCTCAAAGAAGAGGTCACTTCTTAATTAACATGGCAAAGGAAATGAGATAGGTAACTAACTAAATGGTTCAATATACAACCAATGTATCAGCCACTTCAAACACAACAATAAACACTGCTGATGTATTTGTAGAACTAAAGGCACCAACTGGTATAACTATCAAAGTAAAACGTGTAAGAGTTGGTTATTCAGATGGAACAGCAACTGTTGGACTTGATAACTATTTCATGGTTAAACTATACAGATGGGATACAACAACAGCTGGCAGTTCAACAGCATTCACACCAGTTCTACGAAACGCTAACTTACCTATCTCAGTATTGCCAGCTTCAGGTTCATGTAAGATAAAAACAACAACCACAGCCCTAGCCTTAGGCACAACAAATGTCACCATCATAGACCAAATCTCAATAAATACAAGAGCACTTTATGAATGGTTAGCGAGAGATGATGACGATATGATAGTAGTTAAACCAGCTTCATGTTTTGCTGTTGTTATTCAGTCAGCAGTTGTATCACAAAAGTTTACTGTAAGTGTTGACCATGTTGAATGACAAACATATACAGTGCTGTGGTTACTGCCAGCTTTACAGCTAACACAGACCAATTAGCAATAGAAATAGATGCACCAGCAAACACAACTCTCAAAATAAAAAAGATAAGAGTTACAACAGATGATGGCACTGGATTAACAACCGATGATAACTACCATTCAATAGACTTAATCACTGAATCTGTTGCTGGAACTGGAATGTCTTCTTATACTCCTATAGCACTAGATGCTAATGCACCTGCTAGTGTATCAACATGTAAGATTGGTCCTGGAACAAAGGGCACAGTAGCATCAACAATTGATGCTCTAAGTGTTCATGCTGGCACTGACTTTTACTGGGCAGCAGCAGATGAAGACGATAAAATCGTTATAACTCCTGGCTCAATATTTGGGATAGTGATTAATCAAGCTGGTTAACATACAGCAAACAACATGGACTGCACCTTGTGGATGTATTATCGAATATCAATGGGATTTAGACTTAGGTAGCACCAGACCACACACAGCTACAAACATAAAACAACGCTGTAGTCAGCACCCAGCAGCAAACACAGCTAACATTCAACAACACCATGATAAACTCTTAGAAGAACATCAAAAACAATCATACAGTGTTAGCACTCTATTAGAAAATTTTCCAACAATAGTAGGAAAAGCACCAGATAGCAAGGGACAAGTAGACTGGCGTGATGATGTGCCTTATTCATATCAATGGAATGGCACATTTCCAAATAGAACTCTAACAGTTACAATTGGAAATCTAAATCTAACACAAGCACAAAAGAATACAGCACAACAAAAGGTAGACCAAAGATTAGGAGCTGGCACTGTAACATTGGTCTTTGTTTAAAAAATGGTTAAATCTCTAGTTTATTCCAGTTCAAATGGTGGAGATATCCGCTCAACTGTAGCTGGTGATTATGATTCAGTTTGTTGTGGTGTATCATTTTCTGATGTATCTGAAACTTCTGATGGTAAAACAGTATGGCGAACACCAGGCACATTCTCAAACTATTGGATGAATGTTAACACCAACAACCAGACAGGAGCAGCCACAATAATGCTAAGAAAGAATGGAGCAAACAGCGCGATAACATTATCAATTTCAGCAGGAGCAACAGGTGAATTTGAAGATACAACCCACACTGTGGCTGTAGCAGCAGGAGATTGGTTTGCCATGCAGCAACTATCAGGCAGTGCAGCTAATCTAAAATGCTTAATGTGGTCTTTACAGTTTACTCCAACCACCACAACTGATTGTGTATCTAAACTAGGCACTTGCCATGGTGGTAATACAACCACAACAGCCTCAAACACTGCCTATCTAGGCCATGGAACTGATAACTTTCCTAATGCTACTGAAGCCAACAGACAATTATCAATACCAGTAGCAGTTACAGCCAAAAACCTGCATGTTAATACTGCTGCTAATAGAGCAACAGGCACAACCTACACATTCAGAGATAATGCAACCAGCAAAACCATGACATTAAATGCCACTGGAGCAGCAGGTGTTTTTGAGGATACATCCCACACAGATGCTGTAGCTGCTGATGATTTAACAGATATTGTTCAAATTACAAGCACTGGCACTGATACAGTAGACCCAAGAGTTAACACAGTTGACTATGTTTCAACCAATGGGGATTCACTGCTTTATGCTTATGCAAGTGCTAACAATGGTGTTCAGGTCTTTGCTATCAACACAACTGGCTATGTTATGATTGGCAGCATGCAGCAAGGCCAAACAACAGAAGCAAATCAACAACTAAAAACCAGACTGGTAACTGCTACAGATGGCACTTGCATTGTAAAGCTTTTGAGAGTAAGTGTATCAGCCAATGCCACAACAGTAGCCTCAACAGTAGACTTTAGAAAGAATGCAGCATCAGGCACACAAACAATATCAATTGCTGGTGGTGCAACAGGCATCTTCACAGATACAACTCACACTGACAGCTTAACAGCTTCAACAGACAAAATAAACTTTAGAGTGGTTAATGCTGATGCCACAACTGCCCATACATTAACTCTACGCTACATAGTTGCAGTTCTTAATATAGTTCCACCAGTTACAACACTTCCAGCCACAGTATTTGTTGAATGGGAAGAGGCCTGATTAGCAGAAGATGGTAGCTACAACAGTAACAATGGCCTTATGTGCTGTTAATAGCTATCCCACTTCATGCAGTGTAACTACCAACATTTCCTCTGTTGTAACTGCTCCTGTAATGGCATCAATCAATCAAGATATTGCTAGAATTGATGCATATGATGAAATCTATGATTTATGGTATATAATTCAGGCACCAGCAGCAGTCAACAATGTAGTAAAATCATTAACTGAAACTGTTGCTGTCTCTGATGCATCAAGCCCAACAAGATTAGCAGCCAAAAACAGGACAGTAACTGAAACAGTCACCATATCTTCACCTCTAACAAGACTAGCAGCTAAACAACGACCATTAGCCACTGAAACTGTAACTATTTCCTCAACAGTAGCACGAATAAAAGGCTCAGTCAAGGCATTAACAGAAACAGTAACCATAGCAACAGCAAGTCTAGCCATGCTACGCAACAAGATTAGAACAATAACAACAACAATAACCATATCTTCACCTGTAACAAGACTAGCAACTAAAGCCAGAGCATTAGCAGCTGAAACAGTTACAATATCATCAACTGTAGCAAGAGTAAAAGGCTCAGTTAAAGCCTTGACCGAAACTGTAACTACCTCAACAGCGAGTTTAGCTATACTTCGAAACAAAATAAGAACAATAACCACAACAATAACGATTTCATCAACACCAGGCAGACTAACAGCCAAGATTAGAAGCCTAACAGAGACAGTAACCATTAGTTCAACCGTAGGAAGACTGAAAGCAAATGTCAGAATACTCACTGAAACTGTTACAATAAGCTCAACAGTAGCAAGATCTAGAGGAATTGTTAAAACAATAACTCAAACGATAGCCATCACTGATGCAGTAGTCAAATCTAAGGGCATAATTCGAACTTTAACTCAAACTATAGCAATATCAGATAGCTTAGGCCCATTATTACGAAACAAAATAAGAACAATCACTGAAACTATCACAATTTCTTCAATTCCTACAAGATTATCAACATTAACCAGGTCTTTATCACAAACAGTCACTATTAGCTCAACAGTCACCAAATCAAAAGGAGCTGTTAAAGCACTAACCGAAACAGTCACCATTTCTTCAACAGTAGTTAGGTTAGTAGCCAAAATTCGAACTATAACTGAAACCATAACAATAAGCAGCACTCCTGCAAGATTAGCCCAAAAGATTAGAACTCTAACTCAAACAATTAGCATAACAGATGCTGTATCAAGAATTCTAGGAGCTAGAGCAATATCAAAAAGCCTAACTGAAACTGTAACAATAACCACAGCCTCACTAAACCTGCTAAGAAACAAAACTAGAACATTAACTGAAACAATTACCAGCGCAGCAATACCAGCAAGACTATCAGCAAAAACCAGAAGTGCTACTGATTCAATAACAATCAGCTCAACAGTAGCCAGAATCAAGGGAGCAGTAAAAAGCCTAACAGAAACCATTACAATAGCCTCAACAGTTGCTAGATTAGCCCAAAAGATTAGAACATTAACTCAAACTGCAACTGTAGCAGATGCTGTAACAGCAACAAAAGCAGGAGCTCATAACATATTCAAAAGCCTCACTGAAACTATCACAATAGCCTCAACAGTTACGAGAACACAAACCAAAATTCGTTTACTAGCAGAAACGATATCACTAACACCAAGCACATTATCAAAAATAGCATCAAAGAATCGTGCACTAACCCCAGAGTCAGTAACCATAAGCTCAACAGTAACCAAAATACGAGGCATAGTAAGAACTGCAACTAACACAGCTAATGCAATATCAACCCTAACAAGATTAGCCAAAAAGATTAGAACTCTAGCAGAAACCACAACAATTCAAGACCAAGTAACAGGAGTAGGCCCAAACACATTCCCACCAGCTAAACGCCCACCAAGACCCAGTGTAAGCATTCTAGCTCAGGAATTACGTTATGTTACAACAGTCAGCAAAGATGTTCAACGCTTTCTCTTGGAAACTGTAAAGATATCAGAAATAGCACCAAGAATACAAGTAAAACGTTATAGCAAGATAATAAGAACAGCCAGAGTTAAGAAAATAGTGCGCATACTTGATTTAGTTAAACTAGCAGACGATATTTATCATAAAAGGTAATAAAAGAAAATGTCATTTGTAGATTTTAGAGAGGTAACAACCCCAGCAGCAGGATCAACCACCAAGTATGGTAGCCAAGACTTGCTGGATATAATGCAGATATTGAATGGCAAAGTTACAGCAGACAAAAGACCCCATGTAATAAACCCATGGCGATGGGATGCCAGCTTTGATATGAAAGAAATTGTAGCACCTTCAAGCCCATCAACAAATTACCAAAGCCTTTACATTGATTCAACTACTCATAGACTAGCATTAAAAAGCTCAACTGGTCTGATACAAGACCTTGGTGTTACTGGATTAGTTTCACCAATGGTAGAAAGAACAGGTTATTGGATGCCTGTTGCTGGCACGACATTAACAACAGCCAACACATTAGGAGGCATATTATCACAGCATGTTCTTACTGGAGCTGGAACTGTAACCAACACATTTGATACAACAGATGGTATTTTATCAAATATAACAAGTGGAGCAGTAGCAGGCAACATAGCTGGTATTGTTAGCCCAACTGCAGGAGTTGGAATAGGTAGACGATTATTTGGAGCTAGAGCAGTAACCAGAGCCAAGATAGATTCTACCACTTCATCTAAATTTCTGTTTGGCTTTACTTCTAATAGCACATTACCAGTAGCAGCAGCCACTCAGCCTTTGGCAACGGGTGATGGTGGTATTTTGGTTGGCTTTGTTGAAACTGGAACTGGCTCAACAAACTGGACAATATGGCATAATGATGCTGTATCACCAGTAACTGCTGATAATGTATCAGGACCAATAGCCAAAGACGCCAATATGCATACAATAGAAATAAACTGGCCAGCATCAGGAAACATCACAGTATTATTTGATAATGTAGTTCAAACCATTACAACTGATTTACCACCATTAACTTCTAACTTATTCTTCAATGAAGTAGCAGTAACAACAACCACAACAGCAAGAACTATATCAACTGAAGGAGCCTGGATAGAAGCATATGACTAATGAAATCCAGACTGAGAAACCACAAAAGATAGGCATTAACCCAAACCCAACAATGGTAGCTCTAACACAAGCTGAAGACCTTACAGCCCATCTAGAAATGGCTAGAACTCAAATAGAAACTCTCAAATCAGAAAGAGATTCAATAGCTGGCACAGTAAACAGATTAGATAGAGAACTAGCCCAACAAAAGGATGAAACAGCCAAACAACTTTTAATTAACGAAAACTTATTCAAAACATTCCAAGAGCTATATTCAATGCATTCACAATTATATGACCAACTAATCACCAGTAATACAGCCATAACAATAACAGCAGGAAAAAATGCTGAAGCTCTAGTCAAGTTTAAGTTCACTTTACCACAACAGGAGCAAGCTAAACAATAGAGATATGTCGTATACCGATTTTAAAGAACTCCCAAATGTAGATCCAGGAGATTCAACCCATTATGGTAGCGACCAACTAAAAGAAATAGTTCAAATTCTAAATGCTAAAGTTGTAGCCAATAAAAGACCCAACATAAAGAATCCATGGCGTTTCTCTGACCGAATAGAACTGATGGCTGCACCCAGCATACCAACAGCACCCACCTCAAGCAACTATGTCAATTTATTCATAGACCCTTCTGACTTTCACCTAAAAGTTCAGGATGTTAGTGGAACTCTAACAGACCTACAACTATTCTCTCTTGATACCAACACATTAGCCTACACCAACCCAACCAACAATGTCTTGGGAGATATTCTAAAAAACAATGGTGTAAAATATATCAGATTTCAAAAAGGCAATCAGGATGAGGTATTAACAGTAGGAGCAACAGACCTACAATACCAGAAGATAGCCAATGCCAATATAAGCACAACAGCAGCAATAGCCTGGACAAAGATAGACAAAACAGGCTCTAAAATAAAAGACCTGGCTGATGCTTCAACAATGAACCCAACTAATGGCCAAGTCCCAACATGGAACACTTCACTATCAAGATGGGATGCCCAAACACCACCCGGAAGCAGCACTGGAGAAGCTAATACAGCTTCAAACCAAGGAGTGGGAGGAACAGGAGTATTTAATGCCAAAGTTGGTGTTGACCTTCAATTTAAGAACATCAATGCTGGTTCTAACAAAATTACAGTTACGAATGATACAGTGAACAAGGAAATAGACATTGATGTTGCTCAAGCAAACCTAACCCTAAGCTCATTAGGTGGTTCAATAACAGATGCACAGTATCCCAACACACCTTCAGGCAAGACTTACAATATTGATACGAATACTGTAAAACATTCAACGACAAATGCTCAAGGGGATATTCTTGCATATGATACAACTGCTGCTAAATATATTAGAATACCACGAGGCACAGCCAACCAAGCTTTACGAGTAAATTCTGGAGGAACTGATATAGGATGGACAAGTGTAATTGTGCCAACTGTGCTAGGTGGCACTGCTACTTTCTCAGGTAATGGAGTAACCAAAACTTTCAACATAGCCCATGGAGCTGGCACAACCCCCACAAAGTTTGCTGTAACACCAACGTCCTCAGTGGCTAATTATGCTAATTATCAACCAGCTTATCCAGCTGAACATAATGGTGCTCATTATTGGATTACAGCAGACTCTGTTAATCTTGTAGTGAATTATGGTTATGCTCCAGTGTCAGGCACTAATAACTTGACATGGGCATGGGTGGTGTTTATCTAAAATGAGTTTTACTGATTTTAAAGAGGTTAACATAGCCAATCCTGGAACTGCAACCAAGTATGGTTCCAATGATTTGCTCGAAGTGATGAAAATCTTCAATGGCAAAGTTGTAGCTTCACGACAAGTTAGAATACTAAATCCATTTCAATTCATAGACCATGTAGAAATAAAAGCCCCAGCAACACTACCAGCTTCACCAACTCTAGCTACAGTAAGACACATTGTGGTAGACCCAGCAGACAATCATTTAAAAATACAAAAGACTGGAGGCTCAATGATAGACCTAGATGCCTTAGTAGCCAACACATGGAATTCTTCAGGAGCAGAAACATTAACCAACAAAACCATAAGCATTGATCTAAACCCACTAAACCACTCAACAACAAACACAGCAGGAGATATTCTAATAAACAATGGAACCAGATATTCCAGAAGAGGAAAAGGCACAGCTTTACAATTATTGAGGGTAAACGCAGCAGCAACAGACCTAGAATATGCTGATCCTGCAGTTGTAGCAGGAGGTGGAGAAACCAACACTGTTAGCAACATAGGCACTGCTGGAATTGGTGTTTTCAAACAAAAAACAGGAGTTAATTTTGAGCTAAAGAAATTATTTGCTGCCTCTAGCAACATGTCAGTAGTAGATGATGTTGCTAATAACAAGATAAACCTGGATGTTAATCTAGCATCTATCACTTTAGGCTCATTAGCAGGAACTGTGAATTTATCTTCACAGGTAACTGGAACTCTTGGTGTTGCTAATGGTGGCACTGGTGCTAGTTCACTAACAGGCTTGGTAAGAGGCACAGGAACTGGAGCATTTTCAGGCATAGCTAATGGTGCAGCTGGAAATGTGCTAACAATGGTTGGTGGTCTACCAGCATGGGCAGCACTACCATCAGCAGGAACTAGCTCAGCATTTATGCCAGATGTTACAAAGTGGGGTGGCTTCTGGGGTGGAGCAACATCAGGAACAGGTATATTAGGAGGAGCAGCAGGCTATGGCAATTCTATAACTGGTGACCAATCAAGCGCAACAGACAACTTTACAACCTTCACAACAGATAGCAGTGATGCAGCAATAGCTGGATTCAAAACATTATGCAGCATTACCAGAAGAAGCTATACACCTGTTGTTAATTTCAGATTCAAGATAGGAGATAATTCAAATAATAGAGTATGGATGGGTCTCTCAACTGAATCTACTATTGCTTTGAATGCTGGTGGGGATGACCCATTATCAGGTGGAGCATCTGGATTATTGTTTGGCTATTCTGATATTCATAGCAATTTTCAAATAACTTATGCTGTATCTGGCTCATCTAGCTCATTCATAAGCACAGTAGCAAAGAATACATCAGTCCATGACTTACAATTAGAATTTGATAATGTAGCAGGCAAAATCAAAGTAACATTAGATGGAACAGTTTATACCCCAGCTGGAACTAGCAACACCCCAGCCACAACCACACCCCTATTTCTACACTTCAACATAGAAGCTATAGGTAGCAATGCAAGACAATTGTCAATAAACTATTGTAAAATAGCTGCAAATGATTAGTTCTCATTCTATCTAAAACACAAAAGCACAATGTATTATGTTCGAATTCCAAAGCAAACACTATGAACCCAGCACAGATGATTTATTTCTTGTTTATACTGCTATAGATGATTCATTCAACAAAAATGGCTGGAAGGTAGAAGATATTGATAAAAATATTACCAGTGGACTAGGCAGACCAGGCGTTATAAAGCCCAAAGACCCATTAAACCCACTAGATAAAAACCAAGAAGGCAATTTTATACATCCTGAATTTCCTAATGCCACATTAGTTGAATTATTACAAGGACAAGAGGCTTTTTCAATAGCCAGAGCAGTTAGATTGGATAAACCCAGTCTTGGTGCCGATTGGAGAGTATGGCTTCAGGTTACCGATCCAACAGCCAAGCTGGCCCTAAAGAATGCCTCGGCTAATTCCGATTATCCTAGATATATCAGTCCACAGGTTATCACATTCCCATCAGATTTCCCAGAAGAGGATAGAACAAACACATACAAACACTGGATAATTTCACACTGGGCATTTGTTGATGTTCCTGCTTATGGAGAGAAGATGCAACTACGAGGCAATTGCTATGGCCATATCAAAGACTGTAAGATAAAACTGCAAAATGCAAGCACTGCTGGCTTTTGTGTAACAGGAGCAATAAAGGCTCTCTCTAGTAGTTCTCACAATACAAATTCGCAAACTCAAAGCATAGATATGTCTGAACAGACTACTAATGCGAGTCCCATAAGAAGCAACTCGCAAGAAGTTGGCTCAACAAATAATACATCAGGACTGGTTTATGCATGGCAACCTGTTTCTACTACAACAAGCAATAACACTCAACCAATTATCAACAATATACCACCATCAAAACAAGAGCCTGAACCACAATCAGACCAGCAAAAGCCAGGTCTAGAAAGAGGTGACACTAGAGTTAGAGATGGTCCTCCAGATAAGGAAGAACCAAAAGAAGCTAGGATAGCAGGCCTGCCTGAATCAGTTCCTGAATTACAGAAAATGATTATAACTCAACAAGAACTTATTCAAGACCTAAACAAACGATTCACAGCCTTAGAGAAAGACAATAACATTAGGAAACAAACTGAGCAACGCTATTACGCAGCTTCAAAAGTAGCAAGATATGGCAGTCAATTCAAATCAAAAGATGCTTTCGAAAAGGAAGTCGATATTGCATTAAGATATTCCTCAGTAATGTCAGAGCCAGAACTAGAGCAATATCTAGCTGACAAATTTGGTAAATCTCAGACCCAATTTCCAGTAGCCAAATCAGCTGCTATTGTAGCCGATACTAATCATGATGTGCCAGATTTCAATGCTAAGAATGCCTCATCTAATAGTTCTGATAATAACAGAAAAATCATTGAGGTAATGGATATGTTTGAATCCAGTCAAGGAGTTGCCTAATCGATGGGTGTTCCATCAGGATATTCATTAGCTGAACCAGGATTCAGTTTTAAGCAAATAGGTGCACAACCTAAAGCAACAACAGGAGGAACAGGCCAACTATATGGCGATCTCTTAGTATGGAATAAAGCCAGCAGTAGATGGGATAAAGGAGCAGCAGCCAGTGTTGGAAGATTTGGCTTTTGTGGCAACACAACCATTCTAGCACAAAGCACTAACAATATCACTGGTGTTGTAACTTATACAAGAGGCACAGCAGACACAGATACAACTTGCAGTGTTATAGTAGCAGGTCGTATTCTGAGAGTTGCTGAAGGAGTCATACCTCCAGGGCAAGCAGTTATGCCAGGAGCCACAACACCTCTAGACAAGGTAAAAGTCTATGCTGGAACTGATAATGATGCTGTAATAGGCACATATGTTCTGAATATAACGCAGCATCATGATATGGATGCTGTATTACCATCAACAATTGATGGGGATATCATAGTGATAGATGTTCTAGAGAAATCAGTGGAGTTGATAGCTTAATTGAGCCAGATTTACAGCCCACAATATTCTGGCATGGGATATAATAGCAATCCAGAATATATTGAAAGTTTAGTATCAAAAGAGGTAAAGAAGTATCAAGACCAAGGCAAAGTCCAGAATGCAATGTATAATCCTAAATCAGGATTCATACATGTAACAACTGAATCAGTAGAAAAGATTAGCAGTGAACATTGGAATAACTGGCCAAAAGTAGCCAACTATGAAAATTATAAGAAGCTGAAAGCCCAGAATGCTAGCGGACAAAAGAATGCTGACCAAGCAACCTATGACTACATAATGCCTGAATTCCAAGACCAGGCTTTAAGATATTATGAAAAATTCAAGGCTAAAGGAGCAGCAGTAATAACCTCAACAGAATTTCCCCAGATAACAGTCACCCAAGTTTCTCAAGCCTTGTTAAACAGACAGCAACTAGTAGCACAGAAATACAACCTACTGGGAATACCAGAAAAGCTTACTGTATCAGACACCATAAACATTGTCTATCCTGAATACAACAACACAACTCAAACTGTGAGAGTTGGATACAAGGAGAATGAAGCAATAGACACCTCAGGTTATGGGGCATTTACTCAGACTAATGTTACGCTGAAAAAGGCAGGAGCAGGAATGGCCTTTACAGAGGAATATTATATGAGACAATTCACAATGGATATTCAAGCTCTTATATTAGAAAAAATTGCTATAGACTTTACTGCAGCAAGATATAACAGAATCAACACAAAACTAGCAGCATTAGGCTCAGCAACAGGAGCAGACTGGGCAGCATATACAGCTGGCAATCTTCAATCAACAAACAGACCATACAACGATCTTAACGCAGTAAGACTAGCAGTAAACAGTGATAAACTAGCAACTGTAGATATGATAGTAACTAACGAAAAGCAATGGATTGACTTTTACACAAACACATGGGTTCGTGGACTATTCAACCAAGATTCTTCACTAACACCAGACATGAACCAGATAATTGCTGGTCCTCCAGGTGTGCCATGGGCGCGACAGTGGATCATTAACGAGGACGTTCCCAATGATACAGCTTACATCCTAGACCATAGATACATAGTAGATATTGAAGGACCAAGAAAGACCCAGCAAATAAACACATACAACCCTGACCAAACAATATTCATACAGAAGGAATGGTTTGATATTGTAGTGCCTTCAACCAGAAGTGCATGGGGCAAGAAACTCACTAGCATCTAAAACTTTTTACTTCACTTCATTTCATATCTTATTATTTTATGATTTTTAATGACTCTGAACAATTAAGACAGGAATATGCCAAGATAGGTGAAACCTATGAAGACAGTGAACCAGAAAAACACTGGAAATTCATTCTAAAGCAAATACAATCAGACCCAGATAAGAAAGAAACCATTCAAGAGATGACAAGAATAGCTGTGGCACCAGGAGAAGAATACATAGTATACAATCATATGTGGTCTGGAAAAAATCCAATAGGTTCGTATGTGAGTGATTCACAAACAGAAGTAGGAGTTTATCCAAAATTTGAACCCATCTATGAACGTTTTATCAATGAAGACAACACATATGAACAACGCCTAATAAGCAAAAACACAACCATAGCCTATTTCATACCATTTGACAAAGAACATGCTGAAAACCTTCACAAGCTATGTAATGATATAACAATGAAGGCAGGCCTAAGAACAGTTTATCACATAATGCCAGAAGGAGGCACAAAGATAACAGTAGACTCATACCAGGATTGGTTGAATGGTGAGTTTGATGACCTAATGAAAAATGGCAAAATAACTACAACAACTACCAATGTAACAACAAGTCCAACACAACAAATAAAGAACAAGCGAACCAATGTCGAAATGTAAATACTTTTTCAACTGCCCTTATGTTCAACCAAATGGCTTCACATGTAACCATGAAGATGAAGCCTCTGACTATTGTGGAGCATATAAAATGATTGAACGATGGAAATATACTCATTCAAAAGCAGAGAGAAAAGCTATCGGGTTCGATTAGCAAAAAGTAATAATTTAGCTAGTTCATGCTCATGACGTAGCACAGTATCAAGTGTTTGATTCAGTGTCTTATTACCAGCTATGAATGCTAGACGTGTAAACAAGACCTGCTGATTAGCTAATATCTCATCTATATCTCGTTGGACATTTTGCATGTTTGATGTTACATTACTTCTGAATTTATCCTGTGTGGCTGCAGCCTTGAAGAAATAGATATTTTGTTGTTGCAATTGTTTAGAGAGGTTCAGGTTTGCTTGTGTTGTAATATCTATTTTTCTTATTAGCTCAGCTATCGAAGTGTTTAGCAACAATCTAATCTTTAATTCTTCGAGATCTGATTGTCTTTGAACTTGATGTGTAAGATTTAGTATCTCTTCATTCAACAACCTATTAGTCTGATAATAATAATTGGACAATCCACCCTGTATGGCAAGAAACAAGAAATTGATAGTAAGAAATATCATGATTAGCTTCCCTATTGAAATATTACGTAATCCTGGGAATAGTGGCATTTTTTTAATCGATCTATTGAGTATGATTTAATTTGTCTAAACGATAACTATGAAGCTCTAGCTTGCTAGACATGTTTTCTATCTTTTCACCCTGCTTCATTACTATACTTTCAATACCCTCAACTCGTTTCTCCACTTCATTAATCTTTATTGAACCTGTTAGTGTGTTATCTGCTGTCTTACTCATCTTGCTCATACCATTCAACACAACACTAATTATCATGCCAATTACCGCTGGAATTAATATCAGACCCCAATTAATGCCATCTTCAGTCATGTTATTTTGCAGTAATTATCTTGGATTACCTATGGTTATAACATACAACATATGATGGATTTCGGTTCCCTACTGATGCAAGCACCTACTGCTACACCGCCAGTAATTCAACAAACAGCAGTAGACTCAGCAGTAGCATTAACCACAGCTATAGGTTCACTAGTAGCAACAATAGGTGGCATTATAGCAGCCGTAGCAGCGTTTCTAAAAAGCAAAAGCCATGATCCCAAGATAAGCAAGGCTCTTGATTCAGTAGTTGATGTTGGAAAACTAGCAACAGCCATGGGCCAGAAAACAGTAGAACAGCAAAAAGATCTTAGAACTGTGGCTGAAGTAATAACAACAATGTCACCAGAAGCCAAGAAAATACTAGATCAGCATCAAAAAGACCTTGACTACTGGAAAGAAAAGGCAGACATATCACAGCAACAGCTTAACAGACTATTGCCATTAGTGCCCAAAGAAGCTCAAGCTAACACAATAGATAACTTGCCTAGAGAAAGCACCAAAACCCTATCCGCTAATTAATTAGTTAGCAGGCTTCAAATATCTTGTCTGAACATTAACAGACAACACCCACCAATCTGTTTCAGGATTTTGTATATTGCTAAAGGTGCCATAACCATGAAAATTATTCAAGCCCTGACTTAGAGAAAACTGTGTAACTTTCAAATCATTTAAACCTGTTATAGCCAATGTAGAAGACAACCCACCAACAACCACCAACTTCTTTTCTAAGAAATTAGCAAATTCTTTCAAATATTGTGGCTTACCTTCCTTAGTCCATAATGTTATAACATAAATGGTTGAGGAAGCTTTCCAATTAGCAGCACTAGCACCTAAATTGAATCTCTCAGGCTGCTGATAGTCTTCAGCCACTATGAATGAAGTGTCTTTAACCCCACCAGCAAAGAAATTCCACATAATATCAGTTTCTAGTGGCAAAACAGTAGGGTCAGGCAAAGCATTGCGATAGGGTGTGTATAATGATCTCAAATAATTATAGATTAACTCATCTGGATATAGTAATACCACTATGGATTGCCACTAACCCAGTAAAAGCCATCGGTAATTTGAGAGTTTTCCATATTAGAGGATTTCTTAAGCTTTGGAAATTTAGAACTGGCCCATATTATGCCCTGTGGATTCATTGGATAGGTTACAGGCTGGCTAGAAGATACATAATCACCTGTTAAACTAGATGTATCAAACTTGGTAATGCTCTGAATAATAAGCATTGCTTCATCCCACAGTCTTTGTTGAGTAGGTTCAGTGCCCTGTATGTTTATCATACATTCAGCAGCAGCCAGATATCTAGATGCTTTCTGAATAGCTGGATAATCAGTTTCACCAACAACCCAGCTCTTAAATGTCATTCTATCAATCTGAGAATCAGCACTGGCAATAGCAGTGGTTATGGTAGTAGCATCAACCTGATTTCGTAAATTACCTAATAATGCTCTAACTTCTGATTCAGTAGAATACGGTGAAGCCAATTTTGATAGTTCCCATATTTCAAAAAGTCCTCGCTTTATTAAATGAGCTATATCCCAACTGCTGCAGCTGACATTATCAAACAGCCGCAGTTTACAGAGGAACTTGTAGATGGCACACTACCATTATCAGGACCAACATTTGTATCATGTGGATTTGTTGAATCATTAAATGAAAATGTAGCAGAAGCAAATAATCAGATTAGACCATTAGGCTCATATGATGTTCAAAAGAAGATTAGGCTTAATGAAGAAATAACAGGTGAAATTGCTTTCCAACCCTCAGATTTCAAACTAATGAAACGAGGCATCTTAACCCCAGTAGCACCTTCAGCAACACCAGCAGACCCAACAATGGTTGCACCTAATGGCACTAATGGTGTCAGTATTTCAATTCTATTTACAGCATTAATCAATGGTGTAGAAAAGTGGAAGATATTCAAAGGTGTTCGTTTTGATGGTTGTTCTGGCACTATAGAACGTGAATCAGGCTTTAAAGTGACGATGCCATTCCATGCCAAGGATGTTACAGACTGGATTGTAACACCAACCTTTGCACCAGCAGCCACATACGCAGCTGCACCTTCACTAACACCATGGTCAGGCATAACCAGTGGAGCAGACCCACTGGACATTAACAGCGTAAAATATGATACTACCAGCTTCAAATTTGATGTAAATTGGACAATAGCAAGACCGTCTTTCAATGGTCTTACTACCTACAAGGTTAGTAAGCCTATCAAAAGAGAAATCAAACTATCATTCAACACTGTAACTATTGGAGGCACACTAGTGGGAGATTTGAGAGGCTTTACAGCAAGAGATATAGAATATACAATAGTTGCTGCTGGAGTTAACAAAATGAAGTTTAATCAATGCAATTTCGATACCTACAGTAGAGCAATAGCAGGTGACTCTGATGAAGTCTGGATGGAAGAGTATGAAGCCCAAGCAACCAATGGCATAACATTTACAGGCACGTAATCCTTTCTCTATTTTATTGTCTGAATCTGAAGCTGAAGAAGATAAGCTAGAACAAGAGCCAATAGAAGAATCAGTTACATTTCAAGTAGATAAATCAACATTAGACCTCATCCGCAAAAAGATGGAGGATAAATACAACAATTTCTGGGGAGATGTTATTGATGATGAGCAAAAGAAAACCATAGAGATAGCTGATAAATTAAACCCAGGCCAACTCTACACAATCAACAACAAACAATATGAATTCAAACAGGTAGGCATGAAGAGATGGAAAGAGCTAACCAAGCTAAAGGTAAAGGGTGATGCTGAGAAAGACCCTGACAAACAAACAGATCTCCTAACTGAATATTATATGGGAGTGCTTACAGATATGTTTGGTTTAACCACAGATGAGGCTGACCTAGTCCCACCAGGAGAAGCCAGGATGGTAGGTGACGCTGCAACCTACAAAGTGCTGCATCCAGTCCCTTTACATCCCGAAAAATTAAAGAGTGGTTCTACCTCAGGCAGCAGCTAAGCAAAGAAGCCACTGAGGAAGAAATTTGGTGGGTTAATTCATACATTTACTTTCGTATGCTAAAGAGACATAGATGGGAAATAGAACAGCGAGAGCCTTATGCTGGAGAGTTGGAGGGCATGATTATAATGCTTCAATTTCAGAGTGATAGACAGCGTATGGACTATGAGAAGGAAAAACAGAAACAGGAGAGCCAAAACCAAAAACAAACAAGGAGGTCTAAGAGTCTCTAACTAATGCCATGGCAAATAACTGTTGATGTATCAAAGGTAGTGCCAAAGCTTACAAATCTATCAATTAAAGCACAATCAGATATTCCAATTAAAGCCTTTACAGCTGCAGCAGTAGAACTCCAACTTTCAGCTAGAGCATTAGCACCAATTAGAACTGGTGCATTAAGAGAAAGCATTCAACCAGGCCCAGCATCAGCCCATGGTGTTGAAGTAGAGGCTGGAGTAGATTATGCTGGATATGTAGAATTTGGAACTAGATACATGTCAGCAAGACCGTATATGAGACCATCAATAAATCAGTCTATTCAAGCCTTAGTTGATACAGCATTGAGAGAGATAGGAACAGCAATCAGGTAGGTAATATAAATAAACAAAAATGTCTAGTGCTACTGTCACAGTTAATTTTGTTGCTTCTGGTGGTAACCAGATTGCCACTAATGCTAATGAGGCTAATACAGCAGTTAAAGCACTTGGAACCAGCTCACAAACAGCATCAAATGAAGTAGCAGGACTAGGAACTAAATCACAAACAGCAGCAGCTGGAGTTAGTAAAGTAGGAACTTCTGCTGGTGGATTAAGAAGTGTTCTAGGAACTCTAAGAGCAAATATTACAACAGTAGCAGGTTCCATGTCTACTCTCATAGGAACTGGTGTTACTCTGATAAGCAATTGGCATGCTATTGCTGATGCACAAAATGACCTCACAAAAGCACAGAATGCTGTAGCAAGAAACAACACAGCGATAGAAGCAGCACAAATCAGATTAAACAATGCAATAGCCAAGTATGGACCTAACTCAGACCAAGCCAGAATAGCAGCTCAAAAACTGGCTAATTTACAGGCTAAACAAGCCCCATTAGCTCACAGTGTAGAAGTAGCACAACGAGGTGTTAATGAAGCCTATCTAAACTTTGTAGAGAATCTTGTTCCAAGTTTATTAACAGGAGTAGGAGGCATTGTTTCATTATTTGGAGGCTTATCATCAAAGGCAGCACCAGCTGAAAAAGCAGTAGCTGGATTAGGTAATGCATTCGCAACAACTGGCAAGGCATTACCAGGTGCATCTAGTGGACTTTCAAGCTTTGGAACTGCATTAAAAGGTATTTTATTAAACCCTTTCACTATAGCCCTGACTGCATTATCATTATTACTAACAGCAATAGCCACTAATGCATTTGGATTTAGAGATGCTCTAAATGCTGTAGGAGTAGCAATAGGCAATGCTATACCAGGCCTAAAACCATTTCTTCTACTCATTCAAGGCATTGGAGCTAAATTTGGTCTAGCAGGTAATGATGTAAAAGATGCTGATAAACAAATCAGAGACTCATTAGGTGGTATACAAAAAAGCTTTGAAGGTCTAGCAAAGGCAGTAACTCCAGCAATAAACAAAATCAAGGATGATGTTGTAGGAGCATTCAATTTTGTTGTTGCTGGTGCAAAACAATTTGTAAACCAGCTAGGAAGTGGTGATGTTGTTGGAGCATTAAAGACAGTATTTGGAGGAGCAGTTCTAGCAGTCCAAGGTTTAGGCAGAGAAACTCAATCAGCATTTGGTCAGTTTAGAACTTCAGTAGATGAGGCAGTTAGACAGATTAAGCGATTTCACCCTGAATTTGGGCCACTAGCAGAAGACTTTAGAGGCTTCACAATAGCTGCTGATTTAGCATTCAAGGGTAATTTCCAGAAAGCCATAGAGGTAGCAATACATAACCTGGTAGATCTTGGTAATAGTTTAACACAGTTTATCACAGGACCAGCAAAACAATTTGCAGATAAACTTGGAGCAATGATACTAAGTGGAATAACCTATTTTGTTGAAAATGCTCCTGGTGAATTAGCCAAGGCAGCAGGTGCATTTAATTCCTGGTTTTCTAGCACAGTGGTTCCATTTGCAACTAAACTAGGCCAGCAACTAGCAACAGGTCTAGGCCAATTAGCAGCAGCTGCACCAGGAGCCTTACTAGCTGCGTTTAGTGCTATAGAAGGCTTATTCACCTCAAATGGTCAATCAGCAGCAGGTAAATGGCTAGCAGAGGTAGGCAAGATATTTCTACAAATACCAGCAGAGCTAGCTAAAGCATTTCCTGAAACAACAGCCAAATTCAATGAATTAGTAACAGCACTAGGAAAGGCATTAGCACCTGTTGCTGGTCTAGTGCAAACTTATATCATAAATCCTATACTTTTAGTTGCTACAGCAGTAGCAGGAGTAGGTCAATCCATAGTTAATGCTGTTGTAACAGGATGGACTCAATTTACAAGTCTAGTTCAAACTTACATTATAAATCCAATTCTACTAGTAGCATCAGCAGTTGCCTCAGTAGGTCAGGCTATAGTTACAGCAGTGGTTACAGGTTGGACACAGTTCGCAAGTCTAGTCCAGACTTATATCATAAATCCAATATTGCTGGTAGCTTCAGCTGTATCTTCTGTTGGGCAATCCATAGTTACAGCAGTGGTTACAGGTTGGACACAGGTAGCAGCATCAGTTCAAACATTCTTCATAAATCCAATTCTAAAGATAGCATCAGCATTAAGTGGTGTTGGACAGGCTATAGTTCAGGCTGTTGTAACAGGATGGACTCAATTAACTAGTTCAGTTCAGACCTTTTTCATAAATCCAATACTAAAGATACCATCAGCTCTTTCTTCAGTAGGCCAATCTATTGTCAGTGCTGTTGTAACTGGATGGACTCAGATAGCCAATTCAGTAACGCAATTCATGACTAATCCACTAAAGAATATACCAGCAGCATTAGGAGCAGTAGGCCAGGGAATAGTTAATGCTGTAGAAAAAGGTTGGAGTCAGATAGCAGAGAAGGTTAGGAACTTTATTGTTCAACCAATTCTAGACATTCCAAAAAACATTGGGGATATTGGTAAAACAATAGGAGATAAAATTATCGCAGGCTTGCAAGGTGCAGCCAAATTTATACAGGGTTTGTTAAGTGGTCAACCAGCACTGGCAAAAGGCCCAGGAGGTGGAGGACCTAATATTATTCAAATTCCAGCTGGAAGCAACCCAGAAGAGATCAACAAACTAACAGCAGCTCTCAACATTGCCAACAGAGCTATGCAAACACTAGGCCAAACAGCAGCAACAGTTTTCACCCAAATTATACAAGAAGTGGCTTTAGTAGCAGCAGGAATTAATCAGGGCTTTGCTAGAGGCATAGCAGATGCATCAGGAGCATTCATAACCCTTCAGACTAACGCAGCAACTGCCTTTCTAAATATAATTACAGCATTAGGTCAAGTCGCTAGTGCATTCCAATTAGGATTTCAGAAGGCAGTGGGTGATGCTGGTGTTGCATTTGTAACTTTACAAACCAATGCTGCGACTGCCTTTGTAAACATAATTACAGCATTAGGCCAACTTTCTAGTGCATTTGGTCTAGCCTTCCAGAAAGGAATGGGTGATGCCACTGCGGCAATGCTTACTCTTCAACAAAACATAGCAACTGCCTTTGTTAACATCATAACAGCATTAGGCCAGATAGCCACAGCCTTCACCTTAGCATTCAACACAGCAACCAAGAATGCTGGTGTTGCCATGAACTCTCTCACTGTAAACATAAATGGTAACATAGCAACCTGGATAAAAGACTGGACTACAGCCACCACTGCTCTAGTTACCAGTTTCAATGCAGCAACCAAAGCAGTAGGCACTGTTATGAATGGCCTGTCAACAAACATCAATGGCAATACAGCAAATTGGATCAAAGCTTTCAATGCAGCAGCAACAGCCCTAACTAATGATTTCAACACAGGCACTAGAAATGCTGGAACAGCAATGAACAGCTTAGCAAGTAATGTAAGTTCTAATTCTAACAACATGATATCATCCTTGAATAGGGTGGCAAGTGCCATGAACAATATAGGCTCAGCAGCAAGTTCAGCCAGAAGCCAGGTTCAATCTCTTATTAATTCAATCAACAGCATACCTTCATCTAAAACAGTAACTATCAACATAATTGAACATAGAACAGTAGTTCAACGAACAATACCAGCACCAGCAACAGCAACAGCAGCCACAGTATTAGGTGGAATACCAGGATCAGCAACATTTACAACAGAAACAAGAGGCACAATATTAACACCAGGAGTAGTATTGCCAGGAGGAGCTGGAGGAGGAGGTAGACGTATAATTGTAGAGCTTAGAGAGCCAACAGTCATAAATCTAGATTCAAGAGAATTGATAAAAGTAATCAATAAGAAATTGTTGGAGTTGGATATAGGTGCCTTGATGTAAAATGTCAACAATCACACCTGATTATATATCTGGAATACCACAGAAAACCAACCTAGACGATTATATTGAACCTGCTAGATGCAGCATAGAATTTTGGGATTTACAAAACCTTGAACTTAGATATTCATATGATTCATTTTCACCACCCAGTTCTTCTGGGGGAGCTCTTGCCATAGCATGCAGAGTAAACCCACCAGGTGTTGCCTCAGTAGGCAGTTTTGATATTCTGATAGAAGACAGTGAGAAAAGTCTTGACTTTAACCTAACAAGACGAGCTAACATAGTCATAATTAAAGCCAAGAAATATCCAAATCAAGATTATCTAAATCTGCTATATGGTAGAACTAAAAAAGTCAAAGCACTAAGACCTGGTGGAAATCAATTACAATATCAATTCTCAGGTATAGGAGCAGGAGGTGTGTTAGATGAAAGAATAGTCAATATACAAAAGATAGCAAATGCATCAATAACAACAACAGCAACCAACACCACCACAACAACTGATTTCACAACAATAGACCCATTTGCTAATGATATAGACATGCAGACTAACAACTTATTCAAAGCTTTACTATCAGATACATCATCATATGTAGTCCCAGATGTAACAATTCAAGAGCAGCTAAACATGTCTGATGACACTATAAACCTGCTAGATGCTTCACCTGTATTAATAAAAATTCTAGCAATTAATCAAAAATATGTTACAGCCTCATCAGCTCTTCAAAGTATGCTTGAAACTGTGGGTGCTGATGGTGGAATAAATAGTTATAATGAGCCTTACCTGAAATGGCCCAACACCCAACTTTCTGGAATAACACTAAGATCATGGAATGATGATATAGCTGGACAGGGCTTGGAATCAGCCAACATTAACTCTTATTTTGTGGATGCATTTGACTGGGAATTAAGCTGGCTTAAGGAAGATGGCTTTACAAACAGATTCATATCTCAAACCAAAAGCATGACGATAGAAGGTGGCAATGCCAACACCACATCAGGAGCATTCAACACTAATGGCTTTGTCTCTCTCAACCAAAAAGATTATGCCTTACAGATAGACCCTAAGCAAACCAGAATCCAAAATCTAGCAGTAGTAATAGAAAAGAAAGGAGCAGGCACAACAGACCCCGAGCTAGTCACAACAGTTCATGGCCACATTGTTGAAGATATTGATGATGCACCAATAGGCCAGCAGGTAGCAGTATGGGATATTCCACTAGCCAGAGTGCCAAAGAACACACCAACAGCCATGTTTCTAACCAATATAGTATTCACAGGAAACCAGACAATAAACAGCGCAAAGAAATACTGGATAACCATCTACAATAGAGGAGGTAGCCTAGATAACACAATAAACTGGTATACTGTGCCAACACCAGATGGAATGGTTTCAAATATTGCTAGTAGGGTTGTAGCAAAGGGTTTACCATGGGCAGCTAATCATAACCTAAACAATGGCTGGGAAGTTATACTAAATAACCCAAGCATGCTAGCTTTCACAATCTTTGATAATTTCACTCACAACATAGTAGCTGAAGATATAGAATCTCAGGAACAATTTGGACTAGTTGAACAAACCATAGCCACACCCTTTGAAGAAAGCCCACTAGCAGCACAACGCTATTTGGATGGCTTGCTACAATATTCAGCAATGCCAAAGATGACAACAACCCCTGGCAATGTCACAATTCCCAATGCCTTGTTCATGCCTGGTATTTTGATAAACATAGAAGACACAGTTAGTGGAATAGCACCAGCTCAAAACTTTCAGGCTGAGCTAGCAGATTTAGAATATAATTTTGGTGGTGATGAAGATACAGCATTGGGAGCACAATATGTTAAGGTTAACCCAATTGGATATTATAATTGGAGGCTAGAAAGCAGTGGTTTTTGAACATAAATATAAGATGATAACAAGCCTGGATTTTCTTGATGTAACTCAAGGCACAACATGGCAATCAAATGCCTACACTAGAATACGAAAAATATATGACCAGATAAACTATTACCAAAAGAAAAAAATGCACATAGACAAATATCTATTAATCAATTCATTTGAAAATGAACTAGATAGATATTGGAACGATCAGACTATTCACGACAATATTATTCCAGAACCAATAGCACAGACAATGAAATTCGACCGTGTTTTAAATTCAGGAAGGACATTAGCTGCCTCTATAATAACGGGAGAACGAGGCGACAGATTCGACTACTTAGCACTTGGGACTTCACAAGTTGCTGTGACTGATGCTGATTTTAGATTATACAATGAAATTCTAAGAGTAAATGTTAGGCAGAATGGTGGTTTCATATCAGCAGCAGGAGCCATAATAAAACATAGTGGGTTAATGTCACCTGGAGAAACTTCAATGGTTGTTTATGAGATAGGCTTTGTTAACATGGCTGTTTTTGACCCTGAACAAATGATGTGGAATCGCTCAGTCTTTCCAGCTAACAAAGGTGTAGACCATAATCAAAATGAAGATTTCTTTTCAATAACTCATTCAGTATACACGAGTAGTTCAGAATGAGCAGTGTAGGCTTTAGGCAATTAGGAAAACAAAGCACTCTCACTAGTCTTGTAAGAGGTTTAGCTGCAGAATATCAAAAGTTTGTAGCTAGACAGGTAACAATAGAAAACACTGATTTCAAAGCTATACATCGTTCAACACAAAGCTTGCTAAAGTATAATGAATTAACACTACAATCAAAGGTAAAACCAGTAACAACACAATTCTATGCACCATATGAACCAGACTTTAACCATGTTGTTTTAATGCTGCCATTAATGCAGATGGGTAGATATGCTATAGATGCATCAGGCTTTGGTAATAGAGGAAAATATGCAGGAGCTGGCTATGCTCCACAAAAGATAATGGATGATGGCATAGACATTGGCTTTGGTGAAAACTCACAATATTTTGATTTTGATGGAACTTACACATTTGTTTTTGTAGAAGATGCTCCCAAATTACGAGCACAGAAAGTAAATTCTATGACTTTTACTTTTAGAATATATCTAAAGCCTAATAGCTGGACTCTATCAGACCCACAAGACCAATCAAAGCCACGTTATATATTCGCCAAATCAGATGATGACCATCAGCAATTTGGTTATGCCTGTGCTATGTATTCTGATGGCTCGATAAAATTCACATGGTCAAAAGCTGGAGTAAGAACTACAGTCGTAACACCTCAAGGCACTATAGCCACAACTCACGCTGGTTATACAAACACAGGTTACACAGCAACTGGATATGATGTTGAAGCCATACAACAACAAACCCCAGAAGATATGGCTTCTCAAACTATAGCCATGTTTCAAGTAGCAATTCTATGCAATGTGCAAGAAGGCTATGATCCAAATGGCTATGATTTTAATGGATATATAACAGGCTCAGGCAATGACATACAAATAGCAGTAGACAGCCAATTTTTCTTTCCAGAAGAGCCACATGCTGTTGTCACTTACTACAGCCAGAAAAGCATAGACCACCTAGACTTATTCACAGGAAACCAAGAAGATATACCAGATGATATTGATGACCCTCTAGCCACATTAAGAGTGCCTAACTATCACGAAAATTATAGGTTGAGAATAGGAGCAGCTTACCCATTCTCAGGAGATCAACAAACATGGTATAAGTGGATTGGTGGAATTCAAGATTTTAGAATGTATAGAGATATGCAACTCACAGTTGGAGATATACAAGCTTTATTTGATAATAAATTAAGCATAGCTCAATATCCATTTGGCCAGATTGCGCTAGCAGGCTACACTTTATTATTGCCAACAGCCCAAGGTTGTTGTGGCTATGATGCTGATGGTTTTGATGGCTCAGGATATGACACAGGTTATCATGGTAAAGATGTTGTAGTTCAACTAACGGAGAATATTCATGTTGGCCACTAATTGCAATGCTAGTATAAATAAACTCGTTTGGGGGGATAAAACCAGATGAGTGCCAGCATAGACATAGGCCATGACCTTGACATTAATACAGCCTATCTCAGCCCAGGTAAACTAAATGCCAAAACCTTTGCCATTGGAACCTGCCAATACATCAATAGTTTAGATTTAAGCCAGATAAACCCAGGTAAGCCATTCAGAACAATAGGTAACACAGAGAGTGGTGGTTTAAAGCCTGATAGAACATATTTTCTAAGCGCAGATGGTAGTCATCTTGTCCCAGACTCAGGAATATTCCACCTTCATAACTCAGATGCAACAGATGACGGCGGATTATACAGAAAGATTAGGCTGGCCAATTTTGCAAGCTGGGTCAACTTTGATATGGTATTTCCACGCGCAGCTGCCTTCAAAAGTCTTAGCCAAGGAACTTCAAATGCCGCTGATGTGCAGGATAACCTCACCCTTACCACAGGAACAGCAACAGGCGATTATATCCACATTAGAGCACAAGGAGGAACACTTGACCTATCCAAACAAAGTGCATTTGCTATAAATGGTTATTCACCAAGCAACACAAAGATAACAGTAAAACTAGGCATAGGCATGGAAAATGTCAATGTCCAGGAAGGACTCGATAAAAGATATGGACTCGAGGCTTGTGACACTGCAGGAACAGCTAGACAATATTCTATCGTCTCAAGCAACGGTGTTGGCTGGGATGCCGACCCGACAACGGAAGAAATATTGCAAACTGCTGCAAAGGGTCTTACAATCATTCATAATCCGAATGTTAGTGTTAATCTATCGCGCTACATCTCCAACCTTGAAACAGTATCAGTCAAAACTACGAATGTTCCTAACAGCGGTGCATTGGCTGGTGGTAAAGTTGTTAGCTGTGGATTCAAGACAAATGAAAGCATTCAAAAATTCTACTATATCTTTGGTATGAGAATGGAAGGCGCATTACCAGACCAATATTTTAGTCCAGTTGCTGTGCTTTAACATGACTCTAAAGTGTGGTTGTTGTGAAGCCTGTATCTGTGAAGAATGTCCAAATTGTGACTGTGACTGTCCTAAGAGTGAACAAAAATGATGTATACCAAAACAGTAACAATGTGTAAAGCCAGACACATAAGAAAATACATAACCCAAGAAATAGGCTATAATGTTGATTTCACTTTTGATTATAATAAAGACGAGGTAACAGCAACTTTCACATGCTCAGATGACTATGCTGACCCTCACATTTGTCATAATCGTGAGGATCTCGAAGAGTATATAATCAGGAGATATGGAGCATTCCTACTAAAACAAAATCTTTCGACGCCGAAAAACTTTGCTATGGATATGAAGAAAATTGGTGAAGCCTTAACAAACCCTATGCTAAAAGGCAGAGACAACTATCAAGATGAATACACCAAGATTGTATCAAATGAAGAATATCGCAGACTTAGAGAACTGGGATTCAAATATGAAAAAGAACTGAAAACTTCATCATACACCAAAAATGTCTATGAATATAGAATAGGATTATGGCAGGGTAAAAAATAGATGGTTGACCTAACAACAATTCTAGACCAATTAGAATTTAGACTCAGTGGTGGAGAAATAAATATTAATCCATTCCTAAGTCTGGGTGGAGCTATGTCTAATGCCATTCCAGATGCCAAAATAGTTTCTGGAACATTTGATAATGTGTGGGATGATATAACAGTTCAAGAAAGACTTGGAGGTGATACCTCATACAGATGGATATATTTCTACAACAATAGTCTTGAAACTCTTTATAATTTGAAAATGTATTTTCAACAATTAGACCCATTTGTTGCTGCTACATTTCACAAATCTGGACCCATGGTTGTGCCTATTTTACAACCAGATGAACACACAAGACCAGCTGATGCAGAAGTTGGAGCTAACACTGACCAAATAATACCATGGGGAGGCATAACTGATAACTTTGATACGACTTTGGAATCTCTAACCCAATTAGGCCCATTACAATGGGTAGCAATAAGCCTGCTAAGATTCATACCTGCTGGAACAGATAGCCACATAGAAGCACAATACAAGTTAATAATTGAATCAAGGTCTTGATTTCATAGTAAGATGCCAGTAGCAGCAAGTGATATGAAAATATACTACAGTGGTGGTGCTTCAAAAGCAACCCCAGATGGCAACCAGGGAGGAGCCATCAGTAGTGTAGCAGTCTTTGATCAAGATCTAACAATACCTACACTAACAACAGAAACAATGTGGAAAAATGTCACATTTGATGAACGTATGCTGGGAATAAAGAAATACCATTGTTTTTATCTAAAAAATAATAATGCTACTAACACAGCCACAGCCATAAAACTATACATAGATGCTGATACAACAGGACCCGACAAAATCAAGCTTGGCTATGCAGGGACAGTCCCAAATACTCTGGAACAATCAATTGGTGGTGCCTCAATTCAGCCAAAATATGATGTGCCTCTCAATTCTTCAGAAGCCAGGATGGATAATGATAGAACTAGATCAGGTCAATCAGTTGATAGCACTAGATCTTCATTATATAATGTAGCTCCAGTTCAGATAGATGCCTATCTCATAAAACATGGTAATCCATCAGATAGCACACCAGTGAAATGTTTTGTTAGATCATTCTTTGCTGATGCTGATATTGCAACTGCTACAAGAGCAGACTTTGGACAAGTAGCTGCATCATCAATACCAACAACTAGCACAGTAACTACATTCACAAATCTATCAAACACTTACAAACTTAGACTTGATGACATAATATGGTTTGAATATAAATCTGGAACACTAACTGATTATATAGCAGTGAATAGAAGCCCAACAGACCCAGTTGCCTATTCTCATCAAGTAAATTATGATGGCCAGATAATTAGGAATGTGCCTGACTTTGATTTATGCATGAAGGTAAGCACAGCTCTCGTAACACCAGGTGGGGTGGATACAACTGCTCCCACTGGTGTAACCTTCTCAACCCCTAACACAAGAGATACAGCCATAGCTCTACCTGATTTAGCACCAGGAGCATTTGTTGGATTTTGGATGCAACTTGAAGTGCCTACACGTTCAGCTTATTTCCTAAAAGACAAGAGTGAAATAACAATAGAATGGAATAGTTAATGCTGGATAGTAAAGCTACTATGCTAGAAAGGTTGGCGCTGCAGCGGAAGGTTAGGGCTGATGAACTATCCAGAATTAACTAGACTAGCTAGCTAGGAAATTTATTCATATCATGCTGTTCTGCAAATTGCTTTACTGTTGTCGTAAGACCGCCGCCAGGAGCAGGAGGCGGCGGATTCGGGTCTTGCGGAATAACACTTTCACATGTTTGTTTAGCGGCAATTCCTATTCTATAAACATGTGTTGAGGCAACAAGAACTTTTCCAGGTTGAGGAACAGGATCACCAAATGTGCCACCAGGATTTATTGTTCTAACACTCATTAATCTAAATTTAAGATTTTGAGCAGCATCCCAGCTAAACCCAATAAGAGGACCACCCCATGTAATTATCTGGTCAGCAGCACCATCACAGGCACTATCAGACCCACCCCAACCACCACTATCAGTATATTCACCTATCTTAGCAAAAGCATTAGAAGAACCAGGGTCTAGATAAAATTCTAACTTAACACCCTGTTTACCACCACCAATGTCTTTATTATAAACAGCAAACTTAACACCAAACCAACCATTCAAAACCAAGGGATCAAACAAATCTGGAACATCAACCCAACCTTGAGACCATGGTGTGGCCTGCAAGAAATATTGCTGTTTAACAAACCTAAACTTGCCATCTTTTCTTATTTCCAACTTATAGCTAGAGCCAGGACACCAAGGCATTGGAGTAGTGAATTCAGCACCACGAGCAAATATTGCTATGGTTAGATCATCATCAGCCTGAAGCACATTAAAATATGTAGTAATTTCAACCTGCTCCCAATCATTAACCTTATACATATAGCCACGTGAAGCTATTTCTTTGTGGCTTATGCGCTGTGGTAATGATTTTAAGGTATAACCTGTAGAAGTCTCAACATAAACATGAGGAGCAGGATTATCAATAACAGCAAAACCATCTTGATTTGAACCCTTGATAACACCATCACAATTTAGTCTTGTATCACCATTAAAGTTAAAGACATTGAAATACCAAACTTCACCTTGATCTTGTGAAGGCCATATCTGAAAAACACCATCTATGCCTATTCTACCCATTCTTTTTCAGACAGTAAATAGTTATTACCATAATGATATAACTATCGCTTTATAACAGCAGATGGCTAACGAGATCAAGTTTTATCTCAGTGGAGGGTCTTCCAACACTAACCCTTTTGCAAGTATTGGAGGCTCTATTTCAAATACAGAAATTATTAATGGCCTTCTAAATAATTTATGGTCTGATGTTTCTGAGTCTGATTCAGAAACTGGTGTAACTGACCATAGAGTTATTTTCGTAAAAAATGTTAGTGGTGCACCTCTAGCAGATATGAAAGCCTATTTTGGTGAACTAGATAATTTTGTTGGTCTAGCAATTCTATCCTCAACAACAGCCAACACTGCTGTGCCTCAACTTGCCTCTGCAATTGATGCTGTTACTGACTATTATCAATTCTGGCAAAACATAGGAGAAACACCAGCTGCTCTAATAAGTCTAAATCAAACCAATAAGCGTGTTGTTCTAAACATAGCCACTGTAAAACATCCTGCATACAATCAATTTCCAGATAAAATAGATATCCAAATGGCAAAGGTAGGCTCACCAACTGGCACAGCTACAGTAAAGGTATGGGCTATGGCTGCTGGAACAGTAATACCATCAGCAACAGACAACACAGTGATAAGAACACTTGGAACACTGGATGTTTCAGGTCTTTCTACAACAATGACCACTAAAACCTTCAACACTCCAACTGATGTGGCTTCTAACCCATTACCATCAGTAGGCTGGAGGATAGGCATTGAATACATGGATGGAACAGCAACCAACCATGTTGACATAGCTCAAACTTCACAACCAAATGTATTAGGAACAATTCCACCTGCCAAATATAATGGTGGTTATGCTCAAGCCTGGGATGGCAGCAAGTGGCTAGACTTTGCTGCTAATTCACCAATGTTCAATCTCTATACCAACAGTGGAGCATGTTTTCAAGGTGGTAATCCACCACCACCAGGAGGTGGAACCCCACCACCAGGAACATGTGGAGCTGTAAATGCACCACCAGGGACAGTCCCAGTTGCAGGAGGGGGAGGAGGTGCTATACAGCATGGTTATGCCCTTACTAGTGCAACAGACAATGGCAATGATGGCAATCAAGCCACTGGAGCTATAGACAGAAATCTAGCAACCAGATGGTCACAAAATTCAACCAATGCTCAACTGACAATAGACATGGGCCAAAACCACCCTGTAGACCGAGTAAAAATAGCCTGGTATAAGGGTGATGAACGTAAGGCTAAATTCAACTTAAGCTATAGCACAGACAATACAACATTCACAGATATTCCTCCAGGAACAGGTGCAGGAGGTCCTGGTCAACCACCTTCACCACCAATGACAACTGGCCCACTAACAGATAGAACAAATCTATCATTTGCAAATGGCAAATACACATCAGAATATCATCTTTATGCTGCTGGTCTAAACTGGCAAAAGCCTGTTGGTCTATTGCTATATACTGATGGCTCTGCTGAATTTGGCTTACACCATCCTAATGATACTTACTTGATGGCTGGTAGCAATGGCATGATAGCCATAGCCAAGAAAAATAATATGATATTGTTAACACCCTTCTCACCCAACAAAGCATGTGCTGATGGTGATGGTTCATGCTGGTATCAAGGTGACCCACCAGGCTATGCTAAATGGGTTGAAGACCTTGTTAATTTTATTTATTCACAATATCCAATTGACAAAAGCAGAGTAGCTGCTGGTGGTTATTCTTCTGGTGCTCAATTTTGCACTGAATACTGGGTCCCATCTGGTGGAGCTCAAAGAACAATGACAGCTGGTGTTATTGTTGCTATATCATTTGGAGGTAGACCACAGATGACAGAAGTAAGTTACATGCCTTCATTCAAAACAAATGTTCACATGAACTGGAATACTGGAGTT
>Ga0126383_10000134_pt1 | contig 36000 bp, 20 predicted proteins | sample PanSoiMetPlot_35_FD_96882 | JGI IMG/M metagenome (GOLD analysis project Ga0126383, IMG submission 96882) | Tropical forest soil microbial communities from Panama - MetaG Plot_35 | ecosystem: Environmental > Terrestrial > Soil > Tropical forest > Bulk soil | place: Panama | collected 2016-02-17 | reverse complement strand
TGCTCTTCCTCTTTGTCTTGGGTGCGACCCAAGGCAAAACTGAAACACTTGCGCTTCATTTGCGCAAGATACAAGGGCTCAGGCTCGCGCTTGGGAGCCCTCCCTCACGGTCGGGCTACTGCCCCGTCAGCCAACAAGACTTCTGCCTTTGCCGGTGAACCTGATTCCCGCTGCCGGATTTGCGTGGAGTCCAGATTCGAGCGCCGTGGTTCATTTGCAGCAGCGCGGCGGCGTCGCGAACGTCTGGAGCCAACCCGTCAACGGTGATCCGCCCAAACAGTTAACCAACTTCAAGACTGACTTGATCTTTAGATTCGCTCTTTCCGGAGACGGAACCAGCCTGGCGCTGGCTCGCGGAACCAAAACCCGCGATGTGGTTTTGATCCGGGACTTCCAATAAAGACGCTGACCCTTCCGCATCGCTGCGTGACGCGGATTGAGTTTTCGCATATTATCCTCAGCCGCAAAACGACAAAGGTTTTCACGCGGACCTGGTGCGAAAAACTATCTCATGAATATGACCAGCAGAGGCAATGATCGTTTGCGCTACCGGCTCGCCTGGTGTGCGCTGCTCGTAAATGTTTTGTTGGCGTTAACGATCGTCGTTGTGCCCGTATTCATCATTCAGCCTTTTAAGCCGCAGACTCAGCGCGGCCTGGCAATATCGTACGCGATGCGCAGTTGGTCGCCGCTCGCGACCATTGGGGCCTTAATAATCGCGTTGGTTTTGACGGTCTGGTTGTGGCGCGCGTCGCGTCGCTGGATTGGAAAGATCGCCCTGGTCATCGTTCTGTTGCCCCTGCTGGCGGCGACCTGGTTTGCCAGACAGAACCATTTCGAATGGATGTTCAATCCGCTCGATCACTCCACTTATGCCAAGGCTGCTGAGGCGCCATTTGTCGGCGAGTCAGACATGGTGCTCGCGGTCAACATCAATGGTGAATCGGCGGCTTACCCGGTGCGGCTGATGGCTTATCATCACGTGGTGCAGGATCAGGTGGGAGGGACGCCGATTGTGGCGACCTATTGAACGCTCTGTCACACCGGTCTGGTGTGGGCGACAACAGTGAACGGGCGGGTGCTGCACTTTCATCTGGCAGGCATCAATAACCAGAACTTCATTATGCGTGATGAAGAGACCGGCTCATGGTGGCAACAGGTGACGGGCGAAGCAATTCAAGGTCCCTTGAAAGGACAGCGTCTCCGCGCCGTTGACTATGACGAGTTGACGTTCGGCCTGTGGAAGCGAGAGAGCCCGCAGGGCCGGGTGCTCAAGCCGGATGCAGCAATCGAGAGCGCGGGCAAGTACGCTCGGGCTGATTGGGAACAGCGGATGGCGAAAGTCCCGGTGACAACTTCGGCCACGCTCGACAAGGCCCTCGACGCGCGTGCTTTGGTGGTGGGCGTTACGGTAAACAGGGTAGCGCGAGCCTATCCAGTTGACGCCTTGCTGAAGCAGAGTCCCATTGTTGATGATGTCGGGGGCGCCGGGATCATTGTTGTGATGGGTGATGATCATAAGTCAGTTCGCGCTTTTGAACGGACGGTCGACGGACGCGCGCTCGAGTTTTTCGTGAAGCCTGATGTCACACCTGTGCGGCTGGTCGATGCTGAAACCGGAAGCGAATGGGACTTTGCGGGAAAGGCGGTGAGCGGATCATCGATCGGAAAACAATTAACCAGATTGGCCCTGTTGAATGATTACTGGTTTGATTGGAAGACGTACAATCCCGGCACCACGCTTTACCAGTTGGGCGATAGATAGACTGCGGACTGGAGCGCCAGCGTCTCGTTTGCACCGAGGGCGACCGCGAAAACGGCAACCGGGATGGTTGCGCTCCAGTCTGAGATTCATTTCATTAGATCAAGGAGAAGACTCCGAATGAGAACTAGTCGATTTTCTTTGTACGCGATGATGTTAATGCTGGTGGCGTCCGTGCCGCTGGCCGTGGGCGCCCAGGAATCAGCGACTGTCCTGACGGGGGCAGAACTGACGCGGATTGTGCCGCCCGGATTTTATTTCCAGGGCTTAAGCGCGGCCACGCAAATGCGTAATGCCGCAGCCGCGCGCCTGGGCGACAAGCGTTACGTGATCGCCGGACTAGTGGACACGTCCGGATATGCGGCCGATGTGCGCGCCAAGTACGAAGGCTTCTTCATTACAGATTCGCCCATCACGATCAACGGATCTGATCTGGCCGTCGGCGCCTACGGTTTTGGTTTCAGTCAGGATGGCAAAATGCAGGTTCTCGATCTGGCGGGGAACCAGGCGCTCAGTGCGTCAACCACCAAAGACTCGGCGCTGGCGCGGCCGCGCCCGTTGATGATGACCAAGGCTGCCGATGGCCTGCGGTTTTACAACGGCAAGGATTACGTGACCATCAAGGCGAAGTAATCGATTCGCGTCCGGCCTTTCGAGTAGAACGCCGAAGGCGTTCGTTAATTCCAGTCCCGATGAATCGGGATTGCGCGCGCCCGCGCGCTACCCAGGGTAGCGAGCAATAAGGATCATTCCAACCCTGAAGTGGTTGCCGAAAACATGCGGTTCAAGCCTCTGCGATTTCGCGAACTCTTTCAGAGTTCATCTCAGATTCAATTCACGTTTTCCCAGGGCGTTGCCCTGGGCTGGAATTTGCTAACGCCTCTGGCGTTTACTGGCCTTTCATCATGGAACACATTCGATATTCAGCCGCCGCTTGCCAGACTGACCTGACAAATCCGATAGAGCGAAAGCAGATACGCGCGAATACCGATCGAATGCTTTCAATGATCGATTCCGCCGTGGCCGGCGCGGCCCCGTTTCTTCCGGTGAGGCTGATCGTGTTCCCGGAATTTGCGCATTCAGCGCCAGTGTTCGAAACTGCGGCGGAAATAATCGACAAACTGGCGATTGAAATTCCCAACGAACACACTGACCGGCTTCAACAGAAGGCCCGCGAGCACAATCTCTACATTCAAAGCGGTTCAATGCTGGAACTGGATCCGAAATGGCCGGGTCACGTTTTTAATGCCACCTGCCTGATAGGGCCTGAGGGAATTCTGTATAAGTATCGCAAGGTGAACACCTGGATTCCCTACGAAGTTCACACCAGCCCGCATGACCTGCCCGATTACGAGGAACCTCTGTTTCCCGTGGCCGACACGCCGATTGGCAGGCTTGGCTGTGCGATCTGTTACGACTGGCTGTTTCCGGAAGCGATGCGACAGCTGACGGCCAATGGCGCGGAAGTGCTGATTCGCGTCTCGGCTTACATGGATCCGTGGGGCGCGACTGAGCCGATGGCCTGGTGGACAGTCATCAATCGCGCCAGAGCCATCGAGAATCTCGCTTATGTGGTTGCCGCAAATCAGGGGGCAAGTCTCAAGCACTATCCGCCGTATTCATGGCCGGGCGGGAGTCAGATTGTTGATTATGACGGGCGCCTTTTGGCAGAGGCGTCGCCGGGCCCGGGCGAGCGGATCGTTGTCGCGCCCATAGACATCAGCGCCCTGCGGCACGAGCGGGCGGCTCGCCGCGGCCATCACATGCCCGCCCATCTGCGGACCGAAGCCTATCCCGTGTATCAAAACCACCAATATCCACCAAAAGTTGGTTGTGTCAGTCCGCAGATTTCATATGATGGCAACAACGAACTGATTGACGAGGCCAAGAGGCAGTTCGAAGATAGGTCTGCAACGCCGTGAACGAGAAGCCCTTTTTGGAGTGCGGTGATTTGTCACCGTCTTGATCTACGCGCCGGGAGAAGCCGGCGCCCTCCAAACCAAGACAGTATTCGGCGTTTGACAGCCATTACGGTGGCGCGTATTTTCGTGAAGTCTCCTCGGTCTCGGCTCAACTTCGAGTCATCATCTAACTATTGTATGTTCCATAAGACCTCGACTTTGGTTGTGTTGATCGCGCTTATCTGTGCGGTCGTTCATGGTCAGACGCCGCAAAAGACGCCGGAGCCCCAGGGCATGGGCGGCGGTGTCAATACCGGCACGCCGCTGAACTATACGAGCAAGCGCACGGCGGGAATCACTGATCCCAAAGCGCCGGTAGTTTTTGAAGACGTCACGGACAAAACTGCCATCGCCAATTTCAAACATCATTCCGGCAGTGTGGCCAAGAACTTCATCTTTGAAGTTCCATCGGGCGGCGTCGGGATAATCGACTATGACGGGGATGGCCTGCCCGACATTTATCTGCTCAACGGATCGACTGTGGCCGCGCTCGACGGCAAGGAGAAACCGCCGCGGGCCGCGCTGTATCACAATCTCGGCAATTGGAAATTTGAAGATGTCACGGACAAGGCCGGGGTCGGGAACGATCGCTGGGGCATGGGCGTCGCGGTGGGAGACTATGACAACGACGGGCGGCCGGACATCTGGGTCAGTAATTTCGGGGTGTCGCGCCTGTATCACAACAACGGTGACGGCACGTTTACCGATGTGGCTGAGAAATTGGGCGTCGCCCGCAAAGGATGGAGCACCGGCGCGACGTGGGGCGATTACGATGGAGACGGCCGTCTGGATCTGTTTGTGCCCGGATATGTGGAAATAGATTTCAACAATCTGCCACCCAATCCTGCCGACGCGACGAAGCCGGGCGGAGTAGGCCAGAACTTCTGCCAATTTCGCGGCGTGTCAGTGATGTGTGGCCCGCGCGGATTGACCGGCGAGAGTGATACGCTTTATCACCAGAAGCCGGATGGCACGTTTGAAGATGTGAGCGTCAAAGCCGGCGTGAATGACCCGCAAAAATATTACGGCTTCTCTTCCGCCTTCGTGCACGCCGACGATGACAACCTGCTCGATCTCATCGTCGTCAATGATTCTACCCCGAAGCAACTCTACATCAATAAAGGCGACGGGACGTTCGAAGAGACTGGTTATCCATCCGGAGTGGCGCTCAATGAAAATGGCCGCGAACAGGCCGGCATGGGGCTGGCGGTCGGAGACTATGACAACGACGGCCGGGTTGATTTTCACATTACCAATTTCTCTGACGACTCGAATGTGTTGTATCACAACGACGGCTCGGGCAATTTCACGGACGTTACTTTTCAGGCGGGTCTGGGTGAGATAACCCTCCCGTTCCTGGGCTGGGGCACGGCGTTTCTGGATTTCGACAATGATGGCTGGAAGGACCTGTTTGTCGCCAACGGCCATGTTTATCCGACGGTTGACGAACACCAGTGGGGCACCAGCTATGCGCAACAGTCTTTGTTGTTTCGCAATCTGCGCACCGGGAAGTTCGAGCGGGTAGGCGCGGCGCCCGGTAGCGCGCTGGCCCAGGCGTGGTGCGCGCGCGGCATGGCCGTCGCCGATCTCGACGGTGATGGACGGCTGGATATAGTTATCAACAATGCGGATTCGAAACCTACGATCCTGAAGAATGTCGCGACGCCAGCCGGTCACTGGCTCGAGTTGCGCCTGGTTGGCGATGTTTCCCGGAAGAGTCCGCGCGATGCCATTGGCGCCACCGCTTATGTCACCACCGGCAAAATGAGGCAGCGTCAGGATGTGATTAGCGGCAGCAGCTATGCTTCTCAGAACGACCTGACCCTGCACTTTGGGCTGGGCGCGGCGACGGCGGTCGATAAACTCGAAATCAGATGGCCGAACGGGAAGAGTGAGACGGTGACGGTCCCGGGAGTTGATCGAAAGCTGACCGTAACTGAAGGGAAAGGCATTACCCCGCGGTAGTTGTTGATGAAGTTTCATTCACAGATGGCTTTAGCCAGGTGACCGTCCGCTCGTTATGGTCCTGTTAACCGTTTCAACGGTTTAGGCGGGGAAGCCGTTGAAACGGCTAATTGAATTTTCCTTGGGGGGCGCTGCACCACGCTGAAGCGCGGTGAGAATGAGACTCTGAAACGTACGGGCGTTTAGGTGACACATGATGAAAGAGGCTCGCAACCATCGATTGGCAAAATGTCTGGGGGCGCTGCTACTGCTCGGAGGCGTTGGACTGCTGGCGGACGGGGCGTTTTCGTTTTTCCGCAGTGAAGCGCAGACAAAATCGGCGGCGCCGGAATATACGGCACAGATCTCGCAAAACTACGATCTGAAATTCGGATCCAACCCGTTCGCGCCCAGCAATGCGTCCACCACCACCGGAACTTTTATTCCCGGTGAAATGTTCGTTCCATCGAAACGCTGCGGCGCCTGCCACACGGACGCGCACGCCCAGTGGCGGCAGTCAGCGCACGGCAACGCCTTTCGCGAACCTTTCTATCAAAAGAACGTCAAGGATATTCAAACCCAGAAGGGGATTGAGTACACCCGCCATTGCGAGTCATGTCACAACCCGGCCGCTTTATTCACCGGGGCGCTGACTAAGAATTCGCATGTCAAGCGGCCGTTCGATGACGACGGCGTTTCGTGCATTGCCTGCCACTCAATTCAACAGGCCAACAGCCGGGGCATCGGCGGCTATGTGATGGGCGAGCCCGCTTTGCTGGTAAAAGAAGACGGCACCCGGCTGCTGGCCGGCGTCACCGATCAACAAATCCTCAATGATATTCCTTCGCATCGGCGCGCCATGATGCGGCCGTTGCTGAAGGCGCCCGAGTTCTGCGGCTCGTGTCATAAATCTCAGGTCCCGCGTGAGTTGAACGATTACAAGTTCCTGCGGGCCTTCATGGTGGCCGACGAACTGCAGCAGTCGTCGTTCTCGAAAGAATCGCCGCACCCGTTCTATGTGCGCGACAAAGAGACCTGCAATACCTGCCACATGAAACGCGAAGCGGCGCCGTTATTCGACGTCTCAGCCAAGAACGGCACGCTGGCCTCGCATCGCTGGGCGGCCGCGAACACCGCGATTCCTACATACTACAAATACAGGGACCAACTTGATGCCGTAACGAAGTTTTTGGAAGACGATAAATTGGGCGTCGATATCTTTGCCCTGCGCCGCAAAGCCCGCGGCGCCGCGGCGGAGGAATTTATCGCTCCGCTGAATCACAGCAAGTACACCATCAACAAGGGCGATGCGCTCACCGCCGAAGTGGTCATTACCAACAAGAACATCGGGCATTCATTTCCGCCCGAGTTGCGCGACTTCTACGAGGCTTACGTCAACTTCACCGTCACCGACGATGGCGGCAAGGTTCTTTATCAATCGGGGTTCATCAAACCTGACGGTTATCTTGATGAAACGGCGCACAACTACAAGACCTACCTGGTGAAGTCCGACGGTTCCTTCAACGATAAACATCACATTTGGCGCACGCGCATCTTTGCGCAGAATAATCAGATCAACTCAGGCCGCTCGGACGTGGCCCGCTATCAATTCAAAGTACCGGAGAGTTTGACGGGCGCCATGCATCTGTCGGCCCAGCTTCGTTATCGCCGGTTCACGCGCGTCTTCAGCGACTATTCGCTGGGCAAATCGGCCGACTACCCGATTGTGACCATGACCACCGCGGAATATGTGATGAAGCTGGGTGAGAACCAGGCGATACCTGTGGTGGTGAATGCGCCGGCGGCAGCGCCGGATTGGCGGCGATGGAACAACTACGGAATCGCGGCCTTCGATCAAAGGCAATATCCGACGGCGATTGATGCCTTCAGTCATGCGGCCCAACTCGACGAAAAGTATCGACCCATGGCCCTGACCAATCAGGCGATGGCGCACATCGAACTGGAGCAATACGACGAAGCCGCGAACATTCTGGATGGCGTGGTGAAGGCGAATCCACAGTTGGCCCGGGCCCTCTTTCAGCAGGCGCGCATTTTTGTGAAGCGCGGCCAACTGGACCTGGCTGAGAATAATATCAGACAGGTGCTGGCGCAGTTTCCGCGCGATCGAATGTCGCTACAGCAACTGGGTGAGCTGTGCAAGATCAAGCGCGATTACGACGGCGCCCTCGATTGCTACAACAAGATTCTGGCGATCGATCCTGAAGACACGGGCGCGCACTATAATTTAATGTTGATTTATCGCAAGCTGGGCAAGACTGATGAAGCCAAACGGGAGGCGAAAATTTTCGCCGATCTGAAGGACGATCCCGGCGCCCTGGCGCTGGCGAACCAGTTTCTGCACAAGCATCCTGAGATGAGCAATGAAAGCGTCTACTGGCACGTTCACGATCTGGCCCTGACGCCCGGATATTGAGAATAAAGGAGCATGTACGTTAGGCATGATTGGCAATACGCGACGGTGGATCGCTGGTAGTCCTGGTTTTTTCCTGATTGCGATTTTTCTTTTTCAGTTAACCGGTTTTGCCGACGCGCCCGCCCAGCGGAGCACAAATCTCGCCCAGCGAAGCACCGACAAGGCTCACGCGACCGATGTGGCTGAGGTGTTTCGCAGCAACTGCGCGCGTTGTCATGGCGTCGACGGCCGTGGCGACACGCCCCTGGGCCAGGAGCACAATACGCCTGATCTGACGGCGGCCGAGTGGTGGCATAAGAACTCGGCGCTCACCAGTACACGCAGTCTCACGACCATTGTGCGTGAGGGCAAAGGTGATATGCCGGCCTTCGGAGAGAAACTAAAGCCCAGGGAAATCAGCGATCTGCTGAAGTTCATGCGTAAATTTCGTACGGGTCAGAACCGCCTGCAGTAGCGGGCGGGCCTCTCTCGTGATCAAATCGCTGCGCCGGCGGTGCTGACACCATGACCTGGATCAAAACAATTGCGCTGGACGAAGATGAAGACGTGCGGCGCGCCGTGGAAGCAGAGCGGGCCCTTTATCCGGCTGAGTACGCCATCCCGGTTTTTCCCAAAGCCGACAACGAGGCGTCGCAAATCGTCGCCTCTCACAGCCTGATACCAGAAGCGCTGCGTCACGCCTTCGCCACTTTTGGCGCGTTGATGTCGCCGGAGTTGCCTTTGACTCGCCGGCAACATGAGATGATTACCACGGTCGTCTCAGTAACCAATCGCTGTCACTATTGAATCGAGTCTCACGCAGAGTTTCTGCGTCGCGTCACTCTCGACGATGAGCTGGTAAGTTCGCTGCGGGAGGATTATCGAACCGCTCAGATATCCGAGCCGGACCGAGTCATGTTGGATTTCGTAACGCAGATGACGCGGGACGCCACGCGTATCAGCCGGACAGATCACGACCGGCTCAGAGAAGTTGGCTTTGACGATCAAGGTATTTTGCAAATTACCCTGATCGCTGCCTGGTTCAATTATATTAATCGGGTGGCCGATGCGCTGGGAGTGGGACGCGATTAGTCCGCAGAGCGGACGGGAGATTAAGTCCGCGGCACACTGAAGATTAGTCCGGGGAGCACACCGAAGATTAGTCCGCGGAGCGGACGACAGCGTAAAGCCTGGGGCGTGAGCCCCAGGATCCAGGCGTTCAGTGCCAAACGAGCCAGCGAAGCTGGCGACACCTCGTCAGGATGTGTTCTGATATCGAGGCTGTGCTCGCATGTTTATTTCTTCACGAGATTGAAAAAATGATACAGCTGCCGCCCACTATCGTGGACCTGGATATTCCTGCTATTCGCAGACCTGGGGTTTCTCCCGATGAATCGGGATGCATCCCAGGCTTTATGCCGCCGTCCGCTCCGCGGACTTGGTTCAGCATGTTCGCGACGGGGACTGGATTCACAGCGTCTGCGGTTGTTCTCTCGATATTCTTATTAACCGCGCCCGCGCGGGCTCAATCGGAGCATCAACTGCATTCGCCCGATGGCCGAATCGACGTGCAAATCCGGATTGCGGATCGCATTTATTACAGCGTCCTGCTCCACGGTAACGGGAAGCAACTCCCCAAGCCTTTGCTGCGCGACAGCACCCTCTCATTGCGCGCCGGCGAGCAGACTCTCGGGGTGAAGCCGCAAGTCACATCCGCCAAGACCCGCACCATTAATCAGGTCATCGATGTGCCCGTGCCGCGAAAGTCGTCGCAGATTCGCGAAGCCTTTAACGAGCTGCGTCTGGAAATGCGGGGAAACTATGCGGTTGTATTTCGGGCCTATGACGAAGGCTTCGCCTATCGCTTTGAAACTTCATTGCCGGGAGCTGAAATAAAGATCGCCGATGAAGAAGCGCGTTTTAAATTCGCCGGTGATTACACCGCCTACTATCCCAGGGAAGACAGCTTCTTCTCGCATAACGAGCGGGAATTTCGCCCGGTGTCCATCAGTAAGATCGAACCAACGACCATCGCCAGCGTCCCGGCCGTGGTTGATGTGGATGGTACGAAGCTCGCCATCGCTGATGCGGATGTTGACGATTATCCCGGGCTCTGGCTGCGCGGGAATAACGATAACAGTCTGGAAGCGATCTTTCCGCCTTACCCGCTGAAGGAAGAATTGTCCGGCGATCGAGATGTGCGCGTGACCCAATCGGCTGATTACATTGCCGTCACCCGCGGGACGCGCACGCTTCCGTGGCGCGTCATTGGTATCGCCGAAAATGATCGCGACCTGATTACCAATCAGTTGGTATATCTGCTGGCGAAGCCTTCTGAGGTCCAGGACACTTCATGGATCAAGCCCGGCAAGGTCGCCTGGGACTGGTGGAATGCGAACAACATCTATGGCGTGGACTTTAAGGCCGGAATCAACACGCAGACCTACAAGTACTACATCGATTTCGCGTCAAAATACGGCATCGAGTACATCATTCTCGACGAAGGCTGGTACAAGCGCGGCGATCTGCTCAGCGTGGTTCCGGACATCAACATTGAAGAGTTGGTGGCCTATGGCCGCGAGAAGCATGTCGGGATCATTCTCTGGGCAATCTGGAAAACTCTCGACGATCAATTCGAGCCGGCCTTCAACCAGTTCGAAAAATGGGGAGTGAAGGGAATCAAAGTTGACTTCATGCAGCGCGACGATCAGAAGCTGATTGCCTTCTACCACAAAACCTGCCGCGAGGCTGCGAAACGGCACCTGCTGGTCGATTTTCACGGGGCGATTCGGCCGGCCACGATGACCCGCACCTGGCCCAATCTGATCAGCACTGAAGGCGTCAAAGGTCTCGAATGGAACAAGTGGAGCGAAGAGACGACGCCGGAGCACGACCTTGAGTTGCCGTTTACGCGCATGTTTCTGGGGCCGATGGATTACACCCCGGGCGCGATGCTCAACGCCACTAAATCATCGTTCGCGCATGTCTTTATGCGACCGATGAGTCAGGGCACGCGCTGTCACCAGTTGGCGATGTATGTAGTCTTTGAAAGCCCGCTGCAAATGCTGGCTGATTCACCTTCGAACTACCTGCGCGAGCCTGAGACGATGCAGTTTCTGGGGCCGGCGCCCACTACCTGGGACGAGACGAAAGCGCTCGACGGTAAGATTACCGACTATGTCCTGGTCGCGCGCCGGAAGGGAACTGACTGGTACGTCGGCGCGATGACGGACTGGACCGCGCGCGAGTTGGAGGTCGACTTTTCATTTTTGCCGGCGGGCAAGTTTGAAATGGAAAGTTATGAAGATGGTCCCAATGCGAACCGCTTCGGCAGCGATTACCGCCGCGCCACGCAACCCGTCGATCGATCGATGAAAATAAAGATCAGGCTGGCCGAGGGCGGCGGTTGGGTGGCCAGACTTCATGCGCTTTAATCTTGACAGCCTGCGGAGCAGGCGAAAGCGCAAAGCCTGGGGTGAAGCGAAGCAGAACCTCAGGAAACGGATAGTTGAGAACCGATCAGCCCGCGGAGCGGGCGACAGACCTCTAATCGAAATTCAATTCGGCGCGCTGTCGCCCACTCCGTGGGTTCAAAAATCCCCAGGCGCGTGAGCCTGGGGCTTACGCCCCAGGCTTTATGCTGCCGTCCGCTTCGCGGACTGGTTTGCGCTCATTTGTGATAGAGTCCGCTCCATGAAAATTGATCGGCGGAATTTCCTGGTTCTCTCTTCAGCGGCGTCACTCGTCTACAGCAAGCCGGCCTTCGCCTTTTTTAATTCAGAACCGAATTCGCCGTTCGCATCCGGATTTTCGGCTGATGGCAAACAGGTCAGCGTCTACACGACTGCCGACAAGAGCAATCGCCGAATCTCTTTGACGGACACGCTCAGTTTTAGGCCGGCCGGCCAGCCAAAGGAAACGCAGGCTTGCGTTTTTGTCGATCCCGGAAAGCAGTTTCAGACCTTCCTCGGCATCGGCGGCGCTTTGACCGATGCCGCGGCCGAAGTGTTCGCCGCTTTACCGCCGGCCAGGCAGGCAGAGATTCTGACCGCCTACTTCGACGATAAAAAAGGCATCGGCTATAGTCTCGCGCGCACAAATATTCACAGTTGTGATTTCTCCAGCAGCAGCTACACCTACGTCGATGAAGGCGATCAGGAACTGAAATCCTTCAGTGTGGAACACGACCAGAAATATCGCCTCCCATTCATCAAACGAGCGCTCGCGGCGACCGGCGGGAAAATGAAGATCTTTGCCAGTCCCTGGAGTCCGCCCGCCTTCATGAAAGACAACAATGACATGCTGCACGGCGGCACTTTGAAACCAGAGTGCTACCAGTCTTGGGCCAACTACTATGCCAGGTTCATCAAAGCCTATGAGCGTGAGGCCGTGCCAATTTGGGGACTTTCCATCCAGAACGAACCGATGGCCACTCAGAAATGGGAATCGTGTATCTACACGGCTGAGCAGGAGCGAGATTTTCTCAAGAACTACCTGGGGCCCACGCTGAGGCGCGCCGGCCTGAGCGATAAGAAGATCATCGCGTGGGATCACAATCGCGATTTGATCTACCAGCGAGCCAGCACAATCCTGAGTGATCCAAAAGCCGCTCAGTATGTTTGGGGCATCGGCTATCACTGGTACGAGCCCTGGAGCGGCGGCGAACAGATGTTCGACAACGTCAAACTGGTTCACGAAACGTTTCCCGATAAGTCCCTGATCTTCACCGAAGGCTGTGTCGATGTCTTCGACGCAAACCGGATCGGCGAATGGAGTTTTGGCGAGCATTACGGCCGTTCGATGATTAACGACTTCAATAACGGGACCGTCGGCTGGACGGACTGGAACGTGCTGCTGGATGAGCGTGGCGGGCCGAACCACGTCGGCAATTTTTGCTTTGCCCCGGTCCACGCGAATACCAAAACCGGCGAACTGACGTACCTGAGTTCGTTTTATTACATCGGCCACTTCTCAAAATTCATTCAGCCCGGGGCGAGAAGGATTGCCAGTTCGCCCAGTCGCAGCCAACTCCTTTCCACCGCGTTTATGAATGCCGATGGAAAGGTTTCGGTCGTGGTGATGAATGCAGGTGAGAAGGACGCCGCCTACTGGCTGTGGGTTGCCGGCAATGCCGCGGAAGTAAATAGTCCGCCTCATTCGATTCAAACATTGGTGTTCTGATAGTAAAAAGGTCAGTACCATCTGCGTAAGCAGATGGATCGGCGGACGCCGTTACGATCCACGTGATCCACGCTGGCGCGGACGGGACTGACCAATTCTGTTATGCAGAAAGGCAAACTCATGCGCCGTCTTCTGGTCTGGCTGCTGTTCGCCGCATTTGTTTCAACTGCCCTGGCTCAACCGGGCCGCGTAAACTTCGCGGCCGTTGCCGCGACGCGCGACGATTCCCGTTCTTTGCCGCGCAGCACGCCGGAGCGGCAGGGCATTTCGTCTGCCGACATCCTCGACTTTGTCGAAACTGCCGACCAGCAGATCGATACCATGAACAGCTTCATGTTCGTGCGGCACGGCTATGTGGTGGCCGAAGGGTGGTGGGCGCCTTACGATGCTGCGACTCCACACATTCTGTATTCACTCAGCAAGAGTTTCACGTCGACCGCGGTGGGCCTCGCGATCTCAGAGGGAAAACTGAGCCTCGACGATGAAGTGCTCAAGTATTTTCCCGAAGATGCTCCCGCCGAACCGTCCGCGAACCTGAAGGCGATGCGAGTGCGCGATCTTTTGCGCATGGCCACGGGTAACACTGCCGAGGCATCATTCACTCCCGACAACGTGTGGACCAAAGTGTTTCTGGCGCAACCGGTTACTTTCAAACCGGGCACACACTTTCTCTACAACTCGCCCGGCACCTACATGCTTTCGGCCATCGTCCAGAAAGCTACGGGCATGACGGTGCTCGATTATCTTAAACCGCGTCTGTTCGAACCGCTGGGTATTGAGAGCCCCACCTGGGTGAAGAGTCCGCAGGGAATTTCGGCCGGCGCATATGGTCTGTCGCTGCGTACCGAAGACATTGCCCACTTTGGGCAGCTGTACCTCCAGAAAGGGAACTGGCGCGGCAAACAACTGGTGCCGGCCCAGTGGATCGAAGAAGCAACTGCGAGGCAGACGGCCAATGGGTCGTCACCCAACAGCGATTGGGACCAGGGATACGGTTATCAATTCTGGCGCTCGCGTCACAACACCTACCGCGGTGACGGGGCGTTCGGCCAGTACTGCATGGTCATGCCTGAGTACGATGCGGTAGTCGCCATCACCAGCGGCGTGCGCGATATGCAGGCCGTGATGAATCTGGTGTGGAATAAGCTGCTGCCGGCGATGAAACCGGATCGGCTGCCTGAGAATGCCGGCGAACGCGGGAAGCTTCAGGCCCGGCTGGCCGGCCTGATGGTGAAACCTCAAACGGGACAAACGAATTCACCGCTGGCCATGAATATTTCCGGCAAGTGGTTCGAGTTTCCGGAAAATGATCGCGGCATCCGGGCCATCTCGTTTGACTTTAAGTCGCCGGCCCCGTCGATGTTGGTGCGCACCAAAGACGGCGAGGTGCGGAATGTGATCGGGCTTGGTTCATGGAGCAAATCTCAGAATACGTTTGCCGACGGCATGGATAAATTCCTCAGCGTGCCCGAGCATCCGCTGCTGGCCACCAGCGGCGCCTGGTCGGCCAGCGATGTTTTTCAGGTAAAGACCCTGCTCTATCAAACCCCGTTTTATTCAACTATGACGTTCAAGTTCGACGGCGATCGCGTGTTGCTTGATACGGAGTACAACGTAACGTTCGGTCCCAGAAATCTGCCGCAGCTGGTTGGACAGACGGCCTCTCGTTAAACCAGGTCAGTACCATCTACGTAAGCAGATGGGATCAATGGAACCGTGGCGTTCTACTTGATCCCATCCGCTGACGCGGATGGTACTGACTTTCTTCACGGCTGCGGTAGTTCAGCGGCCTTTCCGGTAACCTCAAAATTGCCCGAAACAACCCCGGTGGTCGCCGCATCGCTGCGGCCTTTGAAGCCCGGCTGCTTGCCGCCAACGGCAATTTGAAATTGTCCGGGTTCTGCGATTCGCTTGCCGCGATTGTCGATCACTGACAGTTGTTGCGGCGTGAGCGTGAAAGTGACGCTTCGTTTCTCGCCGGGTTTGAGAGATACGCGACTGATTCCCGCGAGTGATCTGATGGGAACCGGAACTGAGGCGCCGAGGTGGCTGACGTACATCTGCACCACCTCGTCGCCAGCTCGGTCTCCGGTGTTCTGCACGTCGGCCGTAACCCGCAGGCCCTGACCGGCGGTTACCTGCGTCGTGCTCAGTTTCAGGTTGTCATACTTGAAGCTCGTGTAACTCAATCCAAAGCCGAACGGATAAAGCGGCTCGCCTTTGAAGTAACGGTAGGTACGTCCCTGCATGCGATAGTCGGTAAACGGCGGCAAATCCGCCACCGATTTATAGAACGTCACCGGCAAGCGGCCCGCCGGATTGTAATCGCCAAACAAAACATCGGCGATTGCCGCGCCGCCTTCTTCGCCCGGATACCAGGCCTCGATAATCGCCGGCACGTGCTCGTTGGCCCAGGGCACTGCCAGGGCGCTGCCATTCAGAAGCACCAGCACTACGGGCTTGCCGGTCGCGGCCACGGCTTCGAGCAGTTTTTGCTGGCGCACCGGGAGACCGATGTCGGTGCGATCTCCTCCCATAAATCCGGCTTCCTTAACGCTCATCTCTTCGCCTTCAAGTTGTGACGACAGACCCAGCACCATGACGACCGCGTCCGCCTGTTTGGCAATCTTCACCGCTTCCGCGTAAGGCGATTCAGCAGAGGCGACGGGCAGTTGCCAGGCGAGCCTGGCGACCGCGCCCACCTTGCTCTCGTAATACTCCAGCTTCAAATCGTAACTTCTGCCCGCCTCGAGGCTGACTTCGCCGGCGATGTTGGTAGGCGCATGCTCGGTCCAGTCTTCGGCAATCAATTTTCCGTCGAGATAGATCCGCGCGCCGTCGTCAGCGATCGCGCCGAAGCGATACTTGCCCGAGACGGTGGGAACAATCTTGCCGGTCCAACGCGCCGAGAAATCGTCAACCGGAACACCGGGTCCGGGGCTGCCGGTGCCCCAATCGAAGTTCACTTCACGGTCGATGCGGGTCAGCACGGGCGGCCCGGCCAAATTCTTGTTGGCAAAAAACTCCGCCTTCAGGCCGGGCTCACCGTTGGGGCCGCGCAGCATCGTGCCGGGTACGGGGACCAGAGATAATTCCGTCAGCGAAGTTCCCAGCGTGTGCAGCACCGTGGTTTGCGACGAGACGTGCTGGCGAATGCCGGCGAGCGGCGTCGTCGCGCGCGATGGTTGGCCGTTGTAGTTTCCCAGCAGCACCGGCACGTCGTCCGCGTTGGGACCAATGATCGCAATCGATTTGAGGTCCCGGCTCAGCGGCAGCGTGTGATTGTCGTTCTTGAGCAGCACCATTGATTCGCGAGCAGTCTCGAGCGCGAGCTGGCGGTGTTCGGGAGAATCATTGGCCGAAACCGGAATGCGCGCGTACGGGACCATCTCCGGCGGATCAAACATGCCGAGGCGAAAGCGCGCCATGAAGAGCCGCTTCACCGCCGTGTCAATTTCGGCTTCGGAAATCTGGCCCTGTTTGACGGCGGCTACCAGCGCGCGATAACTGTCGCCACACTCAATGTCGGTGCCCCGTTTAACCGCCAGCGCGGAAGCTTCTTCAGCGGTTTTCAAAAAGTGGTGACGCTGATAGATGTCGTCGATGGCGCCGCAGTCGGACACGACATAACCGTTGAAACCCCATTCGCCGCGCAGGACGTCCACGAGCAGATGTGTGTTTCCGCAGGCGGGCTCACCGTTCAGGCGGTTGTATGCGCACATGACGGATGAGGCGTGCGCTTCCATGACGGTTGCGCGAAACGCGGGCAGATAGGTTTCCCGGAGATCGCGTTCATCGATCTCGGCGTCAAAGCGATGTCGCTCAGGCTCGGGCCCGGAATGCACGGCATAATGCTTGGGCGTGGCTACAACTTTCAGATACTTGGGGCCGTCGCCCTGTAATCCCTTGACGAAGGCGACGCCCAGCCGGCCCGTGAGGTATGGATCCTCACCGTAGGTTTCCTGTCCCCGTCCCCAGCGCGGATCGCGAAAGATATTTATGTTAGGCGACCAGAAAGTCAGACCATAAAACCGCGCTCGATTTTCTTTTTTCTGCGCGTCGTTGTACTTGGCGCGCGCCTCTTCCGAGATTACCGAAGCGACGCGATTCACGAGCGGCTGATCGAAGGTAGCGCCGAGTCCGATGGCCTGCGGAAAGACCGTCGCCACGCCTGAGAAAGCCACGCCATGCAGCGCCTCACTCCACCAGTCATATTCCGGGATACCGAGCCGCGGAATCGCCGGCGCGGCGTTCATCATTTGCGAGACCTTCTCTTCGAGGGTCATGCGTGAAACGAGATCGTCGACGCGCGCGGCAAACGGCAGCGCCGGATTTTTGTAAGGCGGAGTTGAATCCTGGCTGCGGACAAATGAAAAGCCGGCGACGGTGAAAATCACGAGCAGCGTCACGAATAGAAAAGGAATGCGATTTTTGTGCATCGTTATTTGAGCGGTCTCAAGTTTCATTGAACAGGTGCGCGAACCGAACAAAGGTGAATAAGCGCGCGAAGCGCCCGACAGCATAAAGCCTGGGGCGTAAGCCCCAGGAAAAGTCGTCAATACATTGACCGAGCCCGTGGAGCGGGCGATGGACGACAGGACAACAAATGAAATCGTGCAAGAGGTTGCAGCATGTTGGGTTCATTCTGAATCAAGTCTCGGGCGAGGCCTGTAGCCCGCTCCGCGGGCTCGGATTTTCTTGTCTATCGATCCTGGGGCTTACGCCCCAGGCTTTATGCTGTCGTGCGCTCCGCGCATTGGTGGCGACGATCTGAATTCAAAATGCTATGCGCAAACAACAACCTACTTACCCGGTTTGTTCTCAAAATACCTGCTCGCGAACTCAATAAAGGTGGGCCAGTTCGGCCCGGTCGTGTGCCCGCCGCTGTGCTGGCGAAAAGCAATGTCGCCGTCTGTCAGGGTCGTTTCAATTGGTGGATACTCTTTGGCGCCGAGATCCTTTTTGCCCAGCAGTACATACACCGGTCCGGCCGCAACTGCCGCCATGAACATGCCGCGGGCATCAACCCATTGCCCCTCGACCTTTGGCGATCCGGCGCTGATATAGACCGGCCGAGGCGCACAGAGCGCGATCAGTTCATGCGCGTCTACCGGCAAATCGTCGGGCGTCAGCGGACCCGCGTACTTCAGGAAATTGCCGGCCATCCAGTGATATTCACCGGCGCCGGCCAGGTTCTCAACCAGTTCGCCAAAATTCCGCCGGTGCAGCTTGGCGCCGCCTTCCCCGGATGAGCCGATAAAGCCAATCGCGAAGCGCGGGTCGTAAGCCATCGTTACCAACGCCGCTTTGCCGTACCGCGAGAGTCCCTCGATCCCGACGCGTTTGGCGTCGACAGCTTTGTCAGTCTCGAAGTAGTCAAGCGCGCGGCTGGCGCCCCACGCCCAGGCGCGCAAGGCGCCCCAGTCATCGGGCGCGCGCGGCTGGCCCTTGTTGGTCAGGCCGATAATTCCTTTCGTGAGTCCCGCGCCGTTGTCGGCCTGATAGCTCGTGGGAATCAGGCTGGCATAACCCCAGCCTTTGGCCAGCAGTTGCTGGTGCCAGGTGGGGCCCGGTGGCGGAGTAAACCCGGGCGGCGGTTTGAATCCCGGCGGGAAGACAAACCCAAATTCCATTATCACCGGCACGGGGCGGGCGGCTTGCGCCGGCACCGTGAGCGTCAGATCGATATCCACTGAGATTGCCGGGTATGACGAATTATCGACATGGCCCGTCAACTTCTTAACAATGATTGGCACGTCTCCATTCTTATCGTTGGCGGTGCCGGTGATGACCCAATTCACCTTCGGCACGCTCTTCGGAACACGGCCATAAACTTCGCGGTCGAAATCTTCGACGATTTCCGCGCGCCGGTGGTCTCGCCAATCTCGGGCAGTAACTCGCTTTCCATTTTTGGCCACCAACGGATCGGGGAGATTGGGATACGGGTTGGCCCTGGCTTCGTCGTAATTGACGGCGTTCGGCGCTTTTGGATCGTTCGGGTTTGCTCCCGGTCGCAGCGAGGTGATGCGCAGCAGATCCATCATGCGCTGGTGATCCTGTTCGGCCGTCAGCGTGACTGGCTGTTGCGGCGGCGCCGCTCCGGCCGGCGACAGCACCATGGAAGTCAACAGAATCGTGAGCGCCAACAGGCGCAATGTTAGACGTGAATGATCCATGGACATGTGTTGTTAGCGCTCAAGGCGTTGGACATTTTTTAGCCGGCTGGAATTTGCTAATGCCTTCGTCGTTTACCATGGTTCCCAGGGCGGTTTCCGCACATAGAAATCTGCGACGCCGGTCGCGACGATGCTTTCTATTGGTCGCCCACCAACCTCGGCACCTCACTCGCGACCACCCGCGTGTTGTACTTCTCCAGGTACTCACGGTGGCGCGCATCGAGTGGATAGTGTTCGGGCCAACGATATGGATAGCGGCTCATACCATGAAAAGGCAAGGGCGCGAGCTGGTCGGGACTGGCCGAGTTGATATCCATCTCTTTACTGAAGCCGTCGGCATAAAGCAGAAATGTGCGGGTCCATCCCGCCGCTAACGGCGGCAACAACGAGGCATCGAATGAAAGGCTAATCTCATCGCCCGGTCGCGAGACCACGAACATATCATCGCTGCGTAACAGCAACTCCCGCACATCGCCTTCGCGCGTGTAATGGCCGGTCATGACTTTCCATGGCGAGGTAAACGAAACATTTCGATAATCGTAGCCGAAAGGTTCGCGTCCATCGGGCGAGCCTTCGGCTGAAAAACCACGCCAGTGCAGTTCGGCGCTGATCGGATCAAGCGGCGTCATCTTGATTGGGGAATTGCCCGTCGAAGTATCAACCAGAATCTGGTCCCAGTAAATCCGCATATTCGTCAAGATGCGCACCTCCCGGTTGGCGCTCAGGAACATGCCCGTGAGATCGACAGTCACCGTCTGTGGCCGGCCGACCGGAATCCCAATGTCTTTGATTACCGTCCGCCAACGGCCCGCCCGGTCCTTGACCTGCAGACTCGGCGACTGCATCTCTTTACCCGCTTGGACGCCGGCGACGTTATCGCTCGACCAGGCATAATCGGTCCAACCAGTCAGCAGCAAAACGACTTTCGACTTCGGACCCCGGCCTTTGGACTTTGGACCCCGGCCTTTGGACTTCGGACTCTGGACTTTGGACTTTGGACTTTTGAATTTGGACTCTTGACTCTTGACACTGGACGGTTCGCTCAGTTTCAGCGTCAACGCATGTTCGTCGGCATAACCGCGAATGCGATCAGTTGCGAAACCATCCGGCCAGCGACGATCGAGATGCGAAATCAGATCAAGCACATTGCGGCCTTTATCATCGACCGCAGCGAGCGGAGGCCGCGCACCGTCGGTGATGAAAAGCTTCGCAGACTTCGGCGGATCGCTCATGCCTTCATTCGGATAAACGCCGGTGCCCTCCGGATGTGTCACCACCATTAACTGCAAACGGTCAACGAACAAGGCTTCCTCCAGTTCGTTGGTGACGCGCAATTCGTAACGGCCATTCTTCTTTTTGAGCTGATCGCCGCGAATACGAACGGTTTCAGTCGGGTCCGGCTGGTTGTAGTGGCCCGGGCTTTCGAGATAACCCATCTCGCCGCCACCCATAAAATCGGTGATGAACTCGAAGCGCTCGCCGTTCCAGGCGTAAAGGTAAGGACATGATGAAGGCTTGCGATCGATCTCAGTGACTTTCAAGGGGATGAAACCAGCCGCGGCCGCAGCCGGAAATTCTGTTTCGGCTTGGACAATGCCGGCCGGCCAAAGCACGCGCACCGCATCCGGCTGGTCGCGTTTACCGAGACCAAAGATCAGATCGGCCGGGGCCGGGGCGGGCGATGCGGAATAGACTTCGAGCTTCTGGTAAAGACTGCCGGCGCGCATTTCGATCTTGGCCTCGACCGCGCTGCGGTTGCTGATATACCCATGCACATCGAGCTTAATCGAGTGATTGAGATTGCCGCCATCGTTGCGCAGAATGCGCAGACCGCCATCCGCGCTGCGCAGAATCAAATCGACATCACCGTCGTTATCGATATCTGCCGAGGCGATGGCCGCCGGCGAATCAGGATTGATGTGGTAATTGCGCAGCGGAGTCGGTATTGACTTTTCGCTGACCTCGACAAATTCATTTCCCAGGTTTCGCCACAAGCGCAAACCTCTGCTGGTAACCGCGATCAGGTCGAGCAGCCCGTCATTGTCATAATCAAGAAACTGAGCGGCCAGGGCCTGGTTCGACCCGGCCGGCGCGTTGGTAAGTTTGAAATGAGTGCGCCCATCACTCATCGCCAAAACCGCACGGCTGCCGGAGTTCATGAAAAAATCCGTGAAGCCATCCTTGTTAACGTCACCCGCAGCTGCGCACCAGAATGCGCCGTCAGCAGCAAGGCCGCTCTCTTTTGCCACATCGCGAAAGGTCCCATCGCGCATATTCCGAAACAGCGATGGCGGGCGTTGTTGATCGAGTACGAACAAATCCACGTCGCGCCGGTTATCGAAGTCTGTGGGGACCACCGCCGAGCCGCTCGAGCTTGCGCCGCTTGCCTTCACGCCCGCCGCTTCAGTTATTTCAGTGAAGGTGCTGTCGCCGTTATTCCGGAAAAGAATGTTTGTGGCTCCGGTGACGAAAATATCCAGATCACCATCATGGTCAACATCGGCAAAGGCAACCGAAACATATGGACCAAAGCCCGTTGGAGTTGTCAGGCCGGCTGTTTTGGTGCGGTCCGAAAAATGACCATCGCCGTCGTTGTGATAGAGAACAAAATGGCTGTTGGCGGTATAGACGACAAACAGATCGGGCCGGCCATCATTGTCATAATCGCCGGCTACAGCAGCGAAGCAGGCCAGACTGCCGCTGATGTTCAGGCCTGAACCGGTGGTCACATCGGTAAATTTATTACCGTCGTTTCTGAGTAGTCGCGGCGGAACCGCGGCGTCAAAGATATCCAGGTCGCCATCACCGTCGTAATCGAAGAGCACCACGGGCTGGGTCTGCTCGCTGGGCCTGCGTTCCGTGGCGAACTTTGGCGCGGCGTTGTATCCGAATCCTGGCCGTGCAGCGGCTTTAGGCAGCACCGTGTCAGTCGCGTCCACAAATTTAACTTCCGGAGTCTTCCGGTCGACCAGACCGGCTTCCGCGCCGGTGGACACGACGGCCTCGGCATAGTGCCCGCCCTCGAGATATGCGGTGCCCGTCTTGGTGCCCGCGCCGCTCTGTTGCAGTTGCTGAAATTTCTGGAGCACGCGCTGTCCCTCTTCCTTTGAGCCGGTACGCGTGAGCAGGATGCCGAGGTTATACAAGGCAGCCTCGTTGTAAGGTTCCGCTGCGAGGGCTTTGCGAAAAGCGGGGATGGCCTGATCGTACTTTCTCTCCTGCACGTAGATCTGCCCGACATTGACATTCGAGGCGACGTCTTCCGGGTCGACTGCCAGGACACTCTGAAACTGCGCCAGCGCGTCGTCAAAACGATTATCGGTGCGGGCAATCAGCCCCATGATGTAATGAGCTTGCGGGGCTTTTGGATCCTGGGCGATGGCCTTCTCAGCGGCGCGTTGGGCGCCTTCCGGATCGGGAACGTAATAGAGCGCGATGCAGAGATTGATCTGGGCCAGGCGCAGCTCGGGATCGATCGCCAGCGCCCGGGAAAATGATTCAACTGCCTCACGCGGTTTGTATTGTTCCAGCAGCGCGACCCCCACATTGTTGGCACGGTAAGCGGACTCGCGCTTATCGGCGCCGGATTGCTCTGAACTGACCGGCGCGGTCAGGGCGCAGAAAAGCAAAGCCGCAAAAAGGATTGGCCATCCTGAACTGGTTCGCCAAGCAAAGAAGACTCGATGGGATCGATTTGATGATTTCACGTTCAGCGTGCTCGCCACTCGCAAAAAGAAAAAAAGATTTCAAAATGCGATTCACGAAATAACATGAAGAGTCATGAAGAGACAAGGTGGGATAGCGTCAAAATTTGGAGCGCAGTGGCCAAGTCCCGATTCTGCGGGACCGCGACAACGCTTCGAATTAGTCGTCGCCTTGATGACACTGAGAGTCGAACACACCCTCGCCGCTGCGCTTTGCCGGCGCGCTCCAGGCGCGCGTTTCTATGGACTTTGTTCAACGTCTGAGCTAAAGTCCGCCGCGAACGGCGCATATATAAAGGAGCAACCGGGGGAAATCAGGGTGACTATGGGAAGCTCGAAACGTCCAGGGACGCGCGTCCTTAGAATCGGTGTCTTGCTGTCTTCGCTGGCTTTGCTGTCCGTGACGGTGCTGGCCCAGGCGCTCGGCGACCCGCCGGATATCAGCCAGGATTTTCAAAAGTTTGAAAACGTTTATTTCATTGGCAGCCGCCTGGCCTCATTTGATCCCGCCAGCGGGCAGGGAACGCTACAGTGGGACCGCTATCAGCGAAATACGACACTGTCGTTCAATAAGATTGATGTCGGCTTGACTCGCGGCCGCGCCACTGAATTTCCCGGAACCGAGTACGATCAGGATCCATCACTTCCTTTCTCGCTTACGTTTGTCAGCCCCCGCACCATTCGTCTGCGTCTGTCGACGCGGGCCGTCCCGCTGCGCGACACGGACTCACTCATGCTGGCGGGTCCGGTCCCGGCAGATCATTCATGGAAGGTCCAGCAAGACGATAAAGCCATCAGCTACAAGAGCGCTTACGGCGAAGTGCGCATCATTCGCCAGCCGTGGCACATAGAGATCTACGATCAGAGCGGCCATTTGTTGACGCGCACGCAGAACATTGGCGATCCGGCGACCTACATTACGCCGATTCCGTTTTCCTTTGTGCGGCGTGCGAGTGATCTCAGCCGCCGCCTCGCCGCCACTTTTGAACTTCAGCACGATGAGAAGATCTTCGGTTGCGGCGAATCGTTCACGCGCCTCAACAAGCGTGGCCAGCACATCAACGTCTACACCCGCGACGGCATGGGCACGCAGAACGAGTTTATGTACAAACCCATTCCGTTCTTTCTCAGCAGCAATGGGTATGGCATGTTTGTGCATACCAGCGCGCCGGTTACTTTCGACTTCGGCAAATTCTACGACGCCCACAACGTCATCTATTCAGGTGACGAGGATCTGGACCTGTTTATTTTCCTGGGTGAGCCGAAAGACATTCTTTCGGAGTACACAGCGCTTACCGGCCGCAGCCCGGTGCCGCCGCTGTGGTCCTTCGGATTCTGGATGAGCCGCATTACCTACAATTCGGAAGATCAGGTGCGCGAAGTCGCGAAGCAGTTACGGGCACATCAAGTGCCGGCCGACGTTATTCACCTCGACACTGGATGGTTTGAAACCGACTGGCGGAGCGACTACCGGTTTTCGTCGTCGCGCTTTCGCGATCCTGCAAAGATGCTCGCGGATCTAAAGCAGATGGGCTTTCACGTCAGTCTTTGGCAGTACACTTACTTCACGAGCAAGAACGACGTGTGGAAAGACCTGGTGTCGCATGGCTACGAAGTGAAGAACGAAGGCGGGCAATTGCCGTTTGAAGATGCCACGCTCGACATGAGTAATCCGGAGGCGGTGAAATGGTATCAGGCAAAGCTCGCCGATTTGCTCAAGCTCGGCGTCGGGGCGATTAAGGTCGATTTCGGCGAAGGCGCGCCGCTGACCGGGCAGTATGCGTCCGGCCGCTCGGGTTGGTACGAGCACAATCTCTATCCGCTGCGTTACAACAAGGCGGTGGCTGAGATCACCAAACAGGTGACCGGCGAAAACGTCATCTGGGCGCGCAGCGCCTGGGCCGGAAGCCAGCGTTACCCTTTGCACTGGGGCGGTGATGCTGAGAACACAAATTCGGCAATGGCCGGCGAGTTGCGCGGCGGGCTGAGTTTTGGGCTGTCGGGATTTACGTACTGGAGTCATGACGTCGGCGGTTTTGTGCAGCGCGCGCCGCGTGATCTGTATCGGCGTTGGCTGGCCTGGGGCGTGCTGACTTCGCACACGCGCGCGCACGGCGCGCCGCCGCGTGAGCCCTGGGAGTATGACGAAGCTCTGACTGAAGATTTTCGCCGGGCCCTGGGCTTGAAGTATTCGTTGATGCCTTACATTTATGCGCAGGCGAAAGATTCTTCGGCGCGGGGCTTTCCCATGCTGCGCGCGCTTTTCTTTGAATATCCAAACGATCCCGGCTCGTGGAATATCGATGACGAGTACATGTTCGGATCGAATCTGCTGGTGGCGCCGCTCTTTGAGAGCAGTGATACCCGCAAGGTTTACCTGCCGCCGGGTGACTGGATCGATTATCAAACCGGCAAGGTCTATCCGGGTGCGCAATGGCATGAGATCAAGGCCGGCGATATTCCGGTGGTATTGCTGGTAAAAAACCACTCGGTCTTGCCGCACCTCAAGGTGGCCCAAAGCACGAATGAAATGGACTGGAACGATGTTGAGTTGCGCGTCTTCAGCACCGACAACGCGCCGGTGAGTACGTTGTTTGCGCTTCCTGACGGCGCGCTCCAGACAATCGAGTTGCGGGCGCGGCCTGACGGATTTGGCCTGGCCACGGATCCGCTGGGTGGGAAGGTGAAGTGGCGAATTACCCGATTTGGCGTTCGTTGACAACGAAAGCGCGCGGAGCGCACGGCAGCATAGAGCCGGGGGTGGAGTCCCGATTCATCGGGAGGAACCCCAGGGAATGCGAGGTTGAGAAGGGTGAGCTCGCGGCTCTGCCGCTCTCCAGTGCGGAAAGGCTTGCCTTTCCGGCGAGTCGTTAGAAAATAATTCGAGGCTACGCCTCGAGCTGGCAGGCTTAGCCTGCGAAAAACATCAGGGAGTATCTGTCGGTAAGGCAAGCCTCACCGCTGTGCGGGACGGCAAGCCGCAACGCGACCTAGGTGAAACGCAAATTCTCACGGCGAAACTTTCTGCAACAGACAGCGCTCGCGGGCGCAGCGCTGCCGCCGCTCATCCGCTCCCTGGCAACCAATTCCGCGGCTGCTAACGCGGCCACCCAGCCGCTCATTCTTTGGTACGAAAAAGCGGCCACTCAATGGACAGAAGCGCTGCCCATCGGCAATGGCCGGCTGGGGGCGATGATCTTCGGTGGGCCGGCGAGTGAACGAATCCAAATAAACGAAGACACGCTTTATGGCGGCGGGCCGTACGATCCTAACAACCGCGAAGCTTTGCAAGCTTTGCCGGAAGCCCGGCGTCTAATCTTTGCCGGCAAGTACAAAGAAGCAAACGATCTGATTGGCGAAAAGATGATGGCCCATCCCATCAAACAGATGCCTTATGAACCGGTGGGCGATCTGCGATTCGAATTTCCCAAATACGGCGAGTTCGAATTCACGCACTATCGCCGGGAACTGGATCTGAACACGGCGATTGCCTCAATCTCATACAACATTGGCGGCGTAAACTTCTATCGTGAGGTCTTCTCCAGCGCCGTGGATCAGGTCATCGTGCTTCGTCTCACCGCCGACCGGCCCCGGCAAATCAACATCAACGCGACGTTTACCACGCCGCAGGATGCGACCGTCAAAGCCGAGTCCCATGACACCCTGGTCTTACGCGGTCAGAACGGCGAAGCATTCGGAATTAAAGGTGCGTTGCGCTTTCAAGCCCAGGCCCAGATTATCAGCGCCGGTGGACGAAGCGTTGCCGATCAGCGAAGGATCGTCGTTAGCGAGGCGGATTCGGTGATGATTCTGATTGCCGCCGCCACAAGTTACAAGAATTTCAAAGACATCAGCCGCGATCCGGACGCGACCGTCGGAGCGCACCTGAACAACGCTGGTCGCAAGTCATACGCGCAGCTGCGCAGCGATCACGTGCGCGAGCATCAACGTCTCTTCGGACGGGTGACCCTCGATCTTGGCGTCACTGAAGCGGCGCAGTTGCCGACAGACCAGCGGCCGGCGAAGTTTCTGGAAGGCAAGGATCCTCAGCTGGCTACTCTTTATTTTCAGTACGGGCGTTATCTGTTGATTTCGTCTTCACGTCCCGGCAGTCAGCCGGCAAATCTCCAGGGACTGTGGAACGAGTCGATGACCCCGCCATGGGAATCGAAATACACGATCAACATCAACACCGAGATGAATTACTGGCCGGTGGAAACCACCAACCTGGCGGAATGTCATGAGCCGCTGCTGCGCATGGTGACTGAGTTGGTTGAGAACGGCAGCCGTACGGCCCAAATCCAGTACGGCGCCAGCGGCTGGGTTTGTCACCACAATACGGATCTGTGGCGGCAGACTGCGCCTATCGACGGGCCGCTGTGGGGCTTCTGGCCGACGGGCGGGGCCTGGCTGTGTACGCATCTCTGGAATCATTACGAGTTCAATCACGATGCCGACTTTCTCCGGCGGGTCTATCCGGTAATGAAATGGGCGGCGCAATTTTTTGTCGATGCGCTGGTTGAAGAACCAACCCACAAGTGGCTGGTGACTTGCCCGTCAATTTCGCCCGAGCATCAACACCACCCCGGCGTCGCGATCTGCGCGGGCCCGACCATGGACCAGCAGATTCTCAGCGATCTGTTTAGTCACTGCATCGACGCCGCCGGAATTCTCAGAGTCGACACCGACTTCAGCACCAAGCTCGCCTCCCTGCGCGCGCGCCTGGCGCCCATGCAGATCGGCAAGGCAGGGCAGTTGCAAGAGTGGCTCGAGGATTGGGACCTGGAAGCGCCGGAACGAGAGCATCGCCATGTTTCGCACTTATACGGTTTGTTTCCCAGTAACCAAATTACCGAAGGCGCAACTCCGAAACTGTTTGCCGCGGCGAAAAAGAGCCTCGAGTTACGCGGCGATGTGGGCACTGGCTGGAGTTTGGCCTGGAAAATAAATCTATGGGCCCGGTTCCGTGACGGTGATCGAGCGCACCAGCTGTTGCAGCGGGCCCTCACCCCGATCTATTCGAACGATCCGAGATATCGCGGCGGCGGCGGTGTCTATCCGAATCTGTTCGATGCGCATCCGCCGTTTCAAATCGACGGTAACTTCGGGGCCACCTCAGGCATTACTGAGATGTTGCTGCAGTCACACACCGGCGAGATTCACTTGCTGCCTGCCTTGCCGAGCGCCTGGCCCAACGGCGAGGTCAAAGGGTTGCGCGCGCGCGGCGGGTTTGAAGTGGACCTTGAGTGGAGAGCCGGGAAGTTGGTGCGCTCGACTGTGCGCAGCGCCAATGGAACCAACTGCAAAGTGAGATATGGAGATAAGGTGGTTGATTTGCGGGTGCCGCGCAGCGACGCCGTGCAGTTGAATGAGAATCTGAAACGATGAGCTCGGGTTTACGCCACTCGATATTCAAAGACAAATCTGCCCACTTGAATGGTTCCCTTATCACGGGCGGGGGGAGAGATCAGCAGTGAGCGGACCATTGCGCTCTTGCGATTCACGCGGGCTTCGACACTCCCCAACGATTCACCGTTGCTGGCCCGATAGAAAGCAACATCTATCGTGTCGGCGTCCTTTCTCTGGTATCCGAAGACATAATCCCCGGCTTCCAGGTTCAGGTCGCCAATCTTCAGCGCCACCTGGGTGGTCATGAAGTGAGAATATTTCCCTTCCGCCGAATAACCCGCCGTGATCATGACCACGCCGGCGATGAATTTGCCGCGGCCATCGGTGACCCCCGAAGCGGTCCGGAATTCGGTTTCAATGTTCTCTTTGATCACCGGTGCACGCGCCGGAATAATTTTTCTTAATTCAGCTTCGGTGGCCGCGCGCCAATGAGCCGGCGGCGCGTAGACGGCGCCAACCATCGCCAGCGACAGGATGATGAGCAGGGTTAGTTTAGTGGTCATAGCAGGTTCGTTACGCCGAAGCCTTCCGCAGCTTTGGAGAGCGGTGACTTCCACCGCTTTATCATGCCGGCCGCACCAAGCGCCGTGAACCAGCGCACTTCATAATAAGCCATTACCCGAGGCGCGTATCATTGCACGAGTCCGGCGGAATGTTAACATACGCGCCGAGATGGTTCGTCTTTGGCTTCAGGCGGCAGTGCTGGCGCTGACAATCTGTTTGCCCGTGTTCGCGCTGGATCCAAATCATGCTCTCAGCGAGTATGGCCATCAGGTCTGGCTTTCCGAGAACGGTCTGCCGCAGAACACCGTCCAGGCAGTCTCGCAAACGCCGGATGGTTACCTCTGGATCGGCACGCAGGAAGGACTGGCCCGATTTGACGGCGTACGATTTGAGATCTTCGATAAGCAAAACACTTCGCAGCTCCAGAGCAATGACATTCGGGCCCTCTTTACTGATGGCTCGGGAGTACTTTGGATCTCTACCTCATCTGGTTTGATTAGTTGGTTCGGAGGTCATTTTGAGAAATTCGGAACCAATGAGGCCTGGGCAGGCGACTATCTCGGTCCGATCAACGAGGATCGTAGCGGTGTTCTATTTGTTACGACGCGCGGCCTGGTTGGTTGTCAGGGTGGCAAGTGCGGATTCGAGCAAATGGGCGATGTGGCTGCCAGTTCGATTAAGGGCTTAATCGCGCGAGCTGATGGCAGTTTGCTGCTGGTGACTTCGGCTGGTCTTAAGCTGTGGAAAAATGGCGTATTGACTGAATGGAATGTCGAAGGATTAGACCTCGCGAACGTTACCGCGATGGCGGAGGACAAGGACGGAACGCTTTGGTTGAGCACGAGCGAAGGAGTGGCGGAAGTTCGCGAAGGGAAAGCGACGCTATATTCAGTGCGCGAAGGCTTGCCGAGTGGCCGGGTCACCTGTCTGCACGCTGATCGGCAAGGCGCTGTGTGGATCGGGACCTCGAATGGTCTGGCGCGCCTGCGCAACGGACAGATGGAAACGCTCACTACTGCCAACGGGTTGTCGAGTAACCTGGTGCTGTCAATCTTCGAAGACCGCGAAGGCAGCGTCTGGGTCGGCACTGAGGCCGGCGGACTCAATCTGCTGAAGAACCGAAAATTCACCACACTCACTTCGAAAGATGGACTTGCCAGCGACCTCGTGAAATCCATCTACCAGGAACGGCAGGGCGGCATTTGGGTTGGCACGAATGGCGCCGGGCTGACCAGGTTGAAAGACGGAAAGACTTCAACCTTTACGACGCGCGACGGACTGGCGAGTGACGTGGTGCTGTCGCTGGCCGGTGATGATACCGGCGCTCTCTGGATCGGCACCCCGGATGGTTTGAATCTGTTCAAAGACGGCAAGTTCAGGACCCTTACGGTGGCGGATGGGTTGTCGAATGATCTGGTCCGGTCCGTCTATGTCGATAAGCATGGCGACCTTTGGGTCGGCACCCGCGCCGGGCTGAACCGTTTCCGGGACAATCAATTTACGACCTACACGACCAGGGAAGGTCTGGCGAACGATTTTATTGGCGCGCTCTTCGAAGACTCGAAGGGGAATTTGTGGATTGGGACCCTGGGTGGTCTCAGCAGATATGCCGGCGACAGTTTCCAGACCTTCACCACCAATGATGGATTGTCGAGTGACACGGTTACCTGTCTGTTTGAAGATCGCGGCGGCGATCTCTGGATTGGCACCAATGGCGGTGGGCTGAATCGTTTGCACGAGGGTAAGTTCGTTTCGTTTACCAGCCGTGACGGGCTGCCCGACGACGTGATCTACCGTATTCTGGAAGATGGAGAAGGACGACTTTGGTGCAGCTCGAACAAGGGAGTCTTCCGGCTTGAGAAGCAGGATCTGAATTCGGTGGCGGCCAAACAGACCAGGACCTTGACGCCGACCTTATACGGGACCCCGGACGGCATGCTGACCCGCGAGTGCAGCGGTGGCGGCCATCCCGCAGCCTGGAAGATGGCCGATGGCAAACTCTGGTTCGCCACCATCAAGGGCGTCGCCACCGTGGATGCGGATCACCTGGCGGTGAACTCGATCCCTCCGCCCATGGTCATCGAGCAGGTTCGCGTTGATGACCAGGTGGTGCCCTTGAATGGTTCGATTAAGGTGGCCGCGGCCAGCACGCGTTTTGACTTTTACTATACGGCGCCCAGTTTTATCGCCCCCGAAAATGTGCGCTTCAAATACCGGCTCGAAGGTTTTGACCCCGACTGGATCGATGGCGGCAATCGCCGGGTGGCTTATTATACGAACCTGCGGCCGGGCAATTACCGGTTCCGGGTGATGGCAGCCAACAGCGACGGCGTGTGGAATGAGCAGGCAGCAGCCCTCGACTTTTATTTGCAGCCGCGTTTCTATCAAACCTATTGGTTCTATGCGCTGGCCGTGCTGCTGCTGGGCGCTGCCGGCTGGCAGGTTTACCGGATGCGCGTGCACCGCATCTCTTCACAGTTTGGAGCAGTGCTGGCTGAGCGCAATCGCATCGCGCGCGAGATTCACGATAACCTGGCGCAGGATATACTGGGAATTTCAGTGCAACTGGAATTGGTGGCGCGACTGCTGCCGGCGGCGGCCGAGAGCGCCAAGCCGCATTTGGATCGGGCGCGCATTCTGGTGCGCAACAGTATGGCCGAGGCCCGGCGTTATGTTTGGGATTTGCGATCCCAGGAGTTGGAGCAGAAAGATTTGCCGACGGCCCTGAATGATACCGCGCGGCGTTTGACTCGAGACACCGGCATGCAGGCGCTGGTGCAGGTGACCGGGAGCTTCAGACCCGTGCCCGCTTCGATCGAAAATAATTTGTTGCGCATCGCGCAGGAGGCGATCAATAACTCGGTCAAACATTCAAGTGCCCAGCGAATTATGATAGACCTTCATTTTGAAACGGACGCGCTGCAACTGCGGGTGCGGGACGATGGCCGCGGTTTCGACCTGGCGGCGGAAAAGCGCGATGGCCACTTTGGACTGGTGGGTATGCGCGAGCGCGCGCAGGAAATTGAAGGCCAGTTGAAAATCCAGAGCGAGCCTGAGTCGGGCACCCAGGTCATCGTAGACGTGCCATTGCGCCAGACTGATGGAAACTAAAAAAATCCGAATTATGGTGATTGACGATCAGGCCGTGGTGCGGCAGGGATTCGTCTCGCTGATCAGCACGGTTTCCGACATGGAGATCATCGCCACCGGATCGAATGGCCGCGAAGCCGTCGAGTTATTTCGCCAGCATCAGCCCGACATTACTCTCATAGATTTGCGTATGCCGGTGATGTCCGGGGTGGAAGCCATCACCGAGATTCGGCGCGAATTTCCCGGCGCGCGCATCATCGTGCTCACCACCTACGATGGTGATGAGGACATTTACCGGTCGGTGCAGGCAGGGGCGCAGGGATATCTGCTGAAGGACATGTTCTTTGAAGAGCTGGAAAGCGCCATCAGAAAGGTGCACGGCGGGGCGCGGCTGATTCCAGGTTCGGTGGCCGAGCGGTTGGCGGCCAGGATGAGCTCCTCAGAATTGACCAGCCGCGAGCTCGAAGTGCTCAAGCAGATTGTCGACGGCAAGAGCAACAAAGAGATCGCCAATGTGCTTTCAATCAGTGAAGCCACGGTGAAGAGTCACATCAACAACATACTCAGCAAACTGGGTGTTTCCGATCGCACCCAGGCAGCGACCCGCGCGCTGCAAAGAGGTATCGTCCACTTTCGATAGATATCGAGCGCCGACCCGCGCGTTTAAATGCTGCCGGCCGTTTGGCCTCCCGTTAAATGCCACCAAAGAACCCTGAGGCCAAAGAACTCTGAGGTAAGAGAGCCTGAAGCCAAAAGAAATTGAGGCCGAAGAGCTCTGAGGCCTGAACGGTCAGCATTCGGCTTCGCCGACCTATTTGCGGAAAAGCTTTGCTTTTCCGGCCACCCTGTCGAATCCTTGGGCGGCTTCGCCGCCGGCGGCTGAGCCACAATCGACAAGTTAACCGAGTCCGGCGAAGCAAAGCTTCGCCGCAAATAGATGGGCGGAGCCCAACGGCGATGGGCGGAGCCGAACGGCGATGAGTGAAGCCCAAGGGTGGTCACTGAAGCCCAAGGGTGCGTGGGCGGGACCCAAGCGAACGGCGCGGGTCACTTCTCCAACTAAAGTATGAGATGAAAATCAATCGCCAGTCTCATGACATAAAACCCGATCGCGTGTATCTTCCGATCCGTTGTTAACAATTTACCCGGTTTCGGGCCAGTTGAATCGGACTATTTCCTTCCTTAATCTTGTTGCAGACCTGATTTGGAGTGATTCAACCGTTAGTTCGAAACCGGGTCTTAATTTGTCCGGCGCATTCATTTGTTTCTTCGCTCTTTTACGGACTGGGTGAGCCTGCCGTAGATGTCTCCCGCGGCAGCTCAGAAGTACAAACCACAACTTAATATATCAGGGGAAAAAGCATGGCTTCTTATCTGCATGAGAAGAGTCTGTGCGCGTCGATCACTACCCGCCTGGGGACGAGATCGATTGCGTTGAAAACCGTTCAAGTTCTGGCATTCGCGTTACTGCCGTTATTCGCGTCATCCAGTCTTGCGCAAAGTAACTACGCCAGCCTCAGCGGCACGGTGTACGATCCGGGCCAAAAAGTTGTCTCGGGCGCCGTGGTGAACCTCACCTCGGCAACCACCGAGGCGGCGCGCCAGGTGACCAGTAACGAGCAGGGCATCTTCCAATTCACCGGCCTGCTGCCGGGCGAATACAAACTCAACGTTCAGAGTCCAAATTTTGCCGCCCTCACGCAAAGCGTCCATCTTGAGGTCGGTCAGCAGATGACCCTGAACGTCAAGCTGGAAGTCGGTTCCATCAGTACCACCGTGAACGTCATGACTGAAGCGGCGACGGTGCTGCGCACCACCGACCCCAGCATCGGCGAGGTCGTCGAGCGGCGCTCAGTCCAGAATCTGCCGCTGAACGGGCGCATGCTGATCGATCTGGTGTTGACGGTTCCGGGGGCCCACGAAAGTCACGGCGCTCAGGCCGGAGACATGAATCCTCTGTACTGGAGACCGGGACAGCGCTCGGCGGTCAGTATCGGCGGGGCGCGGCCCAATGCCAATTACTTTCTTCTCGATGGGACCACGGACACCGATCCGACCTTCAACACGCTGAGCTTGAGCCCTTCGCCGGATGCGGTCCAGGAATTCAAGGTGCAAACGGGAAGTTACGCGGCTGAGATGGGCGGCGCCGGCGGCGGCCAGATCAACATCGTGACCCGCACGGGCTCGAACCAGTTTCACGGGACGGGCTACGAATTCCTGCGGAACAACGTCTTCGACGCGCACACCTTTAACGACATGGGTTCAAATTTTCTGGTGCGAAATAATTTCGGCGCCTCAATCGGCGGACCCATTGCCCGCAATCGCACTTTCTTCTTTGCGAATTACGAAGGCCTGCGCCATATCAAAGCCGACACGATGATTGAGACCGTGCCCACTGAAGATGAAGTGAACGGCGATTTCAGCATGAGTGGGGTGACGATCTATAACCCGTTCAGCTCTCATGCAAACCCGGCGTTCGATCCCTCCAAGCCGGTCAGTCCGAGTAATCCGCAGATCATTCGCGATCCTTTTCCGGACAACAAAATTCCGGCCGGCCTGATCGATCCCGCGGCGCAACTGTTCCTGAGCAAGTACACACCGCGGCCCAACATGGACATGGGCATGATGGGTTGCGGCATGACGATGATGGGCGCGCCGACGGTGGTGGGCGCCGGCGTCGATTGCAACAACTACACTGACGTCCGGAAAGAACGGCACAATACGGATCAGGCGACTTTTCGCATTGATCAGGTGTTCAAGCGCGGCGATAGTCTCGCGGCGCGTTATTCGTTCAGCAGCGAGAAAGGCTTTATGCCGCAGAACCTGCCGGGCTTTGGCGCGTTGCATGACAACCTGGCCCAGCATGGCGCGGTGGCCTGGACGCACATCTTCAGTCCGCAAATTGTAAACATCGGCACGATTACCATCTCGCGTCTGGCGATGCATCGCTCGTCAGAGAACAGCGAGAGCAACGACATCGTGAGCGAGTTGGGAATCAAAGGCGTCGGGTTCGGCGGCCAGGGGGCTTTCGGCGCGCCGTGGTTCAACGTTCAGGGTTACTCCGGCATGGGCGACACGTTTGCGGCCACGCCGATGCACGCCTGGGACACAATCCTGGAAGCGCGCGACGCGCTCACCTGGCAAAAGGGAAAACACAGCCTGAAGATCGGCGGCAGCTATCGCAATTACATCTGGCCGATGTGGGGCTTCTTCCAAAACCGCGGTTACTATCAATTCACGAATGGATTTACGACTCAGACGGCGACCAATGACGGCACCGGCTCGGCGCTCGCCAGCATGTTGCTCGGGCTGCCGGTCGTCAAGCAGAGACAAGCGGGAATTCCGCAGATGCAACTGCGGCAATGGTATGCGGACGCGTTCATCCAGGACGCATTTCAATTGAGCCGCAACACGACCATTCAAATCGGGCTGCGTTACGAGTACATGAGCCCGCTGAAAGACATTCGCTATCCCAATTCGAACTTAACTTTCGTCAACGGGGTGCCGCAGGTTTTTATCGGCGGCCAGCAGGGATACCCGACGGGCCTGATGTTTCCGAACAAGCTGAACTTTGCGCCGCGCTTCGGGATATCGCATCACATCGATCGGTATGGACTGGTAGTGCATGCGGCTTATGGAATCTTTTTTACCCCGGTGGACATGAACACCTGGTGCAACCAGCGCCACAATGTGCCTTACGTTTTTCCTGAGACACAACAGGCCGACAACTTCACGCCCCCGGCAAATATCATCGCCAGCCATTTCAATTTTGGACCGGCAGTGCTGGGCCAAACGACGGTGAGTTTCGCCGCCTTCGAATCGAATCCGCCGCCGCAATACATTCAACAGTGGAGCA
>Ga0126383_10000132_pt1 | contig 36390 bp, 62 predicted proteins | sample PanSoiMetPlot_35_FD_96882 | JGI IMG/M metagenome (GOLD analysis project Ga0126383, IMG submission 96882) | Tropical forest soil microbial communities from Panama - MetaG Plot_35 | ecosystem: Environmental > Terrestrial > Soil > Tropical forest > Bulk soil | place: Panama | collected 2016-02-17 | reverse complement strand
TGCCATCCTGATCCAGTGCCAAGAGGGATGCCAGCCCCTCCAGCTGCTGGATTTGAAGTATCTTCGCTGGCGCCGTAGGTGGTGGCGTCGTAGCGGCCTTACCGCTGGGAACCGCCGGGGTGCTTGTCCCCTCCGATGCCGGGTCCTCCGCTTGTGTCACAGTGTCCATAGCTGCCTTGTGATCCTGACTTGTGGACGGATGCGTTGTCGCCCGGCCCACGGCCCATGTTCTTCCGGCCAGTGGGTTCGGAGTACGACAGCGGCTTAGCGGACGTGACGCCGCCGGGTGGGCTCTTTGGACCGACTGTGCGCTCCGGCCCGTACTCGCTTAGGATTGGTCTCGCCATTATATCCTCCTTGCACTTGCGTGCTCTGGTTCTGCTGACTCAGTTGATTTTTTTTCCTCGGCCTCTTGGGCCGCTTTAGCTTCGGCAAACTGCTTAGCCCGCTCCTCGGCTTCCTTCTTCTGCTTCTCCTCCAGCTGCTTAAGGGCCTCCTTATTGGCTTCTATAAGCTCACCGTTGGCGAGGCCCAGTATGCCATTCAGGTTGCCGTACTTCGCCGCCAAATCTGCTACCTGCAACAGAGTGGCGATGCGTTCCAGTGTGATAGCCATTAGTGTTTTCCTTGTGATCCAGAGTGGTGACAGGTGGTGCCAGCCATTGGCGCCTTCAAAGTCTGGCCCTGATGCAAGGGCTCAGTCTTGAACGGGATGTCTCCCTTGTCCGTGACGTGGTCGCCTTGCATATTTCCCATCTGCGCCACGAAGGTGGGGTTGATCGACTTACTGGTCGGCTCGACCTTGTGGGACTCGCTTACGTCCCTAGTTGCTCTGCCTTGCTTCATTTACGATCTCCTTTGAAGTGTTCGATACGTCTAGTGTGGTCCCATTTGGCAAATGGGTCTTTCGCCATCTCTGCCCGGACCTTGGCAAAGGTGCCGCCTTCCAGATGTGCCTCGTTCAGTAATTGCCTGAAACGATCATCGCACCGCTCCAGTTCCCGGTTGATCCACTCCGGGACCGGTAGCCCCCGCTGCTCGTACATGTACGTGATGTCGTGGATGTCGTGCATGTACATAGTGAATCGGCGCATCTTCTCGTGGACCTCGGTCTCGGCCTCGGTGATGTAGAAGATCACCTTGCCTACGAGTTCACGGATAGTGGCAAGCTCACGCCGAATTTCTTTCAGCGTACGGAGTTCTTCAGTATCGTCTGTCATTACCCGGGTTTCCTTTCGGTTTCTTCTTACGCAAGATGCCAGTCTTAGCATCCGCTTGGTTGAACTCTTTGCCAACCGACTGTGGAACGCCCACGCGCTTGGCAGCAGCCGGATCATGAGCGACCATTGCCATGAACCGGGCCTGTTTAGCTGATGTACTGGGCATGGTTACCTCATATGTTAAGGTCGAATCCCTTGATGAAGACGCCACCGGCGCCGCTGCTGGCATAGAACACCGGGCCAGGGCCGAGGAAGGTTGCCATAGCTGTCTCTGGGCTATTATTGTTGAGCCCCGCACCAGCCGTCTGGAAGCCACTCAACGACAGCGGCGGCGGATTGGTTGTCGAGGTGATTGCGCCATAGTTGCTGCTGGGCGCTGCCATACAAGCCGACGCGCCCGAGGTGGTCTGATACGATAGCACTACGTCGTACGACGCTGCGCCAGCCGGGACTATGCCAGTTAGCGCCGTGCTAACCCAAGTGGGAACGCTAATACTACCTTGAGTCCCACTGATCACACTGGGGAGGCCGGTGGTTGCGCCGACGCCCGGCAGGTACTCGACCCGCCGTAACCGTTGCCTCGTCCCCATCAGGTTCGTCGAGGCTGGGGCGGTCTTCAATATGCCCAGCAGGGCACCGGCATTGTACGTCGCCGGTAGATTGGCCTTCAGCGCCGTGAACGTACTGGCGAGGCTCATGATCCACGTCGACGTGCCCGATAGAGTGCCGTAGATTACCCACACATTGTAGAACGTGTTGACGGCCAGTGGCCCCACATCAAGGCCGCCGGGACCGATGGTGGCTGTGTTGATGCCGCCGGTTGGGGTCGTCGTGAAGTAGTTCTGCCCATCGCTAACGACAACCGATCCAACGCTGCAAGTCGCTGTCGTGTTGCTCGCCACATCAATGGACAGGCCACCAGAGAACGATCCAACCGGCGGCGCCGTGGCCTGAGCGCCACGGGAGAGTTCTAGGTACCAGATGGCATTGGACGCGCCATCGGTGCTGATGAACGCAGACGAGCCCGGCTGCGCAACGACGCTGGCGCCGCTCGGCAGGTTCTCGAACTGGTCACCTGCGTCGATGGCAATGGTCACTGGGCCGGTTGACTGTGGTAGCACCTCCAGCCAGAACCCAAACCCATTGAAGTACGTTGTGCTGGCTTTGCTTAGCGTCAGCGTCAGTGGGCCAACCGCTTTGAACCTCTGAAGGTAGTTCCCAATAACGACGGTAGCCGGTCCACTGATCTTGTTGATGGCAAAGATAACCCTGACGTTGCTAGCGCCATCATCTTGAAGGCCACCGCCGATGCCCTCGGTGGCTATCGTGCCAAGGCCCAGCGCTGTGCGCGCCACGGGTATCGAGGCGGCGCCGCACACTGGGATCATGGGCGTAGAGATCACGCCGCCGGAGGGTAGGACGCCAGTAGCGACGTTGCCACTGGCGTCGAACACCAGCGCTGAATTAGCACGGGCACCAGCAGCCGGTAGGACGTAGTTGAGCCCCGCCGGGTCAGTCGGCGGCGCCATGATGTTGCGCCCAGCTGCATTGATCAGCTGCTGGGTTAGCATGGTCAGATAGTCGAACGTTTGCTCGACCACCGGTTGATAGAGCGTGCCTTGAGCCTGGAGCGAGGTCGGCTGAACATCGGGTAGAAGGCGGGTGATAGTAATGAAGTTGCCGACGGCTAGTGGCACACCGTTCGGCGCGTAGGTGACCACGCCACCCACGCTGGTTGGATTAGGCGCTATCGGTAGCAGTATGTTGAGCTGGTACTGTGTCACGCCCGGTCCAAAGTTGATTGGCGTTGATGTACCAGTCGGGTCAACAACCACCACCGATAGCAACTGTGCCGCCTGAGAGCTAGTCAGCCCTGCCGGGAAGGCGAAGTTGAAACTGAACGCCGTCGTCGAGCCGTTGCCTTGATACGTGATCTTGTTAATAGTGGTTGATACGGTCATGGCCTAGCCCTTGCGCCATTGGAAGCTGTACTGCACAGGCAATTCCTCTCTCCGCTCTTCGCGGAGTAGCTTAGCCAGCAGAGACGTGCGGCTGTGAACGTTCTCTTTCTTATACATGTTCCCTAGGTGGACCTTTACGGTTCCTTCTCTGATCCCCAACCTGAGCCCTATCTCCTTGGTATTGCTTACTCCGCTCTCTAACGCCTTCAGCACGTCCTGTTCGCGCGGGGTGAACCGCGCCATCTCTAGTCCTTAGGATAGTTCGGTATCAACCACACTAAGATGGGTGTCAGGACGCCGAGGATGGTAACTAGCGTGCCCTCGGTAAGCCCTATGTTGAAGCCTGTTAGCGTCTCGATGATGATAAGCGCCGACATAACCAGCGCTACTATAGCCTTGTTAAACGCGCCCACTGGACTCTCCTTCGATACAAGAACCCCAACAACGTCTGGTACCTTCTTAACTGCCTCAATGACCTTGACCTCGACCTTCTGCTGCACCACGCCGACCTGCCTGCCAAGCTCAGCTTTGACGTCCTGCTGTAACTTGCGTATGAAGTCATTGAGGTTCATTTTGTTGGCGTGCAGTTGTAGAGCAGCTTAGATAGTTCGGCGTGCTGCTCATAGAGTTTAGAGATTAGTGCATGGTCAGCCTGTTGTGACTCCCTGTTGGTGTAGAAGATCGCCCCGATGATGATGACATTGAGGACGATCACGAACAGCATCATCGGCTGATGCCTAAGTGCATCGACGGCCGCATTGATGGTGCCCGTAACAGTCATGCTACCTCTGGCTCAACCCACTCCCAATCTACCTTGCCTTTTCCAGATATTCCGATAGCTCTTGATAGTGCGGGGGATAGATCAATGGCAGCGTCGTTGCTCGGCACTCGACCGGCATTGGGGCCTCGTGGGAGTGGCGTTTGGTTCTGGTAGCAGGTAACGGCGATGGCCGTGGCGGTTCCATTGCAGTAAGCCTCGTCATCAACCAGCCAGGGTCCTTTATCCCGAATCTTGCCGACAGCGCTTTGGCCTGTCGCTCTGTTATACACGCGGACACCACGGTTACGGACGGCTGCGTCGGGGACGTTGACGGGCAGGGCGAGGTACAACTCCGTGTCCCCCAACGCATCATAAGGTGGATAGGCAGAGTTATTGGGATCACTTGATCCTCCAAATACTGTGGCGGTGATGTTGGTGTGGTTAGCCTGTGGGCCAGAGGGCTCCGTCGGCTGGAAGTTCTGGAAGTCCTGTCCGTTGATAGTGATGTTGACGTCGCCAGTAAACGATAGCGCGGCGGCTACTTGGTTGCTGGTAGAGCCATCGCCAACGGTGATGGGCTCCCCGTTGAAGAGGACGGTGAAGTTGCCTTCGCCTCTGACGGTCATGTCGAGGTGGTTGTTGCCGGTAGGCTCAGTGGGCGGCTCGACAGGTGGCTCGACCGGCGGTTCTTCTGGCTCAACCGGCGGACCTTGCACCTTCACTCCGCTGACAGATTCCGCAATGGCAACGCACAGTCGCTCAAAGTTCTGCCGGTACTTGTTGCCGTCGACCTCAGCATCCACGAAGCACACCTCAAGGAGTATGGCTGGCATCCGGGTGTTGTTGAGGAAGAAGAGGTCGCTACGATACTTCGGCCCTCGGTTGATGAAGGTGCCAGCGCTGGCCATTGCACCAGCCACAGTAGTAGCAAGGGCAGACTGGGTAACATATAAGCACTCCGTACCCATACCATTGGGCTTCTGTGCGGCCGTGTACTTCTGATAGGCGTTGAAGTGCACAGACACATCTCGGTCGCGCGTGCGCGAGTTGTGGTAGTTGACGATCGTGTTGAGGTTCTGGTTTTGTGACGTAGACGTGTTATCATGGAACACGTCTACGCCAACGCCGGATTGCTTCCAAAGCTCCGCTACTCGGTTAACCACCTTCCTAGCCTCATCAACTTCGTCAAGATAAGGTGGCCGAGGGCTGGACGAAGCTCCACGGATAAGCTGTCCGTGGCCAGAGCTAATGACTATTTTCATTTGGCCTCCTTCTCACGCATCTTCTTAAAGACTTCCCGGGTCATCATCGCCTGCTGTGGCGTCCACACTACTTGCCTGACCTTGACAATGACTCCCGGCGTGGTCGCTACCACCACCGAGACCTCACCAGCATCCGGCGTCGGGGTTGGTTCTGGCGGCGTCGGCTCGGACTGACCAGTTGCCCACTCTGCCTCTAGCTGCTCTGGCGGGCCGTTCCGGTAGCTGTTAATGTCGCAGTGGCCAACGCCACTGATTGAATGTGGACCCGGCCCATACTGGCCATCGGTGAATTGCCAGAGCCAATAGACCGGCCAAACCTCTGTCGGCCACGACGCAGAGTCACTGTACTGACAGAGCCACAAGCGCCGCGCTGACCAGAACTCATTTGGCGAGTTGGGGATTGCTTCCTTGATGGTGTTGCCGCCATAGACTACGCATTGGTTCGGGCGGCCAAGGCGATCTTCCACGCCTTGTATCCACTGCTCGGCCTGTGAACGGCTCATCTTGGCGCCGCCGTTGTCCTCCCAATCGAGGCAGAACAACTCATCGGGGTCTGGCGCGGCGAACCTCATGAAGTTGTCGATTTGGCCCTGTGTACTAGAGCTATCGGCGAAGTGGTATGCCCCCCACTTCAGCCCAGCGGCTCTAGCAGCAGAGCGCTGAGAGACGTAGGTATCGTCGGTGTAGCTGGTGCCCTGCGTAGCCTTGTAGATGACGCCGTGAATACCATCATCCATAACGGCGCTGTAGTCGTCAGCGGGGTCCCAGTGCGACAGATCAATAACCATTGGGTTAACAGGTTGTGCCATGCTCACTTCCCCTTTTGCTGTAGCTCCTTTAGTTCCCGTGCCCTCTTGTCTATTGCCACCATAGCCGCAATATAAGCCCGGCGCGCTTTGTTGGCGCCAGCGACGACTCGTTGGGGCTGGTCAGTATCGTCCACTGTCCACACCGCGAATAGATGCTGGAGCCTATCTTCGTAGGCAGCGTCCATTGCCTGCCGATCAAGTTCTATTATGTGCTCCTCATACAGCGGCGAGATTGGTTCCAACAGTGGCTTGGGCTGTGCCTCGACGTGGAAGGCCCAAGCAATAAGCAGCAGCGCCACCAGAGCGAACGCAGCTATAAGCCATTGCCACCGCCTCATGGCCCAAACCCCAATATGGACAAGTGGCCATTGTTCTGAATGCTGGCATTGCCATTGTCGATGATAGTAGGATTGAAGGTCTGAGAGCCAGCCGTCGGTGCCGATTTAAGCGATATGTAGGTCGTTACCTGTTGGCAGGTCTGGACGTCCGTAATGTATCTGATCAGCCAAGGTTGCCAGCCGGGAGCCTCAACAGCGCCCATCGGCCTCACTGGCGGGTTAGCGGCGTTACATTGCCAAGTGTAGCCTGACCATGCACCGACCATTACCTCGTTGGCGCGGGTTGTCGTGGTGCTGATCGTTGGGCTTACACCGCTGGTAGCTACACTGTTCTGCACGTCGAGCGGCGTCGTAGCGTTCATGCCGGTGAGAAAGATTGCAGCGGCGTCAAACGATATGACCGTGCCAGTCCCAGTGAACGAGATCGTACCACCGGCAGGCAAAGCGGTCACGTTCTTGGCGTACCACTGGTCGAGCACTACCAACCCACTACTCGATAGCCTTGCCCTTGTATAAGTATTACCAGCGCTATCAGTCATAGCCGTAATAGGTGAACCAGAAGCTGTCTGCCCACCTATAGTTATGACGATCGTCGATCCGGCTGGTGCAGCCCTAAAAGTGGTAATGGATGGTGGCTGCGGTGATGGTGGGGTGAATTGATTATTTTGGTGCGCAGAAAAGCCAAGCAGTGCTCCAGCCGTGGTGCCAGATTGTGGGTCACAGAATGGCACAGTCGGCGGGGTGAAGAATGGGCTGCCGCCGTATCGGGCCACTTGAGAGATGCGTAGCTCATCTATGTAGCCATTGAAACCGGCATTATATCGGAAGGCGTTTGTGGTCGGTCCCCCAGTGAAGCCGCCAACCATCCCAATGGCAGGACCACCGGCACCCTGAGGTGTCGTATTTGTGACAGGTCTAGCTTGACCGTCAAGCCAGAAGTACCAGTTCCAGCCAGCACCAGCGCCGCCATTTGTTGTGTCGTACCTGCGCTGCCAGACCACATGATGCCAGCCAGTAGTCAATGGAATGGGTGCCGTGTAGGCCCATGGGTTGGTCGCAGCTAGGTTTACAAAGTAGCCGTTGGTTACGTTGTCCAGCCCGAACTGGGTTTGGTTGTTGTCGGTGAAGAAGTTGAAGCCGGTCTGAGTGGTATTGTTGGCAAAGTACCACCACTCAATCGTCCAGTCCTGAAAAGACGTTTCGTACCACTGGTTAAGCGGCAGCAGATAGGCGGTCGCCACTCCAGTGGGATTTAATAGAGAGAACCCACCGAACTTGCTCTGCACACTAGAGAACGATGCGGTGCCAGTCAGCGTCCCTGTCCGGTTCCAGATGCTAGTGTCAGTGCCGTTGTTGTCGAAGTGCTGTAGCGCCAGCACATCGACGTCGGTAGCTGGCATAATAGAGGTGTTGTTGACGTTGCCGACTGTGTTGCTTGCTGTGTTGGGGATACAGGATCCAACCGGCTGTACAGCCGGGAATGTTACTATGATGTCAGCGGCATTATTGAATGCCGCGCTGTAGGTTGGGTTGTAGGTTTGTGCAACAGCCGTTGGAAACTGTTTACACGCCACGTTGAGGCTCTGGAAAACGCCAGCTTGATTGAAGGCCGTACTACGCGCGGAGTTCGCCCAGCCGCTCGCCTCTGTAATCGTTGGGGCGGACGTGCTATTCCCGCCCACGAACCCGATGGCAAGGCCGGGGCTTTGGGTTGGCGTCACGCTCACCGTTGGCGTAGTCGTTGTTATCCCGGTGGTGATATTGCTTACATCCAGCCCACTAATGTTATTGACGGCAACCGCACTCCACACAAACGGGCGAGTAGATAACGAAGCGGTGTAGCTGACTGTAATTGTACCACCGGTGGCTATCGCCTTAGCATTACCCGTAACCCATAGCTCGACGACGGCGCCGTTGAACACTGCACCAGGGAGCCAAACCCTTACGTTTGTGTATACGTTACCTGCGCTATCGGTGATGCCAGATATGTTGCCGCCTTGATTAGTGAAGACATCGCCCGAAGTAGTGCTGGCAACAACGATGGCGGCACCAGCCGGAACGGCGCCAGTGGTAGTCAGCACCGACGTAGCGGTTTGGGCATTGGCGCCCGCCGTCCCAATAGATGTGCACGATGGTGGCGGCGCGCCGAAGGACGCTGGTCCCGGCCCTGGAAACATAGGGCCGACCTGCGCCTGAGCGAGCGCTACTGCAAAGCAGTACGCCAGAAAGACCATTGCCAACCTCATCGGGCTACTCGCCAGTTCAACGTTATCGCTCCCGGAGTTATTGACGCGTTAGTGATGTTGCAGACCTTGAAGTTAGCTGCACCAGCCGTTGGGTAAGGGATAATGGTGAGCATACCAGTGGTGAGCGGTTGGTAGCCGACGACGCCAGTGGGATCTCCATTGAAGGAGGTGGTGACGATGTCTGTGGTGAGGATGTTGGCGGCGTTACCGGCTGTAGCTGTGCCCGTCACTGCTGTGGCGCATGCGCCTGAGGCAATAGCCGCTGTGGCTAGTGCCACGGTGCCGGATGCTATCAACGGGTTCGCCGGTGGTGCTGGAAGGGTGACGCAGGTGAGCCCAGTGCCCGGCGAGTAGTTGAGGACTTGGTTGGCGCCATTGCAGGTCGGATAGGTGTTGAACTGTGGAAGGGCTACGCTGCTGTTGGTCCAGTTCGAGAACACCGTATTGGCCGCAGCAGCAGAGAGGGTAAACGTCTGAGCCGGTGAAACCGTCGGGCTGGTAACCGCCGTGGTGAACAGTGGCGCTAGGTTACCGGACGAGAACGAGGTAACCGTGCCTGTGCCAGCCGTGATCGTGACGCAGCTGAAGCCGGTGCCGCTGGTCCACTGAAGGGCTTGGTTGGCAGTGCTACATGACGGCACAGCCAAGTAGCTTGGGGCAGTGGCCGTCAGGCCACCAAGCAGAGAGTTGGCTGTAGCTGTCGGTAGCTGGGTTAGGGTGGCTGTGCCGCCGATCTGGGAAAAGGTATAGTCACCGCTCACCTGGACGACGGCACCAGTGCGACCGAAGACGCTCGTCACCGGCGACGTGGCAGTGATTGTGCCGCAGCTGAACGCGTGGGTCCCAGTGGAGTATTGTAGGGCGCTGGTGCTGCCTGTACAGGCTGGTAGGGCCATGCCGGTCAGGAGGTTGGTGGCAGAGCCAGATGGGTTGCCGAGGGCGCTGTCGGCGTTGATCGTGGGGAGACCACCACCGCCTCCACCACCGGATATAACGAGGCAGCTAAAGCCGCCGTTGGGAACCCATTGGAGAGCTTGGTTCGGGTTGTTGCACGCTGGCATTGCCAAGGCGCTTGGCGTGCTGATGTTGCCGTAGACGGAGTTGATGCCCGCCACTGGCAGCTGGGCGAAGCTGGTCTGGCCGGAGATTTGGCCGAAGGAGTAGTCGCCGTTGGCCGAGGTGACGACGCCCGTCCGGCCGAACACGCTGTTGACGATTGGGTTGACGGTGTTGCAGCTGAAGGTGTGCGACGAGGCGGTGTAGAGCAGGCTCTGCTGGCCGCCGGTGCAGTTAGGGATTGTGACGCCAGCCACCGTGGCGCCGGTGTTCATATAGACTTGGCTGTCGGCAACCGTCGGCATCTGGTTGAAGCCGAGCAGCCCGGGACCTATCTGCGTGAAGTTGTAGTCGTTAATAGCCGGAACGACTATACCCGACCGGCCGTTCCAGCTACTAACGCCTGCCCCTGGACCAGCAGCGTTCTGTTGCACCCACAATGTGCTGGCCGCTCGGTTAGAGGCGTCGCCCGGCGGTGCCATTGGCACAATGCAGTTGGGGTTATTGGAGCCGCAACCCTGAGCGGCAGCCGGAGACGAGGGTACAAGCGATCCAGCTGCCGCCAGAACGGCAATAATTAGCAGATGCTTATACATTGCTATCCATCACCGTTAGAGGGTTGTTGACGCCGCTTGAGGCCAAGCACTGCCAAGCACCTTGGCACTCACCCTCGATCGTAACGTAGGCGCCGCCAAAGACGGCGAAGGTTGCGCCTAAAGCAGTAAGCGTTGGCACCACTGGCAGCCCATCTCGGTCGACCATCGGGGCCACGTAGAGCGTGGCAGCAGCGCCGGGGTTATGGAAAACGATCCGCACCCGCTGCGCATTGGCAGGTGCTACGACAATGGGTGTGGCACCTATGGCGTTGAACCCTTTGACTTTGCCACCAGACGCCGACGCGACTGTCTGTGGGCCTCCTACGGCGGCAATTAGGGGCATCACACCCTCCGTGTGGGCTTCTCAGCTAACTGGGCCTGTAACTCCGCGTACTTGGCCTGTAGCGCCTCGAACTCTTCTCGGCTGACGCCACCTGCCTGTACTATCTTCGGCCCTGCTATACCGTTCTGCTTAATGTCGGCGATCTGCTCTTGCAGGTTCAGCATCATCCGCTCATCACGGCTCATCGCCGAGAACTCGTTGATCGGGTCATGCCAAGAGGGACGAAGAGCTTCGGTGATGGCCATGGCCTCGTCGTCCATCGGCTCCATCCCAGGCGTAGGGTCGCCCTCGAAAACGATGTCCCTCGGCTTGCCCTTACCTTCATGGCACACAACGATGATGCCATCTTCACGGTAATTGAAGTCGGCTTGGTCCTTAGGATCGAGCAGCCGGGGCACCTTGTAAACGATCCGAGCCGTGCGGCCGGAGGTACGGTCGGTTTCCTTTGACTCCCACTCACTCTGATCCTTGCCGGTCGCATTGAGGTAGTGGGCCTCAATTAACTTCCATCTGGCCATTGGGCCCTCCTAGATGACGCTGTAGTATAGGACTATTGCGATGGTGGCGACGCTAGGCGTGACGCAGATGGCGTAGCCGGGCGTAGCCGCCGGGGTTGAGGTGAAGGCATAACCGGAGTGGTCAGCAGACGGCGCCGTGTTGGTGACGTTCATTGCCGGGACAAGGACCTTGGTGTTGGTGTCGCACGGGGTCGTGGTCTGCTGTCCCCAAGATATGCTGAAGGTACCAGTGGCAGCGGTGTTGGTGACGTGCCAACCACACAGGTTGATCGTCTTCTGTGCCGAGCCGGGAATGAGTGTCTGGATCGTGCTGGGCCCAACCGCCATAGTGGCGACTTGGTTACACAAGATCATGTTGGCCGGGCCAACCTGCCCCTGCGGAACGGCAGGCCCCAGCGAACAGATAAGGGCAGCGACTACTAGCCAAAGCCTGCGCATTAGGCCCTCCTATAGCTGCGCGTAGTACACCGTATAGTGAACAGGGCCGGTGCCAGTAACGATGACGCACATCCCTGCGCCCTGTGCGCCAGAGACTTGGCGGCTGGTGCCGGTGAGCCCGCTAAGCGCGCCGAGGTCATATGCCGCCGTTATGTTCAGAGTGTTGGTACCACAGGTGGCACCTGCGCCTGTGATGATCTGGAAGGTAGCCGCAGCCGCCGCCGTTACCTCAAAGCCGCAAAACGTCACGGCCTGAGTGGCGATTGGAGCTACAATCTGCGTCGTGCCAACGGCACCAGCGCCGTTGGCAGACCTGTTGCAAAAGAACTGCTGTGGTCCAATGCCTTGTGGTATGGCCGAGGACCCGGTCAGGGCGGCAAGTGCCGCCCCAACCACGATTGCCCATAGCCAGCGCATTAGTTGTTGACCACAACGCCGGGGACGTAGCCAGAAGGTGCAGGCACTGTAGCCGTGCCACCCCAAGGCTGGTCGAACCGGTCGATCACGATACCAGCATACACCGAGCCGCCCGTACCGGTCCCAGCCACCGTGAAGGTGAGCTTGAGGAACCGAGGCATCGGTTGGCCAGGGATTTGCCGAGGCACGTCCACGTTGGCGAGGTACGCGCCTTGCACGAGGTTGGCCAGAACCACAGCCGCCGGGCTCGTCCACATGGTAGTGAATGTGCCAGGGGTGTTAGGTGTGGTGGTGCTATCCGGCGCCCCTGAGAGGGAGCAGGTAAGGCTGGTCAGCCCAGCAAAGGTGGTGGTGACGACGACCAACAGTTTGAGCATTGGGTCATCGCCAACGCCGATGTCACGGGCACCGCCACGCGCCAGTGGGCCACCGGGATCGGTGGACAACAGCGTTGGAGGCGGGCTCGGATAGTTGACGCCAAGGTCGATGACGTTGCTGGCATCACCGGTCGCCGTCGGCGAGTCAGTGATAGTGCCAGTGGCAACGTTGCCAGTGAAGGTGAGGAGTCTGTCAAGGATCATGTTAGACCACCCTTGCTTCCGTGTTGAGGATTGCGTCACAGGTCCGAACGGGTACGCCTCGGAAGGTTGTGATCGGCTTACCGTCGAACTCTTCGATACGAAGCAGGACGTTGGTCTTGTTCATAGCTTGGAGATCGAGGTAGGTGCGGACGACACGATTAGCGTAGATGATCGTGCGGCCCATGTTGGCCCGAACTTCCGGAGTGTCCGAGGTCTGGACTGTACCGGCGCTGACTGGCTGGGTCGGCAGACGGTACAGCGCTCGGACGAGGAAGTTGATCAGGTTGGCTGCCGAGACACCGGTGAGGATCGTGGTGTCGATATTGGCGATGCGGACTGCGTAGCGCCAATCACGAAGCACCAGACCGATCTCCCACTTGAAGTGATCTCGGTAGGCCTGATACGTGTTACCGGCGCTATCCTGCACCGGCCACTCGCCCATGTCCCGGTGTTGGAGGCCGGTGATCTTGCCCTTCGGGAAGGTGGCGAAGAGCGTATCCGCGCCCCAGCACACGATCCAGATGGACGTGTTCACCGACGCCGTGCCACCGGCATCGAGGACGTTGGCCGCCGTTTGAGAGTTGGCGGTGGTGACAGTAGGGTACCGAGGCGCAAGGCCGGTGAAACGCTCAGGGTTGGCAAACTGGTTGCCGTAGATGAGCGTCGTCGCCACTTGCTGCGACATGCCCTCAAGGAACGCCTTCACTTCGCTGAGCCGGAACTCAGCGGTGTTGCCGTTGAGGTCGGCAATGTCCTTGTCGATCACGGCGTAGGTTTCCAGATTGCCGCACGTGTCGACGATCTGCGCCGTGGTCGACTTGGCATTCGGGACGCCAGCGTTGAGCAGGCGCCATGTACCGATCGGCAAGCCGGTCCGAACGGTGGTCTTGTGGCCAGTGGGGAGGTTGCCCTCCATCACGAGCATGTCTTCGAGGATTTCGTTCGTCTGACTGAGCAGTTCGATGATGGTGGCTACACGGTAGCCGTCATCCATGCGTTTGGCCCAGTCGCCATACGTAAGCGCCAAAGCGCCTATGGTTGCCATGTGTTAGGCTCCAGATGGGAGTGTCGGATAAAGGGCTTGCGCCGCTGTGACGGGCCTGCCCTTCGACGGGTCCTGTTGCCCAGCCTTGGCAGGGCCGTTGCCCATGATGGGGCGACCCTCCGTTAGCTGAGAAGCGAGTTTGTAGAATAACCGGATGAAGGCCGGATGGTCTCCAGCGCCGGTCATGTCCATCACTTGCCGGAACTCAGACGCGAGTGCGGCATCGCCCACGCTATCGATCGCCTTGGCGACGGTAGAGAGGACTCGGTCGAAGCTCCCCCCGATCTCAGGGTGAGCCTTCGCCTTTTCTCGCCACTCAGTTCGGAGAGCCTCGTAGGCTTCGTATGGCTGGCGGAAAGCTTCGTTCGTCTTTGAGACGTAGAAATCGACTAGCTTCTGAGCTTGAGCTTGGCTCAGGTTGGAGTCCTTGAAGAGCTTACCGGCTTCGGTAGCGACTTCGGCGTCGAGCGAGTAGCCCTCAGGGACTTTGAACTCTTCGTACTTCTCAGGTGCGCCGGTCTTCGGTTCCTGATTGAGGAGCGATTTGGGCTCGGTTGTACTCGTCGTAGATGTCGTCGTCGGTGTCGGCGGCTTCGTCTCCGTCGTCGGCTCCTTCGGCGGGGGCTCCGGCGGTGGAGTCTGCTGCGGTGGCGGCTGGACGCCGGGATTGTTCAGTTGTGGATCGCTCATTTCGTTCTCTCATCATTGTGACGTATTGGTCGGGGCAGGCCTGCATGATGTCGGCCAGGATTCTGAGGCCCATTGATCGTTCGCCCTCGCCGAAGGCGGTGCGGAGGGCAATGTCGGAGTATGTGCTAGCGAAGACGTGGGCTGCTTCAAGGAGGTCGAAGACCCACGCTCGGCCGGGGACAGTGGACATAATATTGGCAATAAACTGGCCGCGCTGGACAGCAATGAGCTTCGACTGCTTCGCCGCCTGCCGAATATGCTGACGCTCTGCTGCATTGTAGGGCTCATCGGTCACGGTTGCTGCCCAAGCATGGCTTGAATGGCGTTCTGTCCGCCGCCGACGTCAACATCACCGGCGACCTTCGCCGCCTTGGCAAGTTGCTCGGCCTGCTGCGCACGCTCGGCTTGGAGTTGCTGCTGCTGCCGGTTCTGTCGAATCTGCTGTAGTGCGTCGGGCGAACGGATCAGGCGCGGGTCGTTGTTGAGCAGGAAGGACATCTTCTCGATGCCGTAGTCAATGTCAACGTTGTCCATTGCCGCCGGGTCGATGCCACCCATCTGCCCGGCGACTTGGAAGATGCGCTCGATACCGGCCGAGGCCGCCGCGTCTTGGGCGATTTCGAGCATCGAGCGGTACTTGATGTTGATGCCTTGGCCCTGAACCTCGGGCGGGGCCGGTGGGATCAGCCCGGCCCTTTGGGCGATTCCGAAGACTCGTTCGATGTCTTTTCCAAAGAACTCGACTTGGAGCCGGGTGAATACAGGACCCAAGGCGAGGAATCCCTCGGCCCGTCGAGCGTCAATTTCAGCTGCGGTAACGTTTGATCGGGTTTGGTACTGGGAGATAACAGCAAAGACATCATTATAGAAGATTTTGCTGATCCGTTGCCGAACTTCATTGAGGTCCTCCATCATGTCCTTGATGTTAGGATTCACTTGGTAAACCGGGGCGAAGCCTTGGTTCTTAGTAGAGTTCATCAGGCCGCTGACGTAGGTAACGCCACCGGGCAGCAGCGAAGCTGGTTGGTTCTTCAGCTGAATGTCGGCCAGCATGGGGGGATTTACTTGCTTGTCGATTGCCTGCGCCTTCCGCCGAGACTCTTGTTGGAGTTGCTTGGTGTCCGGCAGGGCGTCCATTCCCGGAGAGCGGCCGTAGGCGTCGTTGCTGACGAGGTCCCACCGACCCGCCGCGAAGGGCTGCTCGTAGAAACCCTGCTTCCTCAAAAGGCTCGGTGCGTACGACGAGCCGCCTTGTGGAGCGGCCGACCCGCCCCATTCCCAGTAGATTTCGCGCCATTTGAATTTGTCCGGTATGCCGAACTTGCGTCCGTCGTGGTTCGGCTCAATAGCGTGCGCAACAACGAGTTCTCTTGTGAGAGAGGTCCCGCCTTGAGCATAGAGTCTCTGTATAGCCGCTGACGTGTTCTCAATGCCAAACTGCTCGACGACTTGGTTGACGGTGTAGGTGAACTCTCGGTAGACGGCGTTGGCTTGGAGGTTCGATCCGTTTTCAAGGTAGTACTCACCGAGGCATGGGTTGATGCAGGTGATGACGTTGTCGAAGTCTTCGTAGATCACCCGGACGCAGGTGCCGAAGATCACCAGATCGAGGAGGGCTATGGCAACGCTGGTGTAGTAGTTGGACTCTTGGAAGATGAGCATGAGGATACGTTCACACTCAGCAAGCCATAGTGAGACGGGGCCGGTTTGGGTAGAGTCGAGGGTCCCCACGCGGAGTTGGAACCACTGCCGCGTGGGGTTCGCCGTGCCGCTCATCATCCCCGCCGCGCATTTATATGCTGCAAGGGTCGCCGTGGAGTCAATCATGTGCTGATTGATCGGCGATCCTCGGCCCATTTGGTTCGGAGTGATAAGCCACTTGTAGCGGCGCGGCAGCATGAAGTCGGCCAGCTCACGCCAGTGGACCCACCATGAGTAGCGGTTTACTCGGAGTCCTATCAGGCGACCTTCCGCATGCTGCCGCAGTTTCAGGTCGGCCTCGGACGGGATTTTCGTGACCGGCCTGAAGTTGGGTCCTATACTTGGTACGGTTCCGGCTTGGATCGGCATTTAGCGTGGTCCTCGGCCGCCGTGGAGTTTGGCGACTTCCTTAGCGGCCATGGCTTGTATCTTGGCGACACTTGCTAGGTTCTTTGGGTCTTGAAAGAATTCCTCGGCGGCTTCGATCTGATCGTTGCGGACTAGCTGGCCCATGCTGTGCCACTGTTCGGGGTTGCCCATTGTCGTGCGCATGATGTGACGGACGAGGAGTTCGTTTGGGTCGGCGTCGGATTCCTTCAGAGCTTGCACCTTGCTTCTGGCATCTGCCCAACGGTCGAACATCTTGTTATATTCGTGAACGGCCTCTTGGCTTCGATCGAAGAGAAGCTGAAGGCCACGGTGAACGGACTCGTGAACCATGACGGACGGAGCGTCAAGGACTTCGTTGTGGGCTTGGTTGATGTAGATCGGAGTGTCGGGAATCCGAGCCTCTTTCATCTGCTTTGGTGTGGTGATCTTCTTGGTCGGATCGTAGGCGAGGGTGAAGCCACCGAGGGTCGTGGCCTGCTTCTGCATTGAGAAGGCAGACTTCTGCGGATCAAAACCGAGTGTGGCGATAGGATCACGCCCGGCGGCGAGAGCCGCCCGAGCGACCACGTCGCCCATTCGTTGCTTAGCTTCAGGGCTCAGCTGTTGGAAGTCGAAGGTCTTTGGATCGCCGTGAACGAAGGCTTGTTTGAAGGCTTCTGGGGAGGTCTTGCCTGCTTGGAATAGCGGTTGTGGCAGCCAACCGGCCTTGCCGGACTCGCCATAGACGCGAAGGTTCTGATCCATGAAGTGGCGTTCCCACGACTTGCCGTAGCCGAGCCCAACGGACTTGGCGAACTCTGCCTCTTCCTTCGTGGGATAGTGCTCTGTACCGCCGAAGCCGCCTTCCTTACCTGAGACGGCCTTACCCACGGCCATGTCGCTCTCGCCGGGCTCGCCCATAGGGGCGCTGGGTGGAGTGCCCGGCTTCTCCTTGCCGTACCACCAGTCGGAGAGCCAGCTAGCCTCAGCTGCCTTGAACTCTGGATTGACGAGGCGGTCGTGCCCATCCATGATACCGGCGGCCATGATAAGGTTGCCGTCGCCGGGATCGTCACGGCGAGGCGGCTGATTGCCGGTGATGGGTACAACGAGAGCCATTACGCGCCGCCGAGGAGTGACCGCTGAGCCGTTTGACCGGACTGAGGCAGAGTGCCAAGCACTGAGGCGGTGAACTGCATCGACGGTGTGGTTGACGGCCGCTGCTGCTTAGCCTGTTGACCGTAGGTCGGCGGATTGGGCGGTGGAGGTGGCGCCACTGGCGTAACCGCCTGCATCGCTGGAGGTTTCATGAAACTCATCGGCGAAGGTCTCCCTCCATGTAATCGTGGATTTGCATGTAGCGCTTGAGCGCCACGTCAGGATTGGAATAGGACGGAAACTTGTCCAGCCCTTCCTGCTTAGCTAGGGCCATGGCCCGTTCGTTTGAAACGATCTTGTTGTTCCAGACGGTGGGAAGGACGTAGGTCTTGTCGCCGAACCCGGCGGTGATGGCGCGGTAGGTCGAAGTTGTGCCGTCGTCGTTCTGCACCCCGCCCCGGTTGAGGTTACGGAGATGGTGCATGTAGACGTTGCGCTCTTGCTGGTTGAGGCGAAGGTTAGAGTTAGCGTGGTCGTAGTTAGAGCCGACGTGGTCGAGCCAGCTGGTCTCAGGGTCGGGTGGGGCTTGGCCGTTCTCAGGCACGCATTCTCTCCGTGTCGAAGGGGTTGTACTCGTACTCGACTAGGGGCTTGTGTGGGTACTCACCACCGGCGTAGGCGTGTGCGGCGAGGGGATAAGCGAACGTCAAGGCAAGAGCGTCCGCCCGGTCGGGGGACTCGACCCCTCGCCGCATCATCTCTTCCTTGGTTTCTAGTTGGATTTCGTTGCGATTGTTATATGTGTAAGTCGGGCCGATAAGCTGGGCTTTAAGCTCAGGATCATTCGGGATTGCTCCTTGCTTGATCCACTCCCGCATAGCGCCCCACATGGCAGCTCGCTTATTGGCGTACTTCTCACCTTGGTTTCCCGTGTCGTAACCGCCGACGTCGTCCTTCCCGCCGAACTGGACTTCCCAACAATGCAGGGCCATATGACGAACATTATCAACAACGCCGCCCCCAACACCGCCCCCATCAATGAATATTCCATCAGTCCGATAGGAGTGATACGCATCGTTTATCCTTGTGGCGAGTTCGACGGTGTTGATCCCTCGGTAGAACTGCCATTGGATCGTTCGTGCATCTCGACCCTTTCTAAAAGCCAAGACCGACTCATTGCTGCCGAATCGAGCCACGTCGCATCCAAGGGATAGGGGATCGGATATTGAGGAAGTGACGTCGCGAAGCATCGCTGCGTCAACGTCGGCCGCCGCGATGAATTCCATCTCGCCGTGTCTCGGGAATTCGCCCTTGATTCGAACTCGGCAAAAGTCACTATCTTCGCCATAGGCTTCTATCCATCGGTTGATCTGGTCTTTATTAGTGATGCTAACGGTTCGACTATCCAGTTGAATGGTTTGCCACCATTTAGCAAATCGCCCGCCCGCAAAGCATTCTTTAAATCTTCCGGTGTTTCGAGTAGGATTACCAAACGCAAGCCAGATAATCTCAGTGTCACTGTCTGTAAGGGCACCTTCAACGACCTCCCATATCATGTCGGGGATGGCGCTGGCTTCGTCCATTATCATCAGGATGCGCTTGCCTTTGTTGTGCATCCCGGCGAAGGCCTCGGTGTTCTTCTCGCTCCATGGGACCTGGTCGATGCGCCATGTGCGCTCACGCGACGGGTCACGGGAGAGAAGAGCGGTGGCAGTGAGGTAGAACTGGTCTTTGCCGATGAAGAGATTGAACCACTTACCGAGTTCGGCCCAGGTCTTGGTTTTCAGCTGGGCTTCGGTATTGGCGGTGATGACGCCGCGCGTGTCAGGCCCAGTGGAGAAGGACCACAGGATCAGCCATGCCACGAGGGCAGATTTGCCGACCCCGTGGCCGGTAGCTGCGGCGAGTTGGATGGCGGAACGGAGAGGGAGCCCCGCTTGGACTCTCTTCAGGACCTCAAGCTGCCAAGGTTCAGGTCCTGTGGCCCGCTCAAGCGTGGTGCCTGCTTTGCCCCAAGGAAAGGCACTGAGCACAAATGCCACTGGGTCCTTGTTGCACGAAGCCAACCAAGCGAGCAGTTCGTCCAAGGCGGGGCCCCCTCAGCGCGCATGGCTCAAGTCATGCGCGTCTCTTGAATGGCAGTACTGGTTTCGGTCCGGGAAGGACCTCAACCTGCTTCATCGCGTTGAACTTGCGGATGCGTTCCTCTAACTCTTCGCCGATGGCGACGTTGACGTTAGTGGAGCTAGTGTGACGTCCGAAGCCGGTGCGATCAGCCATCTCGACAGCAATGGCAAGCGACGTCTTGGGGCTGACCGTCTCACCGGCTTCGTCCGCCTCTTCATAGAACTGAGCTAAGTGTCGGACCGCCGCTTGCCGAAGACGCACCGACTCGGCGGCGAAGGCGGCTTGAGCGTCCATGTGCGTCTGCTCTACCTTCTCACGTTTCCGTGCGATTAGGTCCTGAAACGCAGGGTCGGCATGGAGAGTCCGGACCCGTTCGTACGAATACCCAGTGATGTCACGCACCTCGTACGGCGTGTGGCCCATGGCGAAGAGCAACGCGACCTGATGGTGAGCGTCACGCAGCTTAGCGATGCGCGGCATGGCCCGGCGCTCACGGAGCATCGCCGTCTCCGCTTGGGTCAGTTCACGAACCGGACCGATGTGGATGGGCTTCTTCATACTCTCCTCACAAATCCAGATGCAGCGAGGGGCGCCCTTGGCGCCCCTTTCCGCTGAAGGACCAACCGGCGATTGTTCACCAGTAGCTCAATGGGCACCTTGGGATGTTCCTTCAACCGGATTTTGTGAACCTTGTTATGCTTCGGCTTGTACTGTTCGATGAGACTCCGCTCAAGGTCGTTAAGCTCGGCGGAAGCACACGGCCGGACGCGCAGATCATCGAACCGAACGGCTTTGCTGCTCAACCACGACGGCTGACTTCGCCCTCGGGCGGCGCCACGCATGGCGCTCACGTGCGTGTACAGTCGGCTCAGCGGCTTCCTGCTCTGCCCGACATACACTACCTCGCCCCTCCAGATAAGCAAATACACGCACGGTCGGAGGAGCCAACCCGCGTCGACGAATTCCATCATGACTACCATTGTACCACACCTAGATTTATAAATCAAGCCCCTTCGTTGAGCCTCTTGTGGTACAATTGTATTACAAGTCGAAATTTTTATTTCGGATTGAGAGGCAGTCCGCCGCCACCCAAGGCGGCGGCTTTTGGCCCCCGGCCCCCGCATCAGCGATGGTATGGCGATAGTCAACGGCACTGGCGCATCGAGATGGGTCACGGCATGGCCATTGCGCTGCGCTGGGCCGATGCGCTGCGCCGCTACTATCCCTTGTGGTGCCCTTGTGGTGCCCTTGTAGACACCTCATAGCCTGATAGACGGACACCCCGCCCGTGTCTCTATCTGTCTTCTCACACACACACACATCACACAGGAAGGAAGGCAGGAGCGGCACACGGGCGGGGTATCTCTCTATCAGGCTATGAGGGCACCACAAGGGGAGTATAAGGGCACCACTAGGGATGCGGCGAGATGTCGCACCGGCGCGCCACACTGTTGCCACAATCGGCGCGCCATGATGCACGGCGCCTGAGCACTGGCACTGGGCCACGTTGCAGCGCAACATAGAAGGAACACGGCAATGGCATTCAAGCGCAGCGAAATCGCCAAAGAGGCATGGATCAACAACGTACTGGTCCCGCCGCATCTCGAAGGCGCGTGGGATGCGCTCGTTGAGATGCGCACCAAAGCACGTGAGGCCAAAGAGGCATTCGAGCGGGATTTCACGGCCTACATGCGCGACAATGGCCTACCGGCTAATCGTGATCTGGCATTCAACTACAATTTCGGCAAGTTGAGCGTCGCTGAAAAGGCGCGTGTTGCGCCCACGTTGAAGCCGGTCCACGGGCAAAAGACGCTCGATCTCGCCGCGTTCTATGCGCAGCAAGCTGCCAACGGTCGCCGCGCCTGAGACTACCTACACCTGAGACTACATGGGGCGCGCTAATGCGCCCCTTTTCATTGGAGGTAACATGATCGACGCACACACGGCATTCCTGCTAATGGCTGGCGCAATGGTGTGGATCATATTCATGTGCCGCATCTAACGGCATAAAGCACAAAAAGAAAGGGCCGGAGCTTAGTTGCTCCGGCCCTTTTCGTTTGCGCTGTTGAGACTACCTGCCCCTTGCCCGTCTGCCGAATGCCTCCCAGTGCCCTACAATTGGCCGCTGATGCGCCGAATGCACCCGCCCGGTACTGCCCTAGCGCCCATACCAGCAAAACGCATCCACGGGCTTCCTATTGGCAAGCGTACCCGGCTACCGCTGAGCTTGGCGCGTGCTCCTATTGCGCCGCAGTATGTTGTAGCGTGCTGTCGCCAAGATAGAACGATCTCGCTCGATCAACTCCTGCGCTGCCTTGGTTATCTCCGCTGCATCGAAGTTGCTTATCTTCAATCCGTCGCGCTTCATTGCCTTCTTGATGCGTAGCCGGGCTATTCTTCTTGCCTCTACCTTTACGATCATATCTGGTACGTATGCCTTTCTCATTTGCTTTCTCCTTGCATATTGGGCACAATGGAAGTAACGATCTGCCCTTCATGCGCCGTTCTTGTGCAAACTCACAATTGAACCACACACGCGCTAACTGTAACTGGCAGCCAGCGCGCCTAGCATGTTGCGTTAACACAGCACCACGACCTTCGTAATGCTCCTTAAACCTATCGGCCACATCTCTGCCATTGCGGCATATGCCGAGGTAATGCCCAGCATGGCGATACCTTGGCTCGATGTGGATGAGGTAGATGGTGTATCCCTTCATCACCATTCCCTCCATGTCTTGTATGTGTAATGCTTCTCAAGCCAATCAACGATGTCGGTACGCTCGGGATAGATTTCACGCAGCTTCTCATAGTCCAGCCCAGCAGCTAGGCCCATTGCGATGGTGTTGTACCACTCACGATACCAGTTATCATCCGGCCGAGCATTGAAGTGCTTCCACATAGCATTATCAATGTCGATGAATGAAGCTTGCCCTTTATGCCCTTTACGAGTGAATGCTATGCAGTGTGCCATCACACTCTCCTCTCACTGAACAGTTTCCATTCTGCAACTTCATCGTAATGCCACACGCACCAAAACCCATCCTCTTCATCCACAGTCAGGAACACAATGGGCTCATTATCACGATCAACAACGGCATATGCAGCTTCAAACTGCTCACCGTCGTGGCTCTTGAATGCGCATTTCTGTATGTGTGGGAGATGATAGTTCCATGTCATCAGCATATCCTCAGCTTGTCGAGCATGTATCTGCTGTTGAGGGACGCTTGAATGCGCCTGATATACTGCGGCGCATTGAATGGATTGCTTGTTGTGCCACAAGCCACTGTGCAGTTAGTGGTGATGTCGATCAGCTTCCAGACATACTGTCGATCGTCTATCTTGGCGCGCTTCATCTGGAATGGGCAGTCTTTATGCTTTGTGCTCATCGTCCTTTACCTCGTAGAATGCTAGAGTGAAGTCACAAACCGGAAATGCCTCGGCAGCTTGAATGAGGCTATCCGCTTCAACTATTCCAACGAAGTCTTGGGTTTGTTTCTCGTATGTCTCTCCTTTGATCTTGACATAGATGTTGGTGGGTTTATACCGATACACAGCCACTTGCATCGTTACCTCCTCTTGAGACTACCTATCCCTGCCAAAAGCACCCTGCCGCTTGTAACAGGACGTACAGCATGAATGCATACCATACCCACATCAGGAACGTGCGCATGGCATCACCACTGGTACATGTCGGGGATTGTAGCTAGGCGCATAGTACCAATTCTCAACTACGCCGCTAACCATTACCTTGATTGGCGTATGCCAACGGTGAACGTACACGTCATAGTTATTGGTAAAACCGTAGATGATCTTGGAACCATGCGTGTCAAACAACGCATCAAACTCTTCATCAGTTATGGGGATCATTGCGGCCTCCTTTGAAGAGCCTCCGGGGAGTGACCCCCGGCACCCGTTGGTAGGTGTCAGCTACATGACGCAACCATGTACTGAAGGCTCATAAGGGACAAAGAGAGGCGGGATGTCTCCATCCCGCCTTAGTCGCCGTTGTTCTGCTTACCAACGGTAAGGGTCGGTGCCGGTCTTCACCTCTTCATGAGCAGGCTGAGCAGGTTCAGGCTCACCAACAACGGCATGAATAGTGCCGCCGTCAGTAGCGGGAAAGGGCACAGGCTCTGCTGCTTTCGGCGCATTCCGATGAAACAGCGCCTTTGCTGCATCCATCCACTCGAATGCCTCATCGAGCTTGGCCTTAACCTTGTCAAGCTCTTCCTCGGCAGTCATTGCCCTCAGCAAGTGATCGTCACTCTCACGCTGACTGGCGTGCAGCTTATCACTAAGCTCGGTGATACGAGCATTGCTGACCGTGTTGATGTCATGAGCATTGGCGAGATCACGGCTCAGCACTTCCATGCCTTGACGCTTCTCCTCGATCTCACGCTGCAACGCATCACGCTGCTGCCGCACCGTGTTAAGCTGATCGTTGAGCCACTGATTGCTCGCCTTTAGGCCCTCGATCTCGTCCTTCTGCCGATGCTGTTCCTTCTCAAGCTCGGTAACGCGCTTACCAAGCTCACTGGCACTCACGATTGCATCGGCAGCTTTCGAGAACATGTTTCGGATATTGATCATTTCCGCCTCCGTCGGCGCAGTAACTACGTCAGTCATGACTGACCTCCTGTTTGAAGATGTTCATCGTCGTTGACCACTGTCAAAACCATCGACGACCATGTGGGATAGAGCTTCTTGACATGAGCATAGGCACCAAGAACGAACTTATCCTTGCCGCCTTTCTCACCTTCAGGCTTGGGCACGTCGAACGTGCGTCCATCCTTCAGGTTAACCGTGATATAGATTGCCATAGGTGCTCCTCATGGCAGCTAAATGGGGAAAGGAAGAGGCGCATAAGCGCCCCTTCCCCTGTGCTCATACCATCCTGAGCTTGCTTGGTTATGTGCACTAACCAGTGGCCACTCATTGCTGGTATGTGTGAGGCTCATTGTGTACAGCAATGAGCCTCGGTAACTGTTAGTGCCGGACGGTAGGCTGTACCGTCGGCCGTGCCTTTGGTTGCACCATTGCAGCTTGCTTGGCGCTCGTAGCGGCCTTAGCCTTCGCCTTCTTGGCTTCAGCAGCAGCAACTTTGGTGGGTGAAGTCTTGATGACACTCTTGATGTCGATCTTGACTGGCACCTTCTCCCTCTCTTCGAGGTTCTTGTACGCTTGCTCGATGAGGCTTGGATCAGCCTCAAGCAGCTGATTAGCTGCCTTCGTGATCTCACTCGCCTCAACGTGTGAGACTTTGATCTGCTGACGCTTCATCTCATCCTTGATGAGGTTCTTCGCCAACCGCCGAGCCTCGGTCATAACCTTACCGGGCACCTTACCGGCCTTAGCCGATACACGACCACGCTTGGGCATCTTGCCTGCCTTGAGGTCTTCAAGGTTCTGCATGGCGATTTCCAGTGCGGCTTCCTTCCGCTTCTCCTCGTCTGGATAGTTCGCCTTGGTGATCTTGCCCATGCCTTTGTTGAGATAGACCTTAATGCCTTCAGCAAGGCACCACTTGTATACTTCCTCGTCGGACACATCGACGTCGCTGTCGACCTGAAGGCTATCCTTAGCCTTCGTAATTTGAATATCAAACTGGGCCACATTGGCCTCCTTCTGTTGTGTGGGATTGTAGTGTCGAGATGCGCAGCACCATCATGGTGACGGGCAGGATTGCCTCTTACACACCTCGGCACTACCCGTATATCATACACATCGCCGATGGCTTTGTCTATGTGGCAAATTGTCGCACCCCCGCCCTGAGCCATGCGCTGGGCGCATACCACCTATGCGCTGGGCGCATAGCTATTCCTATGAGACTATCAGGTAATCAGATACATCAGACTTGACTTTTTCTTCGTTTTGTGGTACAATAGGGGTAGAATGGGAGAGCATCTTATGAGCAGTCGAGCCATAGCAATAGCCGTAGTCGTCATCATCGGCGCAGCCATAGGCTACGGCCTAGGCCAGATCACCGGCGGTGAGACAGCCTTAACGGGTGGCATACTCGGCGCTCTGATTTGCCTAGTGCTCAAGTAGGCCGAGCCCTTTATGAAACGATCCCGCCAACGAAAGGAACCGCTGCTATGTCTGCCAGTGTAACCACGTTTCGCCCGCCTTGGGCATTGACGTGCTGGGTCGATGACGAATACGTGTACGTGGAAATGCCCGGCACCCCAATGCCGTACATCCAGAAGCATGCTTTGACCGAGGCCGGTTTTGCCAAGGCCCTCAATGTGCTGCGTGAGGTTCACCGGCAGCATCCACTGAAGTCAGTGGCCCGTGCCAAGTACCCAATGACGCACATCACCCATCCCAAGCCTCGTGGCCGTCTGCCTCGTGGTGAGTTCACGCCTGAGCAGCGCCTCAAGGCACTCGCCCTTGTGAAGAAGATGAGTGCCAAATGATCGAGGATACACTCAACGAGACCATGCCTGACGGCTGGTATGTAACTCACCTAATCAAGCTGTCCGAAACTGATTGGCAGGTCAACTGCACCGACGATGTGCACGTGGTCGTCGCCACTGGCAACTGCATCGAGTTTGCTCTCAACCACGCCTTCTCTAAGATCGAGAGCGGCGCTTACGCCGGGACGCTTTACAGCGTCAGGGAACACATGGCCGACGAAACGCCGGTCCCCCTGCTCGCCCGGCTCGGCCTAACACTTCCACCCAAACAACCATTCAATCGGCGCGTATGATCCCCACACCAACGTCCATTTGGCAAATAATCATTCCGGCCACCATGCTCCTAGTGGTGGTCGTGTTAGGCCATTTATTCGACCGTCGGCGACGGCCATACATTGTCCCAGTTACCGATGGGACACCACGCGCCAACCAAGAAGGCTCATGTCTGCGCAGTGGTATCTGTCCCAAGTGCCATGAGGATGACTTCTACATCGACGGCTGCTACGTCTACTGTGCCAACCGAGACTGTCGAGCGGCCTACCAAGTAGTCAACTACGGAAAAGGCCAAGTGTGGGCTGACGAGATCGAACAAGCACCGGACGAAATATACCGGTGAACGAGAAGGGGACTCCACTACCAAACGGGGTAATATGAAAGGACTACAATGAAGAAACTACTATTGGCCACAGCAATGGCAATGACGCCAATCGCTGCGATGGCTGACGTCACCATACTCGACAAACTGAGCGGGACTGGTGACAACGTGGTGTTTGACTCTCAAGTAGGTGGTCTAATCCTTGGGAGTTTCAACGGCATGAACCAAGGTGTCGTTGACTTCACTGACCTGTCTGGAAACGCACTGTTTGTGGGTGCTCAGAATGGCAACGACATTAAGATTGCCAACACGAGCGACCTCCAGATACAGGTCTTTGACGCAACCAACACCTCGGTGTTGCCAACCGCCACTGACGTGTTCTCTCTGAAGGGCACCGGGACCGTGACAGCATTCGTCACCGCCAACGAACCCGGCGGCGGCACCACGTTGTTCACGTTCAACCTCGGCATGATCGACCCGAACGCACAGTCCGGGTTCACGTTGTCGGCCATCAACGGTGAGACGATCAACATGTACACGCTGCTCGATGCCGGTGGTAACATCACTGACTTCGAGCACTATCGTGTCGACGTTGCCGCCGGTGCAGTGCCAGAGCCAAGCACGTGGGGCATGATGTTGCTCGGCTTCGTAGGACTAGCCTTTGCCTTCCGTAATCGGCGGAAGGTAGTCAGCCTAGCCTAACCAACAACCAGAGGGGAGGGACGCAAATGTCCCTCCATTCCCCATGCAAACAGCGTTTAACGTGGTCATCAGCATATGGGCAGTAACCCTAACGGTAGCCATGTTCCTGCTAGTGCGGATCGTGCACACGCACATGGAGCGCTTCAAGATGCACCGAGTGCGCCTAGAGTATCTTGAAAAGGCCCTCATCATAGCAGGGCAAATCCCAGAAAGGATATGACCATGCATGACTCTACATTCGAATACCTACAGCCGACCGAGTACCAGATGTCGGTAATGCGTGATCTTCGCAACTGCGCTAACTCATATGCGAGTATGATTGAGGACAATGTACCTGATGGCCCCGACAAGACCTACATCCTACGCAAGCTGCGCGAAGTCGCAATGTGGGTCAACGTCGCCATCACCCGACAGCCAGATGGCTCGCCGAGATGACCGTCCCAACCAAAGGCGAAACCTACTACAAACTGATGGAGCACCTGCGTCTTGCTCAAGAAGACGCAGCGATGCTCATGCACCTAGAGAATGCCGAAGGCACCGGCCCTGGCACCGTACTGGCCCGAGGCTGGTGGCACGTAACTGAAAACTTGAAGAAGCTGCAAGGACACATCACCGTCCTTGCCAGACGAGGTCTGCAATGAAAAGGTCTGCACATGCAAAAGCTGCCAAAGCTAATCGAAAGATTACTCTCACGAGCGAGGAAGCTGCCACGATACGAGAATCCCTTTCCCGACCTCTCGGTAACATCAGGCTCGGCGAGATATTCTTCCTTGTCGGCATCCTTCGTCGCCTCACCGACACCAAAGCGCCGGGCGCGCATTGACTGGAGGGCCGTCGGCAAATGAGTATCCTCAACGATCTCGTTTCATCGGTGGCCGCCTCTGAGCCGCCGCCACCACCCACCGACGAGCAACTCCACTACCTCGACTTGCTCACCAAGACCGACGACAACATCATCATGTGGTCCTATGCCGGAACCGGCAAGACCACCACCCTCGAAATGGGTGAGAAGCAAATCAAGAAGCAACCAATCCTCTACCTAGTCTTCAATACTCGAAACGCTAAGGAAGCAACCGAGCGGATGCTTTCCACTACAACCTGCCAAACCTTCAACAGCTGTGGCCATCGTGTCCTATCAGAGACGATTGGCAAGCGGCTGGTTGTCAACCAGAAGAAGACCAATGACATCCTCAAAGTCATCATCCAAGAAACCAAGCCAAAGCGCCTCGCCGACGAAATGCGTGACGCGTTCTTCGAGGTCATCGGCGGCGTCGCAATGGCCAAAGCGCTCGGCTACATCCCCGACGGTATCTACCCTGACACTCCTCGGCTCTGCACCAGAGAGCAACTCATTGCCGCTTTGGAAGAGCAGCCGGGTGACTTTGTCATCGATCTCGTCGACGAGGTCCTCGAAAGATCAATTCAAGCCGCTTACGCCGGAGCAATTGACTTCAACGATCAGATTTATGTGCCGGCGATGTTCGGCGGAGCATTCCCTCGATTTCCACTTATCCTCGTCGACGAAATGCAAGACCTCAACCCTACCAACTATGCAATGCTTGAACGCCTTGTCAGAGGGCGGGTTGTTGGAGTTGGCGATCCATGGCAGAACATCTACGGATTTCGTGGAGCTAAGACTAACGCTATGGCCGAAGCCCAAGTGAAATGGAACATGACCAAGACCGAGCTTAGCGTCAGCTTCCGTTGTCCAGAGAAGATAGTCGAGGCTGCTCGTTGGCGCGTACCAAACTTCAAATGGATCAAGCCGGGAGGCCACGTTGAGCAACTCGAAGGAATGGACGCTGGAGATTTCGCTGAGAACGCAACAATCATCTGTCGTAACAACGCTCCACTTTTCAAGCTCGCTATGCAACTTCTCCAGAACGGCCGCTCTGTCACGGTCGCAGGGTCAGATGTTGGCCCAAAGCTTATCGGCCTTATGCGAAAGCTTGGGCCTGAACATACCCCTAAAGTTGCTGTCCTTAACGCTATCGAGGATTGGCGACTTGAAAAACTAGCCAAAGAATCCTCAACCGCCAATGACATGGCCGACTGCATGAAGATTTTCGCTACCTATGGCGACGATCTTGGCACGGCTATCAAGTACGTTGAGCATCTCTTTGCCCAGCACGGCAAAATCCAACTGCTCACCGGCCATAAGAGCAAGGGCCTTGAGTTCGAGACTGTCTACATGCTCGATCCTTGGTTGATGAAAGAGAATGACCAAGACCTGAACCTTCGCTACGTCACTCAAACCCGGTCTCAAAGGAACCTCTTTGAGATCAACTCCCTAACGATTAGGTGGGACTGATGCCTTACCCGTCTTCAACTCTAGCCTATACCGATTGCTATGAAGCATTCGATGCAGCGCTAGAGCACCCCAAAGGGGTCAAGGTACCATGCGAGTCCAGTGAGGCGGCAGAGCGCCTCAGGGCCCGTATGCACTACGCAAGAAAGCTACATCGTGAAAGCAACGCCACCATCTACCCTGAACCAGACCATCCGCTGCACGGCAGATCACCCTATGACATCATCACCATCCGACTCGAATACAACGACAAGGTTTGGGTCCGCCTTGAGCCTACCCAATCCTTTGCCAAGGTCATCGAACCAATCACCGACGAGGAAGATCGACCTGAGCAAACCCCGGAACCTGAGCGAGTGGCTCCAACTCAAGCACCGCTACCTACATCAGCACGATTCAGGAGACGTGTATGACTGACTGGCTCGCTCTTTGGTATAGGGCACAGAAGGCCGAGATTGGCCTTGCCATTCCCACGGACGACCAGCGCGAAGTGGCGCGCGAACTATACAAGGCGCGAAACAAGAACCCCGAACTGGCCAACGTCCGTGTCTGCTTTATGCCAAACGGCGAGGTATGGCTGGTCAAGAACCCGGTGAACAAAGTCACATGAATGAGCAGCCACTCTTCCTCACCTCCATCCGGCTCTACCTCAACGACGTAGAGGAGCTAGAGCGCATCTACGGCCGAGGCTGGTCCGGTTATGTGCGTGAGATTATCCACCGCTACCTGCGCGAACGGCGCAGCAAGGTTAACTACGGAGTAGCAGATGAGCACGATTGACGAGATCATGAACAAACCACCGAACGATCTAGTCGTACCCGACGACATCGACATCCTAGTGGCCTACCACCGCAACAACCGTGCACGGGTTGAAGCCGGTGAGAAGCCAAAGAAAGATCGACCGAAGATCACCGTCGACATGAGCAGCATCATTCAGCAAATCAAACCCACAGCGACACCAGACAAGCCCAAGTTCGTGAGGCGCGTATGAGCATCCTCAACCAGCCAATCAAGTCCGCTATGGACCTCGAACCGCCGCCGATCGAGGCTCCGTCCCCATTCCTTCCCAACTCCAACATCCAATACGCATGGGATGCTACGAGCATCAGCTATCTGAAGCAATGCCCACGCCTCTACAAGTACATCATGATCGACGGGTGGCAGAGCGAAGGCGAGTCCATCCACATTCGCTTTGGACAGGAAGTCCACACCTCGCTCCAGATGTACCAACTCCTCCGTACCGACGGTGCGAGTCACGATGATGCCGTGCACGATGTTGTGCTCGACACCCTCTGCCGCACATACGGCTGGAACCCCGACACCGAAACCCGACCCGGCAAGTATAAGAACCGCAACACTCTTATCCGCGCCATCGTCGACTATCTGGACAAATATGAAGAAGACCCAGCAACAACATATATTCGGGCCTCTACTGGCACTGCTGCTGTCGAGCTTAGCTTTCGTTTTGAGCTGGACTTTGGACCACGGGCGGCTGTATCCACGAGAGACGGAGAAGACGTACTATTCCAGCCCTATGTCCTGTGCGGACATCTTGACCGTGTTGTCGAGTTCAGTGATTGCCTGTACGTCATGGACTACAAAACGACCACATCGACTCCCGGCCCTTACTACTTCGATCAATACGACCCAAATAATCAGATGACACTCTACACCTTCGCTGCCGGTCAAGTGCTCGAAGACGAAAACCCAAAGCCCTCGCCGGTGAAGGGCGTGATCATCGAGGCCATCCAGCTGATGGTCGACGAGACCCGCTCCACCCGTGGTGTCACCCAACGATCCCAAGGCCGACTGACGGAATGGCTAGGAGACCTAGAGTACTGGCTCGGCATGGCTGAATACTATGCCGAGGTTGGCTACTGGCCCCATAACGATACGGCCTGTGACAAGTTCGGCGGCTGCCGCTTCCGTGAGATATGCCAGAAAGACCCAAGCGTACGAGAGAAGTTCCTAGAGTCATCATTCAAACGAGGAACCCCATGGAACCCACTTCAGCCGAGGTAGTCTACATCATCAACACCACCGTCGCCGACGTAGAGCATCGTTTTCAGCGCCTTCATGTCGCCGGGCATGGCCCGGACTCGGTCTTCAAGACCCAATCCGTCGGCTGGTTCGTACTCTTCGAGGGTTCACATGAGAGTCTCTACATGGGCCAAGACTTCCCAAACCTAACCACCGGCGACGCCGTTGAGATACGAATAAGGAAAGCCAATGCCCAGTCTAGCCCAACACCAAAGTAACAGCTTTATCAAGTGCCTAGCTATCGGTGATCCGAAGTCTGGCAAAACCAGTTCGATGGTCTCGCTCGTCGAAGTGGGTTACAAACTTCGCATCCTCGACATGGACAACCTGCTCGATCCACTCAAGTTCATGATCATGCAGCGCTGCCCCGAGCTAATCGGCAACGTCGAGTTCCGTACCTTGCGCGACAAGCGCAAGATGACACCAGAAGGACCAGTGATAGATGGTAAGCCGACAGCGTTCATCCAAGCCATCCGGATGCTTGACCATTGGAAGTACGATGACGTCGATCTCGGTCGACCCGCAGAATGGGGAAGTGATACTATCCTTGTGGTTGATACCCTCAGTCGTCTCTGCGATTCGGCGTTTGACTGGAGAGAGCCTCTCACGCCTAAAGGACGTTCGGGCGAGTATGATAAACGAGCGACTTACGCTGACTCTCAAAACGCGATCGAGGATGTCCTCGCCGGGCTCACGTCGCCGCTCTTCGAAACCAACGTCCTCGTCTTCGGACACGGACAGTACCAACCTCAAGTTGTTGGACCTGACCAAATCTTCCCACAAGGGGTAGGCCAGAAGCTAGGACCAAAGATACCGGCCTACTTCCCTAACTATATCCGTTATGTCAACAGAGGAGGTAAACGAACCATACAGCTAGAATCAGACTCACAGATCAGTTTGGCAACGGCCAAGCCTATCGGCGAAAAGTCTTTGCCAACGGACACAGGGCTCGCAGAGCTATTCGAGGCTCTGCGGGAGGTACCTAAACCAGCCAAATCTTCACTACGAAAGGTCTAAACAATGGCTATCAAGCCCACTATCGTTCGACGTGACCTAAACAAGAAACCCGAACCACAACAAGAGCCAGAGCAGGAACAGGAGAGCCTAAGCTTCTCGTCCATTCTCGATCAACAGGTCGAGGATGCCGAGCGGCCCAAGCCTATCCCCACCGGCTCGTACATCTGCCTCGTCGCCGGGCTGCCCCGGTACGATAAGTCGACTCAGCAGCAGACGGAGTACGCTGAGTTCACCCTGCAACCGCTCGAACCGTACAAGGATGTTGATACGGAGGAGCTTGAGAAGATGGGCGGTCTGGAGAACCGCACCCTTCGCTACACCCTCTGGCTGACCGAAGACTCCAAGTACCGTCTCCGGAAGTTCATCGAAGATTGTGGCATCACGATCAAAGGCAAGTCCTTTGCCGAGGCCATCGAGGAACTGCCCGGCCAGCAGGTTATCGCCAACGTCGTCCACGGTGCTGCCAAGGACGGCTCGGCGTTCTACGCTAACGTGAAGTCTACAGCGAAAGTCTAATAGTCGGGTAACAGCCACGACGTAACCCGACTAGGTCCCCCGTCGAACCTGTTTGTCACAGTCCCCGGCGGGGGACCACCCCTTCCAATGGAGAAATCCCATGCCAGAACCAGACGTAAACCTACAAGAGATGGAAAACTTAATGGCTGGGCAGCCAGCTAAGACCAACTCCGGTGAGCAGCCCAAGCTATCCCACCCCCTCAACCGTGAGCGGTGGAAAACCCACGGCAACTTCAAGGACAACGCCAAGCTCTCTCAAGCATTGAAGAAGATCGGCCATGAGGCACCCGGCTGGGGCAAGATGACTGACGTCATGCGCGAGGTGTACGATCAGGAGATGATGAAGTGGTCGCGCATCCTATCCGGCCGATCAGATTACCGTGAACACTGGGAAGACATCGGCGGCTACAACAATCTTCAGTTGGAAGATATGCGATGATCGACAGGAGAAGCCGAGACTGTGTCCGCATCAAGGTGTGGAACGAGGACGGCGATCCATTCTTTGTTTACTTCTACGGCCTAACGGAGAAAGACCTGTGCGAGATTCCCAACCAGTACGTCAGCGCAATGATCAGGCGCCGTCACTTTGAGAGGTGCACATCGTCCCTGTTCACAGTGGAGCAGGTGCGATGATCCTCCTCGTCGGCGAGGCCTGGGGCGAGAGCGAAGAACGTGTGCACGTTCCCTTCGTTGGCGCCGCCGGGGTGGAGCTACTCAAGATGCTGCACGAGGCCGACATCATTACCCTCACCAACGGCGATGCGGACCTCCTGCATCGCTACTTCCGTGAGGGTAACTCTCGCCATGTCGCCAAGGTATGGGAGCTTCACTCCGACGCCGTCCGCACCACTAACGTATTCAATGCCCGCCCAAAGTACAACAAGATCGAGAACTTCTGCGGCAGCCAACGCGAGGGCATCGTCGGCTACCCGCCCCTCACCAAATCCAAGTGGGTCCGCACCGAGTTCATCCCCGAACTAGAAAGGCTAGGAGATGAAATCATTAGCCTTGAGCCTGAGCTTATTGTCTGCCTCGGCAATTCTGCTTTATGGGCTTTGGCAGGCTCTACAGGTATCACCAAGCTCAGGGGTACCACACGTCTCTCTACTCATACTGCTACTGGGTTTAAGCTTCTGCCTACTTATCATCCTGCTGCTGTGCTGCGCCAGTGGGAGCTTCGACCCACGACGGTAGCCGACCTAATCAAAGCCAAGCGTGAGTCGGCCTTCCCTGAAATCCGCCGACCTCACCGTGAGATATGGATTGAACCCAATGTCGAAGACATACGGACGTTCATCGACCGCCATGTACGCAACTGCCGGGTCCTTAGCGTCGACATCGAGACGTCTGGCGAAGACATTACTTGCATCGGCCTCAGCCCGAGACCAAACCTTGCGCTCGTTGTGCCGTTCTTTGACCGGCGAAAGAAGAACCGAAGTTACTTCCCTAATCTCAATGCAGAGGTACTTGCTTGGCATCATGTCCAACGAGTTCTCGAAGACCGAACGATTAAAAAGGTCTTCCAAAATGGACTCTACGACATCGCCTTTCTCTGGCGAAGTGTTGGGGTACGTGTCCGTGGGGCCGAGCACGACACCATGCTGCTCCATCACGCCCTACAGCCCGAGTCTCTCAAGGCGCTTGGCTATCTTGGATCAATCTACACGGACGAAGGCGCGTGGAAAACCGAACGCAAAACCACAACCATTAAGAGGGACCAATGAGTGAGCACCCTAAAGCAGAAGACAATCGCCAGTATGGTGAACTGTACTATCATTCTAGTGCTGTCGCTACCCTTCTACGTCTTGTTGCCGAGCATCTACTGGAAGCTGACGACTGTCGGACTGTGCTTGAGCTATCACATGATCTTCCGACGCACATGCATTGGGATGCGCCTAGCCGGTACGCGCTACAACGCACCGCCGACCACGGCGTATATCGCACTCTACAGCTTGAGTTTTTCAACAATCCTATTTTGGGTATGGATACCGTTCGACTTGCTTGTCTGCTACGCCGTGGCCCAAGCCCTGTGTATACGGGCGACGGGATATACGATACCGGGCAGGCTGACGGGCATCAGGACACTAAGCAATGAGTAGGCTCCACATTATCTTCGATCCACACGATAAAGTGGAAGTGCCCTCCGTCGAGTGGCAGAGGGCAGCCAAGTGCCGAATAGCCCTCATTCCACTAACCGAGGCCCAGACGCGTGACAATATCCACAAGATGATCGACTGGCTATTGGATGGAGAAAATGAAAGCACCGGTCTTTAGGCCCGATCCACACGATTGGGAAGAGCTATCCCATCATAACGGCAACGGCCACCTTCGCCTACGGTGCAAGAAGTGTAAGGCAATCGGCTTCAGGAACGTCAAGACCGGCGTTATCAAGACCTTCGCTGAGCACTGTGAGAAGCGCAAGTGAAGATCATCTCCACCGATGAAGCCGACCCTTCAACCTACACCGCAATGGAAAGAGAGTGGGTATACAATGGAATCGATGCATGCATCACCGGAGAAATCCTCGACGTGCTCCTACCACAACTGGACGACGATACTGGACCCGTCTATAACTTTTCAAGAGACCTACAAGGTCCAGTGCTCGAAATGCGGCTGCGTGGCGTTCGAGTTGACCATGCGCGCAAATCCAGTGTCATCGACGAATACTTTGATCTACTTGAGCGCCTTGAGCGGCAGCTTGAAATCATTGTGCTTGATGGCGTCGGCCTACCTAGCTTCAACTGGCGATCCAATGACGACAAACGCTACCTCTTCTATGAGGCGCTCGGCATTCCCGTTATTCGGCGCGGTGGAAGACCAACCACCGACATCGCCGCGCTCGAAAAAATCCAAACCGAGTATCTAATCGCTCGGCAAATCTGCTCCCATCTCCTTATGATGGGCGAATTGCAGAAGAAGATACAGGTACTCAAGACAGAGGTAGACAAAGATGGCCGTATCCGTACTTCTTATAATATTGCTGGTACTAGTACCGGCCGTTTTAGCTCTAGCTTTAGTGAGTTCGGCACTGGAGGTAACCTCCAGAATGTCGAGGAGTCGTTCCGCTCGATCTTCATTGCCGACAAAGGAATGAAGCTTGCCAAGTTCGACGCCAAGTCAGGAGAGTCCTATGTCGTCGGCGCGATCGAATGGAACCTCTTCCACGATGGAAGCTATCTGGAAGCATGTGAGTCAGGTGATCCCCATACTGCCACAGCCCGTAT
>Ga0126383_10000130_pt1 | contig 36528 bp, 52 predicted proteins | sample PanSoiMetPlot_35_FD_96882 | JGI IMG/M metagenome (GOLD analysis project Ga0126383, IMG submission 96882) | Tropical forest soil microbial communities from Panama - MetaG Plot_35 | ecosystem: Environmental > Terrestrial > Soil > Tropical forest > Bulk soil | place: Panama | collected 2016-02-17 | reverse complement strand
TTCCGCGGTCGTCGGTGGCTCTCAGAAACGGTTTCACGGTGCCCGGAGCAGTAAGCGGAGTGCATTTTCGGCCGACATGGAACCGGCACCGCGGGACCCATTGGAGGCGGATATGGCAGTAAAAAGGCCGGCCGTCCCGGCCAAGGTCGTCGGGTGACGGGCGCGCGGTCACCGGAGCGGCGGTTGCGCGGCGCCAAGTTGCGGTATGCGATGGCGATCCGCAACGGGGCGTTGCCGTCACCGCGGATGATGGGATTGATGGTTTGATTATGTTGTGTGAAAGCACAACCGGCCGGCACCGGTTTCGGTCCAGTTTGTTGTCAACCGGTGCCGGCCACCCATTTCCAGAGGCGGCGGCGCGTTACTCCAACGAGCGCGCTTCGCTTAGTCCCCGGCGGGTCCACAAGCCCGTCGGGGACGCACGGTTTCCGAGGGCAGGAAAGTCAAACCCGCTATGCCCCTCCCCGTCGCGACGGGAGCCGAGGACAACGACGGTTGGTATTCGGTTAGCGGACTACTACATATGTGAATGCGAACAAGGTCACAACACATGATCTTGTTTGAGGCGACGACACCCGGCGCGTTAGCTGCGTTCCTGAAGTATGCGGAGCCGGGTCAGACGGTTTTGTATCATGTCGGTTTTCTTCCGCTGGATAAGGTTGGCGTTGCGTCGCCAAAAGCGGTTATCCTTAGCGACTTACAACGCGCGGTCTGGCGCGCACGTGATCGGCTATACCTCACACAAAAACGCTTGGGCGCATTTAATTATGAGTACCGAGCCACCTGCCGCCGCCTCGATGCTGGCGAACGAAAACACGATGTTACGGGAGTACGCGCGAGCGGGAGTGGAGCCGGTTCACTCGCAGGGGATTTTGTTTTCGCTCGATCTGGTACGGAGCATCAACCGCAGCAAGGCGGAGATGACCAAGGCGTTGAAGGAAATTGAGAACGGGCGATGAGCAAGGCCCGTGGTCATATTGATAAAACCGGATTGAGCCCCGACGAAGAAATCAAGGTTGCGTATTTTCATTTAATCAAAGGCATCGCGCAACACACGCTTGCCGATCTGTTTGATGTCAACCCCGGCCGCATTGCGGAAGCGATTGAGCGCGTCTCGCGAGCGGTTGGTCATGAGTGAGGCAACAAGCGTTGCTCACGTTGCAGGACAAAGAGTGTCAGTAATTGTGCTGGTCTTGTTGTTGTGGGTGTTAGGCGCGGTGCTGGTAGTGCTGTGGGTGCTGGACGGCGCGTTTCAACGTGGCCGCGACGTTCGCCGGCTAGATCGGGAGCAAGAATGAGCCAGTTTCAAGGCGAGCCGGACAAGCGGCAGGAAGGCGATATTGAGGTGTCGCGGTTTCGGCCGCGCTATCGCAAGCTGACAACCGAGGAAATGGCGTTGCATGATTTGATTAAGACGCGCGCCGAGGAACTAGAGGAATTGTATATGCAAGCGTCGAAAGATCAGCGCTATCGGGCGCTGGCGACGACGGCGTTAGAGGAAAGCGTCATGTGGGCAATCAAGGCATTAACAGCATGAAACTATCGGGCGAGCTACCGTTGACTAGGGCGGGACGCGCGCCGCCGCTAAACCCGGAAATGAATTGGCTGGCGTTCTCGACGATGTTGCAGAACAACATTGACCAACGGGCGCTGGCGATACGGCAGGCGCAAGACGCCGGCGAGCCGGAGAAGGCGGCTGTTCTTTTAACGGCGCAGGAGGTGTTATTAGGCTTGCAACACGCTATAGTCGCGGGCCTACATGCGAGCATGGGAGACTGAGGATGTGGGAGTTTAAATATGTGGACGTTCTCAACACCGATCCGGCCGCCGGCGAAACGGCGTTGAATGCGCTAGGCGCCGACGGTTGGGATTTTTGCTTTGCCGATCCGACGTCCGGCGGCGCGCATGTGCGGGTGTGGATGAAGCGCGCGGCGGAGGCGGAGGAGGAAGCCGAGGACCAAGAGGCGGCGTAAATGCCTTCGATCCCCGGCGTTGCGACCGTCATTGTGTTAGGCGTCGCCGGTTATGTCGCGGGACAATTCACCGGCGGCGACAGCGCGATACACGGCGCAATACTTGGCGCGCTGCTTGTGTTAGTGTTCAAAAATGCCCGCTGAACGGTTCACCCGCAAGGCGAACACCCCGCGCAAGGCGCGCCAGTGGCAGCACGTCTACGACAGTATGCGCTCGCGGGGCGCCTCCAAGGGCACGGCGATCCGAGCGGCCTCCGGGGTGGTCAAGCGCGGGCGGAGGATGCGACGGGCGCGCCGCTGACATTCGACCTCCCGACGCCGCCGAGCCTCAACGTCACCCGGCGGATCGATTGGGAGGGCTACAAGAAAGCGAACCTCTGGAAAGATCGCGCCAACGCGCGGTTGATCCTGCAAAAAATCAAACCGCACCAAGTCAAGATGACCGGCGCGTTTGAGTGCCGAATACTGGTTTCTGAAAAACACCGAATAGATTTTGACAACACGCCGAAAGTCGTGCTCGATTACCTCCGACGGGTGGAGTTAATTCCCGACGATGCCCCGCGATACTTGCGCCGGCTTGTGGTGGAGCCGGGAGACGTGCCCGAGGGCATACGGGTTGAATTGACCCCCGTAGAGGCGGCAGCACCATGTATAGCGATGAGCAAGAGGCGTGGCTAAAGCGCTTTGTGCGGCGATTGATCGACCTTGCGGTTGCGAGCGGACACACCGAAAAAGAGAAATTCGCGCGCGACTACGCTTGGGAAATCGGGCGGATGTATCTCGCCGACGGCGACGTGACCGGCAATCCGTCGGCGCAGCTACCGGAGACATTCAAGGACCCGGTTGAGGCGGCGGGTTTTGAATTTGGTTGTTGGGCGTGGTGGCCGCGCAAGCGGGATGGCCGGCTAGAGCTACCGGAGCGCGCGTGATAAACCACGCAGATGCACAAGCCGAAGCAAGTCCCGCTACCTCACGTCGCGCCGTTCCCGACTGAGCGGTTCCTTGGTTTCATCAAGCAACTTAAAATCATCACCAAAGATTTCGGATTGATCCCGTTCTCGTTGTTGGGGACGCAACAATACGTGCTCGATGAAATTGACGAGGGGCTTTCTCGCGGTATCACTACGTTCATAATCCTCAAAGCGCGCCAGCTTGGGATGAGCACGGCTTTCATCGCGTTGGATTTGTTTTGGGCTTTCGAGCACGCGGGGCTCGCGGGAGCGTTCGCCACGCACAACGAGCAATCCCGAGATCAATTTCGCAACATCATTGAGACATATTTCAATCATTTGCCGCGCACGCACAAAATCCGCTATGCCAAACATAACCGCACCATGTTGATCCTGAAGAACGGATCGACGTTTCAGTATTTGGTAGCCGGCGTGAAAGAGCGGACAGCGACGAACCTTGGACGATCGGGTGCGTTCAATTTTCTGCACGCAACCGAGGTGGCGTTTTGGGGCAACGAACAAGACTTGAACGAATTACGCGCCACGCTCTCAACGCACTATCCGCATAGACTACAGATTTACGAGAGCACCGCCAACGGGTTCAATCACTACGAGGATATGTGTCAGACGGCGCAGGACAGCCGGACGCAAAAATTCATTTTCGTAGGATGGTGGCGCAACGAACTCTATCGCTTCAATCGCGAGGACCCGCGGTTTACGGTATATTGTCCGGCGGGCGATGACGAAAAACTAACCGCGCTAGAGCGCAAGCGGTTCAATCTCGTAAAAGAGGTGTACGGATTTACAATCGCGATTGAGCAAATCGCTTGGTATCGCTGGAAGCTAGACGACGACGCCGGCGGTGACCAAATGAAGATGGACGAAATGTTTCCGTGGGTGCCCGAGGATGCGTTTGTCGCGACCGGCTCTAAGTTTTTCACCAACGAAAGCTTGACCGACAGTATGCGCCGCGCGCGGCACCAAGCGTTGTCGCCATATCGCTACGTGATCGGGCTTGAGTGGACGGACCTCGCCGTTGTGCCGGCCGCACTGGCACGCGCCGAGCTAAAGATTTGGGAGGAGGCGCACCCGCATGGACACTACGTTATTGGTTGCGATCCAGCTTACGGATCAAGCGACACCGCCGATCGTACAGTCATTCATGTTGCACGGGCCTATGCCGACCGACTTGTGCAAGTCGCTGAATTTGTCTCCCCAACAGTGTCAACATATCAATGTGCTTGGGTGCTCGCTCACCTTGCGGGCTACTACTCCGGGGCAGCGGGAGCGCTCGTTAACTTGGAAATTTCCGGGCCGGGGACCACGGTGTTCCAAGCGCTCAACGACCTCCGCGAACAAGTCATGCAGCAACCGCCCAAAGGCAAAGAAGCGCTCCGCAACGTCCTAAACGCCATGCGGCATTTCCTCTACCGGCGCCCGGACGCAATGGCCGGCGAGCTTGCCTATCAATGGCGCATGACGATGGACAACAAGCTAGCGATGATGACCGGGTACAAGGACAGTTTTGAATTGCAACGGCACATTCTCAATTCAATGCACTTGCTAGAGGAAATGAAATCCATCGTTTATGAAAACGGACAAATCCAAGCGGAGGGACGCAAGAAAGACGATCGCGTAATCGCGGCCGCGCTCGCGCATGAGGCGTGGGTTCGGTGGGCGCGCCAGAAGCTTCGCGGCATGGGCATGACCTATTTGAAAGCGCAACATTCAGAGCAAAACCCAACACCTACTCAAGTGCAGCGCATGGCATTGAACTATCTCAAGGAGGCGAAAATCATGGTTAACGATGAGATACCCGGATGACGGAGCCGCAGCACGACTACAAATCGTTTTTTGAAATGTCTGCCTGCCGATCGACGTGTGCAATCTGCGGTGACCCTAGTCCCATTGTATTTGTCGAGCGCACGCGCGACTACGACAAGCGCGAGCGGGTCACGCGCAACTACAAAATCCGCGTGGCGGTTTCCGAATTGTTGCGGGATCATGGATGGGTGATTGACTTGAAGAAAGACCGAGCGGTGTGTCCATCATGCAAAGGGATCGGGAGCAACAATGAGCCTCACAGCGGGTGAAATCAGGCGCGAGCTAAGACGGTTCATCTATGACCCGTATTACAAGGAACCGAGCCGGCGGGTGCCGATCGTGCCCCTATGCCGGTACTGCGGAATAGCGCCGCAGACGGCGCGGGAAATCATCAACGGCGTCAAAGACGCGGGGCCAAAATGCCTGTCTCGATTTGGTCCGGTGATTGAGAAGATAATGGCCGGGCAAATCTATTTTGTCCGGGTAGGTTTCAAGTGGGAGGTTTGCGAACGGCCGGCTAGCGATTATGCTGGCGCCGGTAAAACGGGGTCGGACCGTGCCGCGAAGATCATTCCTCTGCCTAAACCGCAATTGCTTAACCGAATTTGATAGCGAGCGCGACGCGCAGTATTGCCCGCGTTGCCGCGGGAACCGGGTCCGATGGGTGCCCAAGCCGATCGCCATTATGAGCGGCGGCACACGGCAAGCCGACGCCGACCTCAAACAACTCGCGGCCGACTACGGAATGTCAAACCTCAATTCCGCGCGCGCCGGTCAGCGAGCCGCCCCGGCGCCGGTTCCCAAGAACGTCATACCGTTTCGGATGCAAGCCGCGCCGGCGTGGCAAGGACAATTCGCGATCGGCGAGGACGGCAAGCCGCGCGCCATGTGTGTCCCGACCGGGGTTAGCGCCAAGATGAAAGGCGAGCGGATTATCAATCAGACGGCGCGGCTTAGTAAGCAGGGACAACAGCTAGGCGCCGGATCGGAAATCGTCGGCAGTAGCAATCTGACACAAGCCGACATAGCGGCGGCGGTGAAGGGGCTCAAATGATAATCCCACTCTCAAACAAGAAATTCCGCGACAACAAGGTGCTTGAGGTGCGCGACATTTGCCTGTCGTCGCGCGAGGAACGGCGAAGCCTATATGATTTGCGGCGCCGGTTCTTTCTGTACGGGACCGACAACAACAGAACCGAGAGCGTCAAATTCAACCGGCTGCAAGCACACCTCGACCTAGTGGCCTCATTCTTATACGCCGCCGACTATGCCAAATACGATTTGTCTGTCGGGCAAAACAAAGAGCAAGCACTAGTCGATCAAGCGTTAGCATTGCAGGATCATTGGAATGACGTGTTTCGCGATAGCGGTCTTGCCTATCTCGCCGGCGACGCAATGTTGTGGTCGCTCGTTAACGACACAATGTTCATCAAAATGGGATGGTCAAATGAGCGGCGCCAGCTATACGGCACCCTTGTCAACCCCGCCAATTTCGGCGTTTTTGATGAAAGCAATACCGACCTCGACCACCAAGAGGCTTTCACACATCGCTATCGTATTCCGTGGGACAATGCGGTTGTCCGGCTGTTGCGCGCCGGCTTGAAGGACGAAATCAAAAAGCTAGGCACGACACAGGGAACCGAGCGCGCCGAGTACCCGCCGGTGTTTCAAGCGCTGATGATTAGCGCCACCGGCGGCACCAATATCACCGGCAACATTGCCGGCATGGCGCCCGCGGTGTTCTCGCCGGTTCCAACCTATGAGCCGAAAAACGATTTTCCGACGGTGGAATTTCAGGAAGTGTGGATGTGGGATGACGTGCACGATGATTACGTCGTGTGCACGATTGCGCAACCCGACATTATCCTCACCGACAGCCGTGAGACGATCGCGACGCTAGGCCGCCGATCGGAAACGGACCCGGCAAATTGGAACACCGAAACCAACCCCTACATGGCCGGCGAACACCCGTTTGTGCCGTTCACGCCGTTTACCTTGCCGGATTTCTTTTGGGGAGAGGCGCACTGTGACAGGCTTATTCCGCTCCAGCGGTGGACGAACGAGCGGCTCGATCAAATTGCCGAAATTCTGGAAATGCAAGTTGACCCACCTAAAGCGTTCTCCGGGTTCATGGGCCTCAACGATGAGAAAGCCGGTGCGTTCGGCGGTCCCGGCACGTGGGTGCTCGACCAACTCCCGAATGCGAAAGTAGAGCCGATGCGGCCGGAAATGCCGCAAGATTTGTTCACCGAGTTTAAGGAAATCGGGTCAATCTTTTTGGAGGCGTCGGGCCTCACGGAAACCGTCACCGGCAAAGGCGAGGCGGGCGTCCGCGGCGGCGGCCACGCCAAGCAACTCGCGGCGACCGGCTCTAGCCGCATTCGCAAGATCGCCGTCAACATGGAACAACCGCTAGTTAAGATGGGTGACCTCGGGATCAAGTTGGTACAGCGCAACTCGAAAGAAAAACTCCGGGTGAAAAGCGGCGAGCAATTCTATCCGGCGCAATTTGCAACGGACGATTGGAATTTGCGGATTAGCGGTCACTCGCACTCGCCGCTGTTTGCCAACGAGAGCCGCGAGCTAGCCGCGTTGTTGTTGAAGGCGAAGTCGATCGACCGCGAAATGTTTATCCGAATGCTCAACCCGCCGGGCGCCGACGCGATGATTACCGGCATTCGCAAGATGGTGGCGCAAGAAAATCAGATGGCGCAAGCCGCCGCCGCCGCCAAGGCGCAAGGTGCACCCGGCGGCGGGACGCGCGGCAAGAAGGCGGCCTAGCTGTAAGCTGACGGGCGCCGTTTATTCTCTATGATGGGCTATCGACCCTTTGCCCCGGCAATCCCGCCGAGAGGTAACAACGAGGGAGGCATATGATGGCACGTCGTCGTCGTCGCGGTCGCCGGTAGACCCTAACAACCGGCTTCGACAATTCGGGATCAACTCTTTGATCGGAGTGTAGAAATGGCACGACGAAGGAAACATCGGCGAGGGAGACGGTAAGCGAACTCGCACGCACTACCACTCAAGCGCACAACTCACCTTGCCCCCGTCGTTTTGAGCCGGCGGGGGCTTTGTTATCTGTAAGCTGACCAATCAGTTAAACGGCGCTATTTATACGCGCCATGCCACCACTAGTACCCGGCGCGGCTCCACCCCCAACACCCGGCGGTCCACTCCCCGGACGTCCGTCACTCCCCGGCTCGCCGATGGGCGGACCCGGCGGACCCGGTGGTAGTCCAATGACAGCGGCGGGCGCCGGCGCGGGTCAAGAGGCGGCGGCCGACGCAATCATTGTCATGGTGTTGCAAGGGCTCCACAAGGCAATGGCCGCATATCCGATCGGCTCCAAAAAATATCTCGCTTCGATGCACGCAATTCGCGCGCTCGCGCCAAACTTTGCGGGACAGGAAACGCAACAGATGGTGCCGGGCGCGGTTCAACAAATGGCATTGGCGGCACGGAGAGGCGGCGGGCCTATGCAAGCGGCTCCGCCGCCGGGTATCGCGCCGGCCGCCTTGCCACCCGGAGGCGGTGCGCCGCCGCCCGGAGGACCCGGCGCCGCCGGCGGTCCACCCGTTCCACCTCCGCCCGCACCGGGCGGAGGCGAGGAGTAGGAGAGGCAAACATGGCAGAGAGCACGTATCTCAAACCGCGCGGCGTGTCGGGGTCCGACCTCGGTATGCGCAAGAAACAAAACGGCATGTTTCAAAATGTGTCGTCGTATCCGCAACTCGGCGGCTTCGGTAACGCCGGCGATATGCCGACAGCCGATCGACCGCTCGCGCTCGAAAAGGGCGATTTGACCCGCAAGGGCCGGCCGGTCTGACATGCCGCAAAAGAGGAACCCGCCCGGACATCGAATGCCCAAGCCTAGCAACTTGCGGGCTAAACGGCTTACGTCCCTTCGGGCGGGTAACCTTGAAGAACAGCGCGACACTTATCGCGACGACGTTTATATCGACCCAAACAGATATTTCCGGCTCAACAACACATTCGGTTTGAACCGCGATCCGTGGGAACGGCTTTCGCGCGCGGCACCGCAAGTTTTGGAAGGCGTGTTTTCCATTGAACAGGATCGCGCGACGCGCCGGCGCACGCGCGGGATGGCCGGACCTAACCCGGACAAGCCAATGGAAGGCATGATGATCGGCGGCATGTTCCCCGCGACACACCCGCAGGAACGCGCCAAGCCGACAGGCAGACAGAAAAAGCAGGCGAAAGGTAAGAGGTACTAAAATGGCAGGCGAACCCCAACCCCACACCGCGCAACCGACGCCAGAGTTTGACGAAGCGACATTGATGGCGGCCGGCCGCCTTGCAATCGCGCTTGGTCGCAACAAGGAAACCGGGCGCCCGTTTCGCGCACTGGTCAAAAAGATCGACCCGACCCGCACATTCCCGGCGGACGACGTTGCGGATTTGCGCGAGGAAATGGCGGAGCGCGAACGAAAGGCCAAAGAGAAGGCCGATCACGACAAGATAATCAACGCTATCGAGGCGCAGCGCAAAATCGTCGCCGGCCGCTACACCGACGACGAAATGAAAGAGATTGACAAGATCATGGAAAAGGCGGGGCTCACCGATTACGAAATCGGCGAGGAATTGTATTTGTCCCGCCGCAAGCCGGGTGTCGCGCGCGACGCCGCGTTGAGTAACGGGCGCACGTGGGAATTTCCGCAAGCCGACGGTTTGTTTGAAAACCCGCAAAAGTGGGCGACGGACGAAGCCGTGAAGGTGATTGACGAAATCAAAACGGGCGTGTTCCGCCCGTAACAGCGGGGAGTAAGAAACAATGCCGCAATTTGGTTCTGGCATAATTCCGCAACAAGGCGCGGTAGCGGCCGAGCTTGCGGCAACAGTCCGCCGAGCATTCTTGCCAAAGGTGTTCGTGCAACTCTGGAAATCAACGCCGACAATGGCGGCGTTGCTCGCGCACGCGCAAGTCGCGTCCGGCGGCTTGTCGCCGATCACCGTTCCGTTGCAGGGCAACCCGATGGTGACGGTGCAGAACGTCGGCTATGACGGGTCATTCAATCAACCCGGCGTCACACCCGGCATTCAGAACGCCGAATTTAATTTGAAGGGTTATTTGACCGCAATTCCGTTCCTCGGAATGGAGGGGCTTGTTCAAATCGACTACAGCGTTGTGCCGCTCATCGAAGCGCGCATGAACGACGCAACCAACGTCACACTCGACAGGTTTGCGACCGACGTGTTCAACAACATCGCGCAGACGCAAGCGATGATCGGCTTGCCGGCGGCGATTGATGACGGAACGGTTGCCACCACCTACGGCGGGCTCAACCGATCAACGCAAACTTTCTGGCGTTCGCAAGTCGTCAACAACGGCGCGCCCACCGCGCCGACCCGTAACCTCATGCTGCAATACATCGCGCAGGTTACGAAGGCGACCGGCGAAATTCCTAAAATGGGCCTGTTGGGGTTTGGCACGTGGACCCAACTCGCGCAGGATTTCACCTCACAAGAACGCTACAACGTGACGCCAAATCTCGCGTTCGGCGCCGGCAAGGTGCAAGCCTTGTTCCGTGCGCTCGACGTTGCTGGCGTCCCGTTCTATGCCGATCCGTATTGCCCGGAAGGCACGTTGTATCTCATCAACAACGACTATCTGAGTTTGTATGTCCACGAAAAAGCCGCGTTCTATTTCACCGGCTTTGAAAGCACCTTGGCGAACGGCCAATTTGGCTATGTGGGTGCACTCTTAACCTTGTTGGAGTTGGTAGACCATAAGTGCAAAGCGCACGGCAAGTTCACCAACCTCCAATTCCTCAACATCTAAGGGGGATCGGCCATGCGTATCGCCGGCGCATTCACTCAGGGTCAAAAACCCATTGCAGTATCACTCGGGCAAGGCGGGTTGTTCTATCCGCCGGCTGGCAACTACATCGTGTCACTCGGCACCGCAACCGTGTTGCAGGTGTTCGATGCGCAAGCCCTTGTGTGGCGCAACGTGACAGCCACCCCGTCGCAATTTGTCGCGTTCGACAGCGATGGAATTAACTGGCGCCTGTTGAACATCACCGGCACGCTACTCGCGCTTGGCATCTCGGCGGCCGGCACCGGGGCTCCAAACAACGGCATCAACCCGGCGGGCGTTGCGCTCACCATCCCGGCCGGCACCGCCAACAGCAACGCGACCGGCTACCCGATCATTGGCGGCGCGCTTGGCGGCGGCGTCACGGTCACCGCGGCCGGAAGCGGCTTTACGTGTCCGCCCGTCATTGTGATTGACCCTCCGCCGGTTGGCGGCATTCAGGCGACGGCGGTTGCGACGATCACCGCCGGCGGCGCCATCAACACCGTGACGGTGGTCAACGCCGGCGCTGGTTATTCCTCGACGCCCAACATTTTCGTGCTCCCGCAAATCACCCTCAATCCGTCCGCGGCCATCCCGCCGAATACGACGCCGCCCGTGACCGCGGTTCCGCCCGGCACCGTCGGGCTCCCGCCTCCCGGTTTGAATTACTTCGCCATGACCGGCATCGTGCCGGTGTCCGGCGGCGCAATTCTCAACTGGACGTCGGCGACCCCGCTTTCCGCGAGTTCTGGCACCCTCACCGGTGCGGTCCTTACCTATGGCGGCGTCGGTTATTCCGGCACCGTCACCCCGACGATTACCGGCGCCGGTGCCGCGACCCTCACAAGCACCGTCGGCGCCGCCGCGGCTAACGATACCTCGTATCTATTCCCGGCTATCACGTCGTAAAGGAACGCAATGCCTAACCCTCCAATGCCGGTGCTCGACCGGGACCTAAATGAACGCCCGGTGCGACATACGTTGGTGAAGGTCACCAACAAGAACGATTTTGCGTTGTCGGATATGTATGACAGCGTTCCCTATGTGTTTGAACCCGGCAAGGAACTAAAAATGCCGGCGGACGCCGCGCACCACATTTTCGGCTGGACCGAAAGCGCGACGCACGCACAAATGTTTCAGCACGTGCAGAAGCGGTGGGGCTGGAATACGCCGCAATGGCGAGACAAGGCGCAGCGGTTTTGGGACAAGTTTTCAATCCAAAGCGCACATTTCAAACTGGTAGAGGTGTCGGAGGAGGAAGCCGCCGACGCGCTGCCGATCGAACTAGGGGCGCGCGAGACAACGCGACGTGCGTAATGGGCCGTGCAACTACAGGACTATACGTTACAAGTCCAAGAACTAGTGCATGACCTCGCGGGGTTGGATTACTCCCCGACCGAGCTAACAAATTTTGTGAATGCTGGACGTGAGCGCGTCGCGCTCGACACGCATTGCGTTCGGATATTGTTCCAGAACGCGACAATCATCGCAAATCAGGAACAGTATCCGATTTTCGGTGCCGTGATTGGTGGCACCGTCACCGCCGGCGGTAGCGGCTACTCAGCGGTATCGCCTCCCGCTGTCACGATCAGCGCACCGCCGGCGGGCGGAACACAAGCGACGGCGGTTGCGGTGGTAGACCCGACCGGCCTCACCACCGCGGTACAGCAAATCAACATGACGAATTGGGGCGCCGGCTATGTCGCGCAGCCAACCATGTCGATTGCTCCGCCCGGCGTTGGCACGCCTGCGACCGCGAAAGCTATGTGCACGTTTAACGTGTTCGATTGGAACTCGATTTCGTTGCTCAACGGAACGCTCCGCTACACGTTGCGCTGGCTCCCGTTCACGCCGTTTCAAGCGTTCTGTCGCGCCTACACGCAATTCCGGCGCCCGTCATCTATCTGGTCGCAAATTCAGGAAGCCAACATCACCTTTCTTTGTCCGATACCCGATCAAACGTACCTCGTTGATATAGACGCGATTGCGTTACCAACTCCGTTAGTCGCCCCGACCGACGTTGATACGCAAATCATCCCGCCGACGTCCGATTGCGTGCAATGGTATGCGGGGCACAAAGCTATTTTGAAGTCGCAAAATTGGGAGCAAGCGGAGTTTTTGCAGCAAAAATATCAAGCCCGCGTTGAGAAGATGATAATGCAGCGACAGGATCGGCGCATCATTTCTGTCTATCAGAATTGGTGGCGTCGAATGTCAAGGCTGTGAGCTATGGCCTTACAGCCACAACAAACACGTGGCGGCGGCGCGATAACGTCCACGCAGACGGCCACCAAAGAATATTTGGTTTTCAACAAGTTTGAGACGATGGACACGCAGCGCGCGCGTGCGTCACTCCCGCCGCAGCGACTAGCATGGTGCGAAAATCTGCAAATACTCGCCGACAATCAGCTTGTTGCTGTTGATGGGCCAGAACCGCCATTAACGCAAATCTTGGGCAAGCTAATATCTACGCAAGTTTACGCAAACTATAACAATAACGACTATTTGATTTGTTTCACGGAGGATGGCGCCGGCTATCAGGTGGACATTTCTACGGGCGCGCAAGTTACGATCGGTGGACCCGGCACGTTTTCGTCAACGCCGGATGTGACGCAATGGCAATCGCAACGGGTGCTCATCGCGGACCCGGTTGCTGGTTACTGCACGTGGGACGGAACCGTATTCATCAAAACCGGCAGCGTCGCGCCGACGGTCACAATCACCAACGGCGGGGTTGGTTACGGGAGTGTGCCATCGGTCACGATTACCGGCGGGTCCGGCACCGGCGTTCTCGCCCATGCGGTTGTTGTCGGCGGCGTAGTAACCTCGGTCGTTATTGATAGTGCGGGCAGCGGGTATCACGCGGGCGACACGCTCACGGTCAATTTCAGCGGCGGTAGTCCGACAACGCCGGCGACCGCGACGGCAAAAATCTGGCCGTTCTTCTCATTCCCCGCCGGCACACCACCGACCACGCTCGCCGTGTATCAAGGGCGCGTGTGGATCGCCAGCGGGCGCGTATTGACGTGGACCGGCACCGGCGGATTTGATGATAGCAGCACCGCGAACGCCTCCGGTTCGCTCACGGTGACCGACGCCGATCTTGTGCATTCGATTTTTGCACTCCGCGCACTCAACAATTACCTTTTCATTTTCGGCGACAACTCGATCAAACAAATCGGAACGATCAGCGTTAGCGGCTCGACTACGAATTTCACGATCGTTACGCTTTCATCGGACGTGGGCACAACCTTTCAACGTACAATCCTGTCCTATAACCGGCTTGTGTTTTTTGCGAACAAGATTGGTGCCTACGCCATTTTTGGCGCTAGCGTTGAAAAAATCTCAAGCCCTATGGATGGGATATTCTCAAAGCTCGATTTCACGCAACCACTACAGGCAGCGCTCGCGGACATTACGTCCGTTCGCACCTACATGGTGCTGGTCAGATACGTTGACCCGTTCCGCGGCACCCGGTCGCTTTTGCTCTCGTTTGCGGAAAAACGCTGGTACGTCATTAATCAGGGCGCAAACATACTGTCGTGTTGTCACGCTCCGATCGCCGGCACAATCGAGACGTTTGCGAGTAGCGGACCGGACATTACGCAAATCCTACAACAGCCGACGGCGCCGGTTCCGATCATTCTACAACTCGCGCTCGCGGACCATAGCAAGCCGTATCAGCAAAAGCGCGCTATCCGGTTTGGGATCGGACAGAACGTCACCGGCGGGCAAACGATAAGCGGGTCCGTTGATAGCGAAAATTCAAACGTCGGGTTTACGAGCTATGTCGCCGGCAATCCGGTGACATGGATTAACTCGATGGGACAGGTCGTGAATTGGATTAATAGCCTCGGGCAACTCGTTACGTGGCTAGGAACCGGGTTTTTCTGGCAGCGCGGGCAAGCGGCGGCGACGGGGCTTTATCTCGGGCTTACGGTCACCGGCAGCGTCGCGCAAATGTCTTTCAACTCGTTTGTGATAGAATATCAAGACGCAACCGTAATGGCATCGAAACCGGAGCGGTAGGAATGGCGATTTTCTTTCACGACACGGTGTTGCCGAAGGACCCCGACGGGTTCTCGATTTGGCGCATGGAACACTATCTAGAGCACCGCCAATTCATTGAGCTAGGGCAGGCGGCATCGCCGCCGTTCATCATTCCCGATTACGATATTTCGACAATCGTTTTTGACGATCCGAATTTACTCACGCAATGGATGGGCTATCACGCGAGCATTCACGATGCTTTGCGGCAGTTTAGCAAGGTGGACAGCGCGATTGATTTGTCGGAGGGCGATCTAAACAACGACGAATTTTGGTTTGTGTGGATGGACAACCACGCCTCGGAACACCGCGCGATCAGGCAAGCGCTCAATTTGACGTAGGAGCAAGCAAATGTCTTGGCTCTCGGACGCATGGCACGGCATCGAAAACGTCGTTTCGGACGTTGGGAGTTGGGCCGCTTCCAATGAAAGCTGGCTGTTACCCGTCGCGCTTGGCGTCGGCGCGGTCGCGACCGGCGGGCTACTCGCCGGCGCTCTTGCCCCGGAGCTATTAGGCGGTGCGGCGGCGGCGGAGGCTGGCGGAGAAGCAGCGGCGGCCGGCGGGTTCGGCGGCGAACTACTCGGCGGCGCGGGCGCGGAAGCGTTTGGCGAAGGTGCCGCGGGGATCGAAGCCGGCATTGGTGGCACCGCGGCGGACGTAGCCGCAGCGGAGGCGATACCGAGCGCGGTGGATATTACGGTCGCGCCGTGGACGGGCGCCGCGCTCGAAGGCGGCACCGAAGCGTTTGCCGGCGGCTCGCTCGATACCCTGTTAGGCGGCGGAGCGGCCGGCATCGAGGGCGGCGTAGGCGGCGTGGGCACAGACGTTGCGGCACTTGAGGCGGCGGACGAAGGAGGGTTAATCGGCGTCGGAGGTGGCGATTTGACGGGCGTCACGGCCGGCGGAGGTGTGTCAGACGTTCCGCTCGCGGGCGAATTGCCGGACGTGGCGTCGCCGGCCGAAACCGTGGCCGGACGTTTCCCCTTGCCGGACACCGGCGAGGCTATGCCCACGGGCGGCACGTTTAGCCAAGCGGCAACCGCCGCGGAACAAAGCCCGTTGTCGTTTGCGGGAACGCCGGCGAGTGCGGCACCGGGCGGCGGCGCGCCGGCCGCGCAAGCGATTGACACAGCGTTAACCACGGGTGGCGGCGGGTCCGCGAGCGCGGCCGGGGACATAGGGGCTAGCTCGATCAGCACTGGCGGCGGTGCGGGCGCCGGCGGGTTTAATCTCGGCGGGCTCGGCAAGGGTATTGAAGGCGCGCTCGGATCGCCGTGGGTCAAATACGGGCTGCCGTTGGGCGTTATCGGCGCGCAATTCCTCCGCGGGCCGGGACAACTCCCGCCGCAAGAGCGAGGCGCGATCGACCTTGCAAATCAACAAGCCACGTTTGGCGCCACGCAACTCCAACTCGCGCAGCAAGGACAGATTTTGCCAGCGCAGCAAGCGCAGATAGATCAATGGGTGCAGGGACAGAAAAACCAACTCTATCAACTCTATGCCTCGCGCGGTATTGACCCGCACTCCTCGACCGATTTTGCGCAAGCGTCGGCACAAATCGACGCGCAAGCGCTCGCGCAGCGTTCGGCAATCATTCAAACGATGATACAGAATGGGTTGTCATTCGAAACGGCGGCATCAAACACATTGACCGGCGCCGCACAGCAACAAGTGTCGCTCGACAACGCTTTCAATCAGTCAATGAGTAGCGCGCTTTCATCGTTCGGAATGATGGCGGCACTCAGCGGCGGGCGCGGCGGTAACGTCACGATCAATGCGCCTCCGGGTTCAACCGTAACACCGTCATAGGTGACCTATGGCAGATGACGCGCCCGATACCGTAGCGGCAAACGACCCTAATCAACCCGTTGTGGTGCAGCCGCCACTTAAAGACACGCCGCCGCCCGGTGCGGAACCGCCGGCACCGACGGAGGCGCCGCAGCTACCGAAATTTCAGACGCACGCCGCAGACATTTTCGAGGCGCGGCAACAATTAGGCGCGGAGGAGCAAGACATTTTAGGGCGCCGTGAAAAGGAATTAGCGCCCTATCGTTCTTCGCTGGCGCGGACAATGGCACAACCGGCGCCGGCGCGCCCGCAGATGCAAAAACAACAGCCGTTTCAGTCACCCGGAACGGAAGCAATGTGGAATTGGTCGCAAGCCGCATTGTTAGTTGGCGCTCTTGCCGGCGCGCTCGGGCGACGGAGCGCAACGCAATCGCTCAACGCGATTGCCGGCATGAATGAAGGGCTCGCGCAAGGCAACATCGAAAATTACAACCGGTCCTATAAGCAATGGGAAGCCAACGCGCGCGCGACCCGCGAAAACAACGAGCAGAAAATGAACGAATATAAGGCCGTCATGGAGGCGCGGCACTACGACATTGAACAGAAAATGTCGATGATGGAGCTAGTCTCCAACAAGTATCGCGATGAAATTGCCGCACAAGCGGCGCGTGACAAGAATTTTACAGCGCTCGCCGAAATCATCATGAAGAATGACGAAGCGCAAAACAAATTCAATACCGAAATGGAAAAGGTGAAGCAAGCGCACGACAAGATGAACCAAAGGCTTTTTCAAAAGGGCTCGCCGCAATGGCTCGATTACATGAGCAAGCTAAAGAAAGAGGACCCGGACGAATACAACAATCAAATACAAATTCTCAAAGATACGACTAGCAAGGCAAATCAGGATCAACAGAAAGTCTACGAGACGCAAGGCGACGAAATATCCGACGCGATGATCCGCGGGGATTACCCGCCGGACATGGTGCGGCTCGGACGTGCGGCGCCGTTCACCGCGGCAGCGCTGGCAAAGAAAGGCGTGCCGCTCACCAAGCTAGAACTCGAATGGCAGGCGGCGAAGAAAGCGGTGCAAGCCGTCAATAGCAATCAAATGCAGAAATTTGAGGGATCGTTGCGGACCCTCGATCAACAAATTGACCGAGTGAAAGACCTATCGGAACAACTCAATTTGACGGATTTTCGTTGGTGGAACGAAAAGAGGATGCGCAAGGCGGTCGAATTGGCCCCCGGTAGTCCAGAGTTGGAAGTCGTGCGGCGCTATTTGTCGGCGATCGGACAGTTGCGAGGTGACGCGGCGCAAGTCGAAAGCGGCGGGTACGCTCCGACAGAGCCGGCATGGGAGGCGGCACGCGATCAAATCAACGCTTCCGATGACGTGAACACAATGGCCGCGGCGCTAGACGAAATGCGCCGGATAACGCGGTTCCGAATGCAAGCAATCCCGCTGATGCAAACCTACGGACCCGGCGCCGCTAATCGCTACACCGGGACAACCGGCAATCAACCAACAAGCGGTGTCGTCGGAGCGGCACCGCTTGAAGGTGGCGAGGAACCCGCCGCGGCGGCGCCGCCGGCGGCGGGGCCACCGGCACTACCCGGCGGGTACAAGATCATTCAACACGGAGGCGGATAAATGCCGATCGCCGTGAATGACAAAGGCGAAGCAGTAGCGCTGAAAGGCGGGAAATGGGTGCGCGCGACCGTCGCGGAAAACGACGCCGGTCACCGCATGGCGCAAGACCCTGACACGGGCGAGTGGGTGTCATTGCCGGCACAAACATGGGGCCAAACGCTCAAGAGCGCGATAGACCCGACGACGATCCTGCACAGCGGCGAGCAAGCCGCCTCGGATATTTACAGCGCGGTTCGGCATCCCGGCGAAACGACAAAGGGGATCGCGTACACGTTAGAGGGCGCCGGTCAATTAGTGACCGACGCGCTCGGGATCACGTTGCCGGCGGAACACAAGAACGATCGGCGCATCTATGCGCAAATGATCGGCAAATTGTTTATGGACCGCTACGGCAGCGTTGAAGCGCTCAAGCACACGATCGCGACCGATCCGGTAGGGTTCTTGTCAGACGCCTCGACGGTTATCGGTGGCGGCGGCGTTGCACTCCGCGGCGCGGAGCTAGCGGGTAAAGTAAGCGGCGCCGCTAAAGTTGCGAGTGCAGCCGGCAAAGCCGCGGACGTGGCGAAGGCGACAAGTGCCTACGTCAATCCGGTTACGCTCGCCGGCAAAGCCGCCGGGCTTGCCGGCAAGGGAATATATCGGGCCGGCACCGACGTTTACGGTGTTGCAACCGGGACAACCGGCGAGCCTATTCGGCAAGCCGTGTCCGCCGCCGCTAATCGGTTCGCCGATCCGGCGCGATACAAGGCATTTGTTGACGCTTTCACTGGCGCAACGGCGCCAGAGGAAACCGCGAGCTATGCGCAAAAGGCGGTTAGCGAACTAATCCAGAAGCGCGGCAAGATTTATCAGCAAGAAATGGCGAAGGTAAAACTCAATCAAACGCCGTTGCCGTTTCAGGACATTGACGACGCGCTAATCGACGCACTCAACGATCACACCGTCATTACCAAGAGCGGCGTGCGGCTCACTAAAAACCCGCTATCGGAAAAAGCGGTGCAAGCCGTTGAGGAAGTATTGTCGGAATTTCGCAAATTGCCTCCCGACGATTTCACGGTGGAAATCGCCGACGCGATGAAACAAAAATTGCAACAGCTAGCGGAGCGGCCGGAATTTCAAGATCAGTTTGGGCGCGCGAACTCGGGCGGGCACGTGATTAATTCCGTCACGCGCGCGGTTCGCGACACGATCAACGCCAAGTCGCCGGAATACGGCAAGGTAATGATGGCGTATCAAACGGCGACGGATGACCTCAAACAAGTGCAGAGGGAATTGAGCCTCGGGAAAGACGCCAACGCCGGCATGACCTTGCGCAAGCTATCGTCGGGATTGCGCAACAATGTCAGTAGCGCATACGCACATCGCGGCAAGCTGATTGAATTTTTGCAGGACAACGGTGCGCCAAATCTCGGCGCCATGTTATCGGGCATGGCGCTAGGCGAAACTACCTCGCGCGGCGGCATGGGGCGGCTGTTTACGGCGCTAGGCGCCGGCGAAGCACTCTCCGGTAAGGGACTAGTCGCCGCCGCGGGGCTCGCGGCTACATCGCCTCGCCTTGCCGGTCATGCCGCGCGGATCGCCGGCACCGGCGTCGCGTTGGCAAAGGAACCGGCTCGCCTCGCCGGCAAGCTGCCCGGTGCCGTACCGCTAACGGAGGCGTGGTTACGCACGCCGCAGGCACGTGGTCGCTGGCTCAATCGTCCATTGCCGCAAGAGCCGTTAAGCGGCGCCGACAAAAGTGCATTGAGCGGCGATAGCGAGTTAACGGGGCCAAAACTGGCGGGCGTGAAACCCGGCGTCAACGTCGCGATTAAACCGTTCCGCGAGGGATTACCGGCGCCGGCTACAGCGTCACAAATGCGCGCGCTCCCGCCACCGGCGACGCCGCCCGGTGGCGCGGAGGATACTGTGGGCGCGGGAGGAACGCGCGGGTGACCAAGCGCAAGGGCAATAGCAGCAAGTTTTTATTCACGCTCGAAAGGGCAGTCGAAGGCGTGCTAGCGCCCGACAGCGTTGCGACACCGGCGGAGAAAATCAAGGCGATCGAGGCGGGCGCAAAACTCCTGCAAATCAAACACAAGATCGACGGCGCCGGCGAGGACGAAAAAGGATATTTCGATGAGCACTGAGGCGGAGCTAAAGAACGCGGCGGAACACCTACGCGAGTTGGGGATCGACCCCGGCGAGACATACGACGGGCCAAATCCCGACAACGTGACACGGTTCCCGGCGAACGCCGGCGCTGTTGCCGATTACCCGGCTGACTACAAACCCGGCGGAATGCTTGTCGGCCTCGCGCCGCCGGTTCCGCTGGAAAACAAGGCCAGCGTGCTCGACACGCTCACCGCCGCGCTACAGGTGTTGAGCGCGCGCTTGTTGGGAATGATTGCCGTAATCGGCGCCGTCTTAATGTTCGGTTGGGCGGTGTACGATCCGCAACCGTGGCGGCTCGCCGCCGTGGGAACCTATGCGGCCGTAGTCCTATGGCCGATCGTTTTCCTCTATCTCAAACGGGGGTGACAAATGTCCGGCGTAGTCGGTACACCGCAACTCGTAACGATCGCTGCAATCGCACTCGGAGGGGCTAGCGGCGTCGCAGTCGCCGTTGGCAATAGCACACCCGGCATTCTTAATTCGGTGCTTGTTTCATTCGTAACGAGCGCCACCATTGGCAATCGCAATCTATACATGGCACTCCGCACAACCGCCGCCGGCGCGAATTTCTGGATCGGCAACCCCGGCGTCAACCAAGCCGCGAGCCTCACCGGCAACTATGCGTGGGGACAAAACGTAGCGCTTGGCACCGCGGCGGCCGGCATTGCGATCAACTACGCGCCCATCCCGCGCGGCATATTGCTCCCGCCAAATGCGTTCATCGCGTTCGTTGACAATGCTGGCTTGTCGGGAACCGACACCGTGGCGGCGGTTCTGCAACTCACCTACTGAGAGGGCGCTATGGGGTGGCCTACCACATTCTCGCAACTCGCCGGCGGCAATCAACCGCTATCAATCTTCGACACGATGTTTGCGCAAGTCGCGCAAATGATTGCGATACCGTGCACGGCAGCGGGCCAAAACTCGATCACGGTTTCGCCTAACCCGAATTGTCCTATCCTCACGTCTTACACCGAATTTTGCGCGGTGCGGTTCAAGGCGGTGCAAACGTCCAACGGCACCGTGAGCCTGAATTTTCTCACGCTCCCGAATTTGCCGGTTTATTTGGGCGACGGTGCAACACCCGCCGGTGCTAACAATTTGGTGCTTGGTCAAGAGTACGTTTGCGTGTTTTCACAGTCGCTCAATAGCGGCTCCGGTGGTTGGTTTTTGGAGGAGGCGACGGTTCCGGCCGCTACGGTTGCGGCGGGTAGTTCTGTCGTCGGTTTGGTTATAGCCAACAACATCACAACGCCAAATACCAAACTCGACGTTTCAATAGCGGAAGTTACGTTGAACAATGCGGCCGGACAATCAATCCGGTTTGCACCCGGCGGCGCGGCATTCACGATTGATTTCACAGTAAACGGGATCAACGGGCTCGACACCGGTGCGATCAACGTCAACACAAATTACTATATTTACGCGATCAGCAATGGTGGTGTTCTGCGTGGATTAGTTTCAACATCGACAACATTCGCTGGCACATTACCGCCGACCGGCTACACGTTCGGCAAACTAATCGGCATGTGGCGGACAGCGACCGGAACCGCGCAACTTATGGGCGGCGCGCAATACGGCAATCGGTTTTCGTATCGGCCGGGTGTCGCTCAAGGAATGCCGGCGGCGGCTGCAAGCGGATCGTCGGTCACGTTCTGGACCTCGTTTAGCCTCGCTAATTTTGTGCCGTCGTCAAATGTCAAGGCGACAAGCTTGTTGCTCTACAAAATAGCCAACGGTGTCGCGTCGCAAGGTATTTTTGCGGCGATTGCGCCTAACAACAGCTATGCGACCGCATCCTCGTCAACGACAAATAACGCGCCGATCATGATGGATTTTGCGCTTACGTTGGGCGTTGGTCAGGGAACGCAAGGGCCGGCGACCGTTCCGGGTCGTCTACTCGGGAGCGGACCGTTCTTTTGGGGCGTCAATGGCGCGGCGGCGCAAGTTATGGTCGAAGGTTGGGACGTGAACATATAGGGGAGCGCTGTCATGGGCCAAACAACAACTATTATGCCGTTTAACACCGGAACGGTGATTAACGGCGCCACCCCAACGCAAATCATCCCGCCTAATCCGTCGCGTGGCGCGCTGTTAATTCACAACCCGAATGTGGGGGCAGGCGCGGCCATTTGGATTGCACCGCTAGGCACAACGCCGGCAGTAAACGGCGCAGGTTCTTACGTGATTTTCTCCGGGGCCGATCGGCTGTTTATCGACGCAACTCGCGCAACATGCGGGTGGTCCGCAATCTACGGGATCGCCGGCACGGGAGGCGTGTCAGTTTTGGAGTTCGTCCAATGAAACGGTGGTTGTCCGTCGCGTTGCTGGCGCTACTCGGCTACGCGGCGACGCCGGCCGCGCCGGCCGCAGCGCAAGGGTGCGGATCAAATAACCCTAGCTGCATCGTTCCAATGCGTCCGCCCGGTGACAACACCGACGCCGCGGCTTCTACGAGGTGGGTGCTACAGAATGCCGGCGGCGGCGGCGGCGCAATTCCAAGCGGCACCGTCGGCGGAATGCTGTACTACACGACGACAACAAGCGTTGCGTCGTCGCCGTTGTTGCAGCAATTCGCGGTAGTGCTTGGCGGCGGCGGCGTTATCCCGCCGTCATCCGTTAACGGCACCGGCAACACCGGACAGGTGCTCACCTCGAATGGTTCGCTTGCGGCGCCCACGTGGCAAAACCAAGCGTTTGCCAACATCACCGGCACCGCTACGTTTGCACAATTGCCGCAAACGCCCGGCGCATCATTGCTCGGCGGCATATCGGCCACGCCCGGCGCGCCGCTCTATATCACTCTTTCGACGTGTAACGGCGCCACTAATGCGCTGACGTGGACAACCGGAACCGGGTTTGGATGCAATTCAATCGCCACCGGCGGAACGGTTACGAATTTTACAGCCGGCGCGCTTTCACCCTTATTCACGACCAGCGTTGCCACAGCGACCACAACGCCCGCATTGACGTTCGCGCAATCCAATTCGGCCGCAAACACATGGTTTGGCAATCAAGGCGGATCGGCGGCGCCGCCGGTGTTCAACGTATGGCCGTCCTGTAGTGGCGCTAATCAAGCACTCAACTACACGCTTGGGACCGGCGTTGGCTGCGTCACGGTTTCGGGCGGCGGTGGCGGCGTTACAAGTTTCGCCGGCCGCACCGGCGTTGTAGTCCCGCAAGGTCCGTCGCCGGGTCCGGCTGATTACACGTTCTCATTAATTGGCGGCACCGCAACCGCCGCGCAATTGCCGATCACCGGCACCGGCGGAACGCCGAATAAGGTCGCCAGCATCGGCAGCGCAACCACGATTACCGCGGGCTGCGCAACGTGGGATACAAACCTAAACCTCACGACAACCGGCGTCGCGTGCGGTAGCGGCGGCGGCGGTGCCACACCGGGCACACCCGTTCAAGCGGTGCAATTCAACGCGCCGCTTGGCACGTTCGCCGGGTCCGGCAATTTCCTCTACAACGACACCACCCGCACAATGTCGCTCGGCAGTAGCGGTGCGGCCGGCATTTTTTCTATGCCGGGAACAACGTCGGGCACCGTGTCGGTATCTCCGCCGGCGACCGGCGGCGGCACGCTCACATGGCCGGCCGGCAACGATACGATCATTGCGCGCGCCTCGACCGACACGCTCACGAATAAGACCTATGACACCGCGGGAACCGGCAACGTCTTTCGGGTCAACGGCAATCAGATTAGCGCGATCACCGGCACCGGTGGCACTCCTAACAAGCTGGCAACCGTCGGATCGGCGACCACGCTCACTAGCGGAAATTGCGCGCAATTCGACGCAAACCTAAACCTCATTACAACGAGCGCGCCTTGTAGCACCGCAACCGGCACTGTGACGACGTTTAGCGCCGGCACATTGTCCCCATTGTTTACAACGAGTGTTGCAACAGCTAGCACGACGCCGGCACTATCGTTCTCGCTATCAAATGCCGCAGCCAACACGCTTTTTGGAAATTGGGCCGCATCGGCAGCGGCGCCGCAATTTAATGCCGTTCCGTCGTGTAGCGGCACAAATCAGGTGCTCAACTACACGTCTGGAACCGGGATCGGGTGCGTCACAATCACCCCCGGCACCGGAACCGTAACCACATTTTCAGCCGGCGCGCTCTCCCCGATATTCACGACTAGCGTAGCAACGGCGAGCACAACGCCGGCACTGTCGTTCACGTTGAGCAACGTAAGCGCAAATCAGGTGCTCGCGGGTCCGACAACCGGCGCCGCCGCGGCGCCGACATATCGCGCGCTTGTCGCGGCAGATTTGCCGGCCGGCACCCCCGCGTTAATTGCGGCAGGGACCGCCGCGTTAGGAACAACCTCGATCGGATCGGCCGCATGTGCAACCGCCGTTGCAGGAACCGCAACGTCAGGAAATGCCGCAAACATACTCACCACCGACGTCATTCAAGCAACTTTCAACGGCGATCCTACCGGGATCGTCGGCTATCAACCGTCAACAAACGGAATGCTTACCATTATTCCGTATCCAACTGCGGGCGCCGCTAATTTCAAAGTGTGCAACAACACCAATGCAAGCATTACTCCCGGCGCGATCACTCTTAACTGGCGTGTGTCGCGATGAAGAAACTTGCAGGTATCTTTCTTGCAGTTAGTACGCTTCTGGCAATCGTCTCCGCACATGGACAGATCAGCTTGGTATGGCCGGGACCGGGCATTACGGTCACACCGGGCGGGAACAACTGCACTGTCAGCGGCACCAATTCCGTCACCACGGTGGGCGGTACGCTCGCTTATGTTTTTACGTCGTCGGGCACCCTTACTTGCCCGTCGGCGCGCACCGTCAATCTACTTGTTGTCGGCGGTGGTGGTTCGGGCGGTAACAGTTACGCCGGCGGCGGCGGCGCTGGCGAGGTTGTCACTTATTCGAGTTATTCGATGCCAAGCGGAGCGACAACCGTCACGGTTGGCGCAGGTGGCGCGGCTGTTGCAACAGGGCTCAGTGGCAATAACGGCGGTGACAGCACGATAGGTTCATGCACCGCTAAGGGCGGCGGAGGCGGCGGCCAGAACGCAACGGCTGGCGCTTCTGGTGGTTCTGGCGGCGGTGGCGGAAATAGTGCTGCCGGCGGTACTTCGATTGCTGGCGGCAATTGTTCCGGTGGAACCGGGCGAGGGTTTGCGGGCGGGACAAATAGCGGCTCGACCGGTGGTGCAGGCGGCGGTGGTGCTGGAAGCGCAGGGTCAACGCCATACACCGGGACAACCAATGGCGGCGGTACGGGCGGCAAGGGTTTTATTAGCTCGATAACCGGCTTTTCGGTTCAATATGGCTGTGGCGGCGCTGGCGCGGGGCGTACCGATAGCACCGGCAATTCGGGTGCGGGTGGTTGCTCAGGTGCGGGGATCGGTGCCGGCGGGAATAACGCGACACAAGCCGGAATAGGACGGCCCAACACAGGCGACGGCGGAGGCGGAGCGCCCGGCGGTACTGTTAGCGGCGTTGGCGGATCAGGCATTGTTGTTGTTCAAGAAGCAACAGCGGGCGGCGTCGTTTCAAGTCTATGCACTGTAACGGGGACTGCTTGGATTGGCCGGGCCGGGACGAACACGACATATACATTTACTGGCAACGGCTCTATTTCCTGCCCTAGCGCGGTACAGGTCAATTACCTGCTGGTTGGTGGAGGTGGCGGCGGTGGCGGCGCGAATGTATCTAACGCATCAGGTGGCGGCGGTGCCGGGGGCGTCAGAACCGGCGCAGTTCAACTTAATGCGAGCCAAACTTACGACGTCATTATCGGATCAGGCGGCGCCGGCGCCACGTCCGTTGTTGCCGGCGGAATTGGTCAACCTAGTATCTTTGATGTTATCGCTACGGTCAGAGGCGGCGGCGGTGGAGGCTCTAGTTCTACCATACCCGGTACGCTAGGTGCGTCTGGCGGCGGGGGGGCTAACAATTCTGCGGGCGGCGCTAATGTTCCCGGTCAAGGCTATCAGGCTCTAACCGCGGCGAGCGGCGTAAACGCGGGGTCTGGCGGTGGCGGATCGACGGGAGTTGGTTCCGCCGGCAACGCAACGAGCACTACTGCCGGCGTCGTCGGGAAGGGTGGGCCGGGCTTCAACGTCGATACAACAATTTTCGGGGCAATTCCTGATTGCGTTTCGGGTGGCGCCACGGGAGGGCGTTATCAAAGTTTGTTAGTTGGTAGTCCGCCATGTGGTGCTGCCGGCTTTAGCGGCGGCTCAACTGCCTCACAATTCGGGACGGCGGGCGGCGATGCGATCGTCGGCGGCGGCGGCGGCGGCGGCGGTAACGATAGTGTTAACGGCGCTGGTAGAGGCGGCAACGGTGGCCCCGGCTTACTAGTCGTCTCACACCCAACCGCGCAGCCTGCCACGATTTGCACCGCCAACACGGACGGCGGCGGCAGTGATGCGAATGTCATGGGGCTGTGGCACGTAGACCAAATGACGGCGGATAGCATCCGATCGGGTACTGGCGTCATCACCGGTACAGCAACAACAATCTCTAGCGCGCAATCTAAGTTCGGCGGCTATGCGCTATCTTCTGGCACGGCCGCAAGCAATGGGTTGCTGGTTGGGTCGCCCCCGAGTGTTGGAACGGGCGATTTCACGGTGGAGTTTTGGGGAAATGTAGGCGCGTTTAGTGGCGCTACTCCAATGTTTTTTGGCGACACGACGAGTACGCAATTCTACACATCGGCTACAACCCAATTTACCTTTCTTCCGGGCTCGCTCACCTTCAATGGAAGCACACTGCCATCTGGTAGCTGGCACCATTATGCCGTTGTTAGACGAAGCGGAAACATATCTGCATTTTTGGACGGATCACAATATGGTTCTTCCGCTGCCAGCGCATCAACATTGTTTGCGGGAACCAATTTCTGTTGGGGCACTGGTACGCCATGCCCCAACGGTTCGTGGTATCTCAACGGCTATGAAGATGAGATGCGGATTTCCAACGTGGCGCGCTATCAAACAACGGGCTTCACGCCGCCGACGACGCCCTTCTGTGACCCGGTCGCCTCGCCCATCGGAATGCCGACGCTATTTGCACAATCCGGTCAATTAGCTGTAAGCGGATCAAGCCTGACTACGACGACAACCGACGCTATTACATCGGGCAATCTAGCGATCATTGCTATTGGGCAGAATAACAATAGCGTTGTTACTATCACTGGCGTGAGCGATGGAACCAATACTTATGCGCAAGCCGCACACCAAACTAACGCGAGCGCAGCGTTTAACGATATTTGGTATAAGGCCAATGCCGCGGCGGTTGCATCTGGTGCGACTATCACGGTCACTTACAGCGGCGCCAATGGTGGCGGGTTCCAACACATCATAGCGGCGCAAGCGTCTGGCATTGCGACTGCTTCACCGTTTGATAAGACAGCCGGCGCTAATAGCGCGACCACTACGGCGCCAGTTACCATTCCGGCTCTGACAACCGCGCCACAGCTTGATTTCTGCTACGCGCGCACCAGTGTGCAAGGTGCCGGTTCGACCATATCAATACCCGATCCGGGTTGGACTAATCTCTACAACGCCCTTCAAACTGGTAGTCAAAATCAGCTAATCTCTCTCGATTGGCGGGCTGTAACTAATCCGGTTTCAGTTGGTTACAATCCGACAGTCTCAGCCGCGCCATCAATCAACATCAACGCTTGCGCGACGTTTATTCATGGATAAGGGATACGGACAATGAATGGCGCAGTCGAGGAAGGCGGCCAAACCGCCCGGACGTTGATAACGAGCTTAAAAGACAACCCGCTATTGCTCGGCGTGTTGGTGCTCAACGTGATCTTTATAGGGATGGTCACGTGGGCCTCGATGAATGTCGCGACGGCGCGCGATGTAATTATGAAGCAACTAATCGACAGCAATTCAAAGGCGCAAGAAATGCTGTCGCGGTGTATCGTGCCACAGAAATCGTCTGACATTATACCACACGAATAGGAGGGCGTGTCATGGCAACGATCGCGATTTCCAGCGGTCACGGGTTGTATATCAGAGGCGCGCGCGGAAACCCGGTGCCGCCGTATCTCGATGAGGTAGACGAAGCGCGCCGGGTAGTCGCCGCGGTCGCTTCTAATCTTGCCGCGGCAGGCGTCACCGTGCGCGGGCCATTCAACGACGACGTGTCGCGCACGCAAAACGAAAACCTCAACCGCATTGTCAATTGGCACAATTCGCAATCGCGCGATTATGATGTGTCGGTACATTTCAATTCAAGTTCACCGCAGACCAGCAACAAAATTGGTGCAGAGTGTCTGTACGTCACTCAGCAAACGCTCTCGGCAAAGGTTTCGGCGGCGATTGCGGGCGCGGCAACGATACCAAACAGGGGCGCCAAGAGACGCACCGATTTATTTTTCCTGAACAACACCGCAAAGCCGGCAATTCTAATCGAGGTGTGCTTTGTTTCGTCTACCGGCGACGCGAGCGCGTACAACGCTAACTTTGATGCGGTGTGCCGGGGGATCGCGGAGGCGGTTGGCGGGGTGCCGATACCGGGACCGACGCCGCCAGAGCCAGAGCCGGGACCGGAACCGGAACCGGAACCGGTGCCGCCAGAGCCGGGGCAGATCGACATAACCGCGGCCGGCAACGTCACCGTCTACGTCAACGGGCATCAGGTGTTCGGCCCGGTTGAGCCAGCGCCGCCAGAGGAAGGGCCGCAGGCAAACCACAAGAACATCACCGCCACCGTGTTCGGCGGGGCCTCCGACCCCAACAATTCGGCTTATCCGCCCTATGACGCGCTCAACGACACGGAGCTATACGTCGCCTTGCCGGCGAACGTAGCGGACGCCGCCATGCGCGACCGGGGGGTGCAGGTGTGGAACACGTCCACGCGACAAACCGCGCAGGGAAAGGTGAGGGACAAAGGCCCGTGGACGGTGGATGACGACCGATATGTGTTCGGGGATGAAACCGCGATCGCGGTCACGTGCTACGCCAACCGGACGCCTCTGCCGTCGGGACCCAACGCCGGCACGGTGCCGACCAACGACGCCGCGATCGACCTCTCGCCGGCGCTCGCGCGCGCCGTAGGGATCAGCGGCAAGGGCAAGGTGGATTGGGATTGGGTCTAGGGGCTATAAGGCGGTTCGACGGGACAGTTGCGCATTGGCCCTAGCGGCGCTCTTGCCCTGTCGGGTGGCGGCGGGTTTTGTGGGGCCTCACTCCACCCGCCGCCGCTCCACACTACAGGCATCGTGACGGTGCCCTATGACAGCCGTCACAATTTTGTCGTTTTCTCCTAACCGATTTCGGCCACGGGCTTTTTCCGCGCTTTCATCTCAGCTTTGAAGTCGTCGGGCGTGCGGCGCGGTTTCTTTGCGCGGGGCGGGCTCGAGGATTTAATGGCGCCGTTTGTTTTTTCCTCGGTCGATCGTGCTCGCGCGCGAGCGTGAAAGTCCACCGGCGGCAGCGGCGCGTTGACTTGTAGCTGGCGCTCTTTGTCGAGACGCTTGGTTGACCTAGCGACGGCGCGGACCGCCGCGGTTAGACGCACCTCCGCCCGGCAGAGTTGGGCGATGATCTTGTCCCGCTTCAGCCGCAGCCGGGTCACGTCGTCGGCGAACCCGTTGTGCTTGGTGGTCATCCGCTCTAGTCTAGTCTTGCTCATGATGGTTTCCTTTCCGTTGAGCGCCCGGTGGTCTAGTCCCCACCGGGCGCAACCATGATAGCAGGGGCGATTTTCAAAACCGCGAAATTGACAACGCGCGCGCCGAAATCCCGCTGTGCCGCAGCGGTTTCCGCACTGCACGACAACTATTTTTGTCAGCAAAACGCGGCGAATTAGCTAGTGATGATTAGCTAGCGAACAGCAAAACCCCCACACCGGCGGGCTTTGCTGCACTGCACGACTAATGCAATCTGGCGATGTCCGCGGTCATGAAGCGGTAGAGCGCTTCGCACAGCTTGTCGGCCTCGACGCCGGGTTGATGGCAGGCATTTTGAACGGCTTGCTCGACACAGAATTTTCGGACGGCTTGCCCGCCGATTATTTCCTGAATTTGCTTGTTGAGCCGTTCCGTCTCGGCTTGCCGGATCGCGCCGCGCGGGTCCTCCGCGGCGTCCTGTAGGTCCTGCTTGTCCTTCGATAGCGGCATTATCCGTTGCCCTCCGGTTCTCCGATCGGACCCAACACGCGCGCCATATCGACAATCCGTTGGCGGTGACTTGGGTGCGTCAAAATGAGGGTAAAGTTACACCCGGTTTTGCGGAGGTCCGTCACGTAGCCACACGTTTTCCCGTTAATTTCGTCCTCGCATCGTCCAAACTCCGTCCATCCGTCGGGTCCGCCGGCGAGCCGATGACCACACCCGCCGCACGTCCATTTTTGAAAGATAATCGCGCCCTCGCGCCGGCGTCGATCGGCTTCCGCGGTCACTTGTGCAAAAGGGAAATCTATCTGTTGTTTCCGTCGCTTGGTCATTATGCCTCGCCTTCCGTCTTAGGTTCCCATGAACCGCACCACGATTGCGGACCCTCCGCCGGGATCGGCGGGAAATACGAAACAATGACCGGCGCCTGTTGCATCGGCGCGTCCGGCCGCGCGATCACCGGCGGCGGCACCGCGGTCATTCCGACCATGACCGGCGTCGGCGGACCCTTGTGGCACCCGCCCATGCCGGGGCCGTAAAGCGGGTTTTCATCCCAAAACTCGCAATTCCCGCATTTTTGGTCCGGCCGGCGCTTCATATCAGCGTGTCCTTTTCCTCGCGCTCGCTGGCGCGCCGATCGGCGAGCAACGCGCGCGTCCACCATTGCTTGTCGTAGGTGGCTTGCAGGCTCGCGCGGTACTCAAACGGAATGGTTTTCCACACCGATTGCAGTTTGGCGGTGCCTTCCTCGCAGGCAGACGAACAGGCAATGCGAAATCGTCCGAGGTTGCCTGACACATCACCGGCGAGCGGCGCCGGCGCACCGGCGGGCTCCCTAAAGGCTTGCTCGGTTTGGGCGGCGCCATTTGTTTCACGTGAAACATTATCCGGCGCCGTTTCTTCTGCCGGCTGCGGTTCCGGCTCTTGCGTCAGCATGGTTGACGTAGGCGGCGGCGTTTCCTCGCGCTCGGCGACGACGCCGCGCGACGGGTCAATCCAGCCGCCGACGCCTTGTTCGTCAAATTGTTCTTCAAGGCGCGCCGCGTATTGAAAGACGTTGAGCGGCATCCCGCGCGCGAGCCGGCGCTTAACGGTCTTTTGGCACATGGCCGGGAAGCCGACGGCGGGATCGGACCACGGCGGTTGATTGCCGTTGGGCGCGCGCCGTTTAACCTCTAAGAGTTCGTCTATCCCCATCACCGCGATAATCGGCGGCCGGGTGTTGGAACTCGCGGTTGCCCACGCGCCTATTACTTTGCGACCGGGCTCCCCAAGCTTGGGGACGTGCGTGCAGAAAGGATTGGACCCGAGGGCAAATTCAAAACGGTCACCCTCGCGGATCACGTCGCCGTTGATGGTCAAGCCGCTACGGGCGCCTAGCGTGTTGTAGCCCTTGTAACCGATAACGGGCTGCACGCGGTTTTTGAAAGGGATCAAATACCCTTGCCCGGTCGCACCATCCACCTCCAACCCGAGGAATGCGAACGTGAGCGCAGCGTTGAACAAGCTTTGCCGGTTGGCGTCCAATAGTTTCGGGTTTTGCTCGATCGACACCCAAATCGTTTGCATCAGTCGCGGCAACGGGAGGTGTTGCGTCGCCGGACCTAGCGCCGCCTCAAGCCGCGGTAATAGCGGCTCGAATTGTTTTTGGATGACGGCTAATTCGTTCATCGCACCTCGCCTCGCATTAGCCACGCCCACCGGATTGCGTTGGCGAAGCTAAAGCAGCGTCCGCCGTGTCGGCGATAGAAGCAGTAAGAGCGCCAGAATGTGAGCATGGTTGTCTCCTATTGTCGTCGCATCGCGTTCGTCACGATAACGTAGCGACCCCATTCATCAACGAGTAGCGTTTCATGCTCGGCATGTTCTGGCCGGCCGACCGTTAGCGGAGCTAAATTGGGATAGTCACGGAGAAGGGCATCAGCCGCCTCGCGTGACACAACATTGCTAGTGATTTTAATTTCCGCAAAATCTCCCTCTTTTAAGTCTTTTATGTTAGTCATCGTTGGCCTCCATTGCGTTATGTATCCCGGTATCGTGTGGCCGGTCGCTCGCAAACAAACCCACTGACAAAAAACGTACAGCGCCAGTAAGTCGAAGGGGACGGCAACACTGTAGAAGATGGTTGCGAAGCCGGCGCTATAGAGCGCGGCGTACATCGGTCCGATAGGTTTTGAGTTAATAAGACCACACACGAAATTCCCAAGGCACCCGCGACGGAACCAAAGATGATAGACAAAACATATTGCCACCAACGCATAGCGCCACCCATCCTTTCCTAATAACGGTAGCAACGGCAGGCTACCAACAATGATCGCCGCGCAATTATGCGCGCTAGCTGATACCCTCCGAAGCATCAATGATTTCGTCCGGTAGAACATCGGGGATTTCCACCTTAACCATCAAATTGTTGTTCTTCGTCTTGGTCACGCGCACCCAAATGTCGCCGGCGAGGTGCAGCGCTTCATGGTCGTGGCCGATCGCTTTCAACAACTCAAGCCGCGCCGCTACTGCGCCCTTTTCATAGAAGCGATAGTTGGCGCGAAAGTCCTTGTAGAGCCGCGCAATTTCCGCGAGTTTGTAGTTTTGCGGGTCCTCTTTGACGGCGCCCGGTGGCGGATCGAATAGCTCGCGCAGCAACGGGTATTCCACCGCTTCGCCGAATGGTTCCGGCTCCGGGCCGCTCAAGCTTGCCCAAAATTGCCCGATCGCTGTCAATAGCTCACCATGAAATTGCTCGATCGGCGCGCGCTCGAAATAGTGCATTTCACCGCACACCCACGCGGCAATCACACCCCACGCATGGGGTTGCTCGCCGTCGCCGCAGATCATTTGGTGTTGGAGTTGGATTTCATAATGACGCGGCACAACTTGCCCGCTTTGCCATTCTCGAAACCACACCCCGTAATCGAATACGCATTTGCACTCCAACGAACCCCACCCGCGGTTAGGATCGTAAATCAACGCATCGCGCGTGCACCCCATCAACAGCGTTGAATGGCGCATGTAATGATCGTGGACGTTATCGTGCACCTCAAGTTTCAAATCGTGAGCGGCGCGCTTTGTTAGAAGCGGCTGCAATTCCTTTCCCCAAAACATGCGCTCGGTTTCGGCCGGCTCGATCTTGTCGCCGCGCGCGTATTTGCGCCAAAGCATCCACCGCGTCAGATACGGGCTCGCGTTGAATAGCGCGGGGCTTTCGGTCGCGCTAACGGTTCGATTTTGCGGATCGGGCATTTACCGCAGCATCTTTTTAATTTCTTGGATTTCGCGCGCTTGCTCTCGCAAAGCGTCAAGTATGCGTTCAAGTTTGTTGGGTTCTTCTCTTTTGAACGTCGTTGCCGGCGCCGCTCCCGTCGTTGGTTTGTCCGTATCAAATTCCGGGTCTGCCATTTTGTCTCCTCCTATGGACAATCGGTTGTCGGACGCTATAGTGTGCCGGCGAGGTGGTCAATGGATGTGTTGCAAGAATTGCGGGATAACCGCCAACTCGGCGAATTGGCCCGGTTGCTCCGCCCGCCGGTCAGCCGGCAAGCGGTGCGCCGGTGGAAGCAAGTGCCCTACCGCTACCTCCGCCAAGTCGCGTCGTTGACCGGGATCGACCCGGCAGCGATCCGCCCGGATCGGGCGTCGCTCGTTGTCTTGTGGAAACCCAAATGGACGCCGCCGCGCCGGCGGGTCCCGTTAGACTTGCGCAATGAAATTTAACTTGCGCCAGCAAATCGAGGAAATCGACCGCGAGCTAACGAAGCGCGCGGAGGTTTACCCGCGTTGGGTCCGCGCCGGCAAAATCAAGCAATCGCAAGCGGATTATCACGTCGCGCGGCTTGAAGCGGTCAAGCGCACGCTGGAATGGCTTGCCGCGAACGAAACGGAAATCCGTGCCTATGTCGAACAACGCAACCCCCACTAACGAAAGATATATGGTCAAATCGTTCTTTCGGTGGGTCAAATCGCTCTGGCAAACGCGCCCGATCCACATCCCGCGCACGCCGGGAACACCACGGCAAAACTATTTTGGCATGAAAATTCACCGCGGGTTTTGCCCTCGATGCGCGAGCGAGGAATTTTTCTCGGGTCCGCCCGGTGTCATCTTTTGCGGCAATGAGAATTGCCGCGCGGGGTTTAAGGTCTGGAATTACGGCGACGGCAAGGTGTTTGCGGAGCAAACCGAAAACGGGCCAGATCACCTTTACCGTTGATTGATGGGGGATGGTTCGACCCGCAATCCCGCGGGGCGAAAGACGGAGGTAGTACCACATGAAGCGACTATTGCTTGCGTCGGCACTGGCAATGACGCCTGTTGCTGCGATGGCTGACGTCACTCTACTCGATAAACTGAGTGGCACGGGTGACAACGTGGTGTTTGACAGTCAGACGGGCGGCCTCATTCTTGGGAGTTTCAACGGTCAAAACCAAGGCACCGTTGATTTCACCGACCTATCTGGAAACCCGCTGTTTGTGGGCGCGGCGAATGGCAACGACATTAAGATTGCCAACACCTCTGACTTGCAAGTGCAAGTCTTTGATGCGACCAACACTAGTGTGTTGGCAACTACCACTGACGTTTTCTCCCTAAAGGGCACCGGCAACGTAACCGCGTTTGTGACTGCCAACGAACAAGGCGGCGGCACTATGTTGTTCACGTTCAACCTCGGTGCAATCGACCCGAACGCACAGTCCGGGTTTACGTTGGCGGCCATCAACGGCGAGACGATCAATCAGTACGTGCTACTCGATACCGGGGGCAGTATTACCGATTTCGAGCACTATCGTGTTGACGTTGCCGCCGGCGCGGTGCCGGAACCGTCCACATGGGCGATGATGATACTCGGCTTCGTCGGGCTCGCGTTTGCGTTCCGCACGCGCCGCCGCGTTGCCGGCTTCGCTTAACTCGCCGCAGGAAGGCGCCGCTCGTAATCGCTCGACAAGAGCACGGCGGCGCTTTCTTTGCTGATTTTGCCGGCGGCGAGCAACGTCAACACGCGCGACGCATGAGGTGGCGCGCCGTCCTTGTTCCAGCGGCGAATAGTTTTTTCGTTGAGCCCAAGGTAGGCCGACGCTTGTAGCCGGCTCCACCCTAGGCGCAACCAGAGCCGCCGCACTCCCAACGCTGTCATAAGTCATCCTCGTCATCGTCACCGCCGGCGATCCGATGAAAATCGTCGTCGCCGATCCCCGACAGTAGCACCTCGCGTTGATCCGCGGTCAAGTCGGGTAGCAAATCTTGAATGAGCGCGCCGCCACTCTGCCATTCCAAATAGCGCGCGTATTGATCCGTCGTGAGCGTCAACTGTTGTTCCGGCAATTTCATAAAATCCGGTGGTGTTACCCCAACGGTGACGTGTGTCCCCGTTGTCTCGATCACGCGCCGCTTTGGTTGCATTCCGGGTATCTTGGGAAACGCCATTTTGATCCTCCTGATTTTTCGGTTTCGAGTGGACTAAAAACCCCGGTAGAAGCCGCTAAGAGAGTTCGCTACGGGGGCCGGCCGGGGCCGCGCGAATTTCGGCGGTGCAGCTACCGCACCGCGGTAGCCGCACCGCAATACACGCGGATTTGACGCTGTTTTCACCGGCGCCCGTTGAAAACCGAGCAATAGGCGGCGCCCGCTAACCGCGGGTGCCGGCAGTCAAGATAGGCGGCGCCAGTTATCCAACCGGCGCCGATCGCCACCGCGGCAACGATCAGCGCAACACCGGCGCACACGTCGCGCCGGTGCTCGCGCTCGCGCCGCCGGCGCACCGTGACGCGCGTCACCGGCGCACCGGATCGGCGACGAACGTGCGCGCGACGTTGCCGCGCGGGAACGTGTAGGCGGCGCCCGTTAACCGCACGTTGCGCGCCTTGTGGTGCTTTGGTCCGCGCACCGCGTCCGCGGCGTACCACCACGGGCGCGGATCGGCGAAAAGCCGCTCTGTATATTCGTCGGGTGTCATTTTCGTTAACTCCCAAAAAAGCACCGGCGGAATTGCCGGCGCCGGCCGATCGGCCGCGACGGCGCCCGGACAACCGGGCGCCCGCGCGGTTAATCCGGCCTAGGCGATATTGTAAAGCGCGACCAAATCGTTAACCGCAATTGTCGCGTCCGTTGCGGTTCCGCCGTCATATTTCGTAATCGTTGTGCCGTGGCGGGTAACAAGCGCCAAGTCAAACCCCATTTTCATCGCGTTTTCAATGGCTTGCAATGTCAGGGTTTTT
>Ga0126383_10000129_pt1 | contig 36591 bp, 30 predicted proteins | sample PanSoiMetPlot_35_FD_96882 | JGI IMG/M metagenome (GOLD analysis project Ga0126383, IMG submission 96882) | Tropical forest soil microbial communities from Panama - MetaG Plot_35 | ecosystem: Environmental > Terrestrial > Soil > Tropical forest > Bulk soil | place: Panama | collected 2016-02-17 | reverse complement strand
GGACACCGGCGGCCGACAGGCGGGCCTGATTGTAGAAGATGCGCCCGAAATGGTCGCGGTCGGGGAATACCTCGTCCTGCGCCGGCAAAAAAGCCCCGCCCGAATCGACCAGATAGAGGCAGGGCAGCCGGTTGTCGCCGGCAATTTCCTGGGCGCGCAGATGCTTTTTGACCGTCATCGGGAAATAGGTGCCGCCCTTGACCGTCGCGTCATTGGCGACGACGACGCATTCGCGGCCCATGATCCGGCCGATGCCGGTGACGATCCCGGCGGCGGGCACCTCGCCGTCATACATGCCCCAGCCGGCGAGCTGCGACAGTTCGAGAAAGGGCGAGCCCGGATCGAGCAGCATCCGCACCCGCTCGCGCGGCAGGAGTTTGCCGGGGGCGATATGCCGCCGCCGCGCCTCTTCCCCTCCCCCTTCGCGGATCACGGCGACCTTCTCGCGCAGATCCGCAACGAGCGCCCGCATCGCCGCCGAATTCGCCGCGAATGTCTCAGAGCGCCGGTCGAGCGAGGTCGTGAGCACCGTCATCGCCAGCTGGCACATTAGTATTCCCGCTGCCTCGGGCAAACGGAAAAGCCTCGTTGGAGCCAGGAACGGCCAGCGATGACAGCCGGTTTCTTGGTGAGTGCACCACCCCGGAAGCGATTGAGTTCCCGAGCTAGCGCTCAGGCCGAGACAGACGATTCACCCAACCGTCGTGGCCGGGCTCGGCCCGGCCATCCACGCCTTCCTGCGCGGCTGGCAAGACCTGGATGCCCTGCACAAGGCCGGGCATGACGAATAATCAGGGCCGCATCATCTGAGTGCATCTGAGCACAAGAGCCGTCTTCCTCGCGGTTTGCTGCTCAAATGATCAGCCGGGATCGCCAAGGCGTCCAACCCGGGCGCTCATCTGTGGCTGGTCCGGTCGCGGAATTGCTCGAGCCGTTCGAATTGCATGACAACCGTCCGGCAGGGCGGGATCGGCGTGTGCCCGTTGCCTTCCGCGCGTGCATTCTCTCGGAAGATCTCGGCAAAGCGAGACTTGGCGGCGCTCCGTTCGCTCGCATCGTCGGCAGCGGCGGCGATCAGCTGGCGAATTACTTTCCCCGCGCGCACCACGCGATCATCGGCGACGCCGCAGCGATACGCATTGCCGAGCAGGTAGGCGCCGGTCTCGGCGATCCGCGTCGGGTTGGCCGCCATGACCGCGTTCGCAAAGACGAGGAGCACAGCGGCTGCCACAGGGCCTACAAGGATCGGCATCGGGCGCATGGCAAGCTCCAACCTGGTGCTTACCGGTGGAACACCGGCGGGCGTCAGCCCCGTATCCGGCGAGACTCCGGCGCAAAACAGGAATTCTCGAGTCCCCTCCGTGACATTTTGTGGGCCAAGCTGAGACACGCCCGCCATTTTAATCGGCGTAGTAATGGATCTCGTAGAGGAGACAACCGCCATTCGACTTGAACGGCCCGTGGACGGCGCCGGGCGGGCGGCAAGCATAGGTGCCGGCAGGAAAGCCCTCGCCGCCTTGCCCCGCGGCATCGTTGCCGACCGTCAGGTCGCCTTCGATCAGATAGACCTCCTCCCAATATTCGTGCACGAACGGCTCCGTCGTGAACACCCCCGGTGAAAACCGCAACAGCCGGGTACGGCTGCCGCTGCGTCGCTCTTCGTCGAGCGCACCCGCCAGGACCTTCTGCTCGATCCCGGACGGATAACCGGGGGGCGTCGACCAGCCGGAATTCATGTCGACGCGATGGAATTCGAGATGGGGTTTGTTGACGGACATGGCCTCGCTCTCCACGTGGCGCTTTCTGCCGCACCAAGCGGCCGCCGGTTTTGCCATGTCAAAGTCCCAAGAAGAAGAGATCGCTGCAACATGCTGTCCCACCACTGTTTCGACGGTCTCCGCGGGCGCCCGGGCGATCAGACGAGAACCAACGCATTTGCCGATCTCAGGCCCCTCGTACCGAACCTCCTCTCGGCCGTCGAGACCACATCCCCGGGCGTAGCCGAATTTATCGGCCAGTCTTAGCTAGTAGGCTGATGCCAGTACTGGCCTTTCTGGGACCGAAAGGCTTCCCGAAATTCGCCACAACCGCATGGTATCGTCGCCATTCGATCCGGCCGGCGGCGGAGTTCATGGAGGACCCCTTTCCGGTGCCGTCCAAAGACATGCGACCATATGGCAGGTGTTGAATGCCACGGTTCAACGTCAGGTGGTGGCACGTAAATATGCGTTATCGAGGCACTTTTCGCCCGCATATGGCAACAGCCTGTTCTTTCGTCCGGGTTGTCCGAAAAAGCGAAGATTTCCTTAGCAAAGGGCCAACCTCCACCTGTTTCCTCCTGCATTATCAGGTGGTGTGTTCGAATTCCGCGCAAAATGCGGGCACACCGTAAAGGGACTGCCGATCCGCGCTCCGGCTGGACAGCCGGCGATCGGCGCTTTTACATTCGGGCCTTGCAGCCCACATTTCCGTTAACCGCTCTTCAGGAGATTTGCCGATGACCGACATCGTCATTGCCAGCGCCGCGCGCACCCCGGTCGGAGCCTTCAGCGGCGGCCTCGCCAGCCTGCCCGCCCATAAGCTCGGCGAGGTCGCGATCGCCGAGGCGCTGCGCCGCGCTCATGTCGAGCCGAAGGACGTCTCCGAGGTCATCATGGGCCAGATCCTCGCCGCCGGCGAGGGCCAGAACCCGGCGCGGCAAGCCGCGATCGGCGCCGGAATGCCGTTTGAGGTGACCGCTTACGGCGTCAACCAGCTCTGCGGTTCGGGATTGCGCACGGTGGCGCTCGGTTATCAGGCGATCCGCGGCGGCGATTCCGAGATCGTCGTCGCCGGCGGGCAGGAGAGCATGAGCCAGGCGCCGCACTGCATCCACCTGCGCAACGGCGTCAAGATGGGCGATGCCGAGCTCGTCGACACGATGATTCGCGACGGGCTGTGGGACGCCTTCAACGGCTACCACATGGGCAACACGGCCGAGAACGTCGCGCAGCGCTGGCAGATCACCCGCGAGCAGCAGGACGGTTTCGCGGCGGCCTCGCAGGCCAAGGCCGAAGCGGCGCAGAAGGCCGGCCGGTTCAAGGACGAGATCGTCCCGGTCAAGATCGCGACCCGCCGGGGCGAGACCGTCGTCGACACCGACGAGCACCCCAAGCACGGTACGACCGTCGAGGTGCTCTCGAAATTGCGCCCGGCCTTCGACAAGAACGGCACGGTCACTGCGGGCAACGCCTCCGGCATCAATGACGGCGCGGCGGCGGTGGTGCTGATGACGGCGGCGGAAGCCGATAAGCGCGGCGTGCGGCCGCTGGCGCGCATCGTCTCGTGGGCGACAGCCGGCGTCGATCCGGCGATCATGGGCACCGGGCCGATCCCGGCGAGCCGCATGGCCCTGAAAAAGGCCGGATGGTCGCCCGACACTCTCGATCTGGTCGAGGCCAACGAGGCGTTTGCGGCGCAGGCTTGCGCCGTCAACAAGGATCTCGGCTGGGATGTCGCGAAGGTGAATGTCAATGGCGGGGCGATCGCGCTCGGCCATCCGATCGGCGCCTCGGGCGCCCGCGTGCTCGTAACCCTGCTGCACGAGATGCAGCGGCGCAACGTCAAGAAGGGCCTCGCGACGCTGTGCATCGGCGGCGGCATGGGCATCGCGATGTGCGTCGAGCGCGACTAGTCCAATCAAAACAAAAGGGAGGATCCCATGGCTCGGGTAGCGGTGGTAACCGGCGGGACGCGCGGCATCGGCCGCGCGATCTCGGTGGCGCTCAAGAACGCCGGGTACAAGGTCGCGGCGAATTACGGCGGCAACGACAAGGCAGCACAGCAATTCCACGACGAAACCGGCATCCCCGTCTTCAAATTCGACGTCGCCGACTTCGGCGCTTGCGCCGACGGGGTGAAGAAGATCCAGGCCGAGCTGGGCCCCATCGAGGTGCTCGTCAACAATGCGGGGATCACCCGCGACGCGACGATGCACCGCATGGGCTGGGACCAGTGGAACGCGGTGGTCCAGACCAACCTCTCCTCCTGCTTCAACATGTCGAGAGCGGTGATCGACGGCATGCGGTCGCGCGGGTTCGGCCGCATCGTCAATATCGGGTCGATCAACGGACAGGCGGGTCAATACGGGCAAGTCAACTACGCCGCAGCAAAATCCGGGATCCACGGCTTTACCAAGGCGCTGGCGCAAGAAGGCGCCGGGCGCGGCATCACCGTCAACGCCGTCGCCCCCGGCTATGTGGACACCGAGATGGTCCGCGCCGTGCCGCCCGAGGTGCTCGAGAAAATCATCGCCCGCATCCCGGTCGGCCGGCTCGGCAAGGCCGAGGACATCGCGCGGGCGGTGTTGTTCCTGGTCGCCGACGACGCCGACTTCATCACCGGCTCGACGCTGTCGATCAATGGCGGCCAGCACATGTATTGACGGCCGCTGCGGCCAATGCTGTCCCGGCGAGCATTGTTGTTCTTGCCGGCGCAAGTGACGGCGGTTCACCTGTCCCGAGCAGCAGAGGGCGAAACCCAAAATCTCGAATACCGGGGCGGTCGCCTGTACTGGCCGCGCGGCAGCGCCGCCGCCGCGGTCGGGCGTTCCGGGGTCAGGGCCGACAAGCGGGAGGGCGACGGCTCGACGCCGGCGGGGACTTTCCCGCTCGTCTCCGTCCTCTATCGCCCGGACAGGATCGCGCCGCCTCTCTCCCAGCTGCCGGTGAGACCCCTAGCGCCGAGCGACGGCTGGGTCGACGAACCGGGGGACCCCAACTACAACCGGCCGGTCTCACTGCCCTACCCCGCCAGCGCCGAGCAGATGTGGCGGCAGGACGGCCTCTACGACGCGCTGGTGGTGATCGGCTACAATATGGCGCCGGTAATTCCGGGTGCGGGAAGCGCGATATTCCTGCACGTGGCAGCCCCCGATTTTGCACCCACGGCCGGGTGTGTCGCGGTCGAGAAAAACGTGTTGCTGGGGCTGCTGCCGCTGCTCGGCCCCGGCAGCAAAATCACCGTCACGGACTAGCGTGCCTCAGGCCGCCGGCGGCTGCAGCGGCGCGACGGGCAACAGGTGCTAAGGTATTCGGATGTCGGCCGACGTCGTCGATCTTCGGGATTTCTATCGTACCGGGCTTGGTCAGATGGCTCGGCGCATGATCCGCAGCGCGATCCGTCGGGCTTGGCCCGATCTGCACGGCGTCCGGTTGCTCGCGATCGGCTATCCGACGCCGTTTTTGGCGACCACGTTGGCCGAGACCGAGCGCACGGTAGCGGTGATGCCGGCCACGCTCGGCGTGCTCGAGTGGTCGCCCGAGGGGCGCAATCTGGTTGCTTTGGCGGACGAGGGCGAACTCCCCTTCGCAGATTATTCGATCGACCGGGTGCTCCTGGTCCACGCGCTCGAAACCAGCGACCAGGCGGGACCGATGCTGAAGGAGATCTGGCGTGTCTTGGCAGGCGGCGGTAGGTTGCTGGTGATCGCGCCGAACCGGCGCGGCATCTGGGCACGGCTCGACCGCACCCCTTTCGGTTCGGGCCGCCCCTACACGATGTCCCAACTGTCGCGGCTGCTGCGCGACGAGCAGTTCACTCCGGTGGGAACCGACACCGCGCTGTTCCTACCGCCGGCTCGTACGCGGATGATTCTGCGGTCCGCGGCGGCGTGGGAACGGATCGGCAAGCGCTGGTTTCCGACCTTCGCGGGGGTCATCCTGGTCGAGGCGACGAAGCAGATCTATGCCAAGCCGGCGCTCGCCCGAGTGCCCCGCCGCCGCATCGTCTACGCGCCGGCGCCGCACGGCCTCTAGCGGGGCACCTGATCAGTTGGCGCCGACTTTCCCGGAATAGAAATATGGGCCCGGCCAGTCGCCAATCGCCGCCGTGTGCGTGACGAGCCCGATCCCTTCGCGCCAGTAGTGGAGTTGATACCCCGGGGGCTCGAACGCGAAGCTGAGCCTTGCACCGGCGCGGAGATCGAGGACGATCTGATGCGCGGTGCTCGGAGCCGTCCCGGCAACCGTACCGGCAAAGCGCGTTTCGATAGGGCGATGAAGATGGCCGCAAAGGATCCGTTCGACCTGGGGGTGACGTCCGATGATCTCGGCAAAACCGGTGCTACCTGCGAGCCCGGCTTGATCCATCCGACGTATTCCAGTCGAAAAGGGCGGATGATGCATCAGCACCAAAGTCGGCCGATCGGGCGCTTCCCTCAGGGTGCGATCGATCCAACGGAGGCGGTCCGAGCACAGAGCCCCGCCCCCTTCCCCCGGCACCAGAGTGTCCAGCGCGATGAGGCGCAGCGGGTAATCCCCGATCGCATAGTTGAGGAATCCCTGTCGAGGCAGGTACCCGTCTTCTATAAACGCCTGCCGCATCGGCTCCCGTGAGTCATGATTGCCGGGGATCACGAACAGCGGCATGCGCAGCGGCGCCAGGAGGGCACGCAAATAAGAGTATTCCTCGGGCGTGCCGGTTTCGACGAGATCGCCGGTGAGGACAGCGATATCGGGCGAAAAATCGAGCCGGTTGAGCGCCGATACTGTTCGTTCGAGCGCGGATGCGGTGTCGACGATCCCCATCAGGAGCGTCCCCGGGGATGTGATGTGGGGGTCGGTAATGTGGACGATCAGCATCGAGATTCCCGGTATTGCGGGTCGGCGCTCCCGCAGAGGACAAAAATACCTTGCTCGGCGAGCAGATTGGCTAAACTGCCGCGAGGATCCAAAGAATAGGGCTGCCCGTGGCGGTCAAGAGTGGCGCTGCGGACGACGCCCACGCCGATCTCATCGCACAACGCGACAAAGTCACGGATCGTGCAGAGATGGATGTTGGGGGTCTCGTACCAGGGGTGGGCGAGACAGTGCGAGAGCGGCATCCGGCCGGTCAGCAGAAGGCTGAGGCGGATCTGCCAGAACCCGAAATTCGGGAACGACACGATCGCCTGCCGCCCGATGCGGACGAGTTCCTCGACGACCCGGCGCGGCCGGCGTGTCGCCTGCAAAGTTTGGCTCAACACTACGACGTCGAAACCACCGGCCGGATAGGCTTCGAGATCGCTGTCGGCGTCGCCCTGAATGACCGACAGTCCGTGGCCGACACAAGCGTTGACGCCGGACTGACTCAGCTCGATGCCGCGGCCGTCGACGCTCTTATACCGCGCCAGATAGGCCAGCAATGCACCGTCGCCGCAACCGATGTCGAGCACGCGCGATCCAGGTTCGATCATGTCGGCAATCAGCCGCAGATCCCGGCGAAGCTCATCCGCGGCGCTGGCGGGCGAGGTCGCCCGCGCCGCCCCGAAATTAAGCGCGGCGCTGTCGCCCGATGTGGCCATTATCCGGAACGGCCGAGACCGCGGTGTTCGGCGCAGCCATTCAAAAATCCGCGCAATGTCGCGAACAGCTCCGGCTCGTGGAGCAGAAACGCATCATGGCCGTTGTCGGTCGCGATCTCGACAAAGCTGACATTGGCCGCTGCAGCGTTCAGCGCATGCACGATCTCTCGGCTCTCTGATGTTGGAAATAGCCAATCGCTGGTAAAGGAAATGATGCAGAAACGCGAGCGCGTACCCTCCAAAGCGCGGGCGAGCGATCCGCCGTGCTCCGCCGCCAGATCGAAATAGTCCATCGCGCGGGTTATGTAGAGATAGGAGTTCGCATCAAAGCGGTCGACAAATGTGCTGCCCTGGTGGCGCAAATAGCTTTCAACCTGGAAATCGGCATCGAAGCCGTAGGTGACGGCGAGCCGGTCCTGCAGGTTGCGTCCGAACTTGCGGTGCAACGCCGCCTCGGACAGGTACGTAATGTGAGCGGCCATGCGCGCCACGGCGAGCCCGCGCACCGGTTTCCGATTGACACTCAAGTAGCGTCCGCCGCACCAGTCGGGATCGGCCATGATCGCCTGCCTGCCGACCTCGTGAAACGCGATGTTCTGTGCCGAATGCCGCGCCGCTCCGGCGATCGGCACCGCAGCGAAAACGCGGTCGGGATAGCTCGCTGCCCATTGCAGCACCTGCATGGCGCCCATCGAACCGCCGATCACGCAGAACAGGCTTTCGATCTCGAGATGGTCGAGCAGCAACTTTTGCGCGCACGCCATGTCGCGAATCGTGATCACCGGAAACGACAGCGCCCAAGGCTCGCCGGTTGCCGGGTCGATGTCTTGCGGCCCGGTCGTGCCCATGCAGCCGCCGAGGACGTTCGCGCAGATCAGAAAATAGCGCTCGGTATCAAGTACACCCCCAGCTCCGATCATCGTCTCCCACCAGCCCGGCTTCCCGGTGATCGGATGAGGATCCGCGGCATATTGATCGCCGGTCAGGGCGTGGCAGATGAGAATCGCGTTGGAGCGATCCTCATTGAGGGTGCCGTAAGTCCGATAAGCGATCGTAAAAGGGCCGAAGTCGACCCCGCAATCCAACCGCAGCGAAGCGGGCACGCGCATCCGGTAACCAGGCCAGTCCTGATCTGAGAGTGAACGAGAGCGGGGTGAGATCAAGGTCGACACGTGAATGCTCTAACGCAATCCGGTGACGGGGCGAACGGTCGCCGCCAGGGCCGTCGCTTGGCAAAAGGGAACCGTAGCTAGGGATCGGAGACCAGGCATGTCAACGTTTTCTTTGATTTTGCCAGGTCTGCACCCTACTAGTACGACTCCCGCTGCAGCGACCGACATGGTGTCCGTGACCCCCTCAGATCTGATAGGCTTGCGACGCCGTTTGGACGAGATCGACGATAAGCTGCAGGACCTGCTGGTCGACCGGGCCGAAATCGTGTCGCTGGTCGCCGCCAGCAAGAAAAACGGTAAGCAGGCGACATTTCAACCCGCCCGTGAAGCCGAGATCATCCGCCGCCTTGTCGGCCGTCACCGCGGCGCCTTCCCTGTCGCAACCCTCGTTCGCATGTGGCGGGAAATGTTGGCAGCTGCTGTCCGGTTGCAATCCCCTTTTTCCATTGCCGTATTCGCCCCCACTGATCGTCCTGGGTTGTGGGATCTGGCGCGGGATCATTATGGCAGCAACACGCCGATGGAGGCCTACGATACGGCGGGCCGGGTAATCCGCGCTGTCGCCGACGGCGGCGCCTCGGTCGGCGTCTTACCGCTACCTGAAATGGGAGAACGCGACCCCTGGTGGCCGCGTCTGCTGTCGGCCGCGAACGACCCGCCGCGGATTGTCGCCCGCCTACCGTTCGGCGCGCGCGGCAATGCCCGTGCCGGTGCCGATGCGCTGGCGATCGGGCGCGGCGAGCATCAGGAAAGCGGTCTCGATCGCACCCTGGTGACGGCGCAGTGCTCCACGGCAGTCACCGAAACGCGAATTTCGGACCTTCTATCGAACGTCGGGTTCGCATGTACTTTTATCGACTGCTGGGATCGCGACCGAGCCGTCCATCTGATCGAGATAGAGGGGTTTGTGCCGATTTCGGATCTTCGCCTCGGCGCCTTTCGTTCGGAGCTTGGGACGTCGCTCGATAGGCTTATGCCGCTGGGCGGTTATGCAGTGCCGCTTTCGGCAGCGGCTCTGGGTGTGCCGGGCTAAACCGCATGAGGCACGATCCCAAGCTGGCGACGCGCCCCGGCATTCTCGACATCAGCCCTTATATCGGCGGCGAAGCGAAGGCGCCCGGAGTCGAGCGCCCGATCCGGCTCGCTTCGAACGAGAGCGCGCTCGGGCCCAGCAGCAGGGCGATGGCGGCCTATCGAGCTCTCGCTCGCGAAATCCACCGCTACCCCGACGGGAACACGCAGGAGTTGCGCGAGGCGCTCGGGCGCTGCCACGGGATCGATCCGGCTCGGATCGTTTGCGGAGCGGGGTCAGACGAGCTGATTGCGTTGCTGTTGCGGTGCTACGCCGGCCCGGGCGACGAGGTGGTCTACAGCCGCCACGGTTTCCTGATGTATCCGATCAACGCAATGGCCGCCGGCGCCACGCCGGTCGCGGCTCCCGAGCGGCAGCTGACGACCAATGTCGAGGCCGTGGTGGCGCGCCTGACCGAGCGCACGCGCATGGTTTTCATCGCCAATCCGAACAACCCGACCGGAACCTATCTCGGCGCCGGAGAGGTCGCCAGGCTCCACGCCGGGTTGCCGCGCTCCGTGCTGCTGGTGATCGATGCCGCCTACGCCGAGTTCGTCAACCGCAACGATTACGAGCCCGGTATTGCGTTTGTGAATCGCGCCGAAAATGTCGTGATGTTGCGCACGTTTTCGAAAATTTACGCCCTCGCCGGGCTGCGCCTCGGATGGGCCTACTGTCCGCCGGCCGTTGCCGATATCCTCAACCGGGTGCGCAGCCCGTTCAATGTGAGCGCCGCGGCGCAGGCCGCCGGCGTCGCGGCAGTCGAGGACATCGAGACGCTCACCCGAGCGCGCGCTCACAATCAGCGTTGGCTACCATGGTTTTCCGAGCGGCTCGCGGCGCTCGGCCTCCCGCTCACTCCTAGCGTCGCCAATTTTGTGCTCGCCCGTTTTCCGGACGATCCGCACAGGAATGCCGATGCGGCATTCGCCTTTCTGCAGTCGCGCGGCATCCTGACCCGCAAGATGGGTGCCTACGGGCTGCCGCAGCATTTGAGGATCACGATCGGCACCGGACCCGAGATGGCTGCTGTCGCGGCTACCCTCGCCGAATTCATGGCAGCACTGTGAGCAAAAGGCTTTTCGACCGGGTAGCACTGATCGGGATCGGGTTGATCGGGTCGTCCCTCGCCCGAGCATTACGCCGAGACAACCCCGAGATGGAAATCGTCGCTTGTGCTCGGCGAGAGGAGACGTTGGCTGCGGTACGGCGGCTCGCTCTCGCCGACACGACGACCGACGATCCTTCCGCAGCCGCAGCGGGCGCCGATCTCGTGGTCGTCGCGACGCCGCTCTCCGCCTATGCCGAAATCGGCGAGAGGATCGCGCCGGTGCTTAAGGACGGCGCGATCCTGACGGATGTCGGTTCGGTCAAACAGGCCGTGATCCGAGACCTGCGGCCCCATGTCCCGCTTGGCGTCCACTTCGTCCCGGGGCACCCCGTGGCGGGTACAGAACATTCCGGACCCGAAGCGGGTTTTGCCGAGCTGTTCCGCGACCGTTGGTGCATCCTGACCCCGGTGCCGGAGACGGCGCCGGAAGCCGTGGCTACGGTCGGCCGGATGTGGCAGAGCTGTGGGATGCGCGTCGTCACGATGAGTGCCGACCACCACGACAAGGTGCTGGCGATGACGTCGCATTTGCCGCATCTGATCGCTTACACGATCGTCGGCACCGCGACCAATCTGGAAGAAAGCCTCAAATCCGAAGTCATCGAATTCTCGGCCAGCGGGTTTCGCGACTTCACCCGCATCGCCGCCTCGGACCCGGTGATGTGGCGCGACATCTTTCTCAACAACCGCGAGGCGGTGCTCGAAATCGTGCAGCGCTTCACCGAGGATTTGACGGCGTTGCAGCGGGCCATCCGTTGGGGGGAGGGAGACAAGCTGCAGGAGCTCTTCACCCGCACTCGCGCAATCCGACGCTCGATTATCGAGGCGAAGCAGGCCTGAGATCCGGCTAATGTCTGCGAGATCGGGACGACAGAAGATCCTGCAAGCAGAACGCCGGAGGTGACGAAGGTGAGATGAACGATCACCCGCCATTTCAGCGCCAATTCATCGAGGGGCGCGTCGCCGATCCTCATGAAGTTCCGAAGCAACGCAATTGCCGATATCGCGACAATAGAGGAGGTCAGCTTCAATTTCAGGCCTGAGAAGTCGACCGTTCCCGTCCAAACCGGGTGGTCCTCGTGATCTCCGGCGTCGAGGTTCGAAACGAAATTCTCGTAGCCGGAGAAGATTACGATCAGCATCAGATTGCCCGCCAACGAGAGGTCTATCAGGGACAAACCCATCAGGATGGCACTTTCGGGCGTCATCTCCATAATGCGCGACGGGTCGGACGCGAGTTCGCCCACAAAGACCACCAAAAGAGCCGCGAGAGCGAGGACCAGGCCCAAATAGAAGGGGCCCATTACCCAGCGCGAGGCGAACAGGGTTGCTTCCAGCCAGCGCTCGGCTGTGCGGTTCGATCCGTCCGCTCCTCGCTCATAAGCGGCCTTTGTATCACCCCGGCCACTGGCCAACACCCCACGACGACCCGTTATTGCCAGTTGAGACGCGGCGCCGTGCCGAGCTTTGCCGGCCCGAGGAACATCTGCCCGTTCTGGATCCTGAATGCGGTCCTGATCTCCGGATTACCATCGGGTCCAGTCTTGGCGAGCATCGTCAGCGCGATCCGCGCGAGACCGGCATCGGTTGCGCGCATCTGGCCGTTTTGGACGAGTGTCGTGAGGATGTGGTCGTATCCCTGGACCGCTCCGGAAAAGCTGCCGATGGGCTGTAGATCCTGATCGAGCGCGATGGTCCCCGCCGCCGTCGCACCAAGCGCGCGCCATTTGAGGCGTATATTATCGAACTCGATCGTGCCACCCGCGTCTCGCCAGGCGGCAGCCGCATCGCGCAACTTTCCGTTCTGGGTAGCGCCCTTGACCATTGCGTCAAAATCGAGTTCCTGGATCGTGTCCCCTAACGGCCCGACCGCGACGGGTAACTTCACTTGCCTCGCATCGACGGCGAGGCCGGTCATCGGCTCGCTAGGTCCGCGTGGCAGCCGTGGGGGGACAGTGATCGTGGCGTGGGCCGAACCGACTTGCACCCGAACACCTGCCTCGACGCTCGTGTCCTGTAAAAGCAGGCTCAGCTTCCAGCCGTCGTCGGACGCGAGCGAGATCACCCCGTCGGCAGTTTGCGTCATGAGCTTGGCTGGCACGCGCCCGCCGACGGCAGCGAGCTCGGCCGTCAGCCCCCTGGGCGCCGCGAGTTGCCAATCGGCAAAATCCCACGGGTAGGCCGTGCCGGAGAGCAGAGGAACGTAAACCTCCGGAGACGGTCTGATCGCACCGTCGCGCACTATCACGGAATTAAGATCAACACGGAATGCGGCCGGGTAACCTCTGACGCGTAATTTTTGCCAGGAGGCATCGATTTTGTCGGTGCGTGCCGATTGAGCCCAAGCAGCAAGGCCACTCTCGATGCGGCTGGCGATGACGAACCAGTACACAGTGTAGGCGCCCGCAACCGCCAATAGCGCGGCAAGGATCACCAGACCGAGGCGCGTCGAACGGCGCATGCCTGTTTATAGCGGCGGCGTCCGAAACCCGAAATCCTTGCTAAAGTGGGGCGCTCGAGGCCCAGCACAGGTTTGGCGTGGCCCGACGACGATCTCCATTCAGTGAATTACTAGCAAAATCGGCCGAATCCCGAGCCAATGACATGGCGACGGAGGTCCCCTGCGGCGAGTTGACGCCCGCAAGGGGCGTTCCTAAATTTCGCGATTGCCGAGATCGACCGCGCCATGATGAGACATCGGCGCTGGAGTCGACCCGCTTGGCTGGGGAAGTCCGGGTGACCACATCAACAGATTGTCAAGTGTGGACCGACCGAAATTACGGGTAGACGCCCGCTAGACCGGATCATCAGATGCGTTCCGTATGCCCCGATCCTTCGTACCTTCGCCGATAAACGAGCTCAACGAACGCAGCCGCGAGATCTTCCGCCTGATTGTCGACGGCTATGTCGCGACCGGCGAACCGATCGGCTCGCGCACCCTTTCGCGGCGCCTGGGGCAGAACTTATCGCCCGCGACGATTCGCAACGTGATGGCGGATCTAGAGGAAGCCGGGCTGCTCTACGCGCCACACACCTCGGCGGGACGGCTACCGACCGAACTCGGCCTGCGCCTCTTTGTCCACGGTCTGCTCGAGATAGGTGGGTTAGCCGAAGATGAACGCCGCAGCATCGAGAGCCTGTGTGTTGCGCGCGGCAAAAGCCTGCCCCAAGCGCTCGAGGAAGCGACCACCGCACTGTCTGGACTGTCGCATTGCGCGGGCATTGTCGTGGTGCCCAACCAGGACCGTCCCTTAAAACATATCGAATTCGTAAGTCTCGGTCCCGGACGCGCTCTAGTGGTCCTCGTGACCGAGGACGGCCTCGTCGAAAATCGGGTTATCGAGGTCCCGCCCGGCCTTCCCCCGGCCGCTCTGACGTCCGCCGGCAACTATCTCAACGCCAGGCTAATCGGTCGGACGATGGAAGAGGCAAAGGCGGAAATCGAGCAGGAGATAACGTCCAATAAGGTCCAGCTCGACGAGTTGACGTCGAAACTCGTGGCTGCGGGTCTTGCCAACTGGGCGGGCGGCGACGAAGGCAGCGCGCTGATCGTGCGCGGTCAGGCGAACCTGCTCGAAGATGTCACCGCGCTCGCCGACCTCGAACGGCTGCGTACTCTCTTCGAGATGCTCGAAACCAGAGAGATCATGCTCCGTCTGCTCGACGCCAGCAAACAGGGCGAGGGGGTCCAGATATTTATCGGAGCCGAAAACCGGCTTTTCGGGGTCGCCGGATGCTCGATGGTTATCGCCCCGTACCAAAACAGCCGCGAACAGATAGTGGGCGCAATCGGCGTAATCGGCCCGACTCGGATCAATTATGCCCGGATCATCCCAATGGTGGACTACACCGCCAAGATGATCGGGCGCCTCATCGGATAGGACCAACTTTGAATGGGATAAATTATGGACGACACGACGACGAAGAAGCAGGAGAAGTTGCCCACCGCGGAGGAGGCTGCCAACAACAACGTCGACGGCCTCGCCGGAGCACCGATCGAATCGGAAGTCGAGGAACCCTCGTCCGAAACTCGAGTCGCCGAACTCGAGGCTGAACTCGCAGACCAAAAGGATAAACTGCTGCGCGCTCTCGCGGAGGCCGAGAACGTGCGACGCCGGGCGCAGCGCGATCGTGAAGATGCATCGAAATATGCGGTTGCGGGTTTCGCCAAAGATTTGCTTTCGGCGGCGGACAATTTGCGCAGAGCGATCGAGAGCCTGCCGGAAGCAGAGGTCAAAGACGAACGTACCCGCAATCTACTCGCCGGAGTGGCCGCCACCGAGCGCGAGCTCTTGGGCGTCTTCGAGCGCCATGGGATCAAGCGCATCGATCCAAAGGGCGAGCGTTTCGACCACAACTTCCACCAGGCGATCTTTGAGGCCGAACGGCCGGACCAGCCGAGCGGCTCCGTAGTCGAGGTGCTACAACCCGGCTATGTGCTTCATGACCGTCTGTTGCGCCCGGCGATGGTTGGGGTCGCCAAAGGTGGCCCAAAGCCGGTCGAACCCGCTTGAATCCGGTGGATTTGGCCTCCAAGGGGCTGGCCGGCGTGGTTGTAGCAGGACGACCTGTCACATATATAAACCGCAGCCAAAATGAGGGGATGGCTGTCATCACTTCCCGGGGGATCGGGACGGTGCTTTCCCCGGGCCGCCCGGTCCTGCTTTAGAAAGAGGTGTCCATGAGCAAGGTCATCGGTATCGATCTCGGCACAACGAATTCGTGTGTCGCCGTGATGGAAGGTAAGAATACCAAGGTCATCGAGAATAGCGAGGGCATGAGGACGACGCCCTCGATGGTTGCGTTTACGGAATCCGGCGAGCGTCTGGTAGGCCAGGCGGCGAAACGCCAAGCGGTCACGAACCCCGAAAATACGTTCTTTGCGATCAAGCGCCTGATCGGCCGGCGCTTCACCGATCCGATGGTGAAGAAGGACATGGATCTGGTGCCGTACAAGATCATCACTGGCGACAACGGCGACGCCTGGGTCGAGAGCCGCGGCAAGAAATACGCGCCATCCCAGATCAGCGCGTTCATTCTGCAGAAGATGAAGGAAACCGCCGAGGCGTATCTTGGCGAAACGGTGACGGAGGCTGTCATCACCGTGCCCGCCTACTTCAACGACAGCCAGCGTCAGGCCACGAAGGACGCTGGTAGGATTGCCGGACTCGAAGTCCTGCGCATCATTAATGAGCCGACCGCGGCGGCGCTCGCCTACGGCATGGAAAGGAAGGGCAGCGGTACGATTGCAGTCTATGACTTGGGCGGCGGGACTTTTGATATTTCGGTGCTGGAGATCGGCGATGGGGTGTTCGAGGTGAAGTCGACGAACGGCGACACCTTTCTCGGCGGTGAAGACTTTGACAAGAACATCATCGACTACCTTGCCGACGAGTTCCGCAAGGAGCAGGGCATCGATTTGCGCAACGATCGGCTGGCTTTGCAGCGCCTAAAGGAGGCCGCCGAGAAGGCCAAGATCGAACTGTCCTCTTCGATGCAAACCGATGTCAATTTGCCCTTCATTACCGCGGATCAGCACGGGCCTAAGCATCTCAATATCAAGCTGACCCGAGCAAAGCTCGAGGCATTGGTCGACGATCTGATCCAGCGCACGATCGGGCCCTGCCGCAGCGCGCTGAAGGATGCGGGGCTGAAGGCCTCCGAGATCGACGAGGTGATCCTGGTCGGCGGGATGACCCGCATGCCCAAGGTCATCGAAACTGTTAAGCAGTTCTTCGGCAAAGACCCGCATCGCGGCGTCAATCCCGACGAGGTCGTGGCGGTCGGTGCGGCGATCCAGGCCGGCGTGCTCAAGGGCGAGGTCAAGGACGTGCTGCTGCTTGATGTGACCCCGCTGTCGCTCGGCATCGAGACCTTGGGCGGCGTTTTCACTCGGCTGATCGACCGCAACACGACGATCCCGACCAAGAAGAGCCAGATCTTCTCGACCGCGGAGGACAACCAGACGGCAGTCACGATCCGCGTCTTCCAGGGCGAGCGCGAAATGGCGGCTGACAACAAGCTGCTCGGCCAATTCGACCTGGTGGGAATCCCGTCTGCACCGCGCGGCATGCCGCAGATCGAGGTCACGTTCGACATCGACGCGAACGGCATCGTGCAGGTCTCGGCCAAGGACAAGGCCACCGGCAAGGAGCAGCAGATCCGTATCCAGGCCTCGGGCGGTCTCTCTGAGGCAGACATCGATCGTATGGTTAAGGATGCCGAGGCGCATGCCGACGAAGACAAGCGGCGTCGCGAGCTTGTCGAGGCAAAAAACAACGCCGACGCGTTGATCCATACGACCGAGCGGACCTTGAACGAGAGTGGAGACAAGGTTCCTCAGAGCGATCGCGATGCGGTTCAGCAAGCCATCCAGGCCTTGAAGGATGCCCTCGGCAGCGAAGACACCGGGCAGATCAAGTCCAAGACAGAGGCTTTGGCGCAGGTCTCGATGAAGCTCGGCGAGGCGCTCTACAAGGCCCAGCAGACCGAACAGGCGGGTGCCGGCGACGGTGGCGCTCCTCAAGGCGGGCCGTCCCATGGAAGCGCGGGCGCCAACGACAAGGTCGTCGACGCCGATTTCGAGGAAGTCGACGATCAGAAAAAGCGCGGCTCGGCGTAACCGGCACGGCGGAGGTGCCGGATAGTTGCGAACATCCCGGCGGATATCCCGCCGGGATGATGCGCGGTGGGGAAACTCTCTCTTCAAAACCCGTCGACCATGGCTAAGCAGGATTTTTATGAAGTGCTCGGCGTCGCGAGATCGGCGAGCTCCGACGAGCTAAAGAGGGCCTATCGCAAGCTCGCGATGCAGCACCACCCGGACCGCAATCCGGGCGATAAGAGCGCCGAACAAAAGTTCAAGGAAATAAACGAAGCCTACGACATCCTTAAGGATGATCAAAAGCGGGCTGCCTATGACCGTTTTGGTCATGCTGCGTTTGAGCAAGGGGGCGGGCGCGGCCCCGGCGATTTTGGTTTTTCCGGCGGGTTCGCCGATATCTTCGACGAGATGTTCGGAGAATTCATGGGCGGCGGCCGACGCGGTCAGGGGGGTCCGAGCCGCGGTGCCGATCTGCGCTACAACCTTGAAATCTCACTCGAGGATAGTTTCCGCGGCAAGCAGACGACGGTTCGGGTGCAAACTCTGGTCGCTTGCGACCAATGCAAAGGTAGCGGCGCCGAGGCGGGATCGAAACCGGTCACCTGCCCGACCTGTCACGGCCGAGGACGGGCGCGCGTGCAACAGGGCTTCTTTACAATCGAGCGAACCTGCGCCACCTGCCAGGGAGCGGGGCGGATTATCGACAATCCGTGCAGGGCGTGTGCCGGCCAAGGCCGCACCCGACGCGAAAAGACATTATCGGTCAGCATTCCCGCGGGGGTCGAGGACGGCACCCGCATCCGCCTCGCCGGGGAGGGCGAGGCTGGGGTGCGCGGCGCCCCCACCGGCGATCTCTACATTTTCATTACTGTAGCGTCTCATCGGATCTTCCAACGTGACGGGGCCAATATCTTTTGCCGTGTCCCGATCTCGATCACGACAGCGGCTCTCGGCGGCTCCATCGAGGTTCCAAGTGTGGACGGCACGCGGGCGCGCGTTACTGTGCCCCCGGGTACTCAATCGGGTCACCAGTTCCGGCTCAGAGGCAAGGGCATGAGCGTATTGCGCTCACCTGCCCGGGGCGACATGTTTATCGAGGCAATCGTCGAAACGCCGGTCAATCTGACCAAGCGCCAGCAGGAGCTGCTGCGTGAATTCGAAAAGGCCGGCGACAATGCGGGAACCCAGCCCGAAAGCGAAGGCTTTTTCGCCCGGGTGAAGGAGTTCTTCGAGGATTTGCGGGAGTAGCTCTATTCGGCCGCGACCGGTTCAACGCCAGTCTTTGTAGCTGCAGGATCGTTTCCTTTGGCAACAACCGCTTCGAGCGTCGTTTGAATTTCGGTGAGCTTTGCCGGATGTTCGACTTTATGGCCGAAGAGGTTCTTCACGTAGAAAACGTCGACTACCTTTTCGCCATAAGTCGAGATCTTGGCGCTCGACACCTGCAGGTTGAGACCGGTCAACGCGCGCGTCAGCTCGAATAAGAGCCCCGGCCGGTCCCGGCCATTGACCTCAATGACGGTGTGCGAGCCGCTGACCTTGTTTTCGACGAGGACGCGCGGCGCGACGGTGAAGACCCGAGTCCGGCTGGGAAACGCCGGCGGACGCGCAAGTTCACGATGAGGTTTTAGATCTCCGGTAAGTACGTTCTCGAAAACAACCGCGAGCTTGGCGAGTTTGTCGGGGCGGTCGAACGGCCCCCCCGCCGAATCCTGGACCCAAAAAGTGTCGAGCGCCATACCGTTAGACATTGTCATAATTTTGGCGTCGACAATATTGGCGCGGCTCACCGCCAATGCGCCGGCAATACGCGAAAATAGGCCGGCATGGTCCGCCGTATAGAGCGTTATTTCGGTTACCGACCTCTGGGGATCGACCCGTTTTTCTACAGTCAAAGGCGCTCCGCTCGCCTCCGCCTCACGCATCAGTCGCGCATGCCGCGCATGCGTGGGGGCATCGAACGAAAGCCAATAGAACGGATAACCACGACCGGTGAATGTTGCGAATTCTGCTTCGTTGAAATCGGGCAGCAACCGGCGCGCTGCCATTTGAGCTGCTGCTGCGCGAGAGTCTTGCCCTTCACCGCTAAGTCCACCTGAAATCACTTCGATTGCACGGTGGTAGAGCTCCCGCAATAGTGCCGCCTTCCAGCCGTTCCAGACTTTCGGGCCGACGGCGCGGATGTCAGCCACACTCAATACCAAGAGCAGCTTCAATCGCTCGGGAGATTGCACGCGCTCGACAAAATCACCGAGTGTCTTCCGATCACCGATATCGAGTTTGAAGGCAGTGCTGCTCATCAGCAAATGCCAGCGCACCAACCAGGCGACGGTTTCGGTCTCCTCGGCAGACAGCCCGAGCCGCGGGCCCAGCCTTAGAGCGATCTGCTCCCCGATTTCGGAGTGATCGCCGCCTCGGCCCTTGGCAATATCATGCAGCAGAACCGCGACATAGAGAGCGCGGCGAGACACAATCGTCGACATCAGCTGGGTGGCCAGCGGAAGCTCCTCCTTGAGGAGCCCCCTCTCGATTTTATTAAGGATGCCGATTGCGAACAGTGTGTGCTCATCTACCGTGTAGACATGATACATGTCGTATTGCATCTGAGCCACGACACGACCGAAATCGGGAACAAAGCGGCCGAAGACACCCGCCTCGTTCATCCGCCGCAACGCGGTTTCCGGGTCCTTGCGCGAGGTCAGGATTTCGAGGAACAGGCGATTCGCCTCCGGATCATCCCGCAGCCGTTGGGTAATCAGCTTGAGCGACTGGCTGGCCGCCCGCAGCGCCCTCGGGTGGATGTCGAGGTCGTGTTCTTGAGCGACACGGAAGAGCCGGAGCAGCGCGGTCGGATGGTTTTTGAAGAAATCATTCGACGGAATGGTCAGTCTCTCTCCGTCGATAACAAAGCCGTCCAGCGCACGCCGTGCACTCCCCCACCGCACCCATGATAGCCGGCGCTTGTGCTTCTGATCGGCTTCGAGGATAGCGCAGAAGATCCGGGTCAGATCCCCAACATCTTTGGCCACCAAAAAATAGTGCTTCATAAAACGCTCGACGCCGCGGCTCCCGGCATGATCCGTGTACCCCATCCGTCGGCCGATCTCGGTCTGCAGGTCGAAGGTCAGGCGCTCCTCGGCGCGGCCGGCGAGGTAGTGCAGGTGACAACGAACCGTCCACAAGAACTTCTGGGCGCGATCAAAACGTTGCGCTTCCTCCTTCGACAACACTTCCAGTTCGACGAGCTTGCCGACATCGTCGGTGCGATAGATGTATTTGGCTATCCAGAACAATGTGTGCAGGTCTCTAAGACCGCCTTTACCCTCCTTGATGTTGGGCTCGAGCTGGTACCGGCTGTCGCCGACCCGCTTGTGGCGCTCGTCCCGCTCGGCAAGCTTTCCTGCGACGAACTGGGCCGCACTTCCCTTTACGATCTCTGAATCGAAGCGTCTCTTGAGTTCGTTGAACAGCGCCTGTTCGCCCCAGAGGTAGCGCGCTTCCAGCAATCCGGTGCGGATCGTCAGATCCGATCTAGCCTGACGGAGGCATTCCTCCACAGACCGGGTCGAATGGCCGATCTTGAGGCCCAAATCCCACAGCAAGTACAGGAGGTATTCGACGACCTGCTCGGTGTGCGGGGTTTGCTTGTAAGGCAGCAGGAACAACAGGTCGATGTCGGAATAAGGCGCCAGCTCACCCCGTCCATAGCCGCCCACCGCAATGATTGACAGACGCTCGCCCGAAGTCGGGTTGGGAAGAGGGTAGATCTCCTGTGTCACCAGATCGAAGAGTGCGCGGATCAGCTGGTCCATCAGGAAGCATTGCTCGCGGACCGTTGCAGCGCCGTCGCCGCTCGCCTCGAAGCGTCGACGGATCTCGGCCCGGCCCGCCGTCAGAGCCGCCTTCACGGGAGCGATAAATGCGCCGCGATCGAGTGGCGCCCGCACGGATCGTGCGGCAAGGGACAATTGTCCGGCCAAGGGTCTGCGGTCGATAACGTCGCGCTGCCGGGTGATGCTGCCCATCTACGCTCCAGTTCTAAAGCTGTCGGCCGGCATCGACGTTTGATGATCGAGCCAATCCTACCTCAGATGGGTGATGCGAGCCATCACCGCGAGGGCTACTTCTCCGCCTCGGTACGACTTACCCCTGGCAGGCGATATCCGCGAGGAGCGGGTTGAACCGGTCGGCTGCTTCGTACTGAACCCAATGCCCCGCTGCTGGTATCACCTCAAAACGCGCACCGGGCTGGATATTCCGCAATGCGCGGGCGCGATAGTCGAGATGGGGGTAGGCGGTGGCGTCACGCTCGCCCCAGATGCCATCGATGCGCGCTTGGATCAGCGGGAGCGCCCGGGCCAGCGTGTCGGCCCGAGAGAATCTGCGGCTCTTGATACGGCCTCGCGGCGCGTTCCGCATTTGGATGAAGACCGCGAGCTCATCGATTTTGCCCGGGTCGGCGATCATCAGCGCCGCGAGATTATGACGAGCGACGGCGACGGCTTCGGCCTCTGACGCGCCTTCCGGCAGCCGCAGAAGTGCGGTCGGCTGACGCACTAGACCGAGACCATTCGACCCGACAATCGTAAAAGCGCGCACGCGATCGCCGAGGATGGCCGCAACGTGCCCGCCGAGGACACCGCCGAAAGAAAAGCCAGCGATGTGCAGGCGCGGCTTTCCGGGAAACACGATTTCGAGCCCCTCGACAATAATGCGCGCCAACCCCTCGGCGCTGTGAGGCTCAGGAGGTGTCGCGGACTCGCCAAGACCCGGCAGGTCTGGTGCCGCCACGGTGAACGCTCGCGCCAGCAGGATCACGTTGCGTATCCAGTGTGTCCAAGACCCGTAGCCGCCATGTAGTAGAATCAGCGGCGGCCCATCGCCCCACAAATGCCAGACCGTGCGCCCTTCTCCGCAAGGCGTCTCGACCCGTCGCGCTTCCGCCTCCACACCTCTCACCAGCGCCACGGTCCGTTCGCTGATCAAATTGACATTCGCCCCTCGTCATCGCCTTCAGCCAAGGTGGGAGCCGCCTGGTGCCAACCCTTTAGACGCGCCCCGGCGGCGCCAGGCCGCTTCTCAGCATGAGGATATGTGGTTGATGGCATTAAGAAAAGTGCCTCATCCTGAGGTGCCTCGTTCCTTCGAGACGCCGCCTGCGGCGGCTCCTCCGGACAGGGCGAGGCCTCGAAGGACGCACGCCGCAGATCCAGCTGAGCAGAGTTCTCATCATTGCGCTGCGGCGACTCGCTATTCGGGGAATTTGTCGGCCCGATCGACTCGGACAAGTTCCGCACGGCCAGGAGTTGGAAAGCCTTGGAGCCTAGTGCTGGGAAAAGGGCACCAGCCGCTGGCTGCCGCTCTACGAGGGCAAGATGGTCTTTGTATCATCACGCCTATGCTGCCGTGCCCAGTAATCCAAATAACATCAGTGGACAGGGCATCGCAGTCCATTCCACTTTAGACCATTATCTGATCCTATGCTTGTTCCGACACCTGAGGCCGCTTCCGCTCAAGCGATCTGACTCTCGGCTATATGGCCGCACTAACCGCTGGCGCCCCCGACGCCAACGTGGCGGGCTAGCAAGCCAGATTCATTCGGGTTCCCACCCTCCTTGCCAGCCACACGAAGCCGATCGCCGCATCCCGAAAGTCGCCGCAAAGGCATGTTATGAGACCACTGCATTAGGAATCTGTATCGGAATTTAAGTAATGATTTCGTCGCATATTCACGGTCAATTGAACGGAGAACTCCGGCGCCTCCGGTTCATTCGTTCGTGTGCGACTCGATCACAAGGGATCCTGCAGCCGGTATGGGAGGCCCGCCTGTTCTTTGCCTACATTATCAGGCGGCTCGTTGGTCGGCTTGTCGGGCGCGGTCCTCAGCTTGTCGTGCGGGCTTACGGCATGGTGGCGCGGGCGCAGCACGAATTATCTTAAAAGGTTGAACGCGATAAAGAAGGCACGCACCGGATCGTCGGTGCCGGTGAAACTCGGATGGGGCTTGTTGGTGGCCGGGTCGTCGACGCGCTCAGCGTGGGCAGGGGTTGTTGCATCAGCCTGGCGCGCGATTCCAATATGGTTCGCGAGCAGCGGGAGAGAATCATGAAAGTGAACCGGGTAAAGCGGATACTGAGCGAAGGCGGTCTTGCGCTGGGTACCCATGTCGGCGGGATCGCTGATCCGCAGATCGTCGAGATCATCGGGCTGGCGGGGTTCGATGCCGCCTTCATCGACATGGAGCACACCAGCTACGCTCTGCATGACGTGCAGCTCGCGGTCATGGCGGCCGAGCGCGTCGGCATCACGCCGATCGTGCGCACACCCGGCTTCGACCCCGCATTCATCTTGAGATTGTTGGACATGGGCGTGCAGGGCGTCCAGGTGCCACATGTCAGCAGCGCCGACACCGCCCGCGAGGCAGTGAAGGCGGTGCGTTATCCGCCCCTTGGCGAGCGGGGGATGGCGGCCGGCAGCCGGGCGGCGGATTATGGAAGGATCCCGCTCGTCGAGCACATGGCGCAGTCAAACCGCGAGATCCTGCTCGCCTGTATGATCGAGGACATGGCTGCGGTGGAGCAGATCGATGAAATCGCCGCGGTGGAAGGCGTCGATTTGCTGGCGGTGGGCCCGTCGGACTTGTCGCGGTCGCTCGGCGTTAGCGGTCAGAGCGATCACCCCCGGCTCATCGCCGCAATCGAGCGTGTCCGCGAAGGGGTCAAGAAGGGTGCCGGCGCGCGGCTCGCCTTGCCACTCAACCACGCGGCCTTTCCGCGCAATGCGGCTCAGCTGAAGGAGCTCGGGGCGGGCTACACCAATTGCGCGCCGACGCCGGAAGCCCGTCTCCTGCGGTCGCTGCAGGCTCAGCTCTCCGAAGCGCGCATACTCCTCCGGTAGCGCGCTCGAGCGCGCCGAACCCGTTTACCGGCGCTGAGCATATTGGTCGCTTTGCTTCCGATGCGACTAGGATGTGTGACCAATTTCCCACGTGCTCGGCGTCGTCTCGGCAGCTGCCATTTCGAATCGCCCCGTGACTGCTTCGCTGCTTTTCGCGTGCTTAGTTGCGTCGGGATTTGACGCAGGATGGTATAGGATCTCGGGCTTCCGCCGGTGAGTTTGTAAGGCCGAGGAGGAGTTGCATCGCGGCGCGGTTCAGACCACTCTTTCTGCTGGGCACACCCTTTACCTATTTGCTGCGATGAAATCGCGGGAGGCTTTCTCGCTTGTCCAAGGTACCTGAAACCGCCTCTCCGGCAGACACCGCTGCGCCGTCATCGGCGAACCGCTGCGCCTACCCGTGGCAGCAGATGATCATCGATCTCACGGGTGAAGTCGTCCCGTGCTGCTTCTGGTCGGGATATGGCAATTTCGGCACGCCGCTCGGCAACACGAACGAGCGGAGTCTGGCGGAGATCTGGAACGGGGAAGGGTATCGCCAGCTGCGGCGAGCGCTGACAGAGAACACCCTTGAAAATCACCCATGCGGCAACTGCGCTGCCTATCGTTGGGCCAACGGCCAGTTCCCCAGATTTGGGTGGCCCGTGGACTTCGCTCCGGAGCAGAAATACTGCTTTTCGGGTCCGATTCCCGAAAAATTCGGGAGGCATGCCGAGCAGAGCGGAACGCCCGCACTGCTTTTTGAGAACGGCATTCCGCTACCCTATCCGGATTCGCAACACCAGGAAATTCGGGATCTCGGAGGCGGCCGGTATTCGGTGTGGAAGGGGTGGCTGTATTTTTCGACGCCCGACAATTCCGACCCGTGTAGCAATGGCCGGCATTACCAACTGCGCTGCGGCGATCTCACCGCTCCTCTCGGCAACCTGCATCGCGACTCGAAATCCGGTCAGAACCTCGTCCAGGCATACGAGGAATACCTGAACGGGGTCGAGGTCGTCTCGGCTAAACCGAGCATGATTTCGCTCATTTCAACCGCTGACTGCAATATCGACTGCCCGGCCTGCAGCCAGAACATGGTCCGGCTGACCCGAGTTCAGCATCGCCCTGAGACGGTGCCCGATGTTCTCGACCATCTGCCCTATTTACAGCAACTGATTTGGCATGGCGGGGAGCCCTACCTGATCGCCCGCTTTCGCAAGCTGGTCGATGAATACCAACGCGAGGATAACCCTAATCTCGCTTTCGGCTTCACCTCGAACGGCACGATGATTACCGCCGCCGAGGCGCGGAAGCTGATCAAGTTCCCGCGGATCAATGCTTCAATCTCGGTCGACAGCTTCGATCCGGCAACTTTCGAGCAGATCAGAGCCGGCGCCAAATTCGATCGGGTGATGACGAACTTGCTCGGCCTTCTCGAATTACATGATGCGCCGCGCCGGGTGATTTCGGTCGGCATGATAATCTGCAAGTCGAATTTCGCGGAACTGCCACGCAACCTGCAGGTCGCGATCGAATATGACATCGGTCTCAACCTCTCTCCGGTGCTGCTCTATCCGTTGACCGAACAGATCAATGTGTTTGCCGATTTCGCTCGCCAGACCGTGGGATGGGAGGCGGTCCTGAACGAGGCGAGATCGGTCGTCAAAGAAGCCAAAGCCCGCAATCGGCTGGCAATCCGCCGGGTCGATCCCTCGGGGATGATCGAAGAACTGCAGCGGATTTATGAAAGCGAGCGCGAGCGGCATCGCGGCATCATTACCTTTCGCATCGAAGTTATCGACCCGCACGGCAGCCTTTCCAAATTGCCGCGCACCGGGATCGTCGTTCGCCGCCGCGGCAGCGCAAGTACCGACAATTTATGCTATGTGCAACTTGGCGATGACCCGGGGGTCTATGAGTTGCACGTCCCACAGGCCGGTTGTGACGACGATCTCTACGCCTCGTTCATCTTCGATCTGCTCGAACCATTCGAATACGGCAATCACACAGTACCGCTCCATTTGTCATCCAAGGGACCGCAAGTTGCCCGCATGCGCCTGCCCCGCTTTGTTCCGCTCGTTAGGCGGCGCAATGCACATTATGTTCGTTACGGAGAATCGACGCCTGAAGGCGTGTACGTTCGCGATGCGCGACAGGTTCACGGCGCCTATTTGCAACTTCGGCGCGATGAGGCGATAAGTGGGCGAGGGCTACTCCCTTCTCCAACTTACGTTCCGCTCTTTAGCGGATCGGGGGCAGAATGGCGGGCCTATGCGCGGGAAGTACGCGATTACGCAAGACTGATCGTCGACAGGATCAAGGCCAGTTGATTCGGCTATGCGTACGCCGGCTTACTGCCCGATTATCACCAGCGCCTGCCCGGTGGGAAAGTCGATCACCGGTTCCGGCTTGTCGGCGAAGAATTGGTCGATGGCCTCGCGAGCGCCGGGACAGCTGGCGAACCCGTAATCATCGAACAGGATGATTCCACCTTTGCTCATTCGAGGGTAAAAGAATGCTATGGTATCGAGGGTTGGCTGGTAAATATCAACGTCGACATGTAGAAACGAGAAGCGTTGGTCTGCTACTTCGCTGAAGCGTTCGGGGATCCAGCCCCCCCAATAGCAGAGATTATCAAATTCCGACAGGTTGACGCGGACTTGTTCTTCGGATACCGCCATCATGCCCCGACGCCAATAGTCGCCGTCTAGCGGTCCGGGTTCGGACAACCCCTCAAAGGAATCGAAGAGGTGATGACGTTTTCCGATCCGCCGTGCATGTTGCGCGATCAGATAGGAAGAGCCACCCTCGTAAATCCCTACTTCAATCGTGTCGCCGGGTATAAATTGTGCGAGCTTCAGAACCTCCTTGAGCAAGTATTTACGATCATAGGCGTGGAAATTGAAAGTTGATACATGTCTTGTATAGAAATCTGCGAATTGCTGGTCGTCAAGAAAGGTCCTGCCAAATTCGCTAAACCGATACTCAGGGTAAATGAAGCTGGTCAGCGCTTCCGCCAAGTCAAAGCGTTGCTGGTCGGTGAGCTCCAACTGACTCTGGTCCCAGAGTTGCCGGCATTGCGACAAAAATTCAGCCGCAGTCGGGCGTAGATTTAGAATGTCGAAGCTACTCGAGCGGCTCATTTTCGATCACCTAGGACATGTGCGCGAGGAGCGGACTGCAAAATCGACCGGGCGAATTTGTAGGCTACGATCCGGTTAGTTCGAAGCGGATGCCGGCGAATTCAACGGAATAGTTTCGGCCGTTCACGTTCGGATCGGAGTTGTCCGAGGTCGAGAAGAATAAGCTGGAGCCATTTCCCTCCCCCCAATGGGAATAACGTCCGCGTCCCAGAACCCGGATTGCCTTGTGCAAAGAGTGAGCCGGTCCAAGGGACCGCCCATCTTCACGTAAGACTAATTGCGAGGCCGCCATGGACTGCAAGGTGTCGGGCGGGATGAAAAAGTCGCAACCAAAGTATCTAAAGCAATACCCTGCCTCCGGCAGGAAAATCTGCCTCTCGGTGGTTAGCTTGTCCAATGCGGCTGCACCATTGACTTGGCCAGCCCAGGTACCACCGCCAAAGACGCCGAATTCACGCAATAGCCGTCGCGCAACCCAGCGATCCACCACGGGCTGGACGACCTGCTGCTTTGAGAGAGCCAGGGGAGCTATGTAATCATCGATTACAATTAGACAGTCGGGCCGCAACAGGGGTGCAAAACTGCCGATCGTCGCCTGAACTTGCCCATCTGCATCAATTACCAGCAGTCCGATTTTGTCGCGTTCGAATATCCGGTTCGCCAGCCGCTGAAGGAAGCGATCATGGGACCAGCCCTGTAAAATGAATACCTGGCCTTCAAGCCCGAACCGAATGAGATTGGTGCGCAGATCGTCGAGAATGTCGTTCGACGGTAGGTACGGTTGATCGGTATAGGCGCCCCCGACCTCGATCGTGACGAAGGGAGCCGACCGAGCAGAGGAAGCGGTTGCGATCGCGACCGTGCTGCCACCAATGTAAGGCCCGATTTCGACGACGCCTCCCTGCACCACGCCGCCGAGACAATGCAGCATGGCAAGCGATTCTATATCTAACATGGAGAAAGCCCGGATCTCTCGCAATATTGCCGCACAGCCGGAATGAGCCGTCAAGTCCGAGACGGCGGCGCGAAGGGATTTGCTTGCGCGACCCGCGGATACGTCTAGCGAGAGATCCAAGCCGGCCGAGCCCGGGCGACGGTCAAGGCTGTGGGCCGAGGCCGCCGATTCGGGCACGCTCTCCTTCACCTCGCCCGACAAATCGCACGCGACGCGGAAACCAGTCTCGAAATCCCTCTGTGACTGGCACGCGGCGTGGCGGAACGCAGGCCGCACACAGACCGGTTCGGTAGCCCACGACCCGCCACGCACCATCCGAAGCTGTGCAACCCCATTTTTGAGCCAAGCCTCGCCATTTTGAGGTGCCTCTGTGTAGTCCGAGTGGAACAGGTCTTCTACCCATTGCCACACCGAGCCGAGCATGTCGAAAAGGCCGAAGGCGTTTGGCGCGCTTGGGCCAACGGGGACAGCAGTACGACAATCGGGAAACTGGTCGCAGCTGAGGGTTGATGCCGCGGCAAACCCGCCACCTTCGGCGCGCGCGCAGTATTCCCACTCGGCCTCACTCAGCAGGCGGTAGCATCGGCCAGTCTTCTGCGATAACCAGGCGCAATATGACTTTGCATCGCTCCAGCTGACACCCACCACAAGGTGACGGTCGCGACTCGATCCGACACCTTCCGGGCAATAGCCGCGACTCTCCGCAGCGAACGTGTTCCACTCTTCGAGGGTCACCGGAAACACGCCGACGCAGAACTCTCTGTCGAGAACGACCCGATGGACCGGCCGTTCGTCATCAAGCCCGCCCTGTTCAAGCGAAGTCCCCATCATAAAATCACCCGGCGGAATGACCCGCATCAGCGGTGCGCTCGGGAGATCCCGGAACGAGCTACCTTGTGCTGGATTAGTCTGCTGCATACCGGATTCAACGCCTGGAAAGACCCCGCTTGGCGATCGACCGGGTGAAAAGTTGCGATCAGACCGTGCTAATGGGTCTGACGTCACCTTCAGGTCGAGCAAACAAAGCTAGTCGGCGGTCGAAAGCCAGTCAATTCCGGTTGACGAAGCGCGTACCGTCAGGGCATCCGTGCTCTGGGTTAACCCGAGTTGTATGTGCCAGCCGGAGAAATGGCAGTTGCTGGATTCGGCTGTGGCCGTGCATACAAGGCTACTGGGACGGAATCCGGCAGCTAATAGGCACTAATGGAAGGGAAGGGGAGAGGAGAGATATGATCCGCGCCGTTGCATTGAGCGCTGGCGACCTGTTTGACCATTCACCGCGTGTGTTCCCCACGAGGACCCTCGTCAGGTGCCGCGAATGGTAGAGTCTTCCGCCCCAACCGGTCTTGCCGCGCGGCGGATGCGGGTTGTACTCGCCAATGCCTACAGCCTCTTCCGGCGCTGTCCGTCGTTTGTGGTGCTGCTAATCGTTGCCGGTACGCTTTATTTCGGATGCGCGGGCGTTCAGGTCACGAAGGTGCTCGTTCCCGCCGACATCCGATCGTTCAGCGGCTTTGCCTATGTGGCGCCTGTGCCACGTGGGGATGAACTGTATCCTCTCGTCCTACGCTCTGACAGCCTCCAGGACACCGCCGCATCCAAAGCATCGCTGCGCGAAGATGGCGTCAAGCTTGGTCCCCGGCACACCATCACTTCGGAGACCGCAAATACAGGAAACGGAGCCTATTTTCACTTGGAAGACACTATCATATTTTCAACTTCAGACAATTCTGACCCACGAACCAACGGGCGCACTTACACATTCCACGCACGGGCTTATCTCTCCCCTGTCTGGTTTTGGCCGCTGCTCACAGGCGGAATTTTGCTTCTGGGCGGCGCGTGGGTAGTACCGTGGGTCCGAGCTTGGCGGCCGGCCATGCGCCTTGACGCGATGACATCGCCCGGCGGGAGGTTGCGGTACATCATACATTGCTGGCGAGCCTCCGATCCGGCGATCCGGGGACGCGCCCGGACAGCGTTGATACGAGCCTCGGTCCAATCCGCAGCCGCGGCAGCGCTCGCTTTCGTCGCAATCGAGCTGCCCGAAATCGTGCGTGGCCCGCTATTCTGGCTCACGCTCGGTGGGGCAATGATGGTCGCGCTACTTGCAGCTCGCAATCTGACCTCCAGCGGTGTGTTGCTTCTCGGCCGGGACAGGCATCTGGGTGCTTTTCAAAATGCAGCGCTTGCCGCTGCTGCGATCTCGATCTCGCTGGCTGGGTTTGAGCTATACCTTGGATATGAAGAGGGGTTGGCCCGTAAAGGCCTGACATCGGCCAATCCTCCAGGCGACGAGGTGTGCGCCGCAACGCATTTGGGAAAGAACTGTCCCGCCGAGAGCCGAAACCTCAAAAATCGCGCCGAGGGGGCGCTCCCGATCCGCACTGGCAGAGCGGAGATTGTCTTACCGGGCTCCATCGCCGCTACTATCCGGGAGCGTCGTGAGCTGATCACTATGCCGGCGGGCTGGGAGACGGAGCGTGCGAGCGTTCCCGGCGCCACATGGGCCTATCGATGGCAAGGTGTTATCCACATCTTTGATCGACACAAATATCGCCGGCTGAATGGCCCCTTCCCCGCCAAGAACCCGGAAGTATTTCGGATCATGGTTACCGGCGACAGTATTACGTATGGTGCTGGTCTCGAGGCGACTTGGAGCTACCCCGCCCAGCTCGAGCGGCTATTGCAGAAGGAATACAACGTCGAGGTCATAAACCTCGGCCGCAACGGCGATCAGAGCGCGGATATCTTGCAATCGATCGAGAAGATGACCCCGCTTCTGAAACCAGATCTCATCGTTTATGGCGTTTGTCTCAATGACTTCCTGCCCTCTGGTATTGGGCAGTACACCTACTCCTATAGTGTGCCGTTACCGCAATGGCTAAAGACGGCGGCGCTGGAGCGGACCCGGCTCGCACACCTGATGGATGACAGTTACAAGGCTTTACTGTTGGCGTTGCATGTGCGCCGGGATTTCTTTGACGACATTCTGTCGAACTTCGGCGACTACCAGAGCCGATTTGACGCTGATGTCGCTCGAATGAATAAGTTCGCGCTCGCTCAGGGCGTACGCCCAATCGTTGGCATCGTCCTTGATCAATTTCCGACCTATGGTGGTCGCGGCCACCGCATTGCCGCGGTCGCAGATGAAAGTATGCGAAAAGCCCAGTTCGATCTCATCCCGGCCGAAGATTATTACCGATCATATGACGGACGCCGCTTCTTTGTAAGTCGTTGGGAAGGACATCCAGACGAAGAGGCGCACGCGATCTTCGCGACCCGGATCGCCGATCACCTCTATGGGCGCTCGGATCTTGAGAGGCACCGAAAGAAAGGTTCGAACTAAGCGCGAATTCCCAGCTGGGCCGAGGAATCCAGCAAGTCGTCTGTGAAGAACCGTTGAGGAGCATTCTTTAGGCGGTTTGGCAGCACCATGGGGCGGCGAGCAGCGCAGTGATGAGGGCACGCAAGAGCCTCTCGAGCCAGCGCAGGAGCAGACCGAAGTTGTAGCTGGCCGCGGCGAGCACGACATTGATGCGGTCGCCGTCGTGTCCTCTGAGGTGGTTGCGGCCCATCCGGTGCTCGGCCTTCATGTGGCGGATAACCGGCTCGACCGCGGCGAGGCGCCGCATCTCGCGTCGGATCGGCGCGATGACGCGGCGCACTTGGTCGCTGATCCAGACGCGGAACTTCTGCGCGTGATTGCGGCGGCGATAGGCCTTATCGACGTGGATGCGGCGGGTCTCGACCCCGGTCAGCGTCTCCGGCTCGGCGACGACCGGCCCAAAGTGTGGCCGTCGAGGGGATTGCTGTGCAGGGCCTTGGCATGCAGCACAAACTGACCGCCTTTGGGTTTGGTGGCTGGGGTCGCCACCAACACCTTGCAGCCGAACTCGTCGGGCGGCCGGGCTTTGCCCCCCGCCTTCGCGGGGGCAGGCTCTTGCCGATGCATTCGACCTCCGGAGCGTGCAGCGAATAAACCTTCGGGCTACGCTGCCGGTGATGCTGGAAACGCATCCGCACCGCCAGGGCGAACAAGCCGGCAAAGCGTTCCTCGAGGGTGTCGTTGCCGGCCGATCCAGCGGAGGATGCCGCGGATCACACGGCCGAGCCGAATGCGCAGAAACTCGAGCTCCCGCCGGGCCGATGTGAACTGGTGCGCATGGGTGTAGCGCCCCGACCATGATAGCGGCGCACTTGGCGACGCGCCGATAGCTCTGCCGTAACGGCACGTGATGGCGCTGCGCGAGATCGACCAGTTTTTCCAATGCGCGATGACGGAGCCGCACATCGGTCGGATGCGCGATCGCTTTGGGCTGCACCGTGGTGTCGACCACAACCCGTTCGAGATCCCTGGTCGCCAGCGCTCCGGTTTGTGCGCCACCGACAGGCTCTCGTGGATCAGCGCCACCAGCTGCTCCGCGCCCAGGCGCTGGCGCCAATGCGTCAGTGACGAGCGGTCGAATGGCAGTCTGTGGCAGAAGCTCAGCTCGCCACAGAAGAATTGGTAATACGGGTTCTCCAGCCAACACGCGCACAGCGCCTCATCCGACAGGTTCTGCATGTGCTTCAGAATGAACAGCCTCGCCACCAGCCGGGTCGGCAGCCCGGGCGGACCCAAGCCTGGCGCGCAGACGCTGGCAAAGGGCCGATCGAGAAGCCCCAATCGATCTCGCGGGCCAGCCGCACCAGCGGGTGGCCCAGATCGATGATCGCCTCCAGCGCTGGCCGTAACAAATCCTTCTGACGATCGTCGTGTGGTCTTGCCACCGCGTCCCCCAACCCCGATGACCCACCACCCATCGCACAAATCAGGCTAAACGGGAATCTCAAATCGCAAGAAACCGGCCTGCCCCGCCATTTCCTGCGGGATCGATTACTCCACCCCCAGCCGTTCGCCAGGCACCTCAACGGTTCCGCGCTTCTTCACGGACGACCAGAAATGCTCTGATCGGTTAATCGGGCTCGAACCGATGTTTGTACTCGATACGCAAAGATGGATCCTGGTTTTGTTTATGCAGGATGCAATTGCCCGCGACAAGAGTATCGATCTCGGTGCCCATGAAGCAACGGAAAGCATCCTCGGGAGAGCACACGATCGGCTCGCCGCGGACATTAAAGCTGGTATTCACGATAACCGGACAACCGGTGAGTGCCTTGAACCGGGTGAGCAACGCATGGTAGCGAGGGTTTGTCTCCCGATGAACCGTCTGCACTCGAGCAGAATAATCGATATGTGTGACCGCCGGTATTTCTGATCGGAGGACGTTCAGCTTATCGATCCCGAATAGCGCGGCTTCAGTTTCCGTCATATCGCGCCGACGAGGCGCGATCACATCGGCGACAAGGAGCATATAGGGGGTGTCAGCGCTTATCTCGAACCATTCGCTGACGTCTTCCCGCAATACCGAGGGCGCGAACGGCCGAAAGCTCTCGCGGTACTTGACCTTGAGGTTGAGCATACGCTGCATTGTCGGACTGCGCGCGTCGGCGAGGATTGATCGCGCGCCCAACGCACGCGGGCCGAACTCCATCCGGCCTTGAAACCAACCCACTGCCTGTTCGGCGGCAAGGGCCCGCGCTGTCTGTTCGATTACCGCATCATCATCGAGCGGCTCGAAGCGGGCGCCGGCCGCGGTCAAGCGCTGCCGGAGTTCATCCTCCTCATAGGCAGGCCCGAGGTAACTTCCCGACATACCGTCGAGATCGTTCGATAAAAGACGAGGATTGTCGAATTCTAAGTGGTAGGCAGCGAGGGCAGCGCCCAACGAGCCTCCCGCGTCCCCGGCAGCTGGCTGCACCCAAATATTTTCGTAGCGATTGTCACGCAAAACCTTTCCGTTTGCGACACAGTTTAGCGCGACTCCGCCTGCCAGGCAGAGATTACGGGCGCCGGTCTCCTCGGCCAGCGATCGGGTAAGCCGAAGCACGGCCTCATCGGTAACTGCTTGAATAGAAGCCGCGAGATCCATGTGAATTTGCTCGAGGTGCTTGTCTTCCGCCCTTGGCCCGATGCCGAAAAGCTCTGAGAATCGGTTACTCGTCATTGTCAGGCCAGCGCAGTAATTAAAATAGTCCTGATTGAGACGAAAGCTGCCGTCGCTCTTCAGATCGACAATGTGTTCCAGGATCGTTTGGGCGAAACGCGGCTCGCCGTAGGGAGCCAGGCCCATCACTTTGTATTCGCCGGAATTTACCTTGAAGCCGGTGAAATAGGTAAAGGCCGAGTAGAGGAGCCCCAGCGAGTGCGGAAAGTGGATTTCCTTCAGTATTTCGATTCGACGCCCGTCGCCCATCGCGGCTGAGGTCGTTGCCCATTCGCCGACGCCATCCATAGTCAAGATAACCGCGTGCTCGAAGGGCGATGGAAAAAAGGCGGAGGCCGCATGGCTGAGGTGGTGCTCCGAAAAAAGTAGTCGACGCTTCCAGTCAAAGCCTGGAGCCGCCGATTTCAGCTTATCCCCGAGCACCTTCTTCTGAAAAAGCTTGTCCTTCAGCCAATGCGGCATTGCTGTCCTAAAGGACCGGAAGCCGCGGGGCGCAAAAGCAAGATAAGTCTCGAGTAGGCGCTCGAATTTTAGAAAAGGCTTATCGTAGAACGCGATGTAATCGAGGTCGTTGAGTTGAAGGTGTGCCTCTTGCAAGCAATACGCTATGGCATTTTTCGGATAGCGACTGTCGTGCTTTTTGCGGCTGAAGCGTTCTTCTTGAGCGGCGGCAACGACTCGACCATCTATTACCAGAGCGGCGGCGCTGTCGTGATAAAAAGCCGAAATTCCCAAAATACGCATCGATTTCCCCTCGGACTTCAGCTAATTTTGTGCCGAGCCCATATGCGCTAAAAAATAGAATAGATGAACGGGGCGATAGCCGATCCCTCGGTCAGCACCAGCAATCCTCCAAATATCACCATCATCAAGACCACGGGAAACAGCCAAAATTTCTTTCGGCTAAGGAGAAACGCACAAAGTTCGCTCAAAAAATCAACCATAGCGCTCCTCAGAATTGCTTTGTCATCGAGGTCGGCTGGGTACTCTCCGAGCTTAGGTCTATCCAGTAACTAGTACAGTCAGCCTCGAAACGGAGGCGCAACAGATCTTTCCCGAGGAGCCGCAGGAGTAGACCCATAGGCGTCAATACGCCAAAAAAAATGATCGCCATCATCAAAGGACTGACGCATTTTGAAATTTCCAGCGACACTCGCCGCCAAACTCGATTCAGGGGGCCGAGCAATGGCGGTGCGGCGAGTGCGAGGGCCAGAAACATGAAAGCGATGATCATCCAATAGAGCGCCGAGTCCCGCCCCCGCCATAGCGCGATCAGCGCAAGCACACCGAAAATCGCTGCAAACACTAGCCCAAATGATCTATCCGAAGAACCTGCAGGTCGCTCCTCGAGAACCGATTCGTGCCAGCTGTAATTTAGTCTCGGCATCCGTTCCCCAGCTCCGATTGCCGAACCTTTCGTACAGGGCCAATGCCATAAATCTAACCCCGGCGCAAGGTCTCCACCCGGTAGGGAGAAATTTCACCCGCCGAGCCGATACCTTTTGGATAGGGATTTGGGGTTTATCGTTCACGGCCCAGGACTGGGTATACTGGGAACGGGGGTCAACTTCCAAATTCCTGCCCGACTGTATACGTTGGGCTCAAACTCAAGGCTCTACGGTGTGAGTGCTTGTTGTGCCAAATAGGAGGACGGCGGTGAACGGCGCAACCAAGATCGAGAACCCCGATCAGCCCGTCACCCAATTGACATGGACCGACGAACTGATCCGGACATTCTGGGACGGAGTCGAGTGCACGCACCTTGATGATTTGAGTTTCGGCAAATTGGCGGGACCGAAGTTTCTGCGGGGTTCATCCGCGAACATTTGCCGGCGGTGGCAAAAATCTGCGACTTCGGGGCCGGCGGCGGTCATTTCGCCGAAACGCTATTGCAGGCCGGATTTCCAACCGGGGTTTACGAGCCCTCGCCACGGCGCAGCCACGCATTGCTGAAGAAGCTTTCGGGTTACGACAGCTTTCTTGGGGTAATCGGCCCCGACGAGGGCCGGCTGTTCGACGTCGTCATAATGGCCGAGGTGATCGAGCATGTGCCGGACCGACTGCTCGGGCAAACGCTTGACCAGGTAAACGGGCTGCTCCGGGACGGTGGTATCGTGATCGTCACGACCCCGAACGAGGAAAATATCGGCCAGGCTCAGGTCCTCTGCCCGATGTGCCGGCAAGTCTTTCATCCGTGGCAGCACGTTAGGCGCTTCAGGGTGAAGCCCGACAAAAAAATTGTCGATGTTCAAGCGGCGAGTCCGAGCTCATGAAAGACGCCTTGCAT
>Ga0126383_10000127_pt1 | contig 36760 bp, 35 predicted proteins | sample PanSoiMetPlot_35_FD_96882 | JGI IMG/M metagenome (GOLD analysis project Ga0126383, IMG submission 96882) | Tropical forest soil microbial communities from Panama - MetaG Plot_35 | ecosystem: Environmental > Terrestrial > Soil > Tropical forest > Bulk soil | place: Panama | collected 2016-02-17 | reverse complement strand
GAGGAGTCCTACGTGGATGAGTTGTATGGCGAGCGAGCGCTCGAGCTGGTGCTGCCGGAGTCCGGCGCCGAAGAGAAGATCCTGGACGTGCTACGCCGGACGAAATACTACGCCGGAATCGTTTGTGAGATTCGGCGGCGGCTCGCTACCGAGTATTCCTACGCGGCCAGCCTGGAGAAGCTGATCGAGATTGTGAAGAACTAGCCATGGGAGTCCCCGCGCCTCAAACCGCCGTAGCACCGCCGCAAACGGGTTATCGCATGCGACTGCGATACGGGCTATCGGAAAACAACCTCTGGAGCGAGTGTCGATCCGCCTGCGATGTCGCCAACCGCGTACGCCAGGCTGCGGCGCAAATCGTACGGCTGTCGGTGGATGATGACTGCGCCGAGACTCAGTGCTGGCAGCGTTTTGAGACTTACGTCACCGGCGTACTGATGGCCGGGGCCGTGCCTATGGTGACTTTCTCTAGGTTCGGGCGGCCGTACACCGATGCTGCGGCGATTCGCTGGTTCGCCGGTTGCGCCAGCGGACTGGTGCGCCGGTCGATCGATCGCTGGGGACCGGAAGTGGTCTGCGAGTGGTTCTGGTGTCTGGGCAACCAGCCTAACAGCGATTGGGTCAACGCGGGTTTGACCTTCGATGTCTACCGGGACGTATACGAGCCCACGGCTGAATCTGTTGTCGAGAATCTGGCGCCCTACCTGAACGGGCGAAAAGCGCTGGTCGGCGGATCTGGAATCGATGGCTTCCAGCCTTTTTGGATGGATTGGGTGTATCGCTTCGTAAACGAGATTGACAATCGGCTGATCAGTTTCGTGGTGTGGCACCGATATGGCGAATGGCGGCAGCCAGGTGGCTGGGGCGCTCCTCAAGACGAAGCTACCTTCCGCGCATTGCTGATGTCGCGTTCCGTCGAATATGAAACAAGGTCGCAAGCTGTGGGCCGAATGGTAAAAGGCCGGGGAATCCTCAACGTCTGCGGCGAGCTCAACGCCCATTCCGACCACTACTCAAGCGTGAGTGGTCCCCTCAACGGAACCGAATTCGGCGCTGCTTACTACGGCTCTTCCTTGATTCACCTGATGCGCGGTGGAGCGGATGTTGAAATGCTCGCCTCGGTGGCGCCCGGCACCACTCCACAGCATCTGGCAAAACAGCTCTGTGCCAAGTTCATTCGTGCCGGTGATGATCTGGCCTTTCCACAGCTCAACAGCGCGCAGGGGCGCGCCGATATCGTCCTGGTCTCCAGGCCGGAACATCAGTTGAGAGCATTTGTGGTCAACCGTCGAGATGAACCGTTTATCCTCTCGCTACGGGATCTGCCCATGTTGCAACAGTGCACGCATTTATCCAAGATCGACACTGCGACCAAAGGAGAGATTGTAGAGAGCCGTTTTGATGATGTGCTTCGACTGGACGGCTACGGAGTCGCGGTCCTTACCAGACGGGAGGACGCCCTGTGACGCGGCGGCGCATACTCCTGGGCACGATTACCAGTGTGATCACCCTCGTGCTATGCCTGGGAATCGCCGAAGGCGCGCTCCGCCTTCTGCGTTATCAGTACACCCCGCTTCGAATCCAGGTGGTCAAGCAATATAGCGACTGGCGCCATTATCACGCCTTCGAAGACAAGCAGTTCGTCTACGATCCCTGGCTGATCTGGCGCCCACGTCCGAGTGGGGATTTCAATTCGCAGGGCTACCGAGGCCCCGAGCTTTCCGCGACGAAGCCTGCCGGCACGTATCGTGTCTTTGCGATCGCCGATTCGAATACGCTCGGATGGCCGGGCAAAGAGGGCGCCAACTGGCCCATGTTTCTTTCGGACTTGCTCAATCAAGGGGGGAACCACTTCAGCGTGATCAATGCGGCTGCCTACGGATATTCATCCTTTCAAGGGCTGCGACGTTTTCAGGAATCTCTGGCCTTTCAGCCCGATGTGGCGATTATCAGCTTCGGGTGCAACGATGCAATGCGGGTGACCGTATCGGATGTCGAGTTCGCTAGCCGGAAAATTCGCAAGCTTGACTTGGATACCGCACTGCTGCGCATGCGTGTGGGCCAGTTGGTGCTCGCCATCGCTGACAAGTTCGCTTCAAAGGGAAAAGAGATTTTGGTTCCGCGGGTGAGCCTGGGTGAATACAAACACAATCTCGAGGAAATGATCCGGCTCGCAAACGAGCGACAAATCAAAATCGTACTGCTGACCAGACCGTTCACCGGCAGCTCGCCTTCCCCTAACTGGTGGAAGAATTTTGCTCCTCAGTACAACGCCGCCACATTTGAAGTCGGGCGCCAGCGGGGTGTGCCCGTGATCGACATTCATGGCTATTTTGACGACAAGAAAGAATATTTTGTGGACGAGGCGCACCTCACGCAAGACGGATTGCGGGAAATGGCTCGGGTGATCTACGAAGAAATCAAGCCATTGGTGAGCGCGGCGGCGCGGTCTGTACGCACGAGCGGAGAGCGGCAGTGATTGGTCAAAGTAACAGACTCCAGAAAGTAGCCCTGGCGGTTGCCGGAGCGATCCTGCTTTTGGCCGTGGTCGAATGCTCGATTCGCCTGGCCTATTGGGCTCGCAACTTGGGAGTTACACGGGTGCCGCTGCCGTATGTAATCGGGCAGGATTATGGGCCGGTTCCACCGTGGCTGGAAAGCCTGCTCATTCTGGCTCCCGACAAAAACCTAATTTGGAGGAACCGACCCAGCTTGCGCCGCGAATACGTGGATATTTTCCGGCCGGCGCGCACCGAGCGAGAACGTCTATCGCTGTTCCGCCGCTTTTCCCCCCGGCTGCCAAGAGAGCTGGAGACGAACCCCGGGTGGAGCATCGAGCTGAACTCGGAGGGCTACCGGGACAGCGAACCATCTGTGCAGAAGGATCCATCTTCGTTCCGGATCGTGTGTCTCGGAGATTCGTGGACGTTTGGAATGAACGTGAACCAGGATCGAACCTATCCGCGACGGTTGGCGGCGTTGCTTACCAGCCGGCATCCCACGGCCCACTTCGAAGTCTGGAATCGCGGCGTGCTCGGCTATTCGTCTTATCAAGGACTGCAACTGCTCCGTTCCAACATTCAGCGTTGGAAACCGGACGCTGTGGTGATCGCGTTCGCGATGAACGACGCGAAGATCGTTGGATACCGCGATAAGGATGCGGCAGCGTATCAGCAGAATCCCACGCTGAGTGCTCAGGTGAGCCGGATAATGGAATGGAGCGCGACATTCAAGCTGCTGCGGTATCTCGCACTCAACCTACGCTACCAGCCGAAGCCGATCGGCGATTATCTCAAGGTCGAAGCCGATGCCAGTAACGACGTGGCCGGCTTCGAGAAGCTGGAGCCATGGACCCGGGTGTCGCTGAAAGACTATCAGGACAACATCACACAAATGGTCGCGCTTACCAGAGCCTCTGGCGCGCAACCGATCCTTCTTTACAACGAGCTTTGGGAAAATGGTTTCTATTTGCGAATCTTGCAGAAGGTTGCTGAACAAGAACAAATACCGCTGGTAGACGGTAATGCACTCATCCTCCGGGAGAAAAAGAGGATCGAGGACGATCTCGAGGCGTCGCTACATCTCCGAAGGCAAAACCACTCCGCCCCGGCCGGCACGGCCGAAGTGGTGTTCCGGTTGCTTGCACCGCATGCATCCGTCGACCGGACCATGTACATTGCCGGTCCGGATCCTCAGTTGGGAGCCGGTGTCCCAAACAAAACCGCGCTTTACGATGACGGCACCCACGGCGACCAGCAAGCTGGAGATGGGGTGTGGAGCTATTCGGCCGTCCTTCCAGTAAACACCACGCTCTCCTATGTCTATACGGCCGGAGGACTCGCTGGTGTCTGGGAAGGGCTCGACGTGCCGCACGTCCGCGAATACACCATTCCCTCTTCGGCGAGCGGCAAACTTCTCTACAAGCCCATCGAAGTGTTCGGACAGCTGGAGATGCAGGCGGACAGCTGGCACACCAATGCTTCTGGATATGGGCTGATAGCCAATGCCCTGTTTGAGGCGCTGAGTGGAACCGAGAAGATGCAGGCGTATTTATCTTCAACCGCGCACTTAAAAACAATGCTTTGGGTGGAGTAAACGTATGACGAAAAACATTCGCAAGAATCTTCTCGTGCCGGTCTGGCAAGCTTGGAAGAGAATCGCCCGCAGGATTGGAGATTTTCAAGCCCGGGTCATCCTGACCGTGCTGTATTTCATCGTGATAGCACCTTTCGCCCTGGCGGTCAGATGGTTGGCGGACCCGCTGGGAATCACCCCCAGCTCTCCCAAGGGCTGGCAACCGCGAACGGAGGCAGGCATCGCGCATGCCCAGGCGGCGGCGCGTCAGTCCTGAGACGCCGATCATGAACATCCTCGGAATTTCCTGTTATTTTCACGATGCGGCTGCAGCGATCCTGCAGGACGGCCAGTTGATAGCGGCGGCCGAAGAAGAACGTTTCACTCGAAAGAAACACGATTACAACTTCCCGCAGAACGCCATCGATTTCTGTTTGAGAGCGGTAGGCATCCGCGCCCAGGATCTCGACTATGTGGCGTTTTTCGAAAAACCGTTTCTGAAGTTCGAACGCCTCCTGTTGACCAGCCTGCAGATGTTCCCCCGCTCGCGGCGTGTATTCCGCGAAGCGATGATCACCTGGTTGGGCGATAAGCTTTGGATCAAGAGCCTTCTGCAAGCACGCCTTGGGATTGCCAGCGACCGCGTTCTGTTCAGCGAGCATCACCTTTCGCACGCCGCCAGCGCCTTCTTCTGCTCACCCTTCGAAGACGCGGCGATCCTCACGGTCGACGGCGTCGGCGAATGGACGACTGCCAGCCTCGGGATTGGCAGGGGCACGGACATCAAGCTGCTGCGTGAGATCCGGTTCCCGCATTCTCTCGGCCTCCTCTACAGCGCGTTCACCGCCTTCCTCGGTTTCGAGGTCAATGAAGGCGAGTACAAGGTGATGGGCATGGCGCCGTTCGGAACGCCAAAGTATGTGGACCAGGTCTACAAGGTGATCCGCGTCGGCCGAGATGGCGGTTTCGAGCTGGACATGGATTACTTCATGTTTCACTGCTCCACCGAGCAGACTTACAGCTCGAAATTCGTCGATCTGTTTGGCAAGCCGCGAGATCCCAAGGCGCACTTCTTCACGGCCAACACCCGGTATCCTTCTTATTTCGGTGACAAGCCGGTCAATTTCGAACGGTTGGCCGCAGAGAATCAGCATTACGCGGACATCGCCGCCAGCATTCAGGTGGTGACAGAAGAAATCCTGATCAAGATGGCCAACTACGCACACGAGAGAACGGGCTTAAAGCGCCTTTGCATGGCGGGAGGCGTTGCCCTCAACAGCGTCGCCAACGGAAGAATTCTGCGCGAGACCCCTTTCGAGGAGATCTTCATCCAACCCTCTGCTGGCGATGGGGGCGGCGCGCTGGGCGCGGCCCTCTTCGCGCAGCACATGGTGCTCGGACAACCGAGGAGCTTCACCCTGGAACACGCCTATTGGGGGGAAGAGCACGGCCCCGGCGCCGTCCACGACTTCCTCACCAAAATGGGAATCCCTCATCAGCACATCGAGTCTGAGGCGTGCCTGATCGACCGAACCGTGGATCATCTTGTCCACGGAAAGGTGGTGGGATGGTTTGACGGACGTTTTGAATGGGGCCCCCGAGCGCTGGGATGCCGCAGCATTCTGGCGGATCCACGACGCGAAGACATGAAGGACATCGTCAATGTGAAGATCAAGTTCCGCGAGCCGTTCCGTCCCTTCGCGCCCTCAGTGTTGGCGGAGCGAGCGGAACAATACTTCGCGCTGTCGGAGGCCGAGAGACATTATCCGGCCCGATTCATGTTGTACGTGGTCGATGTAAAAGAAAACGCGAGAGATGTTCTGCCGGCCATCACCCACGTGGATGGAACCGGCCGCCTGCAGACCGTCCGGCGGGAGACCAACCCCAGGTACTACAGGTTGATCGAGCGCTTCGGGGAAGCCACCGGGGTTCCGGTCATTCTCAACACCTCCTTCAACTTGAAGGGTGAACCGATCGTCAATACGCCTGGCGAGGCGTTCCAAAGCTTTTGGAAGAGTGGAATGGACGTGTTGGTGCTGGGCAACGACATAGTCGAAAAGTCTGAGGTGACACACGTCACGCCCCGGCCCAGTAAAGGAGAAAATGCGTATGCCGTTTCTGTCTAATGTTAAGAACCGCTTTGAGATTTTGGGCGAGCTGCTCTCGTTCTTCCTGCACAACAAGTGGTGGTGGTTGACGCCGATGATCATTATTTTGATTGTCTTTGGCCTTCTAGTGGTGTTCGCTCAAAGCTCGGCAATCGCACCGTTCATCTACACGCTTTTCTGAGGGCGGGTCATGCGAACGGCCGCGAGCCAACCCCACAGGTTGAGCCAAGATCGAACGATCAAGATCGCCTACCTAGCGGGAACTCTGAGTGCGCTTGGCCTCGTTTGCTTGATCGCTGCCCTGGCCGGATACCAAGTTGGTTATCGCACGCTATGGCAAGGTCTTCGCATGGTGGCCAAGCCTTCGGAGCAAGTGCTGGTGCTTCCGAAGAGCCTTTTGAAGGAACTGGTCGATATCCGAGCCGTGGTGGACAACGCGGGGAACCCCACGGAGCAGTTGAGTCACTACACGATGCTGGTGGATCGCGATCCGCGCCTAGGATGGGCGCTGATTCCGAATGCTCGCGTTTCGCTTTACATGTTGAAGGCTAACAATCCGATGAATTTCGACCCGCCGGTGGTGGCACTGAGTGCGGATGCGAAAATCTCGCCTGAATTGAAAGCATACTTGGATCAGCAGACGCGTCTGCGGTACAGCTACTCCGTCGGTTCGGACGGATTCCGAACCACTCTCCCCAAAGTCGATGCTGAGGACCGGATTCTAATGGTTGGCGATAGCGTTCTCTTTGGGGAGGGCGTGAACGATGACGCGACGATGGCTTCGCAACTGCAGGCTCGAGTGGGCACACTGATTCGTGTAATCAACGCCGGAGTCGGCGGGTATTCCGGCGAACAGGCCTTGGAAATGGCCAAGCGTGAATCGGAAAGTCACAGACATCGCGCGCTCGTATATGTCGCCTGTCAGAACGACTTCATGAATCAGGCGGGAGTTTCGTATCTCAGCCAGGCCGAACGGATTCTGAAGATGTTTGCTTCGCTCCGGCAGCAATTCTCGGGGAAGATTGTGGTGATCCTGCAACCCTACATGGAGTATGTGTTGGACGACGTGTTGCAGAAGGGCGATTGGTATCGGGAGATGGTGAATGAGACAGACCGCCTGCGCGAAGGCTTACCGTCAATCGCGCGAGAGCTAGGCCTGGAATATGTAGACGGCACGCAAATCTTCCAGGAGTACATGATACAGAGCGGATCTGTTTTCTCCCGGTTTGCTCTATTTGTCGATGACGCGCACTTGTCGCCGCTCGGAAACCGGCTGGCCTCAGAGAGAATCGATGCTGCCCTCCAAAAGATAGGGGCTTATGATGAGTGGCGAAAGACGAATGCGTCTGAGCTACGGCATCAACGAGGCGGATAGTTGGTGGCACTTTGCTGTCGGGCCCAGCAGGGAACGGATCTGGGCTCGCCTCCGCCAACTGCAACCGCGGATCGTACGAATCTTTCTTTTTGATAAGCACGCGCCCGATACGGTTCGGGAGTGGAAGGCATTCGAGGCTTATGTAGAGGCGGTGTTGAAGCTGGGTGCAACACCGATGATCACATTCGCCAAATCTCCTCGACCCGCCGATGATCCGCGAGCCATCCGGTGGTTTGCAGAGCGGTGCGGCGATGTGGTGTGGGGCTCCATGGAACGCTGGGGTGCGGCCGCTGTAAGCGATTGGTATTGGTGCGTATGGAACGAGCCGAACAGCACCTGGATCGGCGGGGGACTGACGTTCGAGCAGTATCATCGAGTCTACGAAGCGGTTGCCGAAGCGATCGTACGATGGCTGGGACCGCACCTGCGGGGAAGGCGTCCCAACATCGGCGGTCCGGCGGTCGAGGGCTTCGCTCCCTTCTGGATGGATTGGGTGTGGCGCTTCCTAGAGGAGATCGATCCCTCACTTATCGGATTTGTGAATTGGCATCGCTATACGGATTGGCGGCAAGAAGGAGAGGCCGGAGCGCCTCTGGACGCAGCCGCTCTTCGCGCTCTGATGCTCGCCCAGACCCCGGACTACCTGGATCGTGCCCAAGCGGTCGCGCGCCTGATCAATGGCTCTGGGGTGCTCAACATTTGCGGAGAATGGAATGCGCACTCGCATTACCTTCCCAAAGTGCGCGCGCGTTTCAACCAATCCATGTTCGGAGCGGCATACGGGGCCTCGGTGTTGCTGCAGTTGATGCGCGGCGGCGTTGATGCCGAGATGCTCTGGACTGGTACTGATGTCGAGTGCGGCTACGGCGTCCTCGATGGAGACGGCGAGCCAACACCATTGTTTCACGCCATGGCGTTATGTGCCCAATCGGTACGCTATGGAGATTGGATCACGTTCCCCGATCTCGAGTGCCATCCGGAGCTGGATGCAGTGGTGGCGCGCGGTGAAAACGGGCGTCGCAGCGTCTTTCTGGTCCATTTGGCGGACGGCACCGCCTGTTACGAGCTTTCGGCGTTAATCGGTGACTGCGGCGATCTTCGCAGGCTGTTCAAAATTGACAGCAGCTCCGAGGATCGCGTCATCGAGACGGCCGCGGACAGTGTGATCCGCTTCGATGGATATGGCGTGGCGGCGCTGACCAGCGCACCTGAGAAACTGCAAGGTGCCGAGTTTTCACCGGCATGAGCTACCTGGAGCCAGTTCCTGCCTCTGTATTGAGTGCGGTGCGCCTCCGCCTGAGAACCGGCGAGAAGGAGCTGGTCCAGCTGGCATCTGACCTCACGGCGAAAGGCGCCTTCGGAAGTCAATGGGTGATCGTGACCGATCAGCGCCTCCTGGTTGCTCCCTCAGCAGATGGATCCGGCATCGAGGAGGTCCCGCTCAGCGATGTGATCGGTGCGCGCACGGAGCTGCTCGTGGGTGGTGGCTGTCTTCGCGTCGAATCGAAGAGGGGGGCACCACTTTGCGTCGCGTACTCGGCCGCGCTTGCGCACGCGTTCGCTGAAGTCGCACGGGGGATCGAGCAGCTTCGCAACGGGCAACCTCTTCAACTCAGTGGCAGGCCGGCGCGCTTGCGCTGTCACCGATGCGGCAGGCTCTTGCCCGAGAAGAACGATGTCTGTCCAGTGTGCCTGCACCGATGGAGGGTGTTCCTGCGCATCTTGGGTTATCTGCGCCCTCACAAGGCCCGTGTCGCGGTGCTGGTGACAGGGTCGCTGTTGATAACGGCCGCGGGTCTATTGCCGCCGATGATCACCCGTTGGATCGTCGACGAGGTTTTGCTTCCGAAGCATGTTCGGAGCTTGGAGCGGCGGCTACAACTGCTCGGCCTGATCGTCTTGGGCTTCTTCGGTATCCGCCTAGTGAGCTGGGGCGCCGAATGGATCCATGGACGCACGGTGGCTTGGCTCGGCGCGCGCATCACCGCCGACATCCGAAGCCAGCTCTACCGTCAGCTCGAGGCGTTATCTCTCGCTTACTACGACCGCTGCGAAATTGGCATGCTCTCGAGCCGGGTCTCCAGCGATGCTGCGACGCTGCAGGAGTTTCTCGTCCGGTCGCTGCCTTATCTTGTGATCAACGTCGCCACGCTGATCGGCATCTTCGCGTTGATGTTCGCCATGAGCCCGATTCTGGCGCTCGCCATTCTACTTCCCGTCCCGGCGGTTTTGGCCTGGGGATTTTTTTTCTGGCGGAGGATGACGGCCCTGTTCGAACGCTGGCAGCGGGCGAATGCAAGATTCTCGTCGCGATTGAGCCAATCCGTTTCCAGCATCCGCACTGTGAAGGCGTTTGGTCAGGAGGAGAAACAGAGCCGCGCTTTCGAGGGCTACAGCGAAGAACTCCGCCGCGCAAATCTTCGGGTAAGCCGTGACCGGGCGGTCTTGCTGGCAACCATGGGCCTGATCGCGAGCTGCGGCGTGCTCACGCTATGGCTCTTCGGTGGATGGAAGGTGATTCACGGCGAGCTCACCCTGGGCGTGGTGGTGTCCTTCTACGGCTACATCCTGCTGTTCTATGGACCCCTGCAATGGTTCGGTCAGGTCAGCAGCTGGATGACGCAGGCGTTTACTGGTGCGCAGCGAATCTTCGAGATCCTCGACGAGCCCAAGGAGCAATACGACCGGCCGGATGCGGTCCCCATGGCGGCGATTGAGGGGCATGTCACCTTCCGCAACGTGGAATTCGGCTACGAGTCAGGCCGCTCGGTTCTTCGCGACACCGACCTCGACGTGGCGCCTGGCGAGATGATCGGGGTCGCCGGCAAGTCCGGGGCCGGCAAAACGACGGCGATGAACCTTCTTTGTCGCTTCTATGACGTGGCAGCAGGTTCCATCGAAATCGACGGCGTGGACATTCGCCGAATCCGGCTCCGTGACCTTCGCGAGCAGATCGGTATTGTGCCGCAGGAGCCGCTCCTATTCAGTGGCACGATTGCCGAAAACATTGGCTATGGACGGCCGGGAGCATCGCTTGCTGAAATCATCGAAGCGGCGAAAGTAGCTAACGCTCACGAATTCATCCTGCAAAGGCCGGATGCATACGATAACCAAGTGGGCGAGCGCGGCTGCAATCTGTCTGGTGGCGAGAAGCAGCGCCTGGCGATTGCTCGAGCGATCCTGCGCGACCCGCGAATTCTAATTCTCGACGAGGCCACCTCGTCGGTTGATGTTCGCAGCGAGAAGCTGATCCAGGAGGCAGTCGGCCGTCTAGCGCGGAACCGGACCACCTTTGTCGTGGCGCACCGCCTCTCCACCATCCGGAATGCGAACCGCGTGATGGTGTTGGAGGGCGGCCGGGTGGTCGAGCTTGGCCCCCATGAGGACCTGATGGCACGCCGGGGTGTTTTTTATCGCATGGTGCGGCTGCAGCAGGAGCCCCAAGAGGAGTTGGCTTCATGAGCTCCTCCCCTTTCCGTGAACCCCTTCCCGCTGGGATTCGCCGCAAACTGCAGCTCTCCGGCTGCAGCGGCGATCAGGTCCACATCCAGGTTGCCGCCGACATCGCCGATGATTTCACTTTTTCCGAGCGCTGGCTCATCGCCACGGACCGGCGAGTCGTCATTCTTGGGTTGGATGGCGACGCGGGCGACGCGCAGATTCGCTTGGAAGAGATTTCAGCCGCGAAGATTGACGGCTTGCTGGGCGGCGGAAGGTTGGTGATTGAACGCAATGAGCGCCCTCCGGTGATTCTGTACTTCTCCGGCACGCTGGCCCCCAAATTCGCTGCGGTAACGGCGGCCATCCAGCATCTTGCAAGGGGACGCGTGCCGAGCCTGCCTGCCAGGATCGATCGGGCGCGTTGCGAGACATGTAGTCAACTGCTGCCGGAGCGAAACGGAATCTGCGCCGACTGTGCTGACAGAAGGGCTACATTTTTGCTTGTCGCCGGCTATTTGAAGCCCTATCGCGGCAAGGTCGCTCTGCTCTTGTCAGTCCTGGTGGCGGGCGTGCTTGTCGAATTGATGCCGCCGCTGATCATCAGGCGCATCATGGACGGTGTCCTTACGGTCCGAGGACCCTTGGAAGAGCTGGTCGGGATGTCGCTCGCACTGGCAGGCGCGCGCGTCTTGATTTGGATCGGTGAAATCAGCCGGACCTGGCTTACGGCGTGGCTTGGCGGCCGCGTGATCGCCGACATTCGGGCTGAGCTGCACCGGCGCCTGCTGCATTTACCAGTGAAGTTCCTGGAAGGCTGGAACGTGGGCATCCTCACCTCCCGCGTGCTGCATGACGCCGGGCGCATCGAAGAGTTTCTGGCCAGCGGGATCCCGCTTCTATGCAGCAACGCGCTCCTGCTCGCCGGGATTCTCGCGCTGCTGTTCTACTTGAATTGGTCGCTGACGTTGTGTGTGCTTGTACCGATTCCACTGATTGTTTTTGGCGCCACTTTTTTCTGGAGCCGTCTGAAGTCGTTGTTGGACCGCCAATCCTGGACCATGTCCCGCGCGTTCGCGCATCTGAGCGAGTCGCTCTCGGGCATCCGGGTGGTCAAGGCGTTTTCGCAGGAAGAACGCGAAGCCGCAACCTTCGACTCCCGCAACCACGATCTGTTTCGCGCCAGCGCGCGGGCAGAAGCTCAATCGTTTTCCCTCTTTTCGGTTGTCTATTTTGTAATGAGCTGGGGATTGCTGCTGGTCTGGTATTTCGGTGGCCGGCAGGTGGTCGGGGGAAAACTGAGCGTGGGCGAGCTGCTGGCAATCATCACATATCTGTGGATGCTCTACTGGCCGCTCCAGTGGTTCGGTCAGATTACCGGCGCTCTGGGCCAGGCTGTGAGCGGCGCGAACAAAGTGTTTCAGATCCTCGACGCGCGCACAGAATTCTACAGTGCAGCCGATGCGCTGCCGCTGGCTCGCACAGCGGGACAAGTAACGTTTCAGAACGTCACGTTCGGCTATGATCCTACAAAGCCGGTGCTTCACGAAATCAGCCTTGATGCCCGACCTGGAGAAATCATTGGCGTCATCGGAAAATCGGGCACGGGCAAAACAACGATGATGAACCTGCTGTGCAGGTTCTACGACGCCGACGAAGGAAGCATTGCCATCGATGGAATAGACGTACGTAGAATCCGGTTGAAGGACCTGCGTCGACAGATCGCGATTGTCCCGCAGGAACCTTTCTTGTTCAGCGATTCGATCGCCGAAAACATCCGCTACGGAAAACCCGACGCGTCATTCGATGAGATCGTGGCTGCGGCCAGGGTCGCCAGCGCGCACTCTTTCATCGTAGCCAAGCCAGATGGTTACGACACTCAGGTCGGAGAGCGCGGCATCCGGCTTTCGGCCGGAGAGCGGCAAAGGGTTGCGATCGCCCGAACAGTCTTGCGAGACGCCCGCATTCTCATTCTGGATGAAGCAACTTCGTCTCTCGACACCGAGAGCGAGCGCCTGATCCACGAGGCAATCAGGCGGCACTCCCTGAACCGGACGACCTTCATCATCGCGCACCGCCTTTCCACGGTACGCAACGTGGATCGCCTGGCTGTGCTGGACAATGGCAGGATCGTGGAAATGGGTTCCGCCGATGAGCTGATTACCAGACGCGGCACCTACTATGACTTGCTGCAGACATACCTTCAGACGTCAGCCACTCTTGCAGTCAGCGAAGGAGCCTAAGCGATGAACTTTGCGGCCGGCAGCAGCAACGTGGACGCGGCAACGATTCGGCTATATCGCGATCCGGAATGGATCCTGAACATGAGAATACTCGGACACCACTACTCCGATATCGTCGTCGTTCGCGCTGCGCCCCTTAGCTATCCGAATCACTACGTATGTTTCCTTGATGCGGAAGGCCATGAGATCTGCATGGTAGAGGATCCTTCCAGCTTGGACACAGCAAGCCTGCAGATTCTGCGCGAGGAGCTCGACCGCCGCTATTTGACATCGGAAATTCGACGGATTCACTCAGCGTGGCGCGAAGCAGGAGCCTGTTACTTTGATGCCGACACAAGCCGCGGAAGGCGTGAGTTCGTGGTTCAGGAAACGCCGGAGAGCATCCGTAGGCTGGGAGATCATCGCCTGTTTTTCATTGATGTAGACGGAAACCGATTTGAGGTGCCGAACATGCTTTCCCTCGATCGGAAGAGTTCAAAACTCCTGATGCGGATTGTATGACGAGGGGGCAGGAGTCGAATGCTCGGTTCGGCGAGGACATCGGTCGCCTTGAGCAGAAGCCTCGACTCCTCTCCGGGTCGCCGATAGGAGACCTAGGAGCCCTTATCAGACCCGCGGTCCGAGGGAAAATGAATCGGCGAGGCTCTTCAGGCACGCGGACAAATCCCCGGGGAAAGCGGCCGGCGTGCCGTGAGTCAGGCAGCGGGAGCAGCGGAGGCGCTCGGACCATACTCAGCGGAGGAAAATGGCTCGGAAGGCCCATCAGGCCGGCGTCCTGCTCGTTGCTCAGGTCGGGGCTTCTGGTATACCGATGACTCAATCAGGCTAGGTAGCTCATCTGGTTAGAGCGGCGGTCTCATAATCCGCAGGTAGTCGGTTCGAGTCCGACCCTAGCCATGAGGGCTCAAACGCGCGCGGTCGGACCTTGTCGGTCTCTCCTCGGACCGGGCGGTTTTTTTGACAGCCATTGCGAAGCATCTCTAATTGCGCGCACAGACCCGTAGCGCCCTGTAACGGGTGCCGGAGGGATCCGATGCCAGATCTGAACGGAAACGCCGCGCTGGAGGAGACGCAGGCCGACGCGGAGCCGGTCCAAGATGCGCATCAAGCGGTCTCGACCCATGTGCTCATCTCGCAAGAGCAGGTGCTTCGCCTGCGCGAGCTCTCGCGCCGAACGCGAGTCGCTCAAAGCGAGTATCTGAGGGAAGCAGTCAACGATCTGCTGATTAAATACGGCTGTTTGCCACGTGAGCCGAACAAGTGAGCGTTAACCAGGGCCACCGCGCGGCAACTCGGGAAAAAACCGCAGACCAAGACGAGTGGACCGAGAGCACCGTGCTGCTCAGATTCGACGCGCCGATCGAGCGAACGACCTCCCGCCCAGACCCCAGACCGGGCTTGAATCGGAGGCTCACGGTCCGGCAGAAGATCGCGCGGTGGCTCGAGGAGAAATTGTAGCCGCCTAGCGACGAGAGGAAACGGGGCCGATTTGCTCGAGCAGGCGCGTGAGCCAGTCGCGCATCTGTTCGGAAGACTCTGCTCGCAGTCTGCGCCCGTGCCCGGGCAAGACCCAGCGAAAGGAAAATTCCCTCAGCTTCGCAAGCGATCTCACCTGCTCGGGCCAGGAGTACCAGCAAACGGACCGCGACGCTTCCAGCTCGTCCTCGCGATCCGCTCCCCAGAGATGGTCACCGGTAAACAGGAAGGTGTCGCGATACAAGAGCGACGAGCTGCCGCGGGTATGCCCGGGAACGGGAATCACCATCAGGTCATCCGCGAGGTGAACCGGGTCGGTGCCTTCGACGATTCGTTCGACGTCCGCGGTCTGCCCGGTCAGGTCTGCACGATGCAGAATCCGCTCGCACTTGAAAGCGCGGGCGAACTTTCGATGATCGGCAACGTCGTCGCGATGGGTGAGGAACATCCAGCGGACTCCGCCCAGCTCTGAGAGGCGCTTCATCAGCGGACCCGCCGCGCGCGGCGAGTCAACCAGGACGTTCCCTTCCGGACGCCGGATGAAATAACTCGATGCGCCGAAGGACGACTCCGCCGCGAAGCCACAGTAGTAGACCTCGCCTTCCACCGGCTCAGGAAAGGAGCGAGCTGCAGCGGTGGCGTTGGTCTGGTGAGCCGTGCCGATGGACGCCGTTGGACAGGTCACGAGCGCCATCAGCGCTCGGTGGGTTTCCTGCGCGTCTATCGGCTGGCGATGAACGTATGATTGCGCGATCGAATCTGAGCGCCCAAATACGGTGGGCGCAATTTGCCGGCAGGCGTCGCAGTCGATGCACGTTCTGTCCACGTAGAATTCGCCGGCGGCGTTTTCGGCCAGTCGCTCTGAGATTCGCGCCATCGCAAGGATTTAATCGCCAGTCGGTCACTCCGCAGCAGCCACATGACGCCGTTGCCCAGAGGTGCCACCGGCAGCCCGCCTGCGTGTCGCGAGAGCCAGTCGTCCGGGTTCTCTGCTAGGGAGCCAGGCTGTTCAGCGGGCACGCGCGGTTGAGCGAGTGCCTCCTCCCGGCGCACCCCGGGGGTAGAATGAATGCTTCATTCTACCCTTGCACCCTCGGCGTACCCCCCAATCGAAATCCTTCGACGTTCGCAGCGCACACCCGGCGGCAGAAGGCACCGAAGCCATCAAAGATCTCGGCGCGAATTTCTGGCCCCGCACCGCTAGGCGGCTGCGGACGTCGCCGGCGGCTCGCCTTCCCTGCTCAGTTTGCCGGCAACGTCTTTAAACGAGACGTTTCCGATGGTCATCAAGACGATGCCGAGCCCGACTTGCTGCGCGGTTTGGCAAAACCACATCACGTTGGCGTAGGCCACGCCGGTTCCGTTCAGCACCGCCGCCGGCAAAAAGAGCGATAGACCGAGCTTTACGCCTGCCTGGAAAGTTCCGATAAACCCGGGCGCGCCGGGGATCATCAGGCTTACCACGAGCACGCACAAGACGACGAAGCACTGAAACAGCGTGAGCCGCATCGGCACGCACGCGCCGACCACCCCGCTGCAGTCGAAGGCGTGCGCCAAGATGTACATCCCCACGCCGTTGAGCCCCCAGTAAGCGGCGGTGAAAGAAAGAAAGCCGACCATCTGCCGGCCGCGAGGAATGTGCCGCAATGCCCCAACGAATGTCTCCACCACGTGTGCAACCTGAGCCGCAAGCTTGGGCGACACCCGGCCAAACGTGATCCGCACCAGTTGAACCGCTCGCTGCTGATGCCACAGCGCAAAGAGCAGGAACGCGAGCCCTCCGGCGAAGACGCAGAACATCACGTTCGCCCCCCAGCGGGCGAAGCGAACCGACTCGCCGTCCTCGGGAATGAAGAAAAGCAGCAAGCGCAGCAGCACCGCGATCGAGATCCCGTCCGCGATTCGCTCCAGGACAACCGACGTCATCGCGGCGCTTCGGCGGATCGAGCTTCGCTGGCCGATCAAGAATGGGCGCGCGAATTCGCCCAACCGGAAGGGAAGCAAAAGAAGCATCATGAAGCCGATGCCGGAGGCCTCATTCAGCTGCCTAAACCTCACCCGTTCCAGGCCCGACAACAAATAGCCCCACCGAAGGGTGCGACAGACATGAATGGTCAGCAGGACGGCGAAGTACGGAACCAGCCACCAATAGTTCGCCGAGCGCAAGCTCTGCCACTGTTCGTGCCAATTCGTGTCTCGAAATGCCCACCAACCCAAGACGACGGTGAGCAGGATGCTGAGCAGGAATTTGAGAACGCGTTTCACAGGTGTCCTTCTCGTTGCAGCGGCGTCGAGCTCAAGCCACGGATTCTCCAGCCAGCATTTTGCACGGATTGTCCTTCATCAGGACGGTAAAGGCCTCCTCGCCCGCCACCTTGCGAAGCTCCTCGAGCGCTCGCCGAAGCCAATCCCCCGCGCCGCGGGGCGAATGAAGGTCGGTGGCGGCCACCGAATAGAGGTTTTCCTCGAGAAGCGCACGCGCTACTTTCCTTGCCTTCGGGCCGTACCGGCCGATCAGGGCACCGAGATCGAGCTGCAAGTAAGCTCCCGCGCGCACCGCTTCCGCCGCCCGGCCCTTGCGTTCGAACTCATAGCACCTCTCGGGGTGGGCGATCAGCGGAGTCACACCCTTGAGCTTGATCCGAAAGATGATCTCAGGAAGGACGGCAACCGGGACCGAGTAGGGCGCTTCCACCAAGACGTATGATCCTTTCCCGAGTAGGCGCGCATCTTCGGTGCCGAGGCTGGGTACGAGCTGTTCATCGAGCAAGAAGTTTTCCGCGTTGGGAGCCAGCGAAAGCGGAATGCCGGCGCCTCGAAGCTCGCTCTGTACTTCAGTCAGGCGGGCAATCGCAACCGCTTTGGGGGCATATTCCGGGCGGTTGTGCGGGCTGGGCGCGACGATCGAAAAACCCAGATCGACGAGAATGCGCGCCATCTCCAGCGTCTCGTCCAGCGTTTTCGCGCCGTCGTCCAAGCCATACAGAAGGTGGCAGTGGAGATCGCACAGCCCGATCATCGATCAGGCGTCCGCCGGATCGCGATCGGGTGTCGAGTTCGGCTGCTCGTCCTCGCGCTCCGATTCATCCCGCTCGGGCAGTCGGTATTCTTCGCCAAGCCACTTGCCCAGATCGACAGTCCGACAGCGCGCAGAGCAGAAGGGGAACGATGGATTTTGTTTTCTCGGCGCAACGTCCTTCTGACAAATTGGACATTTCAGGCGCGGGCCCATGCTCCTGATCAATAAGCCCTGCCACCGCGTGGGGCAATTAAGGTGAGCGAATGAAGGCGATCCGAATCACAGAGCGGGGTGGAGGGCCTCAGGCGCTGCAGATCCAGGAGGCGGAAGACCCCGTCCCGGGACCGAGCGAGGTGCTCGTCGAGGTCCGGGCTACGGCGCTCAATCGCGCCGACCTGCTCCAAACCCTAGGACTGTACCCGGCGCCTCCAGGCGCCCCGGTGGATATCCCCGGGCTCGAGTACGCGGGCAGGGTCGCCGCCTTGGGACCGAGGGTTGCGCGCTGGCGAAGCGGCGATCGGGTGATGGGCCTCATCGGAGGCGGCGCATTCGCGCAAAAGGTGGTTGCCCACGAGCGCGAGTGCGTGCCGATTCCCGATCCGATGGACTTCGCCGAGGCCGCCGCACTGCCGGAGGCGTTCTTCACCGCCTTTGACGCGCTGGTCCTCCAAGGCGAGCTTCGCTCCAGTGAGAGCTTGCTGATCCACGCGGTAGGCAGCGGAGTGGGAACTGCCGCGGTACAGATTGGATCGGCGCTCGGCGGTGTGGTGCTGGGCACTTCTCGCTCCGCAGCGAAGTTGGATCGGTGCGCGAAAGAGCTCGGCCTTGCCCACCCAATCCTTGCTCGCCAAACGCCGCCTCATTTTGAGCCTCAGGTCAGAGAGCTCACCGCGGGGTTGGGCGCCGATCTGGCTCTCGAGTTGGTGGGTGGCGACTATTTTCCCGAAACGGTGGCCGCGCTGGCCAGCCGGGGTCGCGTTGTGCTCGTCGGATTGCTCGCCGGGGCCGAGGCCAGTGTCGACCTGCGGCTTTTGCTCTCAAAAAGGATCCAGGTGATCGGAACCGTGCTTCGCAGCCGGGCGATCGAAGAGAAGATCTCGTTGGCTCGCGCCTTCGAGCGGCAGATGCTGCCGCTGTTTCGCTCGGGACGGCTGCGACCGGTGGTGGACTCGGTGTTTCGCGCGGACCAAGTGGGCGAGGCGTTTGCCAGGATGACGAGCAACGAATCCTTCGGCAAAGTTGTGCTGGAATGGTAGCGCGGTTCGGCAATTTCATCGTTGGAGATAAACCGGATGAAGAAATTGACGATTGCAGCGTTCCTGTTGGCCCTCGGCGGAGTGGCCTCACCCGAGGCGCTCGCCGAGAGCGGTCGGCGGCGCGACGCGATTGTAGAGGTTGTACAAAAGGTCTCCGCCGCGGTGGTGTACATCGGAACTGAGCACATCATCGAACCGCGTTATCGCGGCAGTTTCTTCGACGAGTTTCTTGGAATCCCGTCCGAGCGCCGCCGCCAGTCAGTTCAGAGCCTGGGCAGCGGGGTGATCATCGATCCCGCTGGGATCATCGTGACCAACGACCACGTGATCCATGGCGCGGCCGCGATTCACGTCGTGCTCGCCGACGGACGGCAGCTTGAGGCTGAAGTGGTGGGCAGCGACGCCGAAAATGACGTCGCAGTGCTCAAGATCCAGTCGAAGAGCCCCCTGCCCGCAGCAAAACTGGGCACCAGCTCGGACTTGATGATCGGCGAGGCGGCGATCGCCATCGGAAGCCCATTCGGATTGAAAAAGACAGTTACCACGGGAGTCGTTTCGGCCGTCGGCCGCAGCTTCAAGGCGGACGGCCGCGTCTACAACGATTTCATTCAAACCGATGCATCGATCAACCCCGGCAATTCGGGAGGGCCTCTGCTCAACATCGACGCGGAGGTGATCGGGATCAACACCGCGATCTACGCCAGCGGCCAAGGTATCGGCTTTGCAATTCCAGCGGACAAGGTTCGGCGCATCGTGGCAGAGCTCACGCAATTCGGCAAAGTGCGTCCGGCCTGGATCGGAATTCATTCGCGGGACTTGACCGCCTCGATCGCGCAGAGCCTGGCTTGGGATCGCAACTACGGCGCCGCGGTGGCGGATGTGGAATCAAGCAGCCCAGCGGAGCAAGCGGGGATCAGGGTTGGCGACATCATCGCCGAGGTGGGAGGAACTCGCGTCGAGGACTCGGAGGATTTCAACGCGCGCATGCGCGGATACCCGGCGCACACCGCAGTGAATGTTGCAATATTTCGAGACGGGTCGATCCGCAACATCTCGATCAACACCACCCCCTTCCCCTCCAAGCTCGCCGAGAGCCTGGCGTGGGAGCGACTCGGGATCCGAGTGAAGCCGGGTCAAGGAGGACTCGCCATCTCGGCGGTACGGCCTGGATCATCGGCGGCCCAGATCGGCATTTCCTCCGGAGACATGATATTGAAATTAAACAATCAACCGATGAGCTCAATGGATGTCTTTAGAGACGCGATGACGAGCGCGCTGGGTGCGAGAAGCGTCCTGCTGGTCGTTCGCCATGGGCGGTTCAGCTATAATTTGTCCCTCCCCTTCTCACGATTTGAGTGACTCATGGCGAAGGTGTCCTACCAACCTCTCGGTCCTCTGCTTTCAGGCGAAGGGTCGCGCGCGTTCCTAGGCCTTGAGGTCAACGACAACGCCCCACCCCGACCGGTCGTGCTGGTCTGGGTTCCTGAAGAGCTGGCCAAGGATTCTGAGGCGGCGGCGAAAATCGCGCGCGAAACCAAGCGTGCTGCCTCGCTAGAGCATCCGAACATCATCAGGGTGCACGGGTTGGCCTCGCTGGACGAAGGATTGGCGCGAGTGGTGGAGTTCGCAGACGGCGAGCCCCTCCGCAAAGTCTTGGACGTCGCACAAAAGCTCCCACCGCCGTTGGCGGCCTTGGTCACCGCGGATGCGGCCATGGGAGCGCACTACGCACACGTCGCTGGAAATGACGACGGGACGCCGCTGCTGCACGGCGACATCCGGCCGGAGACGTTGATGGTGTCGTTCTCGGGAGTCTGCAAGGTCACCGGCTACGGCGCGCTGGGCGTCGCACCGAAGGAGCCAGGCGGCAAGAGAGTTCAGGGGCGGCGTCTTCACTGCGCCCCAGAACAGATCCTCGGCGGCAGAGATGCGATCAATCGGCAGACGGATGTGTACCTGCTGGGGCTGGTGCTCTTCGAGTGTCTCACCGGGCAAATCCCCTTCAAGGATGATCCGCACTTCGATGACGCGGTGCTCAATCGGCCGCTTCCGCCGCTTCGCCCAGAGGAAGTGCCTGAAGCGTTGATCAAAGTCGTCGAACAGGCCACCGCAAAGAAGGCTTACGATCGATTCCCCACCACGCGCGCGCTTCGGGACGCGATCGAGCGAGCGGTGGGAGTTCTACCCGCGCATGAAGAGCTGGAATCGTTCCTGCTCCAATTCTTTCCTGAGGACTCGCCCGCTCGGAGCGCGCGCCGGCGCGAGGTGGAAGCCGGCATTGCCGAGCAGGCGCGGCGAGCATCTCAGCGGGACCAGCCTTCAGCTCCCCCGGCAGAATCCACGAAGGTCGCCAAGGCGGATGAATCGCGCGCCGCAGCGAAAGCAGTTCCTATCGAGACCCCATCGGCAGCGCCGAGTCGCGAGCGTTCTGCTCCCCCCTTCTCGGCGTTCAACCCTCCCAAAGAGCGATCGATTGCTACTTACATCGTTCCAATGCTGCTCGCTCTAGCGGCGCTGGGGTATTGGTACCTCGACCATCGCAATGAGGCGCCTCACAACTCGCAGCTCGCGGCCGAAGGCTCTGCGAAACCCACGCCGGTGAACACGGCCGATGCAGTACCGCCCACCGCAAGCAGTCAAGCAGATGAGCCCCGAGCGGATCCGGCCGCCCGCGCGGCGAAGCCGACCAATGCGGAGACGCCAACAGCGCCCCCGGCAACGACCGGAATGGCTTCCGCCGCAAGAACCTCAGCGGCGACCAATGTGCCCAGTCGGATTCAGCCCGCGGTCGCCAAAGAACCAGCGGAGCTCGCTGCCGTCTCGTCCGTTCCGAAGGGATCGAGCACATCCGCGGGAGAGGAAGCAACGCTCGAGTTGACTGTCGAGCCACCGGTCGAGATCGCGATCGATGGCCGCAAGGTCGGGCGATCTCCGGTGAATCTGACGCTGTCGCCCGGCAAGCACGCCATCCAATTTACCGACGCGAGCCGCGGGATCAATGTCTCGCGCTCGATCCACGTCGCGGACAAGGGGAAAACCTCTCAGCGCCTGGTGATCGGCAAGGGTACGGTCGAGGTGTCTGCCCCAGACGGAGCGGCGATTTTCATCGACGGTAAGCCGGTAGGCAAAGCGCCGGTTCCCGAAATACCGGTCTTCGAAGGCAAGCACCAAATTCTCGCGACGCTCGGAAGCGCCAAGTGGAAACAAGGCTTCTCGGTCAACCCCAACGAGCGCATGTCGTTCAAGATCGAAACGATCGAACAGTAGATTGGCTACGCCAGGCCCTGCTCGTGCGAGAGCGGCAGGGGGTCCTCAGGATAGTGGCTGAGCCCGATCCGATTCCCTTCCGGATCCTCGACGTAGATGGTCCAGCGGCTTTGGTAAACTATCCTAGCGCGCTTGGACACGAGCTCCTCGATGATCGCCGAGCGCTGGTCGCGCCAGATCCGAAATGCGAGCAGGCAGTATCCGGCGGCCACGGCGCGGTTGTTGGAGGGCTCGATGGCCCCGGTCCTCTTCTCCAACGCCAAAAAGCCGCCGCCCGGCAGTGCGAGCCAAATGCTCCGATCCGTGCCATTGCTCAATTTGTGCCGAGTCAACTCCTGAAGGCCGAGCACCTCTCGATAGAACGCCGCGACGCGCTCCAAGTCCGTCACCCGAATGGCTGCGTGGTGAATGCCCAAAAGGTCCATCCTGCAACTCTACCTCACGTTGAGAAGTGACCCCCCAACACTTCGACTCGAGCACCGTCGCCTGCAGCCGATGGCGTTGGCGTTCAGGACGAGTCCCTTTCGACTTTGAACTTTCGACTTTGAGCCATCGGCGACTTTGAACCATCCGCGACTTTGAACCATCCGGGCCTACTTCTTCTCCTGCGGTTTGCCGACCTCCTCGAGGTTCTCGCCGTTCGAAATGGAGTAGCGAACGAGCGAGCGCAGGATTCGGTTTCGCTTTACGTTCCCCAGAATGGTTCGCAGGTCCTCGTAGACGCTCGGGTCGTTGATCAGCCCGCCAATCGTTCCCTCGCCGGACGAAATCTTCGCAGTGATTTTCTTCAGATCGGCGGCCGCGCTTCCGAGATTCGCAAACATGTCCCGCGCGTCTCCGTAGACCAGCTGATGGACGGCGCTGTTTGGGCTTTGACGAGAGTCGTGAAGCAAGGTCGCCAGCTCTCCTGCTGCCGATCCCAGCTCGGTGATCGCCCGGGCCCCTTTGGGGTCGTAGAACAGCGCGTGCGCTGCCCCGTGCCCTTGTTCCACTTCGGCCAAAAGGTGGTCCACCCTCGCCATCGCTTGATCGAAGCGGCGCGCGGTAGCGGCGGCGGCGACCAAGAAACCGTTCAGCTCTTGAGCCGTCTTGCGATCGTAGATCAAAGCGTGAGCCGCGCCGCCGCCGGTTTGGATCTCCTGAAAAACTTCGCGCAGGCTCTTCAGCAGCGCCGCCAGGTCCGCACGGACCGCCGGTTTGGTGTAGGCGGAGACACCTTCCCTGAGGTCGCGCGTGATGGCGAGCACGTTCTCCATGATCTCTCCCGAGCTTTTCAGCAAGGAGGTGATGTCTCCCGAGGTGCCGGACGGAATCTCTCCGCCCGGTGGAATTCGCTCCGCTTCCGCGGATCCCAAGGAGATGTCGATCACCTTGTCGCCCAAGACGCCGCGGCTGCCGATCCGCGCTATCGAGTCGGCGCGAATCCGCTCGGCAAACTTGGCGGATATATCCATCTGGACCTGGATGCGCTTGTCTCCGAGGTCGGGAGAGAAAGTGATCGCCGAGACATGCCCGACAGCCAAGCCGCCCAGCCGGACGGGCGAGTCGAGATTGAGTCCTTCCACATCGTCGAACGCGCCCCGGTAGACAACCTGTTTGTCAAAGAGCAGGCCTTCCTTGCCGATCAAGAAGACCACCAGCGCAGCGAGGAAAAGCGCGCCGGCGACGAAAAGACCGGCGCGGATGATCAGGCGACGCTCCCTTTTCGCCGGGCTCTGCGAGGTCATCGCGCGCTCACCGCTGGCCGCGGCGGCTGCCGAGCCTCGAAGAAGGTGCGAACTTCGGGGACCGTCGAGTTCCTCATCTCCTGTACCGTCCCTACCTGGACGATCTTCCTCTTGGCGATCATCGCGATTCGGTCCGAGACAGTAAAGGCGCTGTCGAGATCATGCGTCACCACCACCGACGTGCAGCCCAGCTTGCGCTTCATGGAGACGATCAAGCGATCGATCACGCGAGCGCTGATCGGATCCAGTCCGGTCGTCGGCTCGTCCCACAGGATCACCTCGGGGTCGACCGCGATCGCCCGCGCCAGCCCGATGCGCTTACGCATTCCCCCGGACAGATCTGCCGGCTTCATGGCTTCTACCCCGGGCAAATTGACCAGCTCGAGCTTCTGCGCCACGCGTTTTTGCAGCTCCTCGTCGCTCATCGTAGGGAAGTGCTCCCGGAGTGGATAGGCGATGTTCTCCCCCACCGTGAGCGAGTCGAAGAGCGCGGCCCCTTGAAAGACCATCGCGATCCTGCGCCGTACGTGCAAGAAATCCTTCTCGTCGAACGCGGTGAGGTCCTGGCTTTCGAAAATGATTCGTCCGGAGTCCGGGTACAGCAGGCCGATCAGGCATTTGAGCAAAACGCTCTTCCCCATCCCGGAGCCGCCCATCACCGTCAATATCTCGCCTTCCATCACCGAGAGGCTGAGGTGCTCGAAGACGTGCTTCGTTCCAAACGACTTGTGGATGTCCTCGAATCGGATCAACTCCTCGCCTGCCACCGGGCGGGCAAAGCTCTTGTCCGACCTGGTCGCTTTCATCACAAGGAGAGGAACAACTTGGTAAGAAAGAAATCCGCCAGGCATACCGCGACCGAGGAGATCGCCACCGTCTCAGTGGTTGCGCGGCCAACGCCTTCGGTGCCGCCCTCGACCTGGAAGCCCTGGTAGCAACCGACCGCGGCGATGATCACTCCGAAGACGGCGCTCTTCATGATCCCCGAACCAAAGTCGTCCCATTTCACCGTTTCGATCGCAGACCTGTAAAACTGCTCGAAGGGGATCTGGTACTCCACTTTGACCACGGCCGCGCCTGCAACCAGTGCGAATATGTCCGCGAAAATCGCAACCGCGGGCAAGACCAGGATGCAAGCGACGATGCGAGGAACGGCCAGCTTCTTGATCGGATCCGCGCCCAACGCCCTGATCGCATCGATCTGTTCGGTCACCTTCATCGAACCCAGTTCGGCTGCAATGCCCGAGCCGATTCGAGCTCCGACCGTCAGCGCCATCAGCACCGGGCCGAGCTCGCGGAAGATGCTCAGGGAAACCACTTTGCCGACGGTGTGCTGGATTCCGAATCGGGCCATGGAGAATGCGAATTGCAGCGACAGCACCAGGCCCGCGAAGAGAGCGGTGAGGCTCACGATGGACATCGAGCGCAGCCCGAGGACCTCCACTTGGTAGGCAATCGCTCCGAGCGAGAACGGCGGTTGAACTGCCCGCACTGCCGTTCGCGCCAGCAGCACCGCCACTTCGCCGAGCTGCTCGATCGCCCTTCGAACTTTCGCCGTGAAGGGGAGCATCGCCTCGAGCTCCTGCTGGACGACCTCGCCGAGGGATTCGACTTCTTCAGGGGCGTCGATGTGCTCGTTCACGGTGCCTCGACTTTGAAGCCCTCGAGCAGTCTTTCGAAATCGGGCAACTTCTCTTCGAACCGGCCGACCGGGGAGACATAGGTGAAGTCGTAGATGCAACCATTCTTCTTCATCACCACCAGCAACAACTCGACTGGAACGCCGTCTATTCTGGCGGTGTAGTGAGAGCGCAGCGCCTCGCGTCCATCGAGCATCTCAGCTTCCTGTTTAATCAAGTGCCGATCGGTGAAACCCATCAAAAGATGCTGCGTCAAGGCCTGCAAGGGCACGTCGTCGTAGCCTTCGCAGGTAGAGTTGACCGCGATCGAATGGTCGGTACCGTTCGAAATCCAGGCAAGGTCGTTGTCGCTCAGGGACACCGGTTTCCACCCCGCAGGCAACTCGCCAATGCGATATCGAACATTGGATTTGGAAAACAATCCACCGCGCAGCTGGCCGTGGTGGCAGCCGATAGCCGCCCCGCAGAAGAGAAAGATGGCAAGGAAGGTCCGCCCCACGCCGCGTCGCCAGGGGGACCAGCGTAGCCGCAAGGGGCCCTCCGCCAAGAAGAAAGCGCGCATTAGTTGACTCTATACGGATGTTCAGGGAGCATGTCTGGATACTGAAAGCCTGTAGCCCTCGTCGAACGCGTGCGCAGGTTGCGGAGGGAAGGTATGGAAGAACTGACCGATCGCCAGAAGCAGATCCTGCACTTCATCGTTCGCGAGAGCGAATCCAGAGGGTTTCCGCCGACCATCCGCGAGATCGGAGAGGAGATGGACATTCGCTCCACCAACGGAGTGAATGATCACCTCAAGGCGCTCGAGCGCAAGGGCTACCTGATCCGCGGAGAGCAGCAAAGCAGGTCGCTCGTTCCGACCAAGCGGGCGCGATTGGTGCTCGGTCTCGGCGCCCGCAAGGACGGCAACCTGGTCGACGTGCCGCTTTTGGGCAAGGTGGCCGCCGGTGCTCCCTTGCTCGCAGCCGAGAACCTCGAAGACTCAGTGCGAATCGACAGCTTTTTTTTGGGCAGCGCCGGCAAGGAAGTATTCGCCTTGCGAGTCAGAGGGGACTCGATGATCGAGGATGGGATCTTCGACGGCGATTACTTGTTCGTGAGAAAGACGCCGGCAGCGTCGCCAGGCGACATCGTGGTCGCCCTCATCGAGGAGGACGCGACCGTCAAGCGGTTCTATCCGGAGGCCGATCGCGTGCGCTTCCAGCCCGCCAATCGGGCGATGCTGCCCATCTACGTCAGCAAATCCGATTTTCGCTCGACGATGATCCTCGGCATCGTGATCGGCGTTTACCGCAAGATGGGCAGCGCGAAGAACTAGATGCGTTTCGCGAACAGCTCTCGGAAAACCGTTGATGAGCGGCTCGCCGCTGTTAGGATGTAACGCGTGGGATTGTGCGGCTGGATCATCTTCGGGTTTCTCGTCGGTCTACTGGCCCGCGCGATTACTCCCGGCCAGCATCGGATGGGGTTCGTCAGGACTACTTTGCTCGGGATCATCGGATCCTTCATTGGTGGCCTGCTGGGCGCGCTCATCTCAGGGCACGACGTGATGGTGCTTCATCCGAGCGGATTCCTCGGTGCGGTGCTCGGAGCGGTGATCCTCCTCGCCCTTGGCGGCTGGCTTCATCGTTCGACGTAGGATGACTTCCACCGCCAGTGGCAAACACCGCTCAAGCTTCTGAGCCGGCGATCGTCCGAGCTTGGAAGGTCATCTGCCCATTGTCGCTCGCACCGTTCACAGTGCTGGCGGTGCAGGCGCATCAACACCCCTATTTCGCTTGGGACCTCTCCATCGCAACCCGCCTTCAGCGGTTGCCAGGTTTGTCCTTGGTCATGCAGCTCGTCTCCGCACCAGGGTATGGTTGGCGGGGTTTCGTACTTACTGGGGCGACTGTCCTCATCTTGGTGTTGGCCGGACGTAGAGGTTGGGCCGGGTTTCTGATTGCAAGCACCGGGGTTGGCGATCTGGTCAATCGCCTGGCGAAAAGAATCGTCGGACGCCCTCGGCCATCAGCGGAACTCGTTGCCGTGGCCCATCACCTGACGGACCCCAGCTTTCCGTCGGGACACGTGATGTTCTATTGCAGCTATTGCGGTTTTCTTTTGTTCGTCGCTTGCCTTGAGCCAAAGCGATCTGCGGCCTTCAAGCTGGCGATGGCGATCCTGGCCGCTATTCCCATCGTGCTCGTCGGACCGTCGCGCGTGTATCTCGGCGAGCATTGGCCCAGCGACGTCATCGGCGGTTACCTTCTCGCCGGCGCCTGGTTGCCACTGGTCTTTGCTGCGTACTGGCGGTGGCAGACTCGCTCGATCGATGCGAAGCCCGCTCAACGAGGGATGGCGCCGAGGTGATCGAGCGGATCGACGGGCACGCCGTCTTTGCGGACCTCGAAATGCAGATGCGGCCCGGTGGTTCGTCCGGACTCTCCGACCGTCGCAATCACCTGGCCCTCGCGCACTTGCTGGCCCGTCCTCACGCGCAACTCTCGGCTGTGAGCGTAAAGCGTGGTGAGCCCGTTCGGGTGCTCGATAATCGCGATCAGGCCGTACCCTTTCTGCTCGCCGGCATAGATGACCATCCCCGACTGAGCGGCTTTGATCGGCGTGCCCAGAGGCGCGGCGAGATCGATCCCGTCATGCGGCTCTCGCCCTTTGCGCCCAAACCGCGCGTACAGGACGCCACGCAAGGGCCAATCCAGATCGCCGCGAAAGCTCGGATCGTTCGAAGGCCTCCTTGCGCGATCGCTCGTCGCTGGATTCTCCTTTTTGAGCGGGAAAGGTGGTTCCTTGGATGTCGAAGCAGCTCCGGGCTCGGGGATGATCAGGCTCTGTCCCGGTGCGAGCGTCCTTGGATCGTCAATTCCGTTTGCCGCCGCCAGCGCCTCGGGCGAGACGCCGTAGGCTTTGGCGACGCGGAAAACGGTCTCGCCCGGGACAACCACGTGCCGACGCTCCACGAGGTCCGGTTCGGCGTGGCCGCGGGGCTCGTTGGCCACAACCGGGGCGGTTCGGCGAACGCATCCGGTTGAAATGCAAACGGACGCGAGCACTGCGGCGATGGCGCCGGCGAGAGAGAGGATGGGCCAGCCGACGGAGCGACCCTTCACTGGCTGCGCTTTTCGAAACCCTCGATGGTCCACTTTTGAAGCTCGTCCAACGTCGCCTGGTCGGTGAGGTCCAACTGAAGAGGCGTGACGGAGATCAGCCCGCGGTCGATCACCGCATTGCAATCGCTGCCCCGAATATCGTCGTGCTGGTACTCGCTGCCGCCGATCCAGTAGTACTTGCGCCCGCGCGGGTCGACGCTTTCAACGACGTCGTAGCCGTAGTTGTGCTTGCCCAGCCGAGTGATCGCGTAACCCGGATTGTCGGACTCGACTGGAATGTTCACGTTGAGCAGCATCTTGGGAGGCGGCGAATTCAGGAGTGCCGCTCGGGCCAGCTGCTGGGCGAACCGCGCCGCCGCTTTGAAATCGAACCGGCCGCGGGCGACCAGGCTGAACGCCATTGCCGGCACGCCGAGCAGCGAGGCCTCGATTGCAGCGGCGACGGTGCCCGAGTAAGTGACATCGTCCGCCAAGTTTGGACCGTGATTGATTCCAGACACCATCAGCTTCGGACGACAGTCCTTCATCAAGTAATTGATCGCCAGGTAAGAGCAGTCGGTGGGAGTGCCGTCGATCGCAAACCAGCGCGGTTTTATTTGCTTGATGCGCAGGGGCCGGTGCAAGGAGATGGAGTGAGACGCAGCGCTCTGCTCCCGATCCGGCGCTACCACCCAGACCTCGCCCAGTGGGGCCATGGCCTCGGCCAGCGCTACCAGCCCATCCGCCAGGTATCCATCGTCGTTGGACACGAGGATCCGCGCCGAATCGCTGGCGGCTTGGGCGGACACGACGACAGCTAGCTCCCCGGCACCGCCAGCGCACCTTTGCCGGCATATCGCGCCGCGCCACCAAGCTGCTCCTCGATCCGCAGAAGCTGGTTGTACTTTGCCACCCGGTCGCTGCGCGACACCGAGCCCGTCTTGATCAACCCGCAGTCCAGTCCCACTGCGAGATCGGCAATCGTCGTATCTTCGGTCTCGCCCGAGCGATGGCTCATCACCGCCGTGTATCCGGCGCGACGAGCGGTCTGAACCGCCTGGAACGTTTCGGTGAGGGTTCCGATCTGATTCACCTTGACCAGGATGGAATTGGCGATGCCTTCTCGGATCCCCCGGGTGAGCCTCTCGACATTGGTGACGAACAGATCATCCCCGACGAGCTGGACCCTTCCGCCGAGCTCGTCGGTCATGCGCTTCCACCCGGACCAATCATCTTGCGCCATCCCATCTTCGATGGAAACGATCGGATATTTCGCCAACAGACTGGAATAGTAGCTGATCAGTCCGCTCGCGTCGTACTCCTTCCCTTCGCCCCGCAGACTATACAGATGAGACTTCTCGTCGAACAGCTCGCTCGCGGCGACGTCGAGCGCCAGCGCAACTTGATCCCGCGGCTTAAGACCTGCGGCTGCGATGGCCTCCATGATAAGGCGCAGCGCGTCCTCGTTGGCCGCCAGGTCCGGCGCGTAGCCGCCCTCGTCGCCCACCCCGGTTGAAAGCCGGCTCTCTTTGAGAATTCGCTTCAGCGCGAAGAAGATCTCCGCCCCCCAGCGGAGGCCTTCGCGGAAGTTCGGAGCTCCCCAAGGTAGGATCATGAACTCCTGAATATCCACCCGGGTGTCGGCGTGTGCGCCGCCGTTGAGGATGTTCATCATCGGCAGTGGCAGCGTTCGCGACTGAATCCCACCAACGTACCGATAGAAGGGAATCCCAAGCGCAACCGAGGCCGCGCGCGCGCTCGCCATCGAGACGCTGAGAATGGCATTCGCGCCCAGCTTGCTCTTCGCTGGCGTGCCGTCGAGCTCGATCATCCTCTGGTCGATCGCAAACTGCTCGGTTGCGTCCATGCCGATGATCGCCGGGCCAATTGCGTCGCTGACGTGGCCAACCGCCTTGAGGACTCCCTTTCCGCCGTAGCGGCTCCGATCGCCGTCGCGCAGCTCGAGCGCCTCATGCACGCCGGTCGAGGCGCCCGATGGAACCGCGGCGCGCCCGATTGCACCGCTGGAAAGGAGCACTTCTGTTTCCACCGTAGGATTGCCGCGGGAATCGAGGATCTCTCGCGCGGTCACCTGGACGATCTCGGTCATGCTCGACGTTCTAGCGACGGCCAGTGTGTGCTGCAAGCTTCCGACCGTCGGTCGCGTGGTAGGATCTCACCTGTGAAGTTGGTGCTAGTACTCTCCGATCTCCACATCGGCAGCGGTCATCGAAAAGGCGTCGTCAATCCGTACGACGACTTTCGGGAGGACTCCCGGTTCGAGCAGCTTCTCGCAAAATACACCGTGGGCAAGTTCGCCGAGGCAGAGATTCATCTCATTCTGAACGGCGACATCTTCGATTTATTGAAGGTGTCGGTGAACGGAAAGTTCCCCGAAGCGGTCACCGAGCGCCTTGCCCTGGTCAAGGTCGAGCAGTGCCTCAAGGGCCATCCCCGGGTGGTGAAAGCGTTGAGCGGCTTGCTCGCCAACCCGAAGAGCCGGATTACTTTTCAACCCGGCAACCACGACATGGAGTTTTTTTTCCCCGGCGTGCAGCGGCTGTTTTGTCGGGCGCTAACCGGCGAGGACTCACACCCTCGAGTGAGGTTCATTTCCGAGGCCCCGTTCTTCGAGCTCGAGGGAGGCATTCAGATCCACCATGGGCATCAGTTCGAGGCCATCCACGCGATGGACTTCAAGAAGCTGTTCATTACCCGGGGAGTCTCTGAGCCCATTCTCAACCTTCCGTGGGGGAGCCTCTTCATTCTGCAAGTGGTGAACAGCCTGATGGTCGAGCGCCCCTACCTGGACAAAGTGATGCCCTTTTGGCCTTTGTTCGCCGGCGGGTTGCTCTTCGACACCCGCTTCACGCTGAAGATGATCGCCGCCAGCTCCTACTACTACGTGCGAGCGCGATTGAATCCGCTTTGGTGGCAGAAGAGGCCGTTCCACAAAATCACCAAATTCCTCCGCACCGAGTTCAGGCTGTTTGAGCACCTCGACCAGTTTGCGGAGCGCATCTTGAAGAATCCGGGTGTGAACGCGGTCTTCATGGGACACACGCACGGCGAAATGGTGAGGACGTACCCGCGCAACAAGATCTACGTGAACACCGGCACCTGGATGCCGATGATCAACCTTCGCCTGCCCAACCTGGGCCAGAGCACTGCGCTGCACTACGGGTTGGTGCGCTATGCGTCTTCCGGAGAGCCGCGGGTGTCTTTGATGCGCTGGCGCGGACGGCACACGCAAACAGAAGAGGTCATTTTCTGACGCGCATACTTTGCGTGCCTGTTGCGCGTCTACGCCCGGTCAGATTTCGCGCGTCCGGTCGGAACGTCTTGCTATCTTCATCGACTTACCCCGCTAACAGAGGAGAAATGAATGGGCATGTTTGACGGAAAGGTTGCAATCATTACCGGGAGCGGTTCGGGCATCGGCCGCTCGCACGCTCTAGCCTTTGCGAAGGAAGGCGCAAAGGTCGTGGTCAATGACCTGGGCGGCGATCGCGCCGGCGGAGGGCGGGGCTCCGAAGCGGCGGACCGTGTGGTGATGGAAATCAAGACCGCGGGCGGGGACGCGGTCGCCAACTACGAAACAGTGGCGACTCGCGAGGGAGCCGAGAGCATCCTCTGGACGGCGCTTTCCAAGTACGGTCGCGTCGACATTCTGGTGAACAACGCCGGCGTGCTGCGCGATCGCTCGTTTCTCAACATGACCGATGCCGACTGGGAGATAGTTCAGAACGTCCACCTCAAAGGAACCTTCTACTGCTCTCAGTTGGTCGGCCGATTTCTGAAAGTGCAGGGCAAGGGTGGGCGCATCATCAACACTACCTCGGTTTCCGGCCTGCTCGGCAATTTCGGTCAGGCCAACTATTCCGCTGCCAAGGCCGCAATCTACGGCCTTACTCGAACGCTGGCGATCGAGTTGGCCAAGGCCAACGTGACCGTGAATGCGATCGCGCCGGTGGCGCTCACCCGAATGACCGAAGACCTTGCGATGTTCAAGGGGGTTTCTGCGGAGCAGATCGGTCCGCAGTTCATCAGCCCCGCCGTGCTATTCCTCGCGTCGGATCTCGCCGCCGATATCACCGGCCAAGTCATCGGAGTCCACGGCCCGAAGCTCTTCGTCTATCGCGTCGAGCAGACGCAGGGAGTGGAGAAAGATCCCAAAAAAGGGCTGTGGTCTCCGAGCGAAATTCGGGAGGCCTGGGGACGTATCTCCGGCTCCTAGAGAGCGGGAGAACCGCTCACCGCAAGGTCGATCACGATCACCCCGCGCTGAGGCGACCCGTCGTCCTCGGTTTCGCTTCGGCGGCGGGGACCTTCGTCCTCTTCGGCAGTGGGAGCGGACGGCTGCGGCCGACTTCGATCCTCGCGCGCGTTTTCCCTGCGCTTGATCTCTTCGATGATGAAAGCGTCGAGCATCGCCTGGTTCTCCGTTCGACCGCCTGCCCTTCTCTATATCCTCACTCGCCGCCCGAATCTTCTAAAAGATACAACCTGCGCCCCCGTTTCCACTACGACAAACAGCCTAGGCACTCGGTCGTTTAATGAAAAGAAGGCCGGCTGCTCCTTGTTCACCCGCCCGATTAATCGGGAGGGCCCAACTGCAAGTGCAAGTCGAATTGTAGATGGAAACTCGCCGCCGGACCATGCGCCGGACGCCGGCACTGAACACAGGCTCCGGGTCTGGAACCTACTTTTGTCCAAACCCGCCGAGCGATCGCGACCGCCACCTCAGGGCTGCGATTCAGCCCGTTTCTTGAAAGCTTCCAGCATCTTGGGCAGAGAGCTATCGACGAGGACATTCACGATGGACTTGGGTACAAGTGGACCCAGCTTCATCTCGATGCTGTAAGTCGCCTTGGTCTTCCCCGTGCCGGCGGGTTCCAAAAGCCAGCGCCCGCGGTTGTCGCGCATCAGCTCGCCTTCGACAAAAGTCCAGGAAATCAGGTTGGGCGGTTCCTCCCTGAGACGCAGCGTGTAGCGGATCTTCTTCAGGACCTCGATCTCATAATGCACGTCCACCTCGGAGCCCTGCCGTTTGGAGGTCCGGATGCTCTTCACCTCGGGAAGAAACTTGGGGTAGCTCTGATAGTCGGCGATCACGGCAAACAGCTTGTCCATCGGCACATCGATTACGATTGATCGCGTGGCTCCGGGCATGGCGGGGCCCTAGTCGACAAGTGAACCGAGCGCACCGGCGAAGATACGGCCGGACCGCATCCGAATGCTCTCAGCGCGCATAGCTCGGCTTCTTGTCGAACCGGTGCGTCGCTTGGATGTAGCGCACCGTTCCGGTCCTCGACCGCATCACCACCGAAAATGTCTCGGCGCCGCCGCTGAAGAAGCGCACCCCGCGCAGAAAGTCGCTCGTCGTCACACCAGTGGCGGCGAACATCACCTCGCCCTTGGCCAGCTCTTCCGCGGTGTAGACCCTATCGAGATCGCGGATCCCCATCTTCTTCGCTCGCTCCGCCTCTTCCGCGTTGCGCGAGCGTAATCTTCCCTGCATGTCGCCGCCAATCGACTTGATCGCCGCTGCGGAAATGACCCCTTCCGGAGCTCCTCCGGTCCCCATCAACACGTCCACGCCCGTTTCTTCGAAGCAAGTAGCGATCGCACCCGCAACGTCGCCGTCCTCGATCAAGCGAATCCGAGCACCGGCGGCACGAACCTCCTTGATCAGCGCCTCATGCCTCGGGCGATCGAGGATGATCACCGTCAGATCGCCCACGCTGCGCCGCGTGGCGTTCGCGATCCGCCGAAGGTTTTCGGTCGGGGTCTTCAGGAGATCGATCGCCCCGCGGGCATTTGGGCCGACGGCGAGCTTCTCCATGTACGTATCGGGGGCGTTCAAAAGATTGCCGCTGTTGGCGATGGCCACCACGGAGATAGCCCCCGGCCGCCCGTACGCACACAGATTTGTCCCCTCCAGTGGGTCGAGCGCGATGTCGACCCGCGGCGCGCCCTCGGACCGCTTTCCCACCTTCTCGCCGATGTAAAGCATGGGCGCCTCATCGCGCTCGCCCTCGCCGATCACCACTGTGCCGTCGATGTTCAGCGCGTCGAAAGCGCGCCTCATTGCGTCCACCGCCGCTTGATCGGACTTGTTTTTCTCTCCCCGTCCCATCAGTCGCGCTGCGGCGATCGCCGCCACTTCCGTCACCCGCACCACCTCCAGCGCCAGGTTGCGGTCCATGCTGCCATCGCCAAGTGCCGGCTCCACCGTTTGTGACATTTCATCCTCCCAGCGCAGAAGGTTGCAGCAAGCTCGCCAGTTGCTCCGGAATCCGCACCGGTTTGCCATTCGATCCGATGCAAGCGTGGACGGTCCTGCCGATGCAAAGTATCCTCTCCTCACTTTGCCGCCGAAGCTCGTACGCAAAGGTCAGCGAGGCGCGCCGAAGCTCGCTGATCTCGGTTCTGATCACGAGCAGATCATCGTAGCGCGCCGACCCTCGGTAGCTGCAGCTGGCCTCGACAACGGGCAGGAACCGACCCTCGCGCTCCAGGTCTTGGTAGCTGCCGCCGCGCGCACGAAAATACTCGCTTCGCGCGAACTCGAAGTAGCGGAAGTAGTTGGCGTAGTACACGACCCCCATCTGATCGGTATCGCCATAAATGACTCTCACGCGCGCTTCGACCATGTGCGGTAGGGACGCTAACAATGCCCGCATCGAGCGTAAAGCACCACCTGAGCGCTGCAGCTCTGTGGTTCGCCGCGGCCTCGTCGGGCGTCTTCGACGAGGGCTGCACATCGTCGCTGCGCTCGTCTTGCTCGCCTCGCTGCCGGGATGGGCAAAGCCTCCGCGGCTCACCGTCGTCATCGTCGTGGATGCGCTCGGCAGCGACCTTCTGCTGAGGTCCAGACCGCGGCTCAAAGGGGGGCTGGCACGGCTGATCTCGGAGGGCGCATTCTTCCCGACAGCCCGCTATGACTACGCGAAGGCTGCCACTTCCCCTGGCCACACGACTCTGGCCACCGGAGCCAATCCTTGGCGGCATGGCATCGTCTCGAACGATTTGGTCAGCCGCGCCACTGGCAAACCAACTCCGATCTTTTCGGATCCCGATCACCCGCTGCTGGAGGCGCCGTCCTCCGTGGATGACGTTTCACCGCGCAACTTGATCGGCGAGACAATTTCAGACCGCCTGCGCTTGGCGACCTTCGGCCGCGGCAAATCGATTGCGATCGCCGCTAAGCCTCGAGCCGCAATTCCCTTGGCCGGTCGACTCGGCCAGGCCTGGTGGTTCAACGAATCGATAGGGAAATTCGTCACCAGCACGTTCTATTCGAAGGAGTTCCCGCGCTGGGTGAAAGCATTCAACGATCGCCAGCTGCCGCAGAGCTACTTCAACAAGCAATGGACGCTGGCGCAGCCCCCCAGCGCGTACCTCGGCGAAGATGATCGACCCTACGAGGCCGACTGGAATGCGCTCGGACGAGCTTTCCCGCACCCGCTCAACGCTGGCCTATCCAGCCCGGGCCTGCAGTCCTATCGCGTTCTGCAGACTTCGCCGTTGATGACGGACATTCTGGTGGAGATGGCCAAGGCGGCCATCCAAGGCGAGGAGCTTGGAAAGGACGACGTGCCCGATCTTCTCCTAGTCGGGATCAGCCCGATCGACTTCATCTACCATCGCTTCGGACCGTACTCTTGGGAAATACAGGATGCGATCTTCAAGTTCGACAAGAGTCTGAGCGACCTTCTGGCCGCAGCCGAAAAGGCAGCCGGCGGCAAAAACAACCTTCTCGTGGTGCTCTCAGCGGATCACGGCGGTGCTGCAATTCCAGAAGAATGGGCCGCTGCCGGAATACCCGGCGTTCGCATCAATCCGATTACCCTGCAGCAAGGCCTTTCCAAAGAGCTGCAGGCTCGCTTCGGCGCTGACCCGGTGGCAGGCGTCCGGTCCTTGGACGTGTTCCTGAACGACAAAGTCATCAAGGACAAGGGCCTCGATGGTGCGGCGGTGCGCCGCGCTGCGGCGATGTGGCTGGGGAGCCAAGCCGAGGTGAGCTTCGCGGTCGCTCGAGACGATCT
>Ga0126383_10000126_pt1 | contig 36863 bp, 25 predicted proteins | sample PanSoiMetPlot_35_FD_96882 | JGI IMG/M metagenome (GOLD analysis project Ga0126383, IMG submission 96882) | Tropical forest soil microbial communities from Panama - MetaG Plot_35 | ecosystem: Environmental > Terrestrial > Soil > Tropical forest > Bulk soil | place: Panama | collected 2016-02-17 | reverse complement strand
GACGAGGCATTTTGCAATCGCAACGGCTGCCGGCCGCTTCCGCGGGCTCATCGCTCTTAATTGATCGGTGACCTGGGGTTCCGTCCCGATGAATCGGGACTCCACCCCAGGCTTTACGCTGTCTTGCGCTCCGCGCACTGTTGGTCCGTCAAGTAGATAATTACCAAGATTCTCAATAGCGGGAAGTGTCTGAATTGTGCGTTGCTCGTCAGATTTCTCTAGCCCAGCCGTTCACGGCTGGGTTGGCGTTTGACGTCAAGAGCGAAGCCCCATTAATGGGCAATCATATAGTTGACTCACCAGTCCGCGGAGCGGACGATGGCATAAAGCCTGGGGGCGTAAGCCCCAGGATCAATCGCAGAAAGAATTCGAGCCCGCGGAGCGGGCGACAGCCCATTGGAGTCAACGTAGCGCCCACCGCCAGGGCTGTCGCCCGCTCCCGCGGGCTTAAATCTTTTTCTACGACTGATCCTGGGGCTCACGCCCCAGGCTTTATGCTGTCGTGCGCTCCGCGCACTGGGTGTCTGAAGTATATTAATGCCCATTAATGGGGCTTTTGGTGCGGAAATAATCGCATCCCGAACTTCGACAGGAAGTTCATTTTGTCATTTTGGACTCAGTTTCGGATCTATCTTTTATTAACACTTTTTTGACGTTCCCTCGGCCGGATGAATAGTCGGCGATTTAACAATAGCCAGGAAATCAGAGCAACAGGCAGGCGCGTTCCGTTGATTACGGCTTTCCGGACGCCTCTCCGGAACTGCAAGCCGGAATCGCCCGCGTACGCGGAACGCGCCTGCTGCTCATGAGCGGTCAGGCTCATGAAAGCGAAAGTCAGAAGTCAGAAGTCAGGAGTCGAAGACAGAAGTCGGGAATCGGATCTTCAAACCTGAACCTGAACGAACGACGTGGGCGGGCACGGATGCCCGCGGAGCGCGCGCACGATGCGCGCTCCTTAAGGTGCGATCTTCATGGCGGGGTCGCTCCAGCCGCTTTGGCCGACGCCGTTTATGGCGGCGACGCGGAACCAGTAGCGGGCGCCGCTAGTCAGGTCGTCCAACGTTTGACTAGATCGTGTGGAGACGCTGCGGTGGCCCCAACTGGTTGCGGTTGGCGGGTCGGCGCTTTGCTCGATTACGTAACTTTTTGCCCCAGGTACGGCTTCCCAAGACAAATCGATTTCACCATCACGGTCTCCGGCCGTCGCGCCCAGGTTGTCGGGTGATTCGGGAATTGATGTAGGCGCTGAGCCAATCGCCTTGGTGTCCATCCCGGCGCTACGGATTATCGTTTCGTCGCCGCCGGCAATGCTCTCGACGTAAGCGGCCAGTTGGTTCATCAAGCCACTGACGAAATCATCCCTTTGGTTTTGAATCACCGTCATTGCCTTCGCATCCTGTCGCGAGGTCTGCGCGGCGGTGTAAGCTGCCTCCGCTTCGTTCAAGGCCTGGGTCGCCTGCGTGAGCGGCGGATTTGGAGTCGCAAAGTTTGGGTTGCCGGTCATCGCGGCGACGATTTGGCGGCAGCGGGCAATCCGGTCCAAAAGTGAGAGACGGGCAATATTCAGCTTTACTTTCATGGGTTTACTCCTTGAGGAAGGGAGTACTCGGGCGTGAGTACCCGTAGTCAACAGCAAGGCGATTCAGGCGCAGGATAGTACAGAACACTCATTTGCGCAAGGATTTTCCTGTGCTGGCTAAGTTGTTGATTCGTCTATAAGTTGTCAGCGCGCGACGTTCCTCAATAGGGCTTTGACGTAGGACAAGAGGTCTTTGTCGTCAGACGAGAGGGCGATGTCTGGCGGAGCGAAGCCAACGTCTTGAGACAACAGGACATTGTTGTAACGGGGAGCGACGATGGCTTCAGCCGGGAACCGTTTGCCTTAGGCCGGAGACCCCGGGGCTTGAGACTTGGGTATTTTGTTGTGAGCACTCAAATCCGCGTCTTAGGCAGTGGCGTCGTTGGCTTAAGACAAAAAAGCGCTGTTGTGGGGGATTAAGAAAATGTCGTGCGACATTGACGATCTGTCTTTGGGCCCATTGAGCATGGAGTCAGTACCACCCGCCGTAGCGGGTGGGTCATAGACACCGTTCGAAGCTCTGCACCGTCCGACCTCGAGCGAATCCAAAGCGCCGTCGGCGTCCCGACGAGTCGGGACTCTGCCGGCGCACTCCAAATGGGACTGTGCCGGCGCACTCCAAATCAGGCGGCGGCCCGTGATGCGGAGGCGGCTTCGACAGTCACGGGGGTGGCGCTGAAGGCTGCGGTGCCGCAGAGGGCGTCGATGGCCTGGTTGTCGGTTAAGTCGTTGATGCTTTGGCCGGCGTGTTGTTCGGCGACCGCGAGTTGAGTGCCGGTGCGATTGTGGCCCCAGCCATGCGGGATGCTGACGACGCCGGGCATGATTTCGTCGCTGATCTCGATCGGGATGTCCAACGCTCCGGCCCGCGAACGGACCGTCGCCTGCTGGCCTGATTTCAAATCCCGATGAGCGGCGTCCTGCGGGTGCATGAGCATGGTGCAGCGAGGCTTGCCGTTGACCATGCGCTCGCTGTTGTGCAGCCAGGAGTTGTGGCTGCGGAGTTGGCGGCGGCCGATTAGGAGAAGCGTGCCGTTGGGTGTGTAGTCCTGCGGACTGCTCTGCACGCGAGGCGCGTGTGTACCCTTCGAGTTCTGTAACCGCGCAAGATCGTTAACGAATATTTCAGGCGCGAGATTAATGCGTTTGTCGGCGGTGCGCAGCCGGCCAGTCAGGCACGGCCGCATGGCGCCGAAATCTATTCCATGGACCGATGCTTTTAGTCGGCGCAGGTTCAGACCTTTCGAAAACGGGTTGAGCCTGTCGCCGTATGGTCCAAAGCGCAGACCCAGATCGAGCATGCGCTCAGGTCCTAAAAATCTTTTCACCAGTTTCTGCTGTAAGCGGCCCAGCGCGCCTTTTTGTTCCATGCGCGTTTGCAACTCGAGAAGGATCTCCCACTCGGGCCGCGACTCGGGGTTGGTGGCAAACATTGGCGGTGAAAACTTGGCGACGTTGCGCACGCCCAGCAGATGAAAGGCGAGGTCATAGTGGCCGCGCTCGAGTGGGCCCGTCGGCGGCAGGATGATGTGCGCGTGGCGGGTCGTCTCATTAATGTAAATATCGATGGCGGCCATGAATTCGAGACCGGCGAGCGCGCGATCCAGTTCGCGGCCGCTCGGCGTCGAGAGGACCGGGTTGCCCCCGTGCGTTACCAGCGCTTTGATCTGGCCGGCGCCGGCGGTGAGCATCTCTTCGGCCATTGCGGCCACCGGCAATTCGCCCGCGAACTCGGGCAGTTTCCGGACGCGACTGTGCCATCGTCCGAAGCTCCCGCGTGGAGCGATTGCTTCCGGCGCGGTCACCGGATCGAAGGCCGGCAAGGGAAACATCGCGCCGCCGGGCGCGTCGAAATTTCCCGTCAACAGATTCAGCAGATTGATCAACCACTGGCAGAGGCCGCCGAACTCCTGCATGCTGACGCCGACCCGGCCGTAACAGACGGCGGAATCAGCGGCGGCAAAGTCTCTGGCGAGCTGGCGAATTTGCGCGGCCTCGATACCGGTGCCGGCGGCGATTTGTTCGGGCGCGTACCCGGCGACGATCTTTTCAATCGTCTCGACGCCGTCAGTCAGTGACGCGAACGCGCCCAGCCGCGTGAGCTTCTCTGCAAACAGAACGTGCAGCAGGGAAAGCAGCAGCAGCGCGTCCGTTCCGGGGCGAATGAAGAGATGTTGATCGACCAGGGGCGCCGTCTCGGTGCGCCGCGGATCGATGAGAATGACTTTGCCGCCGCGGGCGCGAATGTCCTTTAACCTCTGCGGCAGCGCCGGGGCGGTCATCATGCTGCCATTCGACACGGCCGGATTTGCGCCGAGCATCAGCAGAAAGCTGGTGCGATCGATGTCGGGAATCGGCAACAGCAACTGATGGCCGAACATGAAATAGGCAGCGAGATGATGCGCCAGTTGATCGACCGAAGTCGCTGAGAAACGGTTGTGCGTGTGCAGGCTGCGGGTGAATCCGGGACCGAAAAGCATCGCGCCATAGCTGTGCACGGTGGGATTTCCGAAATACGTAGCCACTGCATCATTACCATGGCTGGCCTGAACCCGTTTGAGGTTGGCCGCGACTTCATCGAAGGCTTCATCCCAACCGATCCGCTGCCAACCTTGCGGCGTGCGCCGCACCGGATGCTTCAGGCGATCTTGATCGAAATGAATATCCTGTAAGGCGACCGCCTTTGGGCAGAGAAAGCCGCGGCTAAACGGATCGTCCCGGTCGCCGCGAATATCGAGCGTGCCATCCGCCCGTTGTCTGATCTCGATGCCGCAGATGGCTTCGCAGATGGAGCAGTTGCGATAGTGAATTGCGTCATTAACCGGGAAAGCCACGGCCGAAGATTAGCACTGGTGGAATTGTTAGGCTAGAAAAGCAGAGACTGGATTCTTGAAGTATACGAACCGATTAGTCTTGCAGAAACCTTATGTGAATCTCATAATCACACCATGACAGAGAAGGAGATCGTACTGGAGACTATACAGGCTTTGCCCGATGACTGTTCGTTGGAGGACATCGCCGAACGGATTGAGTTCATGGCGGCCGTCCAGAAAGGGTTGGACCAACTCGATGCGGGTGAGAGCATTCCGCACGATGAAATTAAACGCCAGGTTGCCTCATGGCTTACCAGTTGATCTGGGCCCCGGCCGCTCGCAACGATCTTCGTGACATCACCGCCTTTATTGCTCGTGACAATCCTGATCGTGCATTTTCTTTCGCTTATGAATTGATCTCTCAGACGGATAAGCTACAACAGTTTCCAGAAATCGGCCGCACCGTTCCGGAATACCGTACAGGGAATCTTCGCGAAATCATCTTTGGGCGGTACCGAATTGTCTATCGAGTAAATCATGCCCGGAAGCGCTGTGAGATTGCGCGCGTGTGGCATTCCGCCCGCGGAATTCCGCAAAATGTGATTTGAAGTTGGCCCCTCATCGGCTTTGCGAGCCTTCCCCGTTCCTCAGTAGATGCGCCAGGCTGGCCGAGAGCTCGGCCACTTCGATGGGTTTGGCGAGATGAAGTTGAAAGCCGGCGTCGAAGGCCCGCTGGCGATCCTGTTCCCGTGCGTACGCCGTCAGGGCGACGGCGGGAATGTTGCCGCCGTCATCAGGCGCAAGCGAGCGCACCTGACGCATGAGCGCATAGCCGTCGGTCTCCGGCATTCCAACATCGGAAATCAAAAGGTCCGGCTTGAGCCTGGCCAGCACGTTGAGGGCGCCGGCGGCTGACGACGCAGTGGTCACGCTGGCCCCGTGTCTTGAGAGCACGGTTTTCAGAAGATCGCGCGTATCGCTCTCGTCATCGACGACCAGGACCTTGACGCCTCTCAGGTTCAGCGCCGGCAATTCCTGTTTCCCTTCGCGCGGGCCATTGCTTTTTTCCTGCGTGGCAGAGGACATCAGCGGCAAAGTAACCGTGAAGGTCGCGCCGCGGCCCAGGCCCGGGCTCGCGACTCGCACGCTGCCGCTGTGCAATTCGACCAACTGCCGCACAATCGCGAGCCCGAGACCCAGTCCTCCGTGTGTCCGCGTCGTGGTCATATCGGCCTGGCGAAAACGTTCGAAGACAAAGGGCAAAAACTCCGGCGCGATCCCCTGGCCACTGTCCTTTACCGATATTTCCAGATTGTCATTGACGCGCCGGGCCCGCACCAGCACCCGGCCGCCTTTAGCGCTGAACTTGATTGCGTTTGATAAGAGGTTCCAGACGACCTGGCGCAAACGCGCCGGGTCGCCAAAGACCGGGCGAAGATCTGACTCAATTCTGTGGGCGACGTGGAGATGCCGCGCCTGCGCGGTTGGCTTCAGGGCGTCGATCGCTTCTTCGATGAACCGGCGGGCTTCAACCGGCTGCGCATCCAGACGCAACTTGCCGCTAATGGCCCGCGAGACGTCAAGCAGATCCTCTACGAGTTGCTGTTGCGAGCGTGCATTGCGCTCGATTGTTTCCAGCGCCCGTTTTTGCCCGGCTTCGTCCAGATGGTTCGATCGCAGCAGCGCGGTCCAACCAAGCACCGCATTCAGGGGCGTGCGCAATTCGTGGGAAACCGTCGCCAGGAATTCATCTTTGAGGCGGCTGGCCTCTTCCACTTGCACGAAAGCTTTCTCGAGTTGTTCCTTGTTGCGGACTTCGGTGTCGAGGTGATCGCGCACATCGTATTGCCGATTGCGCGCGCGCAGGCCCGCCTTGATGGTGCTCAGCAACGTCATCATGCGCACCGGCCGCTCAATCAGATTCACGTTTCCGATGGCGCTCAGCGACGCGAGGCTTTCGGTGTTTGCCGGCGATTCGCTGCCGCCGCTGGTCAGCAGAACGATGGGGAGGTCGGACCATGCGGGCTGTGACGTCAAAACGCTCGCGAGCAAGGCCAGCGAACGCATCGTCAAAGCTTCTTCGGTTAAAAATACAACGCCCGCACCCTGGTGCAGTTGATCGACCAGTTCATCGATAGTGATACAGATATGCGGCAGCAGCGAACCGCCGGAGAGAAAGCGGGCCATCAACTCCGAATCTCTGCCCGTCGGCGCGAGAATCAGAACTCTTTGATCGCGCGCATCCCGGTCATTCCGCTGTGCCCTCGTCTTAATCACCCAAGTCTTTCTGCGTCCCTTCGTAGACCGGGATTCCGGTTAAAACGCCGCGAAATTGGCTGAGTGGCTCGCCGACGCGCAAGCCTTCGGGCCGGATCTCCAGTTCGCGAATCGTCAATTCGTGCCGGCCGGTTCGCTTCTTCACGACTGAGAGCGCGCGGTGGATCGCCCCGTTCGCTTCAAAGTAGCGGAGCATCACCACGGTATCGGCCAGATAGCTGACATCGACGGGCGAAACCATCGGGCCGCCCAGGAACCCGTGCTGGGCCATGACTAACATTGTGACTACGCCTTGCTGATTCAGATAGGTGAGCAGTTCGTGCATCTGCACACTCAGGAAGCGCTCTTCCGGCATCGCATTGAGATATCCATTGAGACTGTCGATGATGACGACGCGCGCGCCCTCAGCATCGACTGAGTGCCGCACGGCGGCGGCAAACTCGCCGGGTGAAAGCTCCGCGGGGTCAACCTGCTGGATCGAGATCAAACCCCGCTTGACGAACTTCTTCATTTCGGTGCCCACACTCGTGGCCCGGCCGATGAAGGTCTCGCGCAGTTCATCAAAGATGAAGGCGGCGGTGCGTTCGCCGCGAGCGGCCGCCGCCGCGGCGAATTGCGTCGCCAGGGTTGATTTGCCTGAGCCGGCCGGGCCGATCACCAACGTGCTGGTGCCGCGATCGAGTCCGCCGCCAAGCAATTGATCGAGCGCCGCGATGTCGCTGCTGATGCGCCCGGGTGGAAAAGCGGGATGATGTTCGGCAGCGATCAGACGCGGGAACACCTTGAGGCCGCCGGTCAGAATCAGGAAATCGTGATAGCCGCCACGGAATTTCGAGGCGCGCAACTTGGTGATGCGCACGCGGCGGCGCTCGGCCCCGTATTCAACCGCCAGATGCTCGAGCGAAACCACGCCGTGCACGATCGAATGAATCTGCAAGTCGTGGCCGCCGACCTTGTCGTCCAGCAACAGCACCGTGCCGCGCTGGCCGGCGAGGTATTGCTTCATCGACAGAATTTGCCGCCGGAAGCGCAGCGGCTCGCGCGCCAGCAGACGCATCTCGGAAAGCGAATCGATGACCACGCGCTTGGCCTGGACGCGTTCGAATTCCTTCAGAATGGCGTTGGTCGTTTCGCCTAATTCAATCTCGGCGGGATGAAAGATGGTGTACTGCGTCTCCGGCTTGAGATTGTTGACCGGGGGCGCGACTTCATAAATGTCGAAGCCGTCGAGGACCCAGCCATGTGAACGCGCCACGGCGTTCAATTCTTCCTTAGTCTCGGACAGCGTGATGTAGAGTCCGGGTTCGCCGCGGCGCGCGCCCTCCATCAGGTACTGCAATGCCAGGGTCGTCTTGCCGGTGCCCGGCTCGCCTTCAATCAGGTAGACGCGATGGGCGGGAAAGCCGCCGTCGAGAATGTTATCGAGACCGTCAATCCCGGTGGGTAATCTCGGCAGCGTCAACCGTCCCGAACTACGTTTCGTGTTTGTGGCTTTCTTCGATTTGGTCATGTTCGATCAGTTGTGCAAATCACGCCGCTGGATACTTTTAGCGACCAGCAGACGCGTTAGCACGCCGTCGCGAGCGCAGGGTTCGCGCGCGATTCCACGAATAGATATACCTATTTTATTTCGCAGCACTGCAGGCAGTCCAATCTTGCTTGCACCCGTTAGGGGATGGCGGCGAATTGAAAAACAGAGGGGTAGAGACAGATTAAGACACGAGGCGGAGAAGATCAATAAGACCCGGCAGTGGGGTGGTGTGTCTGAATTGTGCTTTGCTAGTCAGATTTCTCTAGCCCAGCCGTTCACGGCTGGGTTGGCGTTGAACATTAAGAGCGAAGCCCCATTAATGGGGCTTTTTCTTTTGATCGCATCTGGAACCCAGGCGTAAACGCCTGGGCCAGAGAAGGCGCTGGCAATCCATGATTCAGACACTGCCCGGCAGCGATTAGGTTTCGACGGGCGTGAGCGATTCGTCTTTCAGTTTTTCTGCCTGGTAGTGGGTGGTGAGCGCGTCGATGATGGCGCCGAGCGAACCATCCATTACTTGATCCAGCTGGTGGATGGTCAGGCCGATGCGATGATCAGTAACGCGATTCTCTTTGAAATTGTAGGTCCGAATCTTCTCTGAGCGGTCGCCGCTGCCAACCATCGAACGGCGTTCACCGGCAATCGCTTCATGCTGCTTCTGCTCTTCAAGTTCCTGCAGGCGCGCCCGCAGCACGCGCATGGCTTTTTCGCGATTCTTGATTTGCGACTTCTCGTCCTGCATCGAGACGACCGTGTTGGTCGGCAGATGGGTGATGCGGACGGCCGAATAGGTGGTGTTCACCGACTGTCCGCCTGGACCGGATGAGCAGAAGGTGTCGATGCGCAGGTCCTTAGGATCGATCTTGACGTCGACCTCCTCGGCCTCCGGCAGCACCGCCACCGTAATTGCCGAAGTGTGGATACGGCCGCTGGCTTCAGTCTGGGGCACGCGTTGCACGCGATGAACTCCGGATTCGTGCTTGAGTTTCGAATAGACCTTGTCGCCTTCGATTAAGGCGATCGCCTCTTTCATGCCGCCGATGCCGGACTCGGAAGCATCCATGACATCCATCCGCCATCCCTGGCGTTCGGCATAACGGGCGTACATGCGCAGCATTTCGGCTGCGAAAAGGGTCGCTTCGTCGCCGCCGGTGCCGGCCCGAATTTCCAGGATGACGTTCTTCTCGTCGTTGGGATCCTGGGGAATCAGCAGGACTTTGAGATCGTTTTCAGTCTGTTCGAGGTGGCCGGTAAGCGACTCGATTTCCAGTTGCGCCAGTTCGCGCATGTCCGGGTCGTCCGCTCCGGCCGCGAGTTCGCGCGCGCCCGCAAGTTGTTCGCTGAGCGATTTGTAGGAACGATACTTCTCGACAATCTCGCCGAGGTTGCGATGTTGCTTGGCGGCTTTAGCGTACGCCGGGGGGTTCGACAACAACTCGGGTGAAGACAGTTCGTTGGTCAACTCTTCGTAACGCGATTCAATTTGTGCAAGTTTGTCGAGCATCCCTCAACCTATGTTTATTGTCGAACATCCCTCAATCTGGTTTAGAGGCGGGCTACTGCCCGCCGATCATCATCGAGAGACGGCGGGCAGTAGCTCGCCTCTAAACGGGTCGTTACTCAAGACAGCGGCGCCAGTTCAGGTTCCCCGGTTTTTGGTTCCAACTTCAGGCTTTCCTTCAAAGCCTCCAGCGCCACTTCCAATTGCGAATCATCCGGCTCCTTGGTGGTCACGTTCTGTAACCAAACGCCCGGCCGGGTAATGATCTTAAAAAACGCGCCGCTCTCTTTGCGGGCCGACAAGCGAATAATTTCATACGAGAGGCCGGCGACTACGGGAATCAACACAATGCGCACCAGGAAGTTCAGCAGCAGTGAATCAAACCTCACGATTGAAAAGAGCACGATTGAAACCAGCATCACCACCATCAGGAAACTGGTGCCACAGCGCGGATGCTGCCGGGGCTGAACGCGCGCGTTCGCCACTGTGAGATCCAGTCCCTTTTCCCAGGTGAACACCGTTTTGTGTTCAGCGCCGTGATATTCAAACACGCGGCGAATGTCCTTTAATAAAGAGAAGCTGGTGATCATGATGAGAAAGAACGTCATCCTGATCAGGCCATCGAGCAAGTTAAAACCGACGGTCGGCCGGACCGGATGCAGATATCCGCGAACCGAGTTCCATTCGCGACTTATCCACGACTGGCCTTCTGCCGGCGCTGCGGTGGTCGCCGGTGCGCCACTTTGAGCAGTCCCCGTCGTCGCTGCCGGCGGAGTATGGGCCCAACCTGCGGCCACAAAGATCGCGTTGGTCAACAGCAGCGGCGCGGCCACAAACAGAAGCACGTTGAAAATCAGCGCAAAGGCGATTGAACTGGCGGCGGCCGCAGTCGCTCCCCGTTTGAGTTCATCCTTGGGCCGCTTCTTGTTTGGAATCGGAAATATTCCCGGCACGCCGCCGGTGATTCCGGCAAAGTCGCCTTCGCCTTCGATCACTGCCGGGGTTAAGGCGACCTGAACTTCTGTTTCAGCCTCTTCGGCTTCGACGAACGCTTCGCTCGCCGAATAGTTCAGCGCCTTGATCCCCAGCCCCATCGATTGCAGCAGCACGGCGCCGCCGCGCAGCACCGGCAGTTTGAAAAGCGGGAACTTGTCGCTCCACTTGGGCAGCGAGGCGGCGGTATTGACAATGGTGCCGTCCGGTTTGCGCACGGCGATGGCGTACGCATTAGGAGTGCGCATCATCACGCCTTCAATCACAGCCTGACCGCCGACGATTAGGTCTCGTTCGTTAGTGCTCATAGTAAATAAATATAAGACGGATGAGACATATGACACGAATACAACAATGCCGGCGTTGTTTACCGGTCGCCTGCTTAGGTGCAACTCCAGCGACCGGCGTGCTCACGCCGGCATCCCGTTACCTTTGGTTTGCTAATGTTTGAGCGTCATCAGCTTACTCAGCTTACTTGGCGGCCGCAGCTTCCGGCGCCTTCTTGCCATAGCGACGATTGAATCGATCGACGCGGCCAGCCGTATCAACCAGCTTCTGTTTGCCGGTGAAGAAGGGGTGGCAGGCCGAACAGATTTCCACATGCAGATCGTCTTTTCGCGTCGAGCGCGTCTTGAAAGTTTCGCCACACGCGCAGGTCACTGTGATTTCTTTATACTCAGGATGAATTCCGGGTTTCATTTCTTTCTCACCTTATACAGTAATCAAATCTTCCTCTTAACCAAACGACTATGATACGGACTGCGCCCGCGTATGGCAAGGCGGCGATTTACCCGTTATTGATTGCCTCATAACGCAAACCGCTGGTTTGCGAGAATGCACGCGTAACGCCACCGGTTGGTTTACGAGAATACGCTCAACGCAAACTGGTAAGTTCGCGAGAATAGTGGAGCTGTGACCGGAAACACATCGCAAACTAACAGTTTGCGTTACATCACATAATTGACAACGCAACAAAACGCATGCTAAAAGTCAGCTTCGTCCGACCCGTTTTAAAATTGCGTTTACACGTGAGCGTGGCGTTAAAGTTCGCGCGAGAGTTCGCGCGTGACCGCCCAAGACTAAAGCCCGAAGCGTTGCAAACTCAGAGTGCACTAACTGAGTTCTATGGCACAGGAAGGTAACCCCCCGGAATCGGGAACACCGACTGACGCACCTGCAGCCGAGCGCCCGCAGGACGCGCGCGCTGACTCGCCTACTTCACTTTCCGCTGATCAACAGAAAGATGCGCAGGTCGAAGCCGCTAAGGCTCGCGTGGCGGCCGCTAAGGAAGCGGCTGCGCAAAAAGCCGGAGCCGGGACCCCGGCTGCCGCCAAGCCGCCGGTAAAGAAAAAGCCCGAGGGGCCGAAACCAGTCGATGCGTCGAATCATCCACTGGTAGAGAAAATTAGAGCGAAGTTCGGCGCGGCCGTGCTCGAAGCCTCTGAGTTCCTCGGTCAGTTGTCAGTTGCGATCTCCCCCGCTCACATTGTTGAAGTGTGTACGGCGTTGCGCGACGACGACGAGACGCCCTTCAATTTTTTGTCTGATTTAACCTGCGTTCATTATCCCGACAATCGGGCCGCGCCTTTCCAGGTTGTCTATAACCTGTACTCGATTTCAAAAAATGAGCGCGTGCGCCTGAATGTTGATACGAACGGCGAGGGCGTGGAGAGCGTGACCAGTGTCTGGCCAACAGCGGGTTGGCCGGAGCGGGAAGTTTTCGATCTGTTTGGGGTGGTGTTTCTGCACCATCCCGACTTGCGGCGCATTCTGCTGCCGCCCGATTGGGAAGGGCATCCGCTGCGAAAAGATTATCCGCTGGAATTTGTCGAGAATCGCTGGACGGAAAACCATCTGCCGGAATTCAGCGACGTTCAGCGCGAGCAGGTCGAGCAACGCCGCAATTATGGTTTGGAAATACTTTCAGTCCCGCAGGAGCGCGAAGTGCGCCATCTGTTTCGCGGCGGCAAAGAAGTGATGCCGAAGGACAAGTGAGTGGTAAATGGTGAATCGTAAATAGACGGCGCCTTCTATTTACCACTTACGATTTACGAAGATGAGTCCAAAAGAGATCGCCACGCATTACGGAGCCAAGCTCTTCGATACGGCCGAAGCCGCGCAGGCCGCCGGATTTATGCTGACCGAGCGGCATGCTCCGCGAAATGTCTGGAACAAGGCGAGTGCGACGCAGTCATTGCTGCTGGGGTTGCGGGAAAAAATGGAGAGAGGCGAAATCAAAGAGATCGGATTGGTCAACGAGCCGTACGCCGTCACTGGCTGTTATTTGCCGAATGATGCGAACGGTGGAACGACTGCGGAGCCGGCCCCAGGTTCCTGACGCCCGGCCCCTGTTTTCATATGCATCAAGTTGAAATAGCCACTACCCGAGAAGCCCTGCTGGACGCGCCAGAGATGACCCTCAACATGGGGCCGCAGCATCCGTCCACGCACGGAGTGCTGCGCGTGGTGTTGAAGCTTGACGGTGAAACGGTCATCGATCTCGATTGCGATGTCGGCTATCTGCATCGCGGCATGGAGAAGATCGCCGAGAACCGTATGTACACGATGATCGCGCCGTACTGGGACCGGCTCGATTACATCGCGGCAGTCTCAAACGGATTGGTTTGGGTTGAGACGGTCGAGCAGATGATGGGTCTCGAAGTCCCCCGGCGCGCTCATTACATCCGCACGATCCTGACTGAATTGAATCGCATCGCCTCGCATCTGCTTTGGCTGGGGACGCATGCGATGGACATCGGCGCGATCACGGTTTTGCTGTGGGCGTTTCGTGAGCGGGAAGAGATTCTGAAGATCTTCGAGCGCCAGTTCGGCTCGCGGCTCACGTGCCACGCCTGGCGCGTCGGCGGAATGCCGAACGATGCTTACGATGGCTTCGTCGAAGACTGCAAACGGTTCACCGATTACTTTCCGAAACGGCTCGATGAATATGAGACGGTGCTTTCAGAGAATCGAATTTGGTTGAGCCGCACGGTGGGCATCGGCGTAATCTCCGGCGAAGATGCCGTGGCCATTGGATTGTCGGGTCCGGCTTTGCGCGGTTCGGGCGTCGCCTGGGACATCCGCAAGGCGCGGCCGTACGCGGCCTACGCGGAAATGGATTTCGATGTGCCGCTCGGTGAGAACGGCGATACTTACGATCGCTACCTCGTGCGCATGGAAGAGATGCGCCAGTCGCGCCGCATCGTCAAGCAGGCGCTTGAGAATTTGCCCGATGGACCCGTTAATGCGAAAGTGCCGAAGCTGATTAAGCCGCCGGCCGGCGATTATTATCATTCGATCGAAGCCCCAAAAGGCGAGCTTGGCTGTTATCTGGTGTCTGATGGAACGCAGCAGCCCTGGCGGGTGCGGGTGCGGCCGCCGTCATTTATTAACCTGCAAGCGTTACGGCAGATGAGCATCGGCCATCTGGTGGCCGACGTGGTCGCAATTATCGGCACCCTGGATATTGTGCTCGGTGAGATTGACAGATGATCTTGCTTTACGACGCTTTTGCCTCTGGGCGTTCGGGCGTGAACTGAATCTCACGCCCGATGGCGGGCCGCAGGGAACGTAAAGAAAATTTCAATGTTTGCCTTCGCAGCGCCAACTTTCATTGACAGTCTGCTGCTGAAATTCTTCAGCGAGCAGACGGTGAACTATGTTATCTGGCCATTTATTCAAATCGGCCTGGTAGTGGTGATTACGACCGGCTGGGTGGCGTATGCAACTTACCTGGAACGGAAAATCTCGGCTTTTATGCAGGCGCGTTTAGGGCCCATGCGCGTAGGTCCCTGGGGGCTGCTACAGCCGATTGCCGACGGTCTAAAGCTCCTGACGAAGGAGGACTTTATTCCGGAAAATGCGGACCGGTGGATTTTTTTCGTCGCGCCTTATATTGCCGTGGTGGCCGCTTTCATAGTCATGGCCGTGGTCCCGTTCGGGCCTGACTGGGCGGTAATCACCGATGTAAATATTGGCGTGCTGTTTGTGCTGGCGGTGTCGAGTGTCGGCGTGTTGGCGTTGATTCTGGCCGGTTGGTCGTCGAATTCGAAGTACGCGCTGCTCGGGGCGTTGCGCTCCAGCGCCCAGATGGTTTCGTATGAGGTTTCGATGGGGCTGGCGATTATCGGCGCCTTGATGTTTGCGCGGACGCTGTCTTTATCGGGAATCGTAAGTGCGCAAGCCTCGAATTCAATCTGGTTCGTGTTTTATCAGCCGATTGGTCTGGTGATCTTTCTCATCAGCGGCATTGCCGAAAATAATCGCGCGCCATTTGATTTACCGGAAGCCGAGTCGGAACTGGTCGCCGGATTTCACACCGAGTATTCCGGGTTTCGTTGGTCGCTTTTCTTTATGGCTGAGTACGCGGCCATGGTGGTCGTCACTGCAGTGGCCACCACTCTGTATCTGGGCGGCTGGTACTTCCCGCTCGTATATCGCTTCACTGAGGCGAAGGGTTTTCACCATGCTTACGTCGTCATTAGCCTGATCGTATTTCTGGCCAAGGCCGGCTTGCTTCTCTATTTATATTTCTGGCTGCGCTGGACGCTGCCGCGCTTTCGTTACGATCAGTTGATGGACCTGGGTTGGAAATGGCTGTTGCCGGCGGCGCTCATCAATATTGTGGTCACGGCGATTGGCATCACGGTAATCCAGGGTTTGCACAATCCGGCCGGGTTGCGCACCATCAAATCGCTGTCGGCCGGACTAGGCCTGACCCTTACCGGAACGGTGATAGCCATTGCCATTGGGGTCGCCAATCTGTTTATTACCGGCGGCCTGTTGTCCTTAATTAATTGGCGCGCGCGTGATTTCAATTTGAAGAAACAACGGCGGCAGATTCGGCTGGTCGATCTGCCAAAGGGCAAGCCGGCGGTCGTGCCGGTGAGTCCGGAATCCGCAACGTAGTTTTAGCGGCGGGCTGCGGCCCGCCATTCGGGCAGTAGCAGACTAATGTATTAAGGTTGTAGTTATGCCACTAGTTCCTGTTCCCAAACCGACTTTCTCGCAGAAGCTGAAGCGATTCTTCATGGTCGACCTGTTGAAAGGGATGGCCGTGACGCTTGGCTTTAATGTGGGCGCGCTCACCGACAAAGACGGGGTGGCCGGGAAGGGAATCTATACCGAGCAATATCCGAAGGTGCGACCTGATGTGGCGCCGCGCTTTCATGGAGCGCCGCGGCTGAACATGGATCCGGAAACGCACGAGACGCTTTGCATCGCGTGCAACCTCTGTGCGCTCGCTTGTCCCGAAGACTGCATCGACGTAATCCCGATGGACGTCGAGGTGGTAGTCGCCGGCAAGGCGCGACGAAAGAAAGTGCTGGATGAATTCATTTTCGACACGTCGCGATGTATGTTCTGCGCGCTCTGCCAGGAAGCGTGTCCGACCTATTGTTTGGAGTTGACGCAGGATTTCGAGTTGGCGACGTACTCGCGGGCCGGTTTTGTCTGGAACCGGGAAATGCTGGAGCAGGGACGAGAGACGGTCAAGTACGAGAGCTAAGAAAAGCGTTATTTATCATTTGCGATTTGATATTTGTCATTTGCCATTTTTCGCTAGACGTGAGGGGCTATCCGGAATCCGCAAAACTCCTGCAGCAATGACAAATGTCCGATGACAAATGACCAGTAAGTCGTTGGTCGTCCTATACAGGCAATGATTCTTTCGGGCTGGGAATCCGTTTTCTTCTGGGTGTTCTCAATCGCTGCGATCCTGGCGGGGCTTTTGACCGTTATGGCGCGCAACGCGGTGCACTCTGCGCTGTTTCTGATTTCGTCGCTGGTGTCGGTGGCCGCGCTTTTCATTTTGCTGGGCGCTGAGTTCATCGCCGGCGTGCAAATCCTGGTTTACGTCGGCGGGGTCATGGTCCTGTTTTTGTTCGTGATCATGCTGGTCAACGTCGGCGCTGAAGAAGAGGGCCGCGCCGCTATCTTCAACCAACCCGGGCAGGTGGGCGCGGCGCTGGTTTTCCTCGGTCTGCTGGCGGGCGCGCTGGTTATCTATGCGATTCCGCGTGGTTATCAGGCGCTGCAAAAGCGCGACGAGGCAGCGATACAGCAGGCGAGCGCAAAGCAGGCCGCGGCGGAAGAAAACATGGACCCGTCCGCCACCGGAGTTAACCGTTTATCGAAGCAAACCGAACGCGTGGGCACGGCGCTTTACACCAGCGCCGCTTTGCCGTTCGAAATTGCCAGCGTGCTGTTGCTCGTGGCGATCATTGGTTCGGTGATGTTAGCGCGTACCTTGAAGCAGGAAATCGCCGCAGACGATGTTGATCCCGAGGTCCTGGGCGAACTGAAACAGTTCGGAGTTCCGCCTTCAGGCGGCCGGCCGGAATGACCAGTCGCCGGGTAAACGCGGAACTCCAAAACCAAGAATGATTCACCTAACACCATCGCTGGCTTTGATCTTTCAGGAAGCGAGTCGCGCTGCGACCGCGCTGGAAAGCATCAAGCATCCGGACCTTTCGAAGTTTCTGGTCATCGCCGCGATCCTTTTCATTATCGGGGTTGCCGGGGTGCTGACGCGTCGCAACCTGCTGGTCATCTTCATGTCCATTGAGTTGATCCTGAATGCGGCGAACCTGAACTTCATAGCTTTCTCGCGTTACTTGCAGGACACCGGCCGCGGCGATCCGCTCGCCGGCCAGATATTTACCATCTTCGTGATCGTGGTCGCGGCGGCCGAGGCGGCCATTGGGCTAGGTATAGTAATCGCGCTCTATCGCAATCGTGAGACGATCTGGGTTGATGAAATTGATTTGATGAAGTGGTGAACATTTAGGTCTCATTGGTCCATCTGTCATATGGGACAGATGGGACGAATGGGGCCGATGGGACTCATGTACAAGTACATCTGGTTAGTTCCCCTGCTGCCACTCGCGGGCGCCGCCATCAACGGCATCCTGGGCCGGCGGTTCCGTTTTTCGGAGCAGTTGATCGGCGGGATCGCGGTGGGAACCGTCGCGCTCTCTTTTATCATCAGTCTCACGGCGGTCGTCTCGTACGGATTCGGCAGCGGCGAGGCGCAATGGCCCAAGCCTTACGTAACGACGCAAGCGGCCTTCAATTGGATTCCGGCCGGCGCGGTTGAGCAGACCCTGGGCCAGGCTGAAGCTTCGCCAACTATTCCCGGCGCCAACCAACCGGCGCCCGTGCTCAAGGGCAAAGCGTCGCTCCTCAATATTCAATGGAGCTATCAGCTCGATCCGCTGTCCTGCATCTTCATGCTGGTGGTCACCGGTGTGGGTCTCTGCATCTTCGTTTTCGCGACCGGCTACATGCACGGCGAGACCGGTTTCTATCGCTTCTTCGCCTACATGGGCCTCTTCATGTTCTCGATGCTCGTGCTGGTGATGGGCTCGAACTTCGTGATGATGTTCGTCGGCTGGGAAGGTGTCGGTCTCTGCTCCTACCTGCTGATCGGGTATTACTTCAATAAGCAGGAAGCTGCCAACGCCTCGCGCAAAGCTTTCATCACGAATCGGGTCGGCGACTTCGGATTCATGCTGGCGATCTTCGGCGTAATCGCTACCTTCGGCACGTCTCAGTACGCCGACGTCGTTGCGAAAGCCGCCGGTTATCCGGTCGAGCCGCTCGGCCATTGGGGGTTGATGTCCTGGATTGCGCTGGGCCTGATGATTGGCGCGTGCGGCAAGTCGGCCCAGTTTCCCCTGCACGTCTGGCTGCCGGATGCGATGGCCGGGCCTACGCCGGTCTCGGCGCTGATCCACGCCGCGACGATGGTCACCGCCGGGCTTTACATGCTGACGCGCACCAACGTCATCTTTCAGCATTCGCAGACGATGATGCTGGTGGTGGCTTTAGTGGGCGCGTTCACCGCGATCTTTGCCGCGACCATCGGCATTACCCAAAACGACATCAAGAAGGTGCTGGCTTATTCGACGGTATCGCAACTCGGCTTTATGTTCCTGGCCTGCGGCGTCGGCGCGTTTGTGATTGGCATCTTTCACGTGATGACGCACGCCTTCTTCAAAGCGCTGATGTTCCTCGGTTCGGGCTCAGTGATCCATGGCATGCACCACGAGCAGGACATGCGCAAGATGGGCGGCTTGAAGAAATACATGCCGATCACCTACCTGACTTTCTGTGCCGGGTGGCTGGCGATCTGCGGCATCATTCCGTTCAGTGGGTTCTGGTCCAAGGATGAAATTCTCTGGAATGCGGCGTCGACGACGATTATTCCGTTGGGTTGGCTGGTGTGGCTGGTCGGCAGCATCGCCGCGATGTGCACCGCCTTTTACATGACCCGCCTGATGGCGATGACCTTCTGGGGCGAAGAGCGATTCCGCGAGCATGCGCACAGCATGGAGCATGAAGGCCACGCGCAAAAGAAAGAGCACGCGACCCCGCACCACGATGCGCATGTGCCGCATGAGTCGCCAAGATCGATGTGGGTCCCGCTGGTGGTGCTGGCGGTGCTGGCGACGATTGGCGGCTTTGTCGGAATCAGCACGGCCTTCACCGGGGGCACGCATGTCGGCGGCCGGATGAATATCGTCAACTGGCTGGACCCTGTTATTTGGAATGCCGAAACGAAGTCCTTTGGCCACCCGGAGGAAGGCAAAACAGAGCGTCCCGCCGAATATCCGCCGCTGAGCGCACTCGGCAAAGGCGAATCGGAATCCAGCCACGCTGGTTTTAATCTGGCGCATACAATCGAGTCCGCGGTCCACAGCGAAACCCTAACCGAGTGGGTGTTCATCATTATTTCGCTGGTGGTGGCGGGCGCCGGCATTGGCCTCGGGTTCCTTTTCTATGTAAAGAGTCCGGGGCTCGCCGATGTCTGGGCGGCGCGGCTGGCGCCTTTATATAAGGCCAGTTACAACAAATATTGGATTGACGAATTCTATGGGCTGGCGATTACGCGCCGCACCATGGATTTGGCGCGCGGCGTCTTCGAGTTCGACTCGCAGATCGTCGATGGCGGGGTCAACGGGACCGCGTGGCTCACGCGGCTGACGAGCAAAGTTACCGGACTTACTGACAAGTACTTTGTCGATGGCCTGGTCAATACCATAGCTAATTTCGTCGTCAGCCTGATGTCGCCCATTGTGCGCGCCGCGCAGACTGGTCTGACGCAGAATTACGCGCTGGTGATGGTGATTGGATTGCTGATCGCGGTGGCTTTGTATTTCATCAAGAGTTCTTAGTGTCAGAAGCCCGACCGTTAGGGAGGGCTACTATTGGCTAACTGATTCATTGGATCATTGATTCAATAAACAGACGGTAAATCAATGAGTCAATGAATCGATGATTCAATGAATCGATGATTCAATGAATCAATCTTGCCCTCCATGACGGTCGGGCTTCTGACACGATCACAAGAGGACTGACGTGTTCACAAATAACCTTCTCTCGATCATTACCTGGCTGCCGGTGGTCGGCGCGATTCTGATTCTCGGGCTCTTTAAGAAGGATCAGAATGACATCATCAAGAAGTTTGCCACCGGCTGGCTGGTCCTGGACTTCATCATTTCGCTTTGGCTGTTTGGTTATGATCGCAATCCCACTACTGGCGGCGGCTTTCAATACCTGGAAGACCACCAGTGGATTCCGGTGATTGGCGCGCGCTATCAGATGGGCGCTGACGGCGTCACTGTGCTGCTGATCATCCTGACCACCTTCCTCGGCGTGCTGGCCGCCTTGTCGTCGTGGAAATATATCGCCAAACGCGAGAAGGAATATTACGTCCTGCTCCTGTTGCTACAGACGATGGTGCTCGGCGTGTTCTCGTCGATGGACCTGTTCCTTTTCTACCTGTTCTTTGAAGTGTCGCTGGTGCCCATGTATTTCCTGATAGGCATTTGGGGCGGTGAGAACCGGCTTTATGCGGCCATCAAATTCTTCCTTTATACGCTGGTCGGATCGGTGGTGATGCTGCTCGGGGTTTTGAAGATGTACTTCCTGACGCAGGATGCAGCGCTCACCGCCAAGATTGCGCCGGCCACCTTTGAACTACTGGCCGGAAATGCCAAAGCCGCCGCGATGGTCTCTGCGACTATTCAATCGGCCGCCCAAAACGGCACCGGCACCTTCAGTATTGTCTACCTGCAAGCGGTCGGTTCGGTAATTCCGATGGGCACGCTGCAGGTGCTCTTGTTCTTTGCCTTTGCGCTCGGGTTCGCCATCAAAGTTCCCATGTGGCCGTTTCACACCTGGCTGCCCGATGCCCACGTGGAAGCGCCGACGGCCGGTTCGGTCATCCTGGCCGGCATCCTGCTGAAGTTAGGAACCTACGGATTTTATCGCTTCAACCTCCCGATGTTTCCGAAGGCCTCGCTGGACGAAGCCTTCTTCGGAAGATTCGGCGTGCGCAGCATCATGATCTTTCTGGCTATCGTCTCGATCATTTACGGGGCGCTGGCAGCAATGTATTTCGTGGTGAAGAAAGACGGCGACGTGAAGAAGCTGGTCGCTTATTCTTCGGTCTCGTCGATGGGCATCGTGATGCTGGGATTATTTTCGCTCAACCCGAACGGCATTAACGGCGCAGTGATGCAGATGATCAATCACGGCATCTACTCCGGCGCGCTGTTCCTGCTGGTCGGCATCATCTATGAGCGGCGGCACACGCGCAAAGTCTCTGAGTTCGGCGGCCTGTCACACGTGATGCCGGGTTACGCCGCCATTTTTCTGGCGATGGCCATGACGGCGATCGGGTTGCCGCTGCTGGCGGTCTTCATTTCGGAATTCCTGGCCATGCGAGGCGCGTTCGAAGCCAATCCGGTCTGGGCCGGTTGGGCGGGACTGGGAATCATTCTGAATGCGGGCTATATGCTGTGGCTTTATCAGCGGATGTTCTTTGGCGAAATCGAAAATGAGAAGAACAAGCTGCTGCCTGATCTCACTGGCCGCGAATGGGCTTACATGTTGCCGTTGGTAATTATGTCGCTGTGGATTGGCGTCTATCCGGGCCCATTTTTGAGATACATCGAAAAACCGGTCATTGCGGTAGTGCGCGCGGTGAGGCCGACATATCCGATACCCGGCCAACCCCCGGCGCTGACGGTTACCAGCACGCCGGTAACGGTAACCGGCCCGGAGCTGAAGGTGCGCCCGCCGCAGAAGTAGACGGCGTTAGAGTCCCGACCTCAGTCGGGCTCTACCTGGCGGAAACGCCCAACTGAAGTTGGTACTCTGACACTTCGATTCATCGAATGTTTCTTCTTTTGCAAACAACCGGACTTTTGAATCCGCGCGATCTCCAATTGATTGCGCCGGAGTTGATCCTGACTGTCGCCGCCTGTGCCGTGCTGGTGATGGAAGTCATCCTCCCCTACCGGCTCGGCAAATGGACCGCGTACTCATCGCTGGCTGGAATCGGACTCGCCCTGGCGTCGCTGATTACGCAATTTTTCGCCATGGGTGGCACCCTGCGGCTTGCCTCGCTCGGCGCTTTGACGCCGGCCGATGGATTCTACGGGATGGTGCACATCGACGGGTTCGCTTTGATCTTCCGGGCGATCTTCCTGATCGCGGCCGCGCTGGCGATTGCCATTTCGATTCGCTATCTCGATATTGAACGCGAACAGCACGGCGAGTACTACTCGCTGATTCTCTTTGCCACGGTCGGCATGATGTTCCTCGGCGCCGGCTACGATCTGATCTCTCTTTACATCGCGCTCGAGTTGATGGCGCTGACATTTTACGTGCTCGTCGCCTTCACCAAGCGCGAGCGGCGCTCGAACGAAGCCGGCATGAAGTACTTCCTGCTGGGCGCCTTCTCCTCGGGCATCCTGCTTTATGGCATGTCGGTCATCTATGGGCTGACCGGCACCACCAACCTGGCGGGAATTGGGCGAAACCTAACGAACGTCGGCGAGCTGCGACCGCTGCTGCTGATTGGCATGATTGCCCTGGCCGCGGGTTTGTTCTTCAAGATCGCCGCCGTCCCGTTTCACATGTGGGCGCCGGATGCTTATGAAGGCGCGCCCACTTCAGTGACCGCGTTTCTTTCCACCGGATCAAAGGCCGCGAGCTTCGCGCTTTATGCCCGCATCTTTTTCGTCGCCCTGGCTCCCTTACACGTCGATTGGGCCCCGCTTTTGGGGATCGTGGCTGCGCTCACGATCGTCGTCGGCAACTGGGCCGCGATTACCCAGGAAAATTCCAAGCGGCTCCTGGCCTATTCGTCAATCTCGAACGCCGGTTATCTGCTGCTGGGAATCATCGCCAACAATTCGTACGGCAACATCGGCCTGGTGATTTATCTGGTGGTCTACACGCTGATGAACATGGGCGCGTTCGGCGTGATCATCAGTCTGCGCCGCCGTGGCATCATCGGCGACAATGTCGATGACATGACGGGCCTCGCGCAGAAAGCGCCGGGGCTCGCTGCGATGATGGGCGTCTTCATGCTCTCGCTCGGCGGTCTGCCCGGCACCGGCGGATTCATGGGCAAGTATTTTCTGTTGTGGGGCCTGCTCAGTCGCGCTGAGACCGATCACAAGACCTGGCCTTACTGGCTGGCCGGCTGGGCCGTCATCAACATCGTGGTCTCCTTTTATTACTACTTTCGTTTTATTCGCGTCATGTATTTGGGCGATCGCGTCGCCGACGAACAACCTCTGGCGCTGTCGCCCGCATTGCAAACTGCCATGGTCGCCGCGCTGTTGGGGATCCTCCTTATCGGTCTCTATCCCCAGCCATTCATTGTCCTGGCCCAGAAGCTAATCCCCGCAACTGCGGCCGCGCCCGCCACCCCCAACGTTCCGACAGATTCCCAGTAGTCAAACGCATTCGTGCTTCTGCTTTTCTATTTCTTTGCGGCAATTTCTGTTTGGCTTGGACTGCTTTCCCTGCGCGGGGGAATCCGTTTCGTCAATTATCTTCAGAATGAATTGGCGCAGGACCGCGAGCCGTTCATGCCGTACGTCACCGTGTTCATGCCCCTGCGCGGTGTCGATAAGGACCTGAACGAAAATCTGGCCGCCTGCTTTGCTCAGGACTATCCGAATTTTGAAATTATTTTCGTCACCGACTCCGCGGATGATCCGGCTTTGGCGGCTGTCGATCAGGCGCGGAGATCTTTCAAAGGCACGATCGGGCCGGCCATGCAGGTGTTGATCGCGGGAGCCGCCACCAATTGTGGTCAGAAGGTCCACAATCTTGTGACGGCCATCGATTACGCTCATCGCGACAGCGCGATTTTCGTATTTATCGATTCCGATGCGCGCCCGAAAACCAACTGGCTGCGCGCGTTGGTCGCGCCCTTGCGCCAAGCGGGGATCGGGGCGACCACCGGATATCGTTGGTTTGTTCGCGTAGGCGGGCTGGCCGCCCAGCTGCTTTCAGTCTGGAATGCGGCAATTGCTTCCGCGCTGGGCGCGAACACCGGAAAGAATTTTTGCTGGGGCGGCGCCACTGCGATCAGGCGCGGCGCTTTCAATGAATGCAGGGTGATGGATTATTGGCGCGGGGCCGCCTCAGACGATTTTGCCATGACGCGGGCGCTGCATGATGCGCAGCTGCCCATCAAGTTCGTTCCCCAGTGTCTCACCCCTTCGTTTGAAATATGCACGCTTCGGGAATTGATTGAATTTACGACGCGGCAACTAAAGATCACCCGCGTTTACGCGCCGCACCTTTGGAAGTCGGTGTTAAGTGGCAGCGTGATCTTCGTGATTACTTTTTTTGGCGGCTTGCTGCTGGTGATCACCCGGGCAGCGCTGGGCCTTTCATATGCGACGCCGTTGGTTCTGCTCCTGATCATTTTCGCGATGGGCGCGATGAAATCTCATCTGCGTCTGCGTGCGGTCGCTACGGTGATCGGCGAGCCGCGATGTTCGTCGGCCGCTGCGACCCTGGCCCACGTGACGTTGTGGCCGATTGCCTCGGCGCTTTATTTGTACAACGGCATTGCCGCGGCCGTTTCTCGCCGCATCACGTGGCGGGGAATTACCTATGAATTGAAATCGCCAAATGAAACTGCGATCATCGGCCAGCGGAAAACAGGCAGGAGTCAGGAATCCGAAATTTCCTGATAGACGAGGAATGGCGTCAAGAGCTTCCCAATTTGTTCAACTGATTCGATCGACGAAACGCGAGAAGCGTCTGGGGACCGTCATTCTGTTTGTGACATCTCGCTGCAATTCCTTCTGTCGCACCTGTTTTTATTACAACGAATTGAACCAGCCCGGCGACATGACCTTTGCGCAAATCGAAAAGGTCTCGCGCACGATGCCGCCGATCACCGACCTCTGGTTGTCTGGTGGCGAACCCACCTTGCGCCATGACGCCTCAGAAATCATCGACACGTTTGTGCAGAATAACGGCGTCCGCCGGCTAATCATTCCGACCAACGGGCTGGTGAAGTCGCGGGTCCTGGAAATTGTCGATCGCGCGCTCGGGAAACATGCCGGCCTCGACCTCTACCTGAATATTGCGCTCGATGGACATGGCGAGACGCACGATCGAATTCGCGGCGTGCCGGGACATTGGGAAAAAACGCTCGATTGCATTGACGAGCTGTATGCCCTGAAAGAGAGGTACCGGGATCGGCTGCGATTAAATGCGAACACCGTCATCTGTGCTGACAATTATCAGGAGATCGAGCAACTGGCGGAGTTCATGTGGAATGGATTCGATCTTGACGGTCACTATTTCAACATCGTGCGGGGAGAGACGCCCGTCGGCGAAGAAATCAAAGAGGTGCCCGATGAAGCTCTGCCGTCCCTCTACGCTTATGTCTCACAGCTGACGAAGCGGTACGGCGATCGCATGTTCGCCGCTGACGATGCGGCGAAAAGATTCGTTAAGAACGTGGCCTACGTCGGCACCATCACCACGCACTATCGAACGCAGCGGGCCAACTTCAGCCGGTCGAAAGCCTGGCCCTTTGCCTGCACGGCCGGAGAGACAATTGCCGTGATTGATTACAACGGAGATGTGCGGGCGTGTGAGCTGCGCGAGAAATTCGGATCGTTGCGGGATCATGATTACGATTTCAAGGCTTTGTGGCAATCTCAAGCTCGCAGCGTGGAACTGAACCAGATTGACGGCGGCAAAGCGTGCTGGTGCACGCATGTCTGTTTCATCCACGATTCGATGCGGCATTCGCGGCGAGCACTTTTGTTTGAAGCCCCCAAGAATTATTTGGCGCGCTCGCGCTGGTAACCGGGAGTTTGCTTTGGCCGAGGAAGAGAACAAAGAAGATATCAATCGCAAGTCGGGACTTGCCTATGCCGCGGCCTTCTCTCTGTTTGCTTCGGTGGTCTCCGGCTTGATAGCCGGTTGGCTGCTCGATCGATGGCTGGGTACGAATCCGTGGCTGCTGGTCGCGGGAATTGTCCTCGGCGCCGCTGCGGGTTTTTACGAGTTCATCCGGATCACTTCAAAAATTTCCTGAAAAAAGACAGTTAAATATCTCGCCTAAAACCGCCGTTTCCACGTCTAAGAAAAGTGTTGACCGGGCAGTTGCGCCGCATGCTATAGTCACAGGTGAACACAGGGTATTTGGCCCGGTGGCCCCTTCACCAGCTTTTCAGGTTGGAACAACCTCACTTCGAATCACTCGGCAGTTTACCGATAGAGGACTTATTGTATGAGATACCGAGCGTTGGCTTTCCCCAAAGTTCTCGCTTTGGCGGGCCTGGCGATCTTTTTGATGTTGTTCTGCGCCTTCGTCTCTTTTGGCGCGCCGGCAGTTTCGCCTTCGCTGTTTACCGTTTCGTCAACTTCGACGAGGGCGGTCGCGCTCGAGTCGGTCTCGATGCGCACTGAGCCGTTCTCGCTCAGTTCTGAGGCGAATTTCAGCCCGGCCGATCCGCGCACGCGCATTACCCTCTTCTGCACCAACCTCGATTTTCTTTCTGGCGAATCAGCGAATGCGCTCACCGCCGACGCGCAGGACGCCGCCGGAAATATATATCCGTTGAAGGTCGAATATGTGGGTACGGTGCCGAACTTTGACGGCATCTACATGGTGGTCGTCCGGCTGAATGACTCAATGAGCGCAAACCTGGGCGACGTGCTGGTGCGCTTGAACCTGCACGGTATGGGGAGCAACCGGGCGCGCGTCGCGATTGGATTACTCGGCGGCGGGCCGGCCGATGATTCAGCTCCAAATCCGGCGCCGGCCAATCCGCCGGCAGCCCCAACCCCCTTAACGCTCGCGCAGTATCAAGCGCAATACAACGATCCGGCGTTTGCTTCGGATAACGACCTGAAGAGATTTCTCGAACAATCGAGTTGGGGACAACGCGGCGATGACGCGGATTTCAATCATCTGCGGGCAATCGGGATTCCGGCTTACATCAACGAACAGTTCAATACGGCGCCGCAGTTTGTAGATTCAACCACCGATCCAAAGTTTGCGCTCTCGTCGGACTATCCGTTTCAGCCTTCGTACCCGCAGTTCTATCCGGCCAGTCCGCCGGCGCCGGCGTGCGATGCGAACTGTTCGCGCGATAACTACTCGATGTATCCGGTGCAAAAGCAATTCATGCTGAACGCCCTGACCCAGAACGACCAGTTGCGGCAACGCGTGGGATTTGCTTTTCATAAATTCATTGTCGTCGGCGGTCAGCAGTTGAATGGCAATCAGCCTTTCTGGTATGCGCCCTATCTGCAAACAATCGATCGGAACTCGTTCGGCAACTTCCGCAACATGCTTTTCGAGGTCACTTTGAATCCGGGCATGGGCGAGTACCTGAACATGCGCGGGAATTCGGTTGTCTCCCTGCCGAATCCCTCACCCAATGAAAATTACGCCCGTGAGATCATGCAGTTGTTTTCGATTGGGGTGGATACGCTGAATCAGGATGGCACGCCGGTGCTCGACGCCCAGGGCAACCGCGTACCTTCTTATGACCAGACCACCATCACCAATCTGGCGCGCGTGTTTACCGGATGGGATTTGGATGCGAATAAAGTTTCGCCGATAGACGGTTCCACCACCGTAGCCAACTATCAGGATCCGATGGTGCCGAACAATAACCGTAACCGGTACGACATCAATCAGAAAACCTTACTGGTGGATATTCGCAGTCCCAATCCGGTCGTGATTCCAGCTTGCGGAACTCCCTGCACTACCGGCACGAACGCGGCCACCCTGGCAGCTGATCAGGCCTACGCCGTGACTTCCCTGGGGCAGGCGATAGACAATCTCTTCTATCATCCAAACACGGGTCCCTATGTCTGTGTGCAGATGATTCACCAACTGGTCACCAGCAATCCCAGTCCCGCTTATGTCAGCCGTTGCGCGGCGGCGTTTGCCAACAACGGCGGGGGCGTGCGGGGTGATATGAAGGCGGTAGTCACCAGCATCCTGCTCGATCCCGAAGCACGCGGCGACGTGAAAACCGATCCCAGTTACGGCCACCTGCGCGAACCGGTGCTCCTGATGACGCACCTGTTGCGGGCCTTCAACGCGACTGACACTTCGAAGACCGACGGCGTGCTGGTTTCGAGCAGTCCGCAGAGTTTCAGCAATAACCTGGGGCAGAATATTTTTAACCCGCCCACGGTCTTCAGTTATTTCCCGAGTGACTTTAATCTGCCGGGCACGAATCTGTTCGGTCCCGAGTACGGCATTCTCGATACCTCGTCCACCTATGCCCGGGCAAATTTCATGAACACGCTGTTTCTCGTGAACAGCGGTAACGGCATCCCGGTGAGTCTGCCCAATCGGCCGCAGGGCACCCAGATTAACTTCTCGACGTTCCAGGCGTTATCAACTACGCCCCAGCAGTTGGTTGATGGGCTCAACGCCCGGCTGATGCATGGCACGATGTCGCCGCAGATGAACGCCAGCATCGTCGCCACGGTAACCGCAATTACGAATGCGAACGCGACCACGCAGGCGCTGCAACGTACGCAAACAGCCATCTATCTGGTGGCCAGTTCCGCGCAATATCAGGTGGAGAGATAAATATGAAGAGATCCCGAAGAAAATTTTTGCGAGACACAGCGTGCGGTTTGACGGCAGCGGCCGTGGTGAACAGTCTCGACCGTCTCTCGATCATCAATGCGATGGTCCAGCAGCAACCCGCGGTCGCTTCCGACTACAAGGCGCTGGTGTGCGTGTTTCTGAACGGCGGCTCGGACTGCAACAACATGGTCGTCCCTTTTACCGGCTACAGCGACGCCAATGGTTACGACGCGACCCGCACCGGTCCGGGGCTGGCGATTCCGAAAACCGCTTTGCTTCAGATCACCCCGCCAAACCAGGCCGGCAATGTTTTTGGCCTGCATCCTAATCTTTCGCCGGAAGTGGCCACCCCGGCCCAGGCCCCGGGTCTGATGAAGCCCTGGACCGACGGCAAGCTGGCCATTCTCTGCAACTATGGTTCGCTGAAACAGCCGACCACCAAGGCGCAATATCAAAGCAACGTGGGCGGCGCCTTCCGGCCGTACCAACTGTTCTCGCATTCCGATCAGATCAATCAGCAGATGAGCTCGATCGTAAACACTACCGGGCAGACGGGCTGGGCCGGGCGCATCGCCGATAATACCGGCGGGCTGAATGGCGCCACCGTCCTGCCAATGGCGCTGTCGGTTTCCGGCACAAATCTGTTTGAGACCGGAGTGACCACGCGGCAGATCTCGATCGGCACCGGTTCACTGTCGGGTGTGTTGTCCTTGTCATGGTCAGGCCCGTCCGCCCAAAATCCGTTTACCAATAACAGCGGCTTCCGGCAATTGCTGACTTTCGATCGGGGCCAGCAATTGATTCGCACGGCGAGTGACACGACCACTTCGGCGCTTAGCGCCGACCAGATTTTGAATCAACCTGATCCGACGCTGACGGCGACGTTCCCGAATACAAATCTCGGAAACCAACTTAAGCAGGTTGCCAAATTGATCAAGATCAAAGACACGCTGGGCTTGCATCGACAGATCTTCTTCTGCCAGTTGGGCGGCTTTGATACGCACGCTAACGAGACCTCGGCAGATCCTACGCAGCCAGCCCAGGCCGGCAGCCAGGGAAATCTTCTGACGCAATTCAGCCAGGCGGCGCGGGCTTTCTACGACGAAATGGGCGCCCAGGGAAACGCAAATAGCGTCACTTTGTTTACCCTGTCTGATTTTGGCCGCACTTTCCAACCCTCGGGGTCAGGCGCAGCGAGCGTTGGTTCCGATCACGCCTGGGGCAGCCACGCGTTCATTATGGGCGGCGGAGTCCTGGGCGGCACATTCTATGGCGCCTACCCGACGCTGGACGTAAATGGTCCTGATGACGATGGCGGCAAACGCGGTCGCTGGATTCCGACGACATCGATCGATCAGTACGGCGCGACGCTGGCTCAGTGGTACGGACTGCCGGTGAACCTGCTGACGACCGTCTTTCCGAATCTGAGTAAGTTCCCGACGCAGAACCTGGGCTTCCTGGGATAGATCGGCAGTAGCCCGACCGTCAGGGACGGCTTCGGGTCGGCGATATCAGCCTTGCATAAGGGGTCGACTGATCGAACACGACACCTGCTGTTTCGATCATGCTCGATCCCTTTTAATTTTGACTGTAAGCTTTGCGTGTGTCAGCAGTCCGACCTTTGGGGAGGGCGCTATTGCGAAGCTGGCCCTCCTTAACGGGCGGGCTTCTGACACCTCATAGCAAGATGAAGCGATCCCGCAAAAGAATCCGCGCACTAATCCCCCCGTTTCTAATCGTTATCGCTGCTGCTCTTTCGGGTTGGGGTGTGCTGGCCCGCAGAGGGCGCGCGGATGGCGCCCGGGTGTCCCGGCCGGCAATCAACACCAGAAGCGACGAGCGCGCGGGGCACGGTTTACGGGCAGGGCTGCCCGCGCTCCAGTCTCTTGCGTTTGAACGTAATGAGGGACAGGCAGATGCCGGGGTCAGGTTTCTGGCCCGGGGCGCCGGTCATCAGCTGCTGCTGACGCCGCGCTCAGTCGTGGCTCGCTCGCAGGAAGGTTCGGTCGCGTTTACCTTTGGCGGATCCAGCGCGGCCAGCGTGCAGGGTGAAGACGAATTAGCCGGTCATCGAAACTATCTTCTCGGGAATGATCAAAAGAGATGGCACACCGAAGTCGCAACTTATCGCCAGGTCAGGTATGCGGATCTTTACCCGGGCATCGACCTGGCAATCTACGGCAACCAGGCCGAATTCGAATACGACTTCGTGATCAAACCCGGAGCCGATCCGCGCGTCATTCGTTTGCAAGTCGATCGCGCAACGCGGGCAGAAGTTTCGCGTGACGGCGATCTGGTATTGAGGCGCGGGAGCGTCGAGCTGATTCAGCGAAAGCCGCGGATTTACCAGGAGATTGGCGGCGAGCGCCGGGCAGTTGCCGGCGGTTACTGGCTGGCGGGCCGAGGGGAGATTCGATTTCGCCTTGCGGATTACGATCGTACCCAACCTCTGGTGATCGATCCCACGCTGGTTTATTCGACTTTCCTGGGCGGCGGCGGTGACGATAGCGGCAGCAGCATCGCAATTGATAGCAGCGGCAACGTCTATGTCACCGGCACGACTGCGTCGCTGAATTTCCCGACCAAGGGCCCCTTGTTTCCGAACAATAAGGGATTGAGCGACATCTTTATCACTAAGCTCGATCCCGCGGGAGCGAACATCATCTACTCGACCTACATCGGCGGCAGCGGTCTTGATCGCGCTGATGGCATCGCGGTTGACGGCAGCGGCAACGCTTATGTGGTGGGCCGCGTTGATTCGACTTCCACAGATTTTCCCGCGACGGTGGGATCGTTTGGGCCGGCTTATCGCGGCGGTGATTTTGACGGCATCGTGCTCAAACTCAATCCGCAGGGAAGCTCGCTGGTCTATTCCGGTTTTCTCGGTGGGGAAGAAAATGATTCCACTGAGGGCATCGCGGTTGATACTGCCGGAGTTGCGTACGTCACCGGCGGGACCAAATCGAATACATTTCCCACGACCGGTAACGCTTATCAGGGACAGCGCGCCGGGGACACTGATGCGTTTCTAACGAAAATAAACGCCGCCGGCACGGGCTTTCTCTACTCCACTTATCTGGGCGGCTCCGGAACTGACCGCGGCAGCGGCGTCGTGATCGATGGCAGCGGCGTCGCGTATCTCGCTGGTTACGGCGCCTCGCCCGACTTCCCGACTGCCGATTCTTTTCAGGCCGGCTTTGGCGGCAACTTCGACGCCTTCATTGCCAAGATAGACACGACGCAGAGCGGGATCAATTCGCTTGTGTTTTCGACCTACCTTGGCGGTTCGGGCGATGACAAGGCGTTTGGGATTGCCGCTGACGCGGGCGTCAATAACATTTATGTAGCCGGACAAACTTCGTCGAATAACTTTCCCGTATTGAATCCCGTGCAGCCGTCGTCAGGAGGATCGTTCGATGGCTTCCTCGCAAAAATCTCCAACACCGGCACGAAAGTCTATGCGACTTACTTTGGCGGGAGCGGGGACGATCGCGCCACCGGCGTAGCGGTGAATGCCACCGGGGTTTATCTGACCGGCTTCACGTCGTCTACCAACCTGCCGACAACTTCGCCGCTGCAGCTCAACAACGGCGGCGCGTTTGACGCTTTCATCGCAAAGTTGAATCTCGCCGGCAATTCGGTTTTGTATTCAACTTATCTCGGCGGGACGGCCAACGAGAACTTTGTCGCGGCGGTGACTTCGACGAATCCGATCGCCGTCGACGCGTCGAATGCTTACGTGACCGGCTACACTGCCTCGGCCAATTTCCCGACCGTCTCGCCCTTGCAACCGGCAAAAGCCGCGGGCCAGGACGCCTTTGTTGCAAAGATTGCCGACGTCACGCCCGCGGCGGATTTTTCGCTGGCCATCGCGCCGGGCGCGCGCACGCTCAATCCCGGCGAGGCGACGAATTACACCATCACCGCCACGCCAGCTGGAGGATTTACCGGAACGATCTCGTTAGCGGTGAGCGGCGCTTCGAACGATACGACGACAAGTTTCACGCCGGCGTCCATCTCCATCTCCGACGCTTCCGCCAAATCGTCCACCCTGACCGTTACCACCACCGGCGCAACTCCGCCGGGAACTTATTTGCTGTCGGTGACGGCGACGAGCGGCAACCTGCAGCATTCATCATCAGCGCAACTCGTGGTTGCCGGACCGGCCAGCGCCAACCTGTCGTTAACCAAGACTGCTTCGCCGAATCCCGCGATTACGAACGCCAATCTTACCTATCGCCTGATTGTCACCAACAACGGCCCATCGCCGGCAACCAACGTCGTGGCGACCGACAATTTGCCGCCGGGAGTCACCTTCGTATCGGCCACGCCGACGCAGGGTTCATGCAGTGGGACAACTACCCTGACGTGCAACCTTGGCGCCCTGGCGCGTAACGCGTTTGCCATCATCAGTGTCGTCGTAGTGCCACAGTCGGCGGGAACCTTAACGAACAATGCCAGCGTCGCCGGATCCGAAACCGATCCCGATACGACCGACAATTCCGCCAGTCTGCAAACAACTGTGAACTCGCCGTCGAGTGGACCGGCGATGACCGATCCCAATCTTTCCGTGAAGACAGTCGTGAGCGGTTTGTCGCAGCCGACGAGCATGGCCTTTATCGGCAACAACGATTTTCTGATCTTCGAAAAGAACACCGGCAAAGTGCAAAGGGTTACGAATGGCGTCGTGCAAAACCCGCCGCCGCTCGATCTGGCAGTGAATAGTGGTTCTGAGCGCGGGGGGCTGGGCATCGCTTTACATCCGAACTTTGCCTTTAACGGGTATGTCTACTTGTACTGGACTGAGAGCAGCACCGGAGTCGATTCGACCAATCTCGCGGATGTCGCACTGTTGGGCAATCGCGTCGATCGCTACGTCTGGAATGGTTCCGCGCTGGTCTTCGATCGCAACTTGATCAAGCTGCACGCGTACCAGGCTGATGCGAATCAATCTTTGCGCGGCAATCATAACGGGGGAGTGTTGCGGTTTGGCCCGGATGGCAAGCTCTACATCTTGATGGGCGACAACGGGCGGCGCGGGCTGCTGCAGAATAACCAAATGGGCCCGGTGCCCGACGATCAATTTGGCGGTCCCGAGCCTGACAACAATCATCTCACCGGCTTCATTTTGCGCCTGAACGACGACGGCTCGACGCCCGCAGACAATCCTTTCTTCAATGCCCAAACCAGCCTCGGAAGTGAAGCTGCGGCAAATATCAAGAAGCTCTATGCCTACGGCGTGCGCAACGGCTTCGGCCTGGGCTTCGATCCTTATTCCGGAAATCTCTGGGACCAGGAAAACGGCGACGATGCCTTCGACGAGATGAATCGCATTACTGCCGGAGCAAATGACGGCTGGATCCAGGTCATGGGTCCGTCAAGTCGCGTCGCACAATACAAACAGATCGAGTCGACTTATGGCTCAGGTGATTTGCAGCAGTTACGCTGGCCCACTTCAAACATCGCGGACACGCCGGCAGGGGCGCTGGCAGCGCTGTACATGTTGCCGGGTGCGCACTACAACGAGCCTGAGTTTAGTTGGAAGTATCCGACACCCGCGGCGCCGCTCGGCTTTGTGCAGGGCAGGGGATTGGGGCCGCAGTATGAGGGCGACATGTTCGTCGGCGCCGCGCGCACGTTTTTGGCCAATGGATTTCTCTTTCGGTTCAAGTTCACTCCGGATCGCCAGCACTTCTCATTTACTGATCCGCGGCTGAACGATTTGGTGGCCGATAACGACGATAAATTTGATATTAAAGAAAGCGAGTCGTTGCTGATTGGCCATGACTTCGGCATCACCACCGACATCGAAACTGCGCCGAATGGCGACGTGTTTGTGGTTTCGAATTCGAATGGCGCCGTCTATGAAATCTCCGGAAAGCAGCCGGCGCTCTTTACCGCAAATCTGACCGGCGCGCAGGAAACGCCGGCCAACAACTCGAGCGGCGCCGGCACGGCCTCGCTGCTCTTGAGTCCGGACGAGACGAGCGCGCGCGTTTCGCTCAACTTCAGCGGCCTGAGCAGCGCTGAAACTGACGCGCATATTCACGGCCCGGCGGCGCCCGGCGTGGTGGGGCCAATCCTTTTTCCCTTGCCGGCCGGTAACGTCAGCGACTTTGTGATTTCGCTGACGGCGACTGACGTGTCGAATCTCAAGAACGGACAGCTTTACGTGAACGTGCATACGAGCAATTTCCCGAACGGCGAGATTCGCGGACAATTTGGATCGTCGTCATCCGGCGCCAGCCTGCAGTTCAGCGCTGCCAACTATATGTTCAGCGAGTCGGCAGGTCGCGCGACCGTGACCGTTACCCGGCTCGGCGACACTTCCACGGCCGCCACGGTGAAGTACGCCACCAGTGATAACGGCGGTAACGCCAACTGCAAAGCGATTAGCGGAAACGCGTCAGCGCAATGCGATTACACCAGCACGATTGGAAGTCTGAAGTTCGCCGCGGGCGAGACTTTCAAGACCATCATCATTCCCATAACCGATGATAATTACGCCGAAGGCAACGAGAATTTTTCGATCAATCTCAGCAATGCAGCCGGCGCGACGCTGGGCTCGCCGAACGTGGCCACGATCACCATCACCGACAACGAAAGCGTCAGCAGTAATCAAAATCCGATCGACGCGCCCGACTATTTTGTACATCAGCACTACATCGACTTTCTCAATCGCGAGCCTGACAGTTCGGGCTATCAGTTCTGGATTAATGAGATCAATAAATGTAACGGCGACCCGCAATGCATCGAAGTGAAGCGCATCAATGTCTCGGCCGCTTTCTTTCTTTCGATTGAATTCAACGAGACAGGTTTGCTGGCCTATCTGACAAATCGCGCGGCCTTTGGCAAGCTGGGCCCTCCCAGCGCGCCGGTGCCTTTGACGTTCAGTCAATTCATCAACGACACCCAGGCTTTGCAGAAGAATTACGTCTTTGGGGCCCCGGGCGCCGACGCACAACTCGAGGCCAACAAGCAGGCCTACTTCGATGAGTTTGTGACCCGCCCGCAATTCGTCAGCAAGTACGGCAATCTCTCAAACGCGGCTTATGTCGATACGCTGATCAATACCGCGGGCATCAGCAACAGTACCGCCGAACTCTACATCGCGAAGTTGACTGGTTCACAGGTCGTGCCGGGCAACGCTTCGCCGGCTACGGGACTGACGATCTTGCGGCAATCATTGAACGGCGCTAACGCGTCGGTGACGCTTTCCTTTAGTGGTCTGGGAAGTGCTGAAACCGGGGCGCACGTTCACGGTCCGGCGGCGGCCAACGCGAATGCGCCGTCAATTGCAGACCTGCCGAATGGTCAGGTGGTCAGCTTTCCCATTACCCTGACACCGGCCCAGGCAAACGATCTCGCCAACGGGCGGCTCTACCTCGATGTGCATACGACCAATCTCCCGAACGGCGAAATCCGCGCGCAGCTGTCGCAGAGCTTGTTTGTGCGGGATGTGATTGTCAGTGCGCTGGACAACGGGCTGATTACGCGCGCGCAAGCCTTGCGGCTGATTGCCGAATCTGAAGTGCTTAAGAAGAATGAACTCAACGGCGCCTTTGTGGCCCTGGAATATTTCGGATACCTTCGCCGCGACCCCGACCCGACGGGCTACAATTTCTGGCTGACCAAGCTGAATCAATTCAACGGCGACTATATCAAGGCCGAAATGGTCAAGGCGTTCATCTCATCGGCCGAGTACCGCCAGCGCTTCGGGCCATGAGGTCAGGACCGGGAGCGTCGGCCGGGCCCCCGATAGTTAGTCCGCCGACAGCTTGAGACCGACCCCGTCGTTACCGCTCCGGGTACTGACCTCATCCGGCGCCGGTTCCCAGTAACACGCTGTTAACACCTCAACTTAACTAATTCACTTGCAAATCTTGCCGTGGTCATTTAGTCTGCCTCGGATTTAACCAGAATCCCGAGCGTGATTGATGCCCCAGTCATGCCTGTGTTCGTGATGAAGATCACGCACACCCACGCCGGTGAGTGCCTTAATTTGAGCCCCGAAAAGGCCAATGAGCGCACCTTGTGATATGGATCACAACACCCGTTGCGCTTTCCCTTGACAATTAAGTTGGAGCCGCAGAACATAGCGCGGCCAACTGACCGTTTGACAACAAAAACGACTGGAGACTGATGCTATGTCGCCCTCTGTCTCGCTCACACTTCGCAGCAATCGACGTCTGCTCTTTGTCTTGATCCTCGTCGCCGCCGGCGTGATCCCCACTGCGGTGTTTAAAACTGTCAGAACGGTTTCGGCAGCCATT
>Ga0126383_10000125_pt1 | contig 36936 bp, 20 predicted proteins | sample PanSoiMetPlot_35_FD_96882 | JGI IMG/M metagenome (GOLD analysis project Ga0126383, IMG submission 96882) | Tropical forest soil microbial communities from Panama - MetaG Plot_35 | ecosystem: Environmental > Terrestrial > Soil > Tropical forest > Bulk soil | place: Panama | collected 2016-02-17 | reverse complement strand
CTTTCATGGGCGAACAGCTGACGCAATCAGCGCCACCTTCCTGGGAAAGTACCGAGAGATCGGGAAGCCCAACGTTCCCGGTCATTTAAAAGCCGAGTTTGGCGATCTCGCATCGGTCGGCGCGCTGGCGGACGATTCGGTCGCCGCGATCATGCTGGAGCCAATCCAATCGATGGGCGGAGTGAGGCTGGCGCCGCCATCCTTCTATCGGTCGCTCCGCGAGTTGTGCGACGAACGTGGCATCATCCTCATTTACGACGAGGTGCAAACTGGCGTCGGACGAACCGGTGATTGGTTCTTCGCGGGCAGCCCGGCCGGTGACGGAGTGGTGCCGGACATCGTGTCGCTGGCGAAATCATTGGGCAGTGGCGTTCCGGTGGGCGCTTGTCTGGTGACTGAGAAGATTGCTCGGCACATCAAGGAAAACGATCTCGGCACAACCTTTGGCGGTGGCATGATTGCGATGGCGGCCGTGACGGCGACGCTCGAGGCCATAGAAAATGATCGAATGCTCGAGAACGTCCAAAATGTGGAATCTTATCTGCGAGAGCGACTGAGGGAAGTTGAGCAGGTAGTGAATGTACACGGGCGAGGATTTTTGCTCGGGCTGGAATTCGCCGGCCAGGCGAAACCGGTGCATGAGGCGCTGCTGGAAAAGAAAATCATTACCGGCTCTTCGAGTGATGCGAAGGTGCTGAGGCTGCTGCCCCCGCTGTGCTTGCAGCAGAGCGAAGTTGATCTGTTTGTGGAAGCGCTGGCGCAGGCGGTGAACTGACCGCCTTACGAGCGGAACAGAAAATAGACGGCGCCCAGAATACATAAGCCGGCCCAAAGAAAGTCGAGCTTGATCGGTTGGCGCATGTAAATCATCGCAAACGGCACGAACACGGTCAGCGTGATCACCTCCTGCAAAATCTTGAGTTGTTCCAGACTCAGCTGCTGAAAGCCGATGCGGTTGGCGGGCACCTGAAACATATATTCAAAGAAGGCCAGACCCCAACTGGCTACCACGGCCACGTACCATTTGGCATTGTGCAGGTTCTTTAAATGCGCATACCACGCAAAAGTCATAAACAGATTGGAAATGACAAGCAGCACAATCGTGCGCAGAATGATCGACATCGATGTCTCCTTTCGAGGATGAAAACCAAAGCCCTGGTAAATGAAAACCGGCAATATGACTTTGTGAGATGGCGAAAAATTTCCTAAATACTTCCGAACTTGTGCGTCCTGAACTGGAAGCGCTAATTGATTCGGCGTTGACGTTCAAGGCCGGAGCCGATCAATCAAAGCCGCTGGCGGGAAAATCCGTCGCCCTGGTTTTCTTCAATCCGAGTTTGCGTACCCGGGCGTCGATGCAGGTCGGGATTTATGAACTCGGCGGCAATGCCGTCGTGCTCGAACCCGGCGGCACCAGTTGGACGCTGGAGCATCGCGCGGGCGCGGTGATGGACTCAGACAAGACGGAACACATTGCCGAGTTTGTGCGCGTGCTGGGCCGGTATTGCGTGGCCATCGGCGTGCGGACTTTCGCCGCGCTGAAGAACTGGGAAGCCGAACGCGTCGATCCCATCCTGCATGCCTTCACCGAATATTCAGAGGTGCCGGTACTCAATCTCGAATCAGCGATGCATCATCCCTGCCAGGCGATGGCGGACATGATGACGATTCGCGAAAAGCTGGGCCAGGGCCGGAAAAAAGTATTGCTCACCTGGGCCTGGCACCCGAAGCCTTTGCCCATGGCGGTGCCGAATAGTTTCGCGTTGGCCGCGGCCCAGTTGGGGCACGACCTGTTGATTGCGCATCCGTCCGGTTATGAGCTGGATGATGAACTAATGCAGTACATCCGCCAATCGGCGACGGCTGCGGGAGGCAGTGCGACGATTACAAATGAGGTTGACGCCGCTTTTGAAGACGTCGAGGTCGTTTATGCCAAAAGCTGGGGCAACCGGAACTTTTATGGCGCGCCGGACAGAGACGTGGCCGAGCGGGCCCAATATCGCAGCCAGTGGATTGTCGATGAGGAAAAAATGGCGCGGACGAATTCGGCCATCTTCATGCACTGTCTGCCGGTGCGCCGAAACGTAATCGTAACCGACAGCGTCATCGATTCGCCTTCATCCGTAGTGATTGATGAAGCCGAAAACCGGCTGCATGTGCAGAAGGCGATTTTGAAAGAATTGAGTCAATGAATCAATGAATCATTTGCTCATTGACTCATTGACTCATTGAATCAATTATTGTCGGCACGACCGGGGGGCAAAAAAGAAGCAATGAACCAATGATTCATTGAGACAATGAGTCAATCAGCCAAGCCAATGAACCAATTCATAGACAGCCAATTGAGGTTGGACCTGCTGCGCGAGGCCTTGCCTTACATTCAGCGCTTCAAGGGCAAGACCTTCGTCGTTAAATTCTCGGGTAAGGTTACCGAGGATCATGAACGCCTGATTTCACTCTGCGAAGAGCTGGCGCTCTTGCATCAGGTGGGAATTCGCGTCTGCGTGATTCACGGCGGCGGCAAGCAACTAACCGAATTGGCTGAGAAGATGGGTGTCGAGCAGACCATCATCGAAGGGCGCCGGGTGACCGATGATGAGACCCTCGAGATGGCCAAGATGATATTCGCCGGCAAAATCAATACGGACATTCTAGCGGCGTTGCGGCATCGCGGTGTTCATGCGGTTGGCTTATCCGGCGTCGACGGCAATATCGTTCATGCTGAGCGCCGGCCGCCGAAGAAAATCGTGGATCGCAAGACGGGCGAGAGCGCTCAGGTAGACTTCGGACACGTCGGCGACATCATTGAAATTGACTCGAGCTTGTTGACCGTTCTGCTCGATCACGGCTATTTGCCGGTCATCTCATCGCTGGGCGCCGACTCGGAAGGTATGGTGTTCAATATTAATGCCGACACGATTGCTTCAGAGATCGCGGTGCAACTTGGGGCGGAAAAGCTTGTCCTGCTGTCAGACGTGGACGGGATTTACCTGCGGACGGGCGAGCCCGAGACCAAACTGTCGCGCCTCAGCGCCGACGAAGCGGCTGAATTGATCAGCACCGGCGCCGCGTCGGGCGGCATGATTCCAAAACTCCAGAGCATCATTGAGCTGCTGCGGCGGGGGGTGAAGAGCGCGCACATCATCAACGGTAACACCCGCAACTCGCTCTTGGCCGAAGTCTTTACCGACCAGGGAACCGGGACCATGGTCGCCGCCTCATAACGTTTCAATCAACTTTCTCGAAGACGACCTGCTTGCCCTTGAAGTCAAAAGTCATCACGAAATCCTGAAAGAAGCCGTTGCCAATATTCACCTGATACTTCTTGTTGTCGTGTCCGGTCTTTGGCAGCCACAGGACTGCGGGCACAGATTCAACCGCAATTCGTCCCAGCCGAACTGATTTCAGGATTCCCTGACGCGTCTCGAACTCACCGTTGTATCCGATCGAGGTTACCGGACTGGCGCTCTGGTCTTTATCATCCATGCCCAGCAGCGCCACAGCTTCCGGCGTGAGATCGAACGAACCGCTTGATCCGGTATCGAGCGCGGCGCGCATCTTTTCGTTGTTGATAAAGACCGAGTCGACAATCACGACTCCGTCTTCGCGTTTGAACGGCAGCGAGATGAGATTTACTGTGTTCGCCGACATCTGAATACGTGGGTAGGGTGATTCGGAGAAGAACCGCAATTTTGTGTTGGGGTAATCGATTTGAATGATGCGGTCCTTTAAGAAGCTGAAACCCAGGACCCCGTGAATCGGGCGTTCTGCCCGCTTGGATATCTTAGTGAGATCGATCGCTACGGCCACCACCTCCCTGGTAACGAAGCTACCCAGTTCGACACTCGGCAACCGCGTGGGATAGGCCATATTGGCATCGGTCCCGCCACCGGAGCCCACCCCGCCTTTGCTTCCCACCGCCAGGCCCAGATCGCGGGCCGTGGCGAGATCGATTGCGGAAGGATCGGTATCTGTATCGACGAGCAGGTTGAACGGACCCTTGCCGCCCAGCTTGGCCTGGACCACGATTTGGTTGTGAACGAATTCAAAAGGAATTTCGACCTGTGGCTTGGGCGTCTGGGCGAGCGCGGCGGTGCCGGCCAACAGAAATAATATTAATGCGGCAATCTGCTTCATGAACGCCTTTCTTTGGGCTTCACTCCATTTCCGACCTGACGGCGACGATATCGTACACCGTATGACAAGGAGAAGTTTTTCGCGGGGGAGAATCTCTCAAGAACTGGCCAATTTTCTTAGAATCGTAAGACGTTTACACGCTGCTGTGCGTTAACGGCGCCGTGGCACACTCATTGCCATTCCTGCGGCGTGGTTGATGGCGAAGTTGGTCATCAGCAGATTGAAAAAGCAATTATAAGATCGGTTGTCGCGAGACGACCGTGGGTTGAGGCCGGGTTGTGAAGGGGAGAGCGCGATCCGGCCTCGATACTTTTTATGGTGGTGTCGGAAGCCCGACCGTCAGCGAGGGCAACTCGCCGCCACAGGTCCTCCCGGGCGGACGGGCTTCTGCCACGTCATGGATAAATCAGCCCGTACAACCTCTCAGCCCAATCCTGATCCAGGTTTTGCAGAATCACGTACTGCTCAATCGCCGCGTCCCGGTTACCCTGGGCCAGGAGGCTCTTGCCCAAATTGAAATACGCCTTGCCGAAATCCGGCTTGAGACGAATCGCCTGCCGGAATGCCTCGACCGATTCGTCATGCTTGTTTAATCCTTCGTAAGCCTCGCCCAGATTATTCTGGGCTGCCGCATCACCGGGCTTCATCAGGGCGAGTTGTTTGAATACCTCGACAGCCTCAGCGAACCTTTTCATCTGCACATAACGCTGGCCCAGACGATCATAGGCGCCGGCATAGTCCGGCTTCAGCTTCAAGGCCTGCTTATATGCCTGAATCTCGTCGTCATACTGTGCTGCTTCCTTGTAAGTCAGCCCGAGCGCGTAATAGGCATCGGCTGCATTGTACGGATCCAGTTTGATGGCCTGGCGGTAGGCAAGTTCAGATTCGTGATATTGCTTCAGATAATAGTTTGCCAGGCCCAGATTGAAATACGACTCGGCGGACGGACGAATATTGACCGCTTTCTTTGACGCCTCAATTGCTTCGGCGTGATGGCCAAGCTTCTCATTACAAAAACCCGCTTGCGCCCAGGCTTCGGCGTAACCGCTGTCTGAATCAGTCGCTTTCTGAAAATACGGCAAGGCGTTTTGACAATCGTCTTTCGAGAGGAAAGTCAGACCGCCGCGGAAATATTCAACCGCCTTGGCGCGCTTGTTGCGACTGGTCGCCGCCACCAGTTCGCCCAGCGACTGCTGCTGCACATTATCGGTTGCGCCGCGATCGAGTTGGGCAATACGCTCTGAGGGAATGGCGAAGTTTACGCTTTGACCGCCGGTGATCTGTAAGGTGGCAACGCCAATAACCTGCCCATGCATATTAACGACAGGACTGCCGCTCGATCCGGGAGAAATCGGCGCGGTGATTTGAATGATGCGGCCAAAACCGGGAATGTCGCGGACGGCGGAAACAATTCCGTTGGTGACGCTGCCTTCAAGACCGAAGGGATTACCGATCACCACCACGCTTTCGCCTTCCTGTGGCGAGGTGCGATCAAGCGACAACGAGCGAACCTGATTCACCGGCGCGTCCACCTTTAGCAGGGCGACGTCCGCCTCCGCATCTACGGCGACGACTGATTTCACCGGAAAGCTGTTGCCGGAATTGAGGTGGACTTCGGCGCGATAGGCGCCGTCAATGACGTGACGGTTGGTCACGATGCGGTCCTTGTCGATAAAGAAGCCGCTGCCGCGCGAGAGTTTCTCGCCTTTCGAATCGAAGGTTTCAATCGCGACCGCGGCCGGTTTGATGCGCCGCACCAGATCGGGTAATTCGTCCTGAGCCTGCGCCTGCTGGGCGACCAGCGCAACCAGGACACACGTAAACGCTACTGAGAGGCGACTACAATACTCCCGAACCGCTTTCATCCGGTGCTTAGTATAACCCTGATTACGTTTAGAGGCGGGCTAATGCCCGCCCCTCGTTAGATGAAACTAATTGGTGATTCGTTTAGCCGGCGGACTTGCGACCCTATGCTGATAGCGCCAGTGCTTGTACCCTGGAAGCGATGTCCCCCAATTTCACATCCTCGCTTTGTTTGGCCCGGCGATCGAAGAGTTCCACCGTTTCGTCCGCGATCTTCTTTCCGATGGTGACGCGATAGGGGATGCCAATCAGGTCGGCATCTTTGAATTTCACTCCGGCGCGTTCGTCGCGATCGTCCAGCAACACATCCAGGCCGGCGTGACGCAAATCCACATAGAGCTTCTCGCCTGCCTCACGCAACTTTTCGTCTTTGATGTTGGTGATGGTTACGACGACGTCAAACGGCGTTATTGCCTTTGGCCAGATGATCCCGTCGCCATCGTTGTTCTGTTCAATCGCCGCGGTAATGATGCGCTCGACGCCGATGCCGTAGCTGCCCATGATGATCGGCACTTCCTTACCATCCGCGGTGAGCACCGTGGCCCCCATCGATTCGGAGTACTTCGTCCCCAGCTTGAAGATGTGACCGATCTCCATCGCTTTGAAGACGGCAAGTTTGCCGGTGTCGCATCGGGGACAAGCTTCGCCGGACTCGACGGTCCTGAGGTCAGCCCATTTGTCCACTTCAATATCGCGTTCGAGATCCACCCCGCGAATGTGATGATCGTCCTGGTTGGCGCCGGTGGTCATGTTGCGCCGGCCTTTCAATCCCTCATCCGCAACGATAGTCAGTTTTTGTTTGGCCGCGCGCGCAGTTGCTTTCGCGCCTACGCCGCCAAGACTGCCGGCGCTCGCGCCCAGCAGGCCGCTAATCTCTTCGGGATGCGCGGGCCGGACTGCCGTCGCACCCAGCGCGTCGCCAAACTTCACCTCATGAAGCGGATGATCCCCGCGCAGCAGGGCCAGCACGGGACGCGCTTCGCCGTCGATGGTCGCGATATAGACCAGCGTCTTAATCTGGCGTTTAGCGGCGACCAGATAGGGTATCCGGGCCAGATCTTCGATGGTGCGCACACCCGGCGTCGGAAATACTTCCGGCGCATCCGGACCGGCTTCGTCCTGGATTTTTTCCAGGCGCGAAGTGGCTTTCTCGAGATTCGCTGCGTATCCGCATTCGGGACAGTTCGCAATCAAATCTTCGCCCGCTTCGGTCCTGGCCACGAATTCGTTGGATTGCGATCCGCCCATCGAGCCTGACGATGCTTCTACGATCGAGAATTGAATCCCGCAGCGCGTGAAAATGCGCTGGTAAGCGTCCCGCTGATCGTTGAATGAGCGGTCGAGTCCTTCCCAATCGACGTCGAAGGTGTACGCGTCCTTCATGATGAAGGTCCGCAGCCTCATCAAGCCGGACTTGGGCCGCGGCTCGTCGCGAAACTTCACCTGGATTTGATACCAAACCTGGGGCAGTTGCTTGTAGGAACGCAGTTCGTTGCGGGCGATCGTGGTGAAGACTTCTTCATGGGTCATGCCGAGACAAAGATCGGCGCCCTTGCGGTCCTGGAGCCGAAACATGTCGTCGCCAATTGCCTGCCAGCGTCCTGACTCCTGCCAAATCTCCGCCGGGTGCAGCGCGGGCAGAAAAAATTCCTGGCCGCCGACACGATTCATCTCCTCACGCAGAATCTGCATGACCTTCAGCGCGATGCGTTGGCCCAGCGGCAAGTAAGAATAGATACCGGCGGAAAGCTGCCGCACAACACCGGCGCGCAGCAAGAGCTTGTGCGAAACGACCTCGGCGTCAGCCGGATCTTCACGGAGCGTAGGGATGAAATATTGTGACCAGCGCATAGAAAGGCATTGTGGCTTAGGCTCGTGCTCCACGCAACCACAGGATTTGAAGCGCGGCGGTAGATCGCAGCGGCGACGGCGCTTTGGATATTCGCTTCGCCCTGGAATCGAACGGCATGAAGAGCGCGACACGATCCAAAGCGCTGTCGATGGCGGCGCAGTCGAAGTATCACCTTTGCCCGCGCCGCAGTCACTGATGTACCATCGCCTTAAGCGAAAGAAGGACGAAATGAAGATTGCCATTGCCAGCGATCACGCGGGTTTTGAGGAAAAGGAGCGTCTCAAACCGCTGCTTAGTGAATTAGGAATTCAATACGAAGATCTGGGAACTGTCTCAACCCAGTCAGTCGATTATCCCGATTACGCGCGCAAGGTTGGTGAAGAAGTAGCCGCCGGAAAAGTCGAGCAGGGGCTGCTGGTGTGCGGTTCGGGAACAGGTATGGCGATCGCGGCCAACAAGGTTCCCGGCGTGCGCGCGGCCGTGGCCTGGAATGAAGAAGTGGCGCGGTTGGCGCGCGAACATAACAATGCGAACGTGCTCGCGTTGGGAGCGCGGACGACTGCGCCTGAAGAGTTTCCCAAAATTGTGCGCGCGTGGTTCGCGGCGGAATTTGATCAGGGACGTCATGCGCGCCGGGTAAATAAGATCAGCGAGATCGAGCAGGCCCAGTGCCCGCCTCATGCGACTTCCGAAGAATAAGTTTCCGGTAATGAAGAAGAAACGAAGCAGTGCTTTGGTTCTAGTGCTGCTCATCATCATCGCCGCGCCGGCTCAATCAAACTCTCAGGAAAAACCCAAAAAGACCGATTTCGGATCCAGCCTCAAGAAACTGAAGTGGGACCCCGTAAGGCAAGCCACCAGCGAAATCAAGGAGCAAAGAAAAGTCGAAGACCGGGACGACGTTATTCGTGTCGAAACGCGTTTGGTGGTTTCTGACCTGCTCGTACTCGACGGCCAGCAAAAGCCAGTAACCAACCTGACAGCTGAAGATTTTGTCGTTACCGAAGACAACCAGCCACAGACGATTTCGCATTTCTCACGCGGAGACGATCGCGACACCCCCCGCTCGATAATCCTGATCATCGATCATAGTTGGAGCCAGTTGCCTTATCTTCGGACCAGCCTGCAAGCCGCCCAGGTGCTGGTCGATAAGCTGGGACCATTGGATCGAATGGCCATCGTCACTGACGACGTTTCGCTGGCCCTCAACTTCACCAGTGACAAACAGAATATGAAAACGGCGTTGGAGACTCTGCGGGTGCCCATCATGCCCGGCACCCCCGGCATGGTGATCACCACCAGCTCCAACAGAACCGGCATCTTGCAGCAGGAAAATCGGGATATGATGCCGCCGCCGCGCCAGCCGTCGCAGACCGGCTACAGCGATCCCTTCAGCGCTTTGTTTGCGACGGTCAGGGAACTCGTCAGCGCGGACGACATCCGTCCGATAATTATCTTCCAGTCAGACGGTGATGAGTTAAATTTCCTGCAACCGCCGAATTTGCATCGCTCCGAGCCGCCGCTTTCTCCGAGTTCATCGAAGGAGGAAAAAAAGCGGTGGCAGGATGCCGAACGGAGATTGCGGCCACGAGTCAAACAATACAGCCTTGATGATATCCTTGCGGCGTTGCAGAAGTCGCGCGTGACGGTCTATTCGGTGATTCCAGGAATCCGATATTTGGGAGTGCCGGAGGCCGAACAAAAGGCCCGGACCGCCAGTTTGTCTCAAGATAGTGCCGCCGCCGCCGGTTCGTCGCCTATGGACAACTCGCCCGCAGAACCGCGGTTTGAATTCGTGGGCTTTCGGCTGGATACGCAATCAGCCATGGCGCGCGCCGCCACCGTCAGCGGCGGTTGGACCGCATTTCTGGAAGAACCGAAGCAGGCCGAGACAATTTATTCTCATGTTCTGGATGACGTAAACAGCCGGTATGTGGTTGGCTATTATCCGACCAACAAAGCCAAAGACGGCACGCGACATACGTTCACTGTGCAGATCCGCAATCACCCTGATTACACAATCAACGGACGCAAGATTTATTATGCCCCTGGTCCTGATTAGCCGCCGCCAAAACCTAAGATTCGAGGAAACCAAATGACAGATCGTAGAACCGCACCGTTAGCTGAAGTTGATCCGATAATTGCCGGGGCGATCGACAATGAAGTCGCGCGCCAGGCAAACGGTCTTGAGTTGATTGCCAGCGAGAACTTCGTCAGTGAAGCTGTGCTCGAAGCCGCCGGTTCGGTCTTCACCAATAAGTACGCCGAGGGTTATCCCGGCAAGCGTTATTACGGCGGCTGTGAATGGACTGACGTCATTGAGCAGACGGCTATCGATCGCGCGAAAGAATTGTTCGGCGCGGATCATGCGAACGTGCAGCCGCATAGCGGCGCGCAGGCGAACATGTCGGTATATCTCGCCGCGATTCAGTACGGCGATCAGATTCTGGGAATGAATCTGTCGCACGGCGGACACCTCACCCATGGCCACCCGCTGAATTTCTCCGGATTGAGTTACAAGGTGGCTGACTATGGCGTGTCGCGCGAAACCGAGACCATTGACTATGACGAGTTGCAACGGTTGGCTGAAGAGCACAAACCCAAGTTGCTGGTGTGCGGCGCTTCCGCATATCCGCGCATTATCGATTTCAAACGCATAGGTGAAATCGCCCAGAGCGTCGGCGCGCGCATGTTCGCTGATATCGCGCACATTGCCGGACCGGTCGTGGCCGGTCTTCATCCTTCGCCAGTCCCGCATGCTGATTATGTGACCACGACGACACACAAGACTCTGCGTGGACCACGCGGCGGCTTGATCCTCTGCAAGGAAGAACACGCCAAAGAGATCGATCGGCGGTTATTTCCGGGAGTGCAGGGTGGGCCATTGGTCCACATCATCGCGGCCAAAGCCGTGGCCTTTGGCGAAGCCCTGCAGGACGATTTCAAAGAGTATCAGCGGCAGGTGCTGGCGAATGCGAAGGCGCTTTGTGGGGAATTGGCTGAGCAGGGACTCCGCATTGTCTCCGGCGGCACGGACAACCACCTGATGCTCGTCGACGTGTGGATGGATGGCAAGGGAGTCACTGGTAAAGACGCTGAGAAGGCGCTCGAAGCAGCGCTCATCACCGTCAACAAGAACACCATCCCTTTCGATCAAAACAAGCCGTTTGTAGCTTCAGGATTGCGCATCGGAACCCCGGCGGTCACCACTCGTGGAATGAAGGAAGCCGAGATGCGCGAGATTGGTCGTTTGATCTCCGCGGTCGTTCGCGAGCCACAATCCGAGGAAGTGCGTAATCAGGTGAAGCGCAGCGTGGCTGAGTTGACGGCGAAGTTTCCGCTCTATGCTAAGCGGCTGAAGGGCCGGGCGAGTGAGAGTGCGGCGTAAACAACTTCTTACGTGGCGTCGAGTGCGCAGTCGGTCGCATAGCGACCATCGAGTGTAGAGCTGTTTAGTACTTGACGACTCCAGTCCGCGAAGCGGACGTTAGCGTAAAGCCTGGGGCGTAAGCCCCAGGATCCAAGTGAACAAAAAAATCGCAGCCCGCGGAGCGGGCGACAGCAGGTCGAATTGTGCGTTGTGCAGATGCAAAGCTATCGCCCGCTCCGCGGGCTTATTATTGAAAGACAACTCGTGGTCCCGGGGTTCCGCTGCGCTACACCCCGGGCTTTACGCTTACGCCTGCTCCGCAGGCTCCGGTGTTCACGAACCGAAGCGCGTTGCCTGGCAATGCCGCCCGAAGATCTGCCGCTGACGGCTGGGACCCTCCTATGAACAGCCCCACACAGAATCTGCTCGTCCTGCTCAAAGAGAATTTCGGGTTTGATTCATTTCGACCGCTGCAGGAAGAGATCGTTCGCGACGCGCTGGCCGATCGCGATGTCTTCGCTTTACTGCCGACCGGCGCGGGCAAGTCTCTCTGTTTTCAATTGCCGGCGCTGGCGCGTTCCGGACTGACCGTCGTCGTCTCGCCTTTGATCTCGCTGATGAAGGACCAGGTGGACGCGCTGACCGCCAGCGGCATCGCCGCGACCTTTCTCAATTCGACCTTGCCGGCAAGCGAAATTGCGGGACGCATGCGTGATTTGCGCGCCGGCGAGTATCGTCTCTTGTATGTAGCGCCGGAGCGGCTCATGCTGCCGGCCTTTCTTTCCAATTTGAGAGACTGGCCCATCGGTCTCATCGCCATCGATGAAGCCCATTGCATCAGTGAATGGGGTCACGACTTTCGGCCTGAGTACCGCCAACTGGCGCAGCTACGTGAACTCTTTCCCCGGACGCCGCTCATGGCCCTCACGGCCACCGCGACCCGCCGCGTACAAGGCGATATCATCAAACAGCTTCGCCTGCGCGATCCAAGTTGTTATGTCGCCAGTTTCAATCGACCGAATCTAACCTACCGCGTGCAAGCCAAGGATGGCGCTTACAAGCAATTGCTCCGATTTGTGAAGGCCCATGAACAAGACAGCGGCATTGTTTATTGTCAAAGCCGCAACACGGCTGAAAGTCTCTCGCTGCGTCTGAATGCCGACGGGATTAAGGCGGAGCCGTATCACGCCGGATTGGAAGGTGCGCGGCGCAATCGCAACCAGGAATCGTTTCTGCGCGACGATGTGCAGGTCATCTGCGCGACGATTGCGTTCGGCATGGGCATCAACAAACCGAACGTGCGTTTCGTCGTGCACTATGATCTGCCGAAGAACATCGAAGGCTACTATCAGGAGACTGGGCGCGCCGGCCGTGACGGGCTGCCCAGCGAGTGCCTATTGCTGTTCAGCGCCGGCGATAGCGTTAAGTATTCCCGGTTCATCGACGAAGTCTCAAATCCACAGGAGCGGGATATCGCCCGACAGCAATTGCGGCAGATGGTCCAACTGGCTGAAAGCGCAGAGTGCCGCCGGGTGGCTTTGCTGCGTTACTTCGGCGAGGAGTTCAGCGATCATGACTGCCGGGCCTGTGATAACTGTCTCACTCCGCGCGAAACGTATGACGGCACGCTCGAAGCCCAAAAATTTCTTTCGTGTGTGTACCGTTTGCGCGAGAAGAGCCGGATTGATTTCGGCATCAATCAAATCGCCGAGGTGCTGACGGGCGCCGACACCGATAAGGTGCGCAAGTGGGAACATCAGCATGTGTCGACCTATGGCATCGGCAAAGAGCGTTCGCAGAATGAATGGCGCCTGATCGGACGCGAGTTGGTTAGGCTGGGGCTGCTGAAACAGCTGCCGGATAAATTCAATGTGCTGCAGTTGAGTGAATCAGGCTGGACCGCGCTCAAACAACGGCAACCAATTCTTCTGGTCAAACCCATCGTCACGCCGAAAGAAAGTCGCCGGCGCGATGACAAGAGGAAATCTGATCTCGGCGCGGCATTCGATTACGATGAGGCGTTGTTTGATCGGCTGCGGCGGGTGCGGAAAACCATTGCGGACCAGTTAAGCGTGCCCGCCTACATAGTCTTCTCGGACGTCTCGCTGCGTCAGATGGCCCGGTACTATCCCACGACTGAAAGAGAGTTTGCGCAGATAAGCGGCGTCGGCGCAAAGAAACTGGCTGATTTTGGCGGGCCATTTATCGAAGCGATCGCCGGGTTCCTGCGCGAGCACCAGCGCCGCAGCTTTGATTAATCAACCAGCGGATCAGGTTTGTACTAGTCTGGCCCAAGGACGTATAGTCGCCACCATCCGAATTTTGGGCGATCAGCGATTTTGCTAATCTCAATCGTGAGTAGAAAAAATCATGGTGATTCATATCGTAGCGTGGAAGTATCGCGCAGACACTTCACAGGAAGATCGTGAAAAGCACCAGAACGATCTGCGTGCCCTGGCCAACATTGTTCCCGGGATTGAAAGCCTGTCTGTAGGTTTCGACTTTCTGCGGGCCTGGAACTCTTTTGATATCGGGCTGTGCGCGAAGTTTCGCGATCGCTCGGTGCTCGAGGCTTATACCGTCCACCCTGAACACGTGGAAGTCGTAAAGTTCGGCCGCCAGCTCGTCGAAAGCATGGCGAAAGTCGATTTTGAAGAGTAGCGGAGCGCAGCATTCTGCCTGCGGTTCACCGGCACCCTCGCCGGTTCTGTGTCACAAAAAGACGCGAGCAGGATGCTCGTGAACCGCTGACCAGGATATCGACGCTCCGAAGCTTCGGTATGAGACGCAAAATCCTGCTCGCGATTCTGCTGTTGCTCGTCGGATCGCAGATCCCTTTCGCGTACCGCCGCTACCGGCTTTACAGACTGCACAACGCAATTCAGCAACTCGCAACTCAACGAACTCCGGCCGCTGAGGACAATCAGTACGTAGATTACCAGGGCGTTATCCATGTCCATTCATTTCTGGGCGGGCACAGCACCGGCACGTTCTCAGAGTTGATAGCCGCCGCCAGGGCGAACCAACTTGATTTCGTGATCATGACTGAGCATCCGCAGTCGAACTTCGACACCTCTGCGATGACGCTCAATGGAACGCATGAGGGAATCCTGTTTGTAAACGGCAATGAAGTCTCTACGGCAAATGGCGATCGTTTGTTGTTGATTCCCGGCTCAGCGGCTGCCGCAACCGCCGACCAACGTCCGACCCAGGATTTGATCAAGGAGCAAAGGGCCATTGGCGGACTCGCGATCGTGGCCTATCCATCCGAATCGCAAAACTGGCATCAGACCTATGCGAATGGAATCGAGATCTACAACCTCTTTAGCAATGCGAGAGCGATAAATCCTGTCGTGATGTTCTTCGATGGACTTTGGTCCTATCGCAGTTATGCGGACCTGATGTTCGCAAACTTCTTCTCGCGTCCGGCGGAAAACCTGCGGCAATGGGATGAAGGCTTGCCTTACCATCTGCCTCTGGTGGCGGTAGCCGGAAACGATGCCCACTCGAATATCGGACTTAGCTTGAACGACTCGTCCGGCAACCAGTGGCTGGGTGTCAAGCTGGACCCCTATGGCCGAAGTTTTCGGGTCGTGCGCACTCACGTGCTGATTAAGAAAGACCAGGGCCTGACACGCGAAAGTCTGCTTGAAGCTCTTTCGCAGGGACACTGCTACATCTCGTTCGACATCTTTGGCGATCCGTCAGGCTTCTCGTTTGTGGCCCAGGATCTTAATAACCCCGAGAGTTTCAATGCGATTATGGGAGGGTCGGTGCCGGCGACGGGCCGGACCCGGTTTACGGTCACCTCACCGCTAAATTGCCGCTTTGTGCTCTATAAGGATGGGCAAGCGATAGATCAAAAGACCGGCAATACGGCGGAATTTATCGTCCACGATCGTGGCCGTTACCGCATTGAATTGTATTTGGATGCACTGCCCAGTCCGGTGCACGGCCAGCCCTGGATAATTTCAAATCCAATTGATGTGCAACCACTTCTAAGCGAGACCCGCCGTATTCCTCAACAAATTCTTGCGGGAAATCTTAGTTTGCCGCCGGCGGCGGGGCAGTAGCCCAACCACGAGGGAGGGCTCGACGATCTCGTGTGTGGGGCTCTCAAGGTTCGAACTACTGCCCCGAGGCCAGCAACACACTTAAGGAGCATTACCCGAAAACAAGTGTCTTGAAACACTTTTGTGCCATGTGTTAATCTGTGTTTGGCGTAGTTGGCCTCGCAAGCGCCCCACTCACTCACATCCCCGAATTAGCATGGCGCAAACCGGAGCAAACCTCTTCGAATTCGACTGGTGGATCATCCAAAAGCGCGCGATTTATATCGGCGTGGTGATCCTGGCTGCCGCCGTCGTGGCCGGCGCCTTCACGCTGTACGTCTGGAAGTTTGGCAACCCGCTCAGGAGTGTGGTGGCCAAGTCAGACGTCCCGGCTGGCGCGCGGTTCATGTCCTTCGAAGGTGATGTCCGAGTCATCCGCGCCGCCACTCGTCAGATCATCTATGCGAACAACGAGATTCAGCTTTACCCGGGTGACACGGTCCAGACCCAGGCAGATGGGCGCGCGCGCATAAGCATGGCCGATGGCTCGACGGTGGTGGTGCGGCCGAACAGCACGATCATAATCCGCGACAATGAAAGCACCGACAACGGTAAGCGCTCGAATGTTCACGTCGTCGTAGACAGCGGTCAGATGCTCGTTCGCACTTCTGAACAGACGGAAGAGAACCGGAACGTTATCGAAACTCCCAAGACGCAGAACCAGATTGCCGGCCAGACGAATGCGAGCTTTGGCGTCGCTCCCGAAGGAACTGAAGAAATTCGGGTCAGTAGTGGTACGGTGCAAAGCGCCAACCGGTTGGGAGAAAACGTTTCGTTGCAGGGCGGGGAATATGTTTCCGTGAACCAATCGGGAACCATTTCAAAGCCACAGAAGTTGTTGGATGTACCGCAGCCTTCGCAGCCGCGCGGCCTCGAGAAGATTGCCGCCGCCGGTAACGGTTCGGCCACCGTCGCGTTGCGCTGGCAAAAGCCGCAATCAGGCGCGGCCGCTTACTACCGGGTTGAGGTGGCGACGTCGCCGTTTTTTGTCCAGGAAGGAAAAGTGATCGAACGCGATCAATTATCAGCGACGGAATTCAGCGCTTCCGACCTGCGGCCCGGCGCGTACTTCTGGCGCGTCAGAGCGACGGCGGCTTCCGGACAGACGAGCGATTGGAGCGAGCCGGAAAAATTCTATGTGATCGCTTCCGGCGGTAATGGATCGACTGTTTCGGTCTCAAACCTGACGGCCGTACACCTCGGCGGCGACGTCTACATCATTCGCGGAACCACCCTGCCCGGCGCGAACGTACGGATCTCGGGCCGTGAGACGCCGGCGCTGGCCGATGGCACATTTCAGATTCAAATCACCGCGCCGGCTACCGTGCGCGAAGTCAACGTTCAAGCATCCGACTCACAAGGAAATAGCAGCAGTTATCGCGTAACCCTCACGCGAACCAGTTAGCGAGATCTCAGATCTCAAACCTCAGATTGGAATCTGAGATTTGAAACCTGAGATTTCCAGATTGAGCAACGGCGCGCCCCGGCCACCCATATCCTCAAGGCGAGACGCAGGACGAAGTGCCGGATGAAGAAGAGTGTTATCGTAATTTCAGATCCGAATGCTGAAATTGCGCCCGAAATACTGACGATTTTGCATGAGTCTGGCCTGGTCGCCAGGACGGCCGATCTGTGGCCGGGCGATCACGGCGCAGGGCATGCCCGATTGATCGCGATCGTGTATCAACTGGCGGGTCTTCCCGCGGCGGGCTGTCTGAAAGAGTTGGTGCAAAAGTTCCGGGCCGGCTGGCCCGAGTTGCCGCTGGTTGCCTGTGCTCCGGCGTCCGTTAACCAACTGCCGCGCTGGCGCGAGACCGTTGCCGAAGCCGGCTTCAATGCCATCGCCGAAAGCGCCGCTCAGTTGCCGGCCCTGTTGCGCGAAGTCGAAGAGCAACAACCGGCCGATGAACCCGAGCAGTTCAATATCTCGCCGGCAGAAAACACCTGGGAGCTGACAGAGTCTCTGCCCAGACAGCAACTCCGCGGCGCCTTTACCTTGGTGGCGTCGCTGCACCTGGCCGCCAATCAATCGGAAGCGGCAGCCCTCTCGATCAATGCGCTGGGGCGATTGATTAAGGCCGAACGTTGGACGATCTTCCTGAGCCAGAATAACGCTGAGCCCGGGTCGCGACTCATCTCGCTCGCCAGCACATCATTTTATGAAGGCGATGAGCTATCGTTCGATCAGAATTGGTCAGTGCCATCGATCGAGAACCCGCCAGTGAAACAAGTTGCCGGCAAGGCAGTGCGCGAAGTGCTGGCGACAGCAGCGCTGGTGCGGCGTTCCGAAGACCGCAAACGCATTCTGGCGGCGCCGCTGGTCAGCGGCCAAAGAGTGATGGGCGTGGTCGAAGGAGTGCGCGGCATCGGCTCACGCGGTTTTTCGGCCCATGATGTCCGGACGCTCAAAGCTGTCACTTCGTCGATCGCGCTGGCCTTGACCAACTCAGTTCGGATTGCAGATGCAGAGCGGCTGTCACTCACAGATGAGCTCACGCGCCTGCACAACGCGCGTTACCTGCGGCAGTTTCTGGTCAACGAAATCAAGCGGGCCCGCCGTTATCGCACGAAGGTGGCCGCGCTGTTTCTCGATCTCGACGACTTCAAGCACGTTAACGACCGGCACGGTCATTTGGCCGGTTCGCATTGCCTGATGGAAATGGCCGCGTTGCTGTTGCCCTCAGTTCGCGATACCGATTGCGTCGTGCGTTATGGGGGAGACGAGTTTGTCGTGATCCTGCCGGAAGCCGGACCCGAGGACGCTGCCATCGTAGCGCAGAGAATTCGCCGGAAAGTTGAAACCCACCGGTTCACCGGCGGCCGGCGCCTGAGAATATCGCTGACGGTAAGCATTGGGGCGGCGGTCTTTCCTGACGATGCTCTGTCACCCCACCAGTTGATCTCCTCTGCCGACCAGGCTATGTATGCAGCCAAGGCCGGCAATAAGAACTGCGTACGCCTCGCCGCGCAGTCGCTTAGCATTGGCAAACCGGACCGGCCGGGGGCGCGTCTGATACCCGGCGAACAATTCCAAAGAATTCCCGACGAGAATTTAATTTCGTGATAGCAATAGCGCACGAATCGTTGTATCTTTGTGTGTTCGGTTCTGCTTCGGTGAGTAGATTTATTAATTGCCAGGCCCTTCGCGCCCGTCGTGGCTTCCAGCCTGCACGCGGATTGACCGCTCACCTCTTCAGACAACTCATTTTTCAGTAGGAAGCTCGGTTTCAAATGGCTCTTAAATCCGTCTTCAGTCTATTCTCGAGCGATCTGGCGATCGATCTCGGAACCGCGAATACCCTGGTCTACGCCAAGGGTCGGGGGATTGTCGTTTCTGAACCCTCCATCGTCGCCATCAACAAGGTCACCAATGCGGTGGAAGCGGTGGGCCGGGACGCAAAGGAAATGCTTGGCCGCACGCCCGGCAATATTGTGGCCATCCGCCCGATGAAAGACGGTGTGATCGCGAACTTTGAAGTGACTGAAAAGATGTTGCAGCACTTCATTCGCAAGGCGCATAACGGGAAAACCTGGGTCAGCCCGCGGGTGGTCATCGGCATTCCGTCCGAGATTACACAGGTTGAGCGGCGAGCTGTCGAAGATTCAGCCTATCGCGCCAAAGCCTCAGAAGTTTATTTGGTCGAAGAAGCGATGGCCGCGGCCATCGGCGCCGGCCTGCCCATCACCGAACCGCATGGCAACATGGTGGTGGACATCGGCGGCGGGACTACCGACATCGCCGTGATCAGCTTGAGCGGCATCGTCTATTCGCGTTCCGTACGCGTGGCCGGAAACGAAATGGACGAAGCCATCACACAATATATAAAACGAAAATATAACCTGCTGATCGGAGAACGCACCGCGGAAGCCATCAAAATTGAGCTGGGTTCGGCATTTCCGCTCGATGAAGAGCTGTCCTATGAAGTGCGCGGCCGGAACTTGATCGAAGGGATTCCCAAGACCATTACGATTTCTGACGAAGAAATTCGCGAAGCGCTGGCTGATTCGGTGTCGACGATTATCAACGCCGTGCGCGTGGCCCTGGAACGAACCCCGCCGGAGCTTTCCGCCGATATCGTCGAGCGCGGCATTGTACTCACGGGCGGCGGCGCGTTATTGAAGAACCTCGACAAGCGTTTGTCGATTGAGACCGGGCTGCCCGTCTCTTTGGCTGAGGATCCCCTCGCCTCGGTCGTCCTCGGCACCGGTAAAATGCTTTCAGATTTCGATCTGTTGAAGCGCGTTAAGTGGGACAATAGTCTGACGACCGGAGCGTAGGCGCAAGACGCCAGATCGGATGTCAGCTTCTGACTTCTGACTTCTGATTTCTGACCTCTGATTCATGGCTGCCATTCGCACACAACGAGAGATTCGCCAACGGGCGCCTTGGTGGCTGTTTGCCCTGCTGGCTTTGAATTTCGGCCTCATGACCTATGACGCCCGAGACGCCGAAACCAAGCAGCGAAAGATCCGCTCGCTTGCGCAGACCATAATGTATCCGCTGCAACGGGGCATGTCCTCCAGCGCTAACTGGGTCGGCGGGTTTTTCGGCAAGATTTCCGAACTGCATCGGGCCTCGGCTGAAAACGAACAACTGCGCAATCAAGTCCAGAGCATGCAAGCCGAGCTGCGCGACACGCGTGAACGCGCCGCGGAAGCTACCCGGCTGGAGCAGTTGTTGAAGATGTCCGCCGGCAGCCAGTACAGCTCGATGGCCGCCCGGGTCATTGCCCGTGATCCATCAATGTGGTTCGGCAGTATCACTATCGACAAGGGAAGGATGGACGGCGTCGAGGTAAACATGCCGGTCGTCGCTCCCGGGGGCATCGTGGGCAGAGTTGTTTCGACTGGTCCTTTGAGCTCACAGGTCATGCTGGTGACCGATGAGCGGTCGGGAGCCGGCGCGGTGGTGGGCCAGGCTAACCAATCGACCGCGATGGGTTCTATCAAGGGCATGGGTGAAAGCGGCCTCTTGGATATGCGCTACGTCTCAGGCCTGGAAAAGGTGCAGGTGGGTGACTTGGTTACGACCACCGGCCAGGATGGGATTTATCCGGTGGGCTACACCATCGGCGAAATTATCGAAGTACGACCTGGCTCGGCCACCCAGCCTCTGGGAATTCACATTCGTCCAACTGCGGGTCTGGAAAGACTTAAGGAAGTTGCGGTCCTCACTTATCACGCGCCACAGCGCACCGAACCCGATCAAGCTCTCCCAAACGTAGACAAAAAAAGTAAGCAGTGAGCAGTAAACACTCTTTCGGTTCCGACACGCCTGGCTCAGCATCGTTCCGTCTGCTTGAAGGCGCTCACTGCTCGCTGCTCACAGTTCGCTGCTCACTGCTATGCGCCAACTGACAGTCGCGATACTTCTCGTCGTCGCCATCGCAATTCAGTCGGGCCTGCGCGCTGTCTGGCAGCCTCTCGGCTACCTCGATTTCACGCTGGTGCTGGTCGTGTACTTCGCCCTGCAACGCGAGCCGCTCCTGGCGTTGATCACGGCAGCCGTGGCCGGATTGGCCCTGGACCTGATCAGCGGTCCCCCGGCGTTGCTCGGGGCCGGCGGCTTTTCCAAGGTAGTCACCGTCTACGCAGTTTATTACGTCGGCTCGCGCGTCATGCTTGATACGACTTTGCTGCGCATCCCGGTGCTGTTTTGCGCGAGTGCGATTGACAACCTTGTCTATGTCGGCATGCATCGATTGTTAGGACAACCGCCGCCGATGCCTTTTGTGCAATCTTTGTCGTACAAGCTGATTGCTACCACGGTAGCGGGCACGATTCTGCTTTACCTTTACGATGCTTACTTCAGCAGTAAGGCGCGGCAGCGCCGCCAGTTTACGGTGCGGCGCCGGGTCGCGCGGCGTCCCTCGGCAGCAGCGAGAAGAAGATGAAATTCGTTGACGATTCACAAAACCTGCGCGTGCGCCTGCGTTTGATTCAGGCGTTGATCGTGGTGCTTTTGGGCGTCCTGGGCGTGCGGCTGTACCTGCTCCAAATCGTAAACGGAACGAAATATGCCGAGATCGCCGAGAACCAGCGCATCCGCCTCCTGCCGATCCCCGCGCCGCGGGGCGGGATCTTCGATCGAAACGGCAAGCTGCTGGTCGATTCGCGCCCCATCTACAGCGTCATCCTTTCCCGCGAGGACACCAAGAATATTGATCGCGACTCGCTCATCAAGCCTCTGGCGGATGGGTTGAACCTCGACGCCGAAATCCTGCGTGAGAAGTTTGAAGAAGTTAAGTTACAACCTGCCTTTGAATCGATTCTGATAAAGGAAGGGGTAACGCCTTCGGACATCGCCTGGGTCGATGCGCACCAGTTGGAATTTCCCGCTTTGCGCGTTGAACAAATTCCCCAGCGGCAATACCCGGCCAATGGAATGCTGGCGCATGTGCTCGGTTACGTGCAGGAGATCAGCCCGCAACAACTTGACGATCCGCGTTACAAGGAAAAGCATTACAAGCCGGGTGAAATTGTCGGGCAGAGCGGATTGGAGTCCACCTATGACGACTATCTGCGCGGTCGGGATGGCTATCGCAAGGTAATCGTCGACAGCCGCGGCCACATCCAGAAGGAACTCGAGATTGTGCCGCCGCAGCCGGGCCAGGACCTGTACACCACCATCGATCTGGATTTGCAGCGGGCCGCTGAGGAGCAATTACAAAACTCTCTGACGAAACGCGGCGTAATCGTGGCCATGGATCCGAACAACGGCGAGATCCTGGCGATGGCTTCCTATCCGACCTTTGATCCAAATCTGTTCTCGCAGCGGATCGCGACCAAAGCCGGACGCGCCGAGTATAGCGCGCTGCTAAACGACCCGCAGACGCCGTTGCTCAATCGCGCCATCCAGAGCCGTTATCCACCGGGCTCGACCTGGAAGGTGCCCATGTCGGTGGCCGGACTGCAACAGGGCGCGATCACGATCGACAAGTCGAACCTGGTGTGCGGTGGCGGCATTCAAGTGGGCAACAAGTTCACCCGCTGCATGGGCAATCACGGTTCGCCGGATTTACGGACTGCCATTACCAAGTCATGTGACGGCTACTTCTACCGGCTGGGATTGAAGATGACCATTAAAGGCATCATGGAAATGGTCGATGAATTTGATATCAATAAGCGGACCGGAATCGACCTGCCGCATGAAGTCATCAGCTTTACACCCTCGCCCGAATTTAAGGCCAAGATGAACCCGCGCGATCCTGACTGGCGCGACATTGACACCGTCTATGCATCGTTTGGGCAGGTCTATGACATCGTGACGCCCATGGCTATGCTGCGCACTGTCGCGGGCGTGGGAATGGGCGGCAAGCTTTACATTCCGCATCTGCTGAAGGAATTCAAACCCATCGGTAATCCCGGTGATCCCGACTATCGAGCAGCCCACATGTTTGAACCGCTCGATCCGCAACGGCCCAATCCAAAGATCATTCCGATTCCCGAGGATGAACACAAAGTCGTGGTCGATGGCATGTGGGGCGTGGTCAACAACGGCGGCACCGCCGCGGCCATAAAGATGGCGGGTTTTGATATCGCCGGCAAAACGGGAACCGCCCAGGTTGTCGGTCTGGGAAAAGACGTGGGCAAGAACAAAGACCATTCCTGGTTTGTTTCCTACGCGCCGGCTTACAAGCCGGAGATTTCCATAATTGCTCTCATCGAAAATTCCGGATTTGGCGCCCGGAATGCCGCCCCAGCGGTGCGCGCCGTTTATGACGTTTATTACGCCAAGACTCGCAACCAGCCCGAGCCGCCTAAGAACTCGATCGCAATGAAGACGAATTAACGGTTGTTCCTCGTAGTTCGTAATCACACGCTAAGATTTTCATGGTCGATATTAAAAAACGTACGCTACGCGATTTTGACTGGCTGATTGCCGTGCTGGCCATCGGCATTGTCGGCTTCGGCGCGTGGCAAATTCATAACGCCCAGCCGACGGAACCATATTGGCAAAAACAGCTGATTGGGCTCGGCATCGCCTTCGTGGCGATGCTGGGCATCGCCTTTACCGATTACCGCCGCCTCGTCGAGCTGGCGCCCGTTCTCTACATCTTTGGCTTGCTGCTGCTGATAGTCGTTTTGATTCCTCATATCGGCATGAAGGTCAACGGCCAGCGCTGCTGGATCAAGCTGCCGGTCGCCGGCCAGTTTCAGCCATCTGAATTTGTAAAGATTCCGGTGGTGCTGATGCTCGCCAGGTATTTCGGCAAGCACCGCACCGGCGGCCTGACGACAAAAGAATTCCTGGTCGGCTGCACCATCCTCGCTTTGCCTATGGGATTGATTTTGCTCGAGCCCGATATGGGACAGGCCATTACCTATGTTCCGCTGTTGGCCGTGATTTTGTTTCTCTCCTCAGTCCGCATGTGGATGGTGGTCGCGGTGCTCGCGGCCTGCATCGCCGGCGCTCCGTTGGCCTACACGGTCGGTGTGAAAACGGGTTTGCTGCACGGCTACAAGCTCGAACGCATCAACGTCATCCTCGACCCCGAGAATGCCGATAAGCGCGGCTTCGGATATCACACCTGGCAATCGATGGTTACCGTCGGCGAAGGCGGCGTGACCGGCGCGCGAGGCAGCGAATATTCGCAAAGCAGTCTGAAGTTTCTGCCTGAGCCGCACACGGACTTTATCTTTGCCGTGACGGCTGAGACTACCGGCTTTGTGGGATGCCTGCTGCTGCTGGCTTCCTATGGACTGCTGCTCACGCGGCTGATCAACGATGCGCGCCGATCACGGGACCGGACCGGCATGCTGGTGATTATGGCCATTGTTGGAGGGTTGATTTTTCAGATCTTCATCAACGTGGGAATGGCTTTGGGGATGCTGCCGGTGATCGGCGTGCCGTTGCCGCTGATGAGCGCGGGGCTGTCATCTGTTTTGGCTACCTTCATCGCCATCGGCTTTGCGATTAGCGTCCAGTTGCGGCGGTTTGTTAACTAACTGTTCGGGCGTCATCGCCGGCGGCGCCGGAAATGAAAGAGCGGATGAACCAGTGATTCATCCGCTCTTTGTCTTTAGCCGGCCGGGTTAGGGTGTTTAGTGCCGGCTGCGCCGACTCGCTCGCCCCGACTGGAGTTTGCGAACCTGGGCCTTGAGACTGGCAATCTCCTGCTGTTGCTCCTTGATAGCATTGAGCATGGCCAGGAGAATCGGATCGTTGTTTACTTGCAGGTAGCCGTTGGCGTTCTTGCTGACAGCTTCAGGCAGCACCTTCTGCAACGCGCCGGCGCCGAAACCAAAATACTCGCGGTCCGACGGCAGTCCCAGTTCATTCTTTGAAGTGTAATGGTACCGCAGCGGCTGGATTCGCATCACGGCGCTCAGGCCCGGACTGAAGCGGCCATTAATGTTCTTCAGCCGTTCGTCTGAGAAGACGTCCCACGATCCGCCACCCGGCTTGTTGGCCGTGCCGTTTACCGAAAGCGTCGCCGTGGGCGCATTCGTGGCGAAACCGGCCCCCGTATTGGTGAGCGTCATTACGTCGGCCACGCCATCCTGCGAGAACTGGAGCTTGCCGGTGTTCCCCGCGACCGTTTGCGAGATGCGCCAGAAATTGGCCGCATTGTCGAACGTGAGCAGCCCGCCGCCGGCGCCGGCGCCGCGCGTCTGAATCACGCCGGCTACCGACAGTCTCTGATCCGGCGATGCGGTGCCGATGCCGACATTGCCCGTGGCCGAAATATCAACACTGCTGGTAGGCGCGCCGGGGCGAATTCGCAAAGGCAGACGCGAGCCGCCCGTTACATCGCGCACGAACCAGTTTGCTTCGTTGCCGCCGATGTCCCAGGTTTGCGCCGTGAAGCCGCCGCTGTTGGTTTGCTCCTGGCGGAGGGCCGGCGTATTGCTGGACGTGATGTGAAGGTTAAGAACCGGACTTGAATTTCCGAGTCCAACATTGCCGCCGCTGGCCACGAACAGAGAATTGGTCGGCGCACTGCCGGTGATCGTGACGGGCACGGTGGCCGCCGTAATGTCTTCGATGGAGAACTTATTGGCGCCGCCGCTGGCGGAATCGTTCGCCGTCAGTTGCCAGTCATGATTGGGGAACCCGGTTCCCGTCGACGTGTCGTCGAACTTGATCCGCGTGTTGTTTTCCTTCAAGCGAATCGTGTCGAAGCCAAAGGACTCGTTATTCACGCAGTCGAGCCCGACGCAAGCGCTGCCCTGAACAATGAGATCGTCGGCAATCACCTGGTCAGGCATTGCGCCCAGCGAGAAGCGGTGGTTCCGCAGCCGGCTAATAGTATTCCCCGAAACAGCCGGGCTGGAGAGCTGTGGCTTCGGCTGCAGCTGCTGAATTTTGTTCGCGCCAGCGCGCTGTCCTTCAACCGCGCCGGGCCCTATCACCATCCCATTGACCACCGCGAAACTTCCTGATTGCACCAGCGGAGTCAGGGTGGGCCGCTTGCGAGCCTCACGGTCGCTCTCAGGCTCGTCATCCCTGCCGCGCGAGTTCACCAATGCAGCTCTTTGGTTGCCGGTGAGCACGGGCGCCAATCTCAATTCATAGTTGTAAACGCCGTCGGGCGCGCCTTCGAGTTGCTTATCCGTCAAATCAAATTGCACCGAGGAGCTGTAAAAACTCCGTGTAATCGTCCGACCGTCGGGGAAGGAAATGACTAAGGTTCCCCCACCGTTAGGAACGGCGACGTCCCAGCGAACATTGCCGGCTCCCGCCGTCATGTTTGCCATTTTTTCGAAGGACTGAGCCTGAGTAATCTGCGCAAAAGCCACTGCGGTCAGGGCAATGGCCGCCAATCTGAAATACTTACCGAAATTCATCCGAGACCTCCATTTTTTCTTGGTTATGAGCCGCGGCGGCTGGCGAAGGGTTAGGGCAAAAGCGAATGCCAGGGGCCGTGGTCGGGTTTTAGCAAAATGCTCTAACAGTCTTGATGAGGGTTTTAGCAAGGGGATTGCTCAGTGTCAAGACTTTCGAGGCGTCCGCTTAGGGAAGGCAGACTCCCCGGGGCAGTAGCCCGACCGTAAGGGAGGGCGCTTAAGGTCGGCACTCCAAGTTCTCCCTCACGGTAGGAATGCTGCCCCGTGTCAAAATCAACGACCTGAGCGATATTCACAACTCTGGGATAGACAGCTTAACGCGGAAAGCGCCTGCGGTATTCGGTCGCATTAACGAAGGCCTTCACCATTTCGGCGCCGTCAAAATTACCGTCGAATTGATCGAGCTTGTCGAGCCAGAAGTTGTAGCCACGGAAATCTGTGTCAGGTGCCGAGTTTGGATCGCGGCGCAGGTAGCCAAAATATTCCATTAACACGAACGCGCGATTGAATTCCTGGCGGCTCAATGTCTGGTTTTCGGCGATTCGCCGCACCACTCGCGCCCGCGCGGCGATGTCCGATGTGTCGCTGGCGCCGTTGAACTGGGCGACAGCGGCGGCGTAGTCAGGATCGGAAGCCGGCACACGAGCATTCGCAAATAGGGCCGCGACGAATTGTGTGGGCGCCGTGGCCGCCGGATACGCGTTGGTAAATCGCGATCGCTGCACAAACTCGGTCATGAACGCCTGCTTGTTGGCTTCCAGCTTTTCCTGCCAGCCGGTTTGGAGCACCACCACACCCTTACTGATCTTCTGCGAGTCAGGAGTGAATTCGCGCAGAGTGATGGGTACCGGAGCTCCGTCGAGATTTCCGTAGGCAGCTTCGTAAGTGCGATAAACCAGATATCCCGTCTGCTGAGACTCGATCGACAGGAAGAAGGCTGCGGAAGTGTCTATGCGCTTCACTTCGCGGCATTTTTGGTCGGCCCCGCAGGACTCAATGTTATTGACCCAGAAATTGAAGCCTGACTCATCGGGTTCACGACCGAGGAAGTCGAGATACTGCTGGCGCACGAAGTATTCAGTCGCGTCGAGCGGATTCGCCCCGCTGCTGCTGGCTGTGCCGGAGAACGCGGCCTCTGTGTTCGCGCCGAGTTGACTGAAGGTCTTCTGCGCCGGACTGAAAGTAAAGTTCACCCGCGAGGGTGTCAGGACATAGAAGCCGTTGGTGGTGACGTCGTCGAAGTGATAGTTCCCCTGCGCGTCGGTAACCGTCAGCCGATTCTGCGTTCCGGTCATCCGCACGGCGGCGCCTTCGACCGGATTGCCGTGGTCGTCGACTATCTGACCGCTCACGGTCGCATCTGCCGCGCTGGGCGCTACATTCTCGGCAATTACAAACACCGAGAATGAGCTGACCTGGGCGCAGGCCAGATGGGACGCGAAATTCAGACTCGACGTCCGATCGACGAGCGTGCCGCCTTCGTTGTGGAACAACTTCAAATTATTGAAGTAGCCCGAATCCGTGATTACCGGCAGGTAGAAGCAGACCGTCGCCGGCGGATTGAACGACGCCGAAGTCGAGACGTCGAATGACGGCAACGGCGGATTTGTGGTGTTGCCGACCGCGAAGCCCGGCGGTGGTGCGGGCTGGGAACTCGGGTCGACATCGGTGATTGTCAGGGCCGGGTTAAAGACCTCAGGCAGTGACTTCGCCGCGTTGTTTGCTTTGCCGTCACCACGGTTGGCCGGTGGCGGGCCACAGCTGCTGACGGGAACGCAGGGGAAGCTGACCCGGGCATCATTAATGTCAACGTTGACGTTGCTCCCGATCGGGACATTGCGCGTCTCCGTCGCCTGGCGCTCATAGGCGCCGATGTCAACGTGGATTCCGGCAGTCAGATCGCCGTCGGCGGGCCGGGTCAGGCCGCGCTGGTCTTTCGTCAGGTTCAGCGGCGCCCCGGTAACCGTGTCGTCGCCGGCATCAATCGCCGGGCTGTTATAGAGCAGACCATGCGTGCGAGTAGTTCCGCCGTTATAGATGAGCGATCCAAGGAAAGCGTTAATCGGCGATCCGGACGATCCCACCTGGTTGCCGTTGCTGCCATTGCTGATGCCGGTCATGCCGGTACCATCACCGATCAGGTTGTTCTTGCCGCCGGTATTAAGGGCGCCGTTCGCGTCATCGCTGGTGGCGCTTGGGCTGCCGCGCAGGTTGCCGGCCACGATTGTATTTCGCAGCGTGACATCAGCACCGCCCGAGGCGGTCAGTCCGCCGCCGGTGCCGCTTGCGTTGCCATCGTTGTCCGCATGGTTATTCGTAATCGTGACATTAGTGAGCGTCGCCAGCGATGCGTTGACGACCACACCGCCGCCGTTACCGTTCGCGGTGTTGCCGCTAACCGTGCAATTCGTCACGGTCAGAGCCGCAGGTCCACCGTTGAAATCGGAATCGACGCCGCCGCCGTCAACAGCGCTGCTATTGCCGCTGATGGTGCTATTGGTGATCGTCAGAATTGCCGTGCCTGACCCAATGCCCCCATTGAAAATGCCGCCACCTTTGGAGGTGGACGCATTGCCGGTGATTTCGCAGCCATCGATGGTCAGGTTGCCGTGGTTGTTATAGATACCGCCGCCCACTGTGGCTGAGCCGTTACTGATCGTCAGACCAGAGATCGTAACTGTTCTACCTGGGCTGACCGTAAAGATTCGGAAAGCTGCGCCGGAGGTCCTGGTTACTGTGAGCACATTGGCTCCCGAACCCTTGAGGTTGACGTCGTGATCGATGTTCGGCAGGACCGAGCCGAGACCGATCCCTCCGGTAACGCCCGTGGCGTCAATTGTGATCGCGCCGCACGTGGTCAACGCGTTCGCCTCGGTAATCGCGGCGCGCAGCGTGCACTGATCACCGTTCCCGAGGTTGCCGTCGGTGTCGCAGTGACCGTCACCCGGAGCCGCATCATCCGTGTCGCCCAGGCTATTCACGATAAAGGTCGTAGGACAAGCGTCGTCGTTTGTGATAGTGCCCGTGCCGGTGTTGGGGGCGCCGACGTTATACCCGCCGGCCGGACTGACCTTAAGGATGACAGTTTCATCCGCCTCGGGATTTGGATCGGCGATCGGTTGAACCGTCACATCCGCCGTTGGCTGGCCGTCAGCGAAATCCACTACGCCCGACGACGAGGTGAACGTGGAAGCCCCGGTGGCGGTATAGTCAGCGCCGCTTACGCCGTATGAAGCCGTACCGCCGACTGAGAACGTTACACTCAACGGGCCGATGGTGTTGCTGCGCGTAAAGCGGAACACCAGCGGACTACCGCTGTCCTCGAACACGGAAGTGGGCCCGACCAGGGTCAGAGTGACATCAGATATGGGAACCATGAAGCACTGCGAAAACTCAGACGTGCTGCCCGAGCCGGTAAGGTTGGCGGCGGTGGCCGTCGCGGTCAGTATTTGACCGGCTGGGAGCGGAGCGGCCGTCGTGAGATCGAAGGTGTATTGGCCCGGCGAGCCTTCGACTGCCGGTATTGATCCGAGGAACGTCTGCCCTTCGCCGTATCCACTCGGCGAATCGCAACTACTGTTGGCAAAGACTTCGATCGTGAGCGAAGCGCCCGGGGTTGAATCGAGCGTGCCGCTGACGGTAGTGCTTCCCGGATTAGCGCTGGTAATCACCGGGAAGTTTTGCAGATGGTTCGGTCCTTCGTCCGCATCGCCCGGATCGTTTAAGGTGACGCCGTCAGTCCCGAGGTTTATTCCCAGACCGTCATTTGAAAAGATTGAATTCTCGCTGATCAGATTATCAACGTCATTTTGGCTGCTGACACGAACACCGTCTCCGGCGTTGCCGGCGATCAGGTTCGCTCCCGAACCCGTGCCTACACCCGGAGCGTCGGAAGTCTGTCCCCGCGCGGCAGAATTCTGTTTGCCGGGAGTTCGTTTGACGGTGACTCCCTTGATGGAAGCTCGTGTGTCGGTGCCGGGTTTTGGCGTCCTGGTCCAGGTGAAGTTCGGTTGCCGTTGCTTCGCGCCCCATCCGGCAATTCTTTGCCACAGCGCGGCAGCCGGCGAATTCGCAGCCTGCCGATTGGCGGAAACGTCCGCCGGAACTGCGTTTGCGGCCTGCGCCTTGGCGGTCGCAGCGGCGGCAACCCTTGCCTCAGCCGTCGGGTGGAAGGCCGCAGCCTTCTCATTAATTCGCCGCTGGGCGGTGGTGCATCCACAGCTGGCCTCTCCGCCGATAACGTTTTCAATCGAAGGCGCCGGGGGCTCGGCGATCATGTAGACCTCGATACCATGGCCCTGATTGCCCAACCCGGTGACGTTGCCGTTAACATCGGTGCCGATGAAATTCCCTTGGATCAGATTGTCGCTGGCGCCAAGCAGGGCAATGCCTTCATCTTTGTTCCCAGAGATAAGATTTCCATCTCCGGGGAATCCATCGCCGATGGTGTTATAGCTGGCGCCGTTCAAATAGATTCCGGACCCGCCATTCGCCACGGCGACGGTGCCGCTGACATCGGTGCCGATGAAGTTGCCCAGCACCAGATTGCTGCCGCAGGATCCGCCGAGTAACTCAACGCCATTGGTCGCGTTGCCGGAGATAACGTTGCCAAAAGGCGGCATGCCGATAAGGCTTTGGGCGACGTTGTTCATGACTACGCCGCGGCCGTTTGCTAACTGAGCGGTGCCGGTGCAATCGGTGCCGATGAAGTTACCCTCAATCAGGCAGGAATCGGTGTCGGTCACATAGACGCCGGCGTCGCGGTTTCCGGAGATCACGTTGTCGCCGTCGAGTGTCTCGCAACCGATGGTGTTGAATTCGCTGCCGTTTTCGACCACGATGCCGTGCGTACCGTTAGCCACCCCACTCTTGCCCGTGCGATCCGTGCCAATGTAGTTGCCTTCTACGGTAGTGAAGCTGACGCCCGTCCCACCAAACTGGCCGATGTCAATTCCCGCCGCTCCATTACCGGAAATAATGTTCCGGAACTCAGGAAAGTCGCCGCCGATAAGGTTATCGCTGCTGGCGTCAAAGTCACTCGAGATAGCTATGCCGATGCCCCCGTTGGCTCCGGCTGGGAAATTCCCGGTCTGATCGATGCCGATAAAGTTGCCGGTGATGTTATTGCGGTTGCTATCGTTAATGAATATGCCGGTGAGCCAGTGCGTTAAGACAATCCCGCGGATCGTAGTTTCGTCAGAGCCCTGCTCCAGATCGAGACCGGCCCCCTCAGGAATATTTGCGCCGTCGACGACGATGAGGAGAGACGCGTCGTCACCCTGGTCCAGACTGAGGGTGTTCGGATGCGAGCATGGTTCAGTGCCAGTGGGCGGACACGGATGCTGTGTGTAGCCGTCGATGAAGACCTTGCTGATAATTGCCGGCAAGGTCGTCGCCGGTGTGATGGTGCAGACGCCAGCCGGGCATCCCGGATCGGTGTCAGGAATCCCGAACACGATTGCCGCACCAAAAGTGAGATTCGCGGCGTCGATGGCTTCGCGCAAAGAGCAGCCGTTGCCGGTGCCGAGCGGCGTGCATTGTCCGTCGTTATTTAAGTCGTCCGTGGTGTTAACTACAAACTCCTGGAGTTCAAACGCGCCGATATCGACATGCGGCCCCTGCGGGCGGGCCACGCCGCTTCGATCTGCGGTCACGCTGAAGCCCAGCGTTGAGGCGGCGCAGGCATCTGTGAGCACACAGTCATCGCCGCGGTCGATCGCCGGACTGCCGGGCTCCGGTATCCCGCCGAGTCCGAATTTCGGATCGACCACCCCGACCTGGTTTCCATTTACGCCATCAGTCAATCCGCCCGAACCGCCGGTGCCGATCAGGTTGTGCGAAGAGGCAGCGTTAACACTGTTGCCTTTAATGTCGTCGGAAGTCTGATTGCCGAGGAAGTTCCCGCCCACTGCAGTATTCACCAGGCTGGCAGTGCCGCCGTTATAAAGGCCGCCGCCCTCACACGGTTGGCCGCCGGTGCAGGGGTCGGTGGCATTGTTGTCATCGGCGTCCGCGACGTTGCCGACGATCGTGCAATTAGTGAGTGTAAGCAGACCGGGATTCGTGCCGCTGTCCTGCTTGTCATTGAGAATGCCGCCGCCTCTGCGGTTGGCTCCATTGGAGGCGATGACGGCGTTGACCACCTTCATCACACCAGTGTTGCGAATACCGCCGCCGCCAGTGCTGGCGATATTCGATTCGATGTTGCCGCTGAGAATCGTCAGTTTGCCGTTGTCGGTATTTTGAATGCCGCCGCCCTTGGTGGCGCTGTTGCCGATGACATTGCAGTCGGACATCGTCAGGTTGCCGTCGTTAAGCACACCGCCGCCGTTGCCGCCGCCGGCGTTGCCATGAGCGATGGTTAAGCCGTTGATGTTTACGGTCGTGCCGGCGCTAATGCTGAAGACTCGGTAATGGTTACTGGCATCAACCGTCAGATTATCCGCGCCGGGTCCGTTCAAATTCATGTCATGTTGCATCGACGGTAGCGCCGGCGAGGGCAGGTTGGAGAGGGTAATTATGCCGCTGGGGACGACGGTCAAATCAATAGTGATCGGCCCGCTGAAACAGCTGGCGTTGGCTTCCTGAATGGCCGCGCGCAAAGTGCAGACGCCGTTACCTGGTTGCGTTTCGCAGACGCCGTCAATCACAAAATCCTGATCGTCGCCGGCGTCATTCACGGTGAAGGTGCCCGACGGGTCAATGACCGTAATGCTCATGCTGCCGGCGTTCGGGAAGGTGCCGTCTTCGTCCGTCAATGACACCGTAATGTTGTATGGGCCGATGGCGCTGTAGGTATGTGTCTGCGTCGTATTCGCCGGATTGCTGCTGATCGGGGTCGTGGTTGAATCGCCCCAGTCGATGACGGCTGAAGACACGGTGTCGGTTCCCGGGTCGGTAATCGCACCGAGGTTCAGGGTGAAAGCAAAGCACCTCACTGGGGTGGAAGTGCCACTAAGGGCTATGGTCGGCGCGACGTTGGCCACGGTAATGTCGAAGGTGTTCGAGCCCGCGACGCTGTCTTTATTAGTGACCGTAACAGTCACCTTGTAAGTGCCGTTATCGGCGTACGTGTGCGATTGCGTACCGAGCGCTCCCTGGGTCGACGTACTGAAATTGGTGGCTGGGCTGCTGTCACCCCAGTCGACACTTACTGACCACGGTGATTCAGTTTCGCCGCCTGGATCGGTAAACGAGCCCAGGTCGAAATCAGCCGACGTGCCCTCGTCCGCGGTCTGCGGGCTGGGCGGGACCACGGCCGGGGGCTCGATGCCGCCTTCAACCGCAAAGTCATAATCACCTTCGTCGCTGTCGTTATTCGAAATATGCACAGTCGCTTTGCGCGCGCCGGTTGCAGTCGGCGTATAGGTAAGGGTGAACTGCGCCGACCCGCTGGGAGGGATCGGGCTCGCCGGAGTCAGGGAGCCCGGCACAAACTCACTGCTATTCGGCCCGCCGACGGTGATCCCGATAATGTCCAGCGGCTGGGCGCCGGTGTTGAAGATGGTGAATGTGTGCGTGACCGGGGTGCCAACGCTGACATTGCCAAAATTAGTGTCGTTCGTCGTCGACGTTGAGGTGCTGCCGTCGGGAATCGAATTGCCATTTCCCTGGACGTCAATCTCTGGCGCGCATTTGCCCACAAAGCTCGCATTGTAAATGGCCGCTACGTCAGCTGCGCTGAGCGCCGTATTGAACAGCTCAACTTCGTCAATCAGTCCGCTGAAGAAACCAGTGAAGCCCGGAACACTCGCGGATCTGGCTACCCCAATGCGGAAGGGGGTCGACGTATTATCGATGGCCGAAATCGGCGTCGAGCCTGCCTGGGCGGCTGCTCCCGAGTCCACCCCATTGACATATATCTTCATCGTGTCGGTGGACGGATCAAAGGTGGCGGCGATGTGGGTAAATTCGCCGGCCACGATGGCCCCCGGCGTCGTTACCACACCGCGCGAGTTGGCGCCCTGATAAGCATTGAACAGGACACTGCCGGTATCGGTCATTTGCAGCAGGTAACTGACGGCTGACGGCACTGTCGTGTCGTACTTGCTGACGATGATCTGATTGGCCAGGGCATTCGGCTTGACCCAGGCATCGATACTGAGGGCGCCGGTAATATCCACGTCGGGGCCGTCAGGAACTTCGACGTAGTCATCGACACCGTCAAAGCTGAAGGCCTGACCGACTTTGCCGGGAGCGAACGCGAGGCCGTTGACCAGCGCGCCGGGCGTATAAATCGGCCCCATGACATCGTTGCCGTTTCCTTCAGCCGGCCACCACGCGACCATTCCCGCCGGCGGCGTCGCGCAGACCGGATCGGCGCCGGTTCCCTGGATCGAGAAGGTGTAGGGATTCTCGTTTGCATCGTCGTTGGCGATGCTGACCGATGCCGAACGCGCACCGCTTGCCGCCGGACTGAACTTGATAATGAACGCGGTGCTGCCGCTCGCCGCCACCGGGCTGCCGGGTTGAACGGTGACCGTAAAGTCCGTGGCGTTCGGGCCGCTGATATCGACCTTTGGTGTGCCGGTCAGATTTAGCGCCGCATTGCCGGTATTCAGAATCGTGAACGTATGGCTCGACGAATTGCCGACACTGGCCGTGCTGAAATCAGTGCCGTCGGCGGTGGCCGGACTGGTATCGCCACTGGAGATAGAGATGCTGTTGCCCTGCACATCGATTTCCGGCGCTGCCGCCAGGACCGTGAGGACCACGTCATTGCCATTGCCCCCCTGGTAGCTGATTTGGGCGCTGAGGGTGCCTCCGAGGAAGTTCGGAATGATAGCGCCTTCGCCCTTGCCATTGAATGTTCCGGCGATCGGATCAGTGCCATCTCCATCGTTATCAATGATGGTGAAAGTCTGCCCGGCGCTCGGGACAAATCCGTTAAAGGCTGAAAGCTGGAGCGTCGCCCCGCCGAGATTCACGGTGCCGGTGACCTTGAGCTGATCGTAACTAGTGGCGGTGTTGCCGGGCGCGGTGCCGCCGATTTCCACTTCGAAGGTCGAAGTAGTATCGAAGGTGACGTTGCCGGTGTTGAGAATGCCCGGACTGGTCCCGGGCGCAATCTTGCCGCCGGTGACAGTCAGGGTGTTCGCGCTGTTGATAGTGCCGGCGCCGCCGAGTATGGCGCTCGGGTTGACCGTAGTATTGCTGGTAATCGAGCCGTTGATGTTCAGCCGCCCGGCGCTGACGCTGGTGGATCCGGTGTAGGTATCGTTGCCGCCGATACTTAAAGTGCCGCTGCCCTCTTTCGTTAGTCCGCCGTTACCCGAGATGACACCGTTGAGCGTGCTGCTGGTGCCGGTGTTATTCACCGTCAAGCCGCCACCGGTGCTGATATCGCCCGCGCCACTCACATCTCCCGCATACAGTTTGACCGTGTTTGAGCCGGTAACGCTCACCGCGCCGCTCATCGAAATGCTGGCGAAGGGGTTAACTGCCTCACCAATGGCCAGGCTTGCATTGAAGTCAGGCAGCCCATTGACGGTGACTGTATCGGCCGTATTGCCGCGCTTAACGGTCAGCGAACTGACCGGGTTGGTGAAGTTCGTGGTTTCGAACGTGCTCCCGGTCAACCGCGAGATAGTGTTACCAACGCTGCCATCATCCTGGAGCGTTGCCGCATTTGTCGGCCCGGCAGGCAGCTCAAAGATGATGTCGTTGACCGTGCCCGTGTTGGTAATCGGCTCGAGGCCGGTGAAGGTCACCGTGCCGAAATTGGAAATCGCCACCGTGCCGTCATGCGCGTTGTCGTAATGATAGGTGACTGTAGCCTGGCTGCCGCCCGTTATAGTCAATTGATCGCCCGGTGGGGTGGTCGGATCGCCGCCGTTGAAAGTTATGCCGCCGGCCGGGAACGGGTTGCCCCCTGATAAATTGATTGTTAATGAATCGTTCCCGCCACCACCGTCAACCTGGATTTTGCCGGTAATCGACGCCAGCGGAATTACGCAGGTGTGCGTGTCGGGGGCGGTGGCGCCGGAACCGCATGCGAAGTTCTGAGAAGGATCACTAATAACCAGGTTCGGGCCGTTCACAGATATTGTAATCAGCTCGTTCGTGGTGCCGGTGCCATCGGAAAGAATCAGATTGCCGCTACCGTCGACCGCCACATTGGTGTCGGCCGCATCATCGTTGATGATCTTCAAAGTTGTCGGATTCGTTCCGCCAATTATAGCTCCGCCGCTGGGAACGCTGAGGGTCAGGTTCACCGTTTCGTCGGTTTCGAAGATCGTGTCTCCGATGATCGGAATATCGAAAGTCTTGTCGGTGGAATCGCCATCAGCCCAGGTCAAATCGCCCGCGACATCGGTGTAATCGCTTCCTGCCGTGGCCGTGCCTGCACTGGTCGCGTAATGGACGGAAACCTGTCCATCCACTCCGCCGGAGCGGCGAACGGTGATGGTCTTATTGTGATTGGTGTTCGTCTCGCTGTCCGTGTACGGAGCGTCCAGAAACGCCAAAGTTCCGGGCGTGACTGCGGTTGGCTCAGCCAACGTAAAATCGCCGAACGAAGAAGTGCTAAGGAGGATGGCGAAGTGATCGAGCGGACCGTTCTGGCTCAGCCCGGCCGGGAAACTAACAAACGAGCCGTTGTACTGAAAGATCTTGTAATTGGCCTCGTTGCCGACGACGTCACCAATAGTCGGCGCACCGCCGCGATAGTGGAAATGGACTTCTGCGAAAGGCGCCGCATCTGGTCCACCGGTGGGCTGCGTCAGGGTCCACCAGCGCTGCAGCGCGTTAGCGCCGGCAGTGTGAATACTGGGGTGTTGCCCTTCGATGGCCTTCACTGTTTGCGCATAAGT